>Ga0075421_100003987_pt1 | contig 17763 bp, 20 predicted proteins | sample SoiMetdeltSBSDD5_FD_75292 | JGI IMG/M metagenome (GOLD analysis project Ga0075421, IMG submission 75292) | Bulk soil microbial communities from a Populus tree surrounding site in Tennessee, USA - Soil MetaG P. deltoides SBSDD5 | ecosystem: Environmental > Terrestrial > Soil > Tree plantation...
GCCGAAGAGCACGAGCACGAACACCAGGATGCCCAGCGCGGCCCATTCGGTGCCGATGGCGTCAGGCAGGTGCTGGAAGTGCGGGTCGTCGGTGCGCGGCCCCCAGAAGATCTGGCGGACGACGCGGAGCACGTAAATCGATGTGAGGAACGCGCCAATCACCGCCGGGAACAGCCACCAGCGGTAGTCCGAGCTCCAGGTGCCGAGGAACGTCAGGAACTCGGCGACGAAGCCCGCGGTCGCGGGGAGCCCCAGCGACGAGAGGCCGCCGATCGTGAACGCCGTCGCAATGCCTGGCATCATCGTCGCGAAGCCGCCCATCTTGAAGATTTCACGCGAGTGCGCCTTCTCGTAAACGAGGCCGACGAGCGCGAAGAACAGGCCGGTCATGATGCCGTGGGCGAACATCTGAAAGACCGAGCCGTTCAGCCCGGTGATCGTCAGCGTCGCGGCGCCGAGCATCACCACGCCCATGTGCGACACCGACGAGTAGGCGATGACGTACTTGAGGTCGGTCTGCGCCATCGCGCTCAGCGCGCCGTAGACGATGTTGATGCAGGCGATCGAACCGACCAGCCATGCCCAGTCCACGGTGGCTTCGGGCAGCAGTCCCATGCCGAGCCGCACCACGCCGTAGGCGCCGAGCTTCATCAGGACGCCGGCGTGAAGCATCGAGACGGCGGTCGGCGCCGACGCATGGCCGTCGGGCGACCACGTATGCAGCGGCCAGATGCCCGCGAGGATGCCGAAGCCGACGTAGAAGGCCAGGAAGACCCAGGTCTGCAGCGTCGGGTCGAACTGCATCTGCTGATACGTGAGGAATGAAAACGTCTGAGAGCCGGTGGCCACGTAGAGAGCAAGAATGCCGACCAGGATGAATGCCGACCCGAAGAGCAGGTAGAGCGTCAGCTTCATCGCCGCGTACTCTTTGGTGCCGACCCCGGTGCGTCCCATCGCCCAGCCGAAGATGCCCTGCGGCCGCACTTCGCCCGATGACCCCCAGATGCCGATCAGGAGGTACATCGGCAGCACCGCGATCTCGTAGAACAGGAAGAAGACAAAGAGGTCCAGCGAAACGAAGACGCCGTAGACGCCTGTGACCAGCACCAGGAGCAGCGCGTAGAACTCCTGGCTGCGCGTTTTGACCGTCCACGACGCGAAGACGCCGGCGAAAATGATGATCGACGTCAACAGACACATCAGCGCGCTGATGCCGTCCACCCCGAGCAGATACGAGATGCCGAGCGACGGCACCAGGGCGAATTCCTCGTTGAACTGGAAGCCGGCGGCGGCGCGGTCGTAGGCGCAATACACCCACACCGAGGCGACCAGCGAGATCGTCGCGCCCGCGAGCGACACCCAGCGCACGAGCCGCGGGTGGTTGCGCGCGGCAAACATCACGACCAGCGCCGCGACGAACGGCGCCCAGGTCATGATCGAGAGAATCGGCAGGTCGGTCATCCGAGGCGGACCCAAATCAACACCACCACCAGGCCGACGGCGACGCCGTAGACGTAATCCTGCGCGCGGCCCGACTGCATCGTGCGCAGGTCGTCGCCCGACGTCAGCGTCCACGCGCTGACGACGTTCAGGACGCCGTCGACGATGTAGCGGTCGATCCAGCCGATCAGGCGGGAGAAGGCGAGCAACACGCGTCCGTACAGGCCCTCGAAGAGGTCGTCGAGCCAGAACTTCCGAAGCGCTGCATGACGAATCGGACCAAAGGCGGCGGCCAGCGAAGCGGCGTTGATCGTCCGCTGCTGATACGTCAGCCACGCGAGCAGGATGCCGGCAACGGCGACGCCCACCGCAGCGGGCATCAGCCAGCCAGGCGCCTCGAACTCAGGCTCCGCCGGACCGAACGGCAGCGCCGGCCCGGCGACCATGAAATACAACCCGATGGCGACCGACGCCAGGGCGAGGAGCCATAGCGGCAGCGACATGCTGATCGGCGGATCGTGCGGGACGTGCGAGTGATCGTGTCCGCCGCCGACGTCGTGCGAATGGGGCGCCGTCGAGCCGGCAGTTGAGCCGGCTAAAGCCGGCCCCCCCGACCCGGTTGTCTGGTAGCCGGAGGCCTTCAGGCCTCGGGTACCGAAGAACGCCAGGAACACCACGCGGAACATATAGAAGGCCGTCAGGAACGCGACCAACATCAGCAGCGCGAACGGACCGACCAGACCTCCTGCCCAGACGGCGCCAAGGATCTCTTCCTTCGACAGGAACCCGCCGAACAACGGGATGCCCGCGAGTGAGAGCGTGCCGATGAGGAACACGATCGTCGTCTGCGGCATGCGGCGCGCAAGACCGCCCATGTGCTGCAGGTCGTTGCTGTGGACGGCATGGATCACGGCACCGGCGCCAAGGAAGAGGAGCGCCTTGAAGATGCCGTGCGTGAGCAGGTGGAAGAAGCCGGCGGTGGCGAACCCTGCGCCGATCGCCGTCATCATGTAGCCGAGCTGCGAAACGGTGGAGTAGGCGAGGACCCGCTTGATGTCGTCCTGTGCGCACGCGAGCACCGCCGCCAGCAGCGCCGTGAACGCACCGATCCACGCAACGATGACGAGCACGTCCGGCGTCAGCGCGAACAGCCACTCGAGGCGCAGCAGGAGGTACACCCCCGCCGTCACCATCGTCGCGGCGTGAATCAGGGCCGAGACCGGCGTCGGCCCTTCCATCGCGTCGGGCAGCCACACATGCAGTGGGAACTGCGCCGACTTGCCCATGGCGCCGAGATAAATGCAGAACGTGATGATCGAGAGGCCCGCTACCGGCAGCGCGCCGCTCTCGACCAGGACGCGCATCTCGGTGAGGTCGAACGTCCCGGCCTGCCGCCACAGCATCACGATGCCGATCGCCAGGCCGACGTCACCCGCCTTGGTCGTCCAGAACGCCTTGACGGCGGCGCGCGCCGCCTCAGGCTTGTAATACCAGTAGCCGATCAGCAGGTATGAGCAGAGGCCGACCAGCTCCCAGCAGATGAACAGCTGCAGGAGATTCGGCGCGAGCACCACGCCCATCATCGAAAACGCGAAGAGCGCCTGGTAGGCGTAGTAGCGGCCCAGCGACGCCGGCGGCTCCTCACTGAGGTAGCCGATCGAATAGAGCTGGACCAGAAACGCGATGAGCGCGACCAGCACGAGCATGATCGTCGACTCGCCGTCCGCCAGCACGCCGACGGTGGCAAGCGTCTGGCCGCCCGACGGCAGCCATGTCCAGACCACTCGCGAGACGGTGCCTACGCCATGATTCCACGCGATGCCTGCGGCCACGAGCGAGCCGGCGGCGCAGAGAATCGAGAACCATGCCGCGGGGCGGCCCAGGCGCCGGAACGGAAACACGACGGCCAGCACCAGGAATGACAGCGCATGGAGCAGTAGCGCGATCAGTGTGTGGAGTCCGGCGTCGGTCATTATCCCTTCAGCAGGTCGAGGTGGTCCGCTATCACGGTGCGCCGGATGCGGAACAGCAGAATAACGATCGCCAGGCCGAGCGCGGCCTCGGTCACCGTGATGCAGATGGTAAAGACCGTGAAGATCATGCCGGTGACGTCGCCGCTGAACCGCGAGAACGCGACGAGGTTGATGTTGACCGAGTTCAACATCAGCTCGATGCCGAGCAGGATGCCGATGGTGTTGCGGCGGGTGATGACGCCGAAGAGACCGATGCAGAAGACGACGGCGGCGAGCGTGAGATAAGCCTGAAGTCCCATCGACGGGCGCTAATCCTCTGGTCGCGCGAAGTAAATCGCGCCCATGAGCCCTGCCAGCATCAGCAGGGCGAGCAGTTCGAACGGCAGCACGAAACGCGTCTGCACGGTATCGCCGATGATCTGGGTCAGATCCTCGGCCATCGGCGCCCGCACGATCGCCAGCGGTCGCTGCCAGACCGCACTGACGAGGGCCCACGCGAGAGCGATCGATACCACCGCGCCCGCCGTCAGGTGCCGGCTCGTCTGCGAAAGGCGCTCGCCGACCAGCCGCTCGGTCACGACAATGGCGAAGACGACGATAGTGACGATGCCGCCGGCGTAGAGGAGAAGCTGGACGGCGGCGAGGAACTCCGCGTCAAGCAGCAGGAAGACGCCGGCCGTGCCGGTGAGCCCGAGTGCGAGCCAGAGGACCGCATGAAACAGGTTCTTCGTCAGCACCACGGCAAGCGCGGACCCGACGAGCACCGTCGCCAGGGCCCAGAACGCCAGCGCCTCGCCGTTCACGAAACGGTTGTCCCTTCCGCGGCAGGCTTGCCCGCCTCGGCGGCAGCGGGAGCATGGGCGACCGGCCTGGCCGCTTTGGGCGGCCCCTGCATGTCGCGCAGCTTGTTGCCCGTCGCCCATGACTGTTCGAACGACAGTCCGATCGTGTGCAGCCGATCCTTGTCGAGCAGCAGCTCGCGGCGATCGGTCGTCGGCATGTCGAACGACTTCATCATGACGATCGCGTCGGTCGGGCACACCTGGACGCAGAGCTCGCAGAACTCGCAGGCGTACAGCTCCAGCGTGAAGCTCTTGGCGTAGTTCCGCTTTTCGCTCTTGAGCATTTCGACCTTGATGACCGCCGGCGGGCAGACGTACTCACAGAGGCGGCAGCCGATGCACGCTTCTTCGCCGGTGTCCTTCTCGTAGACCAGCGCGAGCAGGCCTCGGTAGCGATCGGGGTAGTTGCGGGTCTTGTCCGGGTAGTGCACCGTCACCGGCTTGCGGAAGAGGTTCATGAACGTCATCCGCATCGCGCTGAGAATCGTCCGCACGATGACCGGAATGTCGGTGCCGCCGGTGCGGCGCGCGTCACGATGCCGGCGCACGTCCTGGACGGTCTGCACCTCACGCCCCGCCACTGGTCCTCCAGACGACGACGAACGCGGTGGCCAGGAGCAGCAGCAGCGTCATCGGCAGCAGCGCCTTCCAGGACAACGCGAGGATTTGATCGACGCGGATGCGGACGAAGCTCCAGCGCACCCACGTCACGAGCAGGAAGACGAACATCGCCTTGATCAGGAACCAGACCGGGCCGAGCCACTCGGGCCCCGGTCCGCTCCACGCGCCGAGGAAGAGCAGCGCGCCAAGGAACGACGAACCCAGCACGTGGGTGTACTCCCCGAGCTGAATCAGCGCGAACTTCATCCCCGAGTACTCGACTCTGAAGCCCGCGACCAGCTCGGACTCGGCCTCGAGAATGTCGAACGGCGCGCGGTTCTCGGCGGCCACCGTCGACGCGATGAACGCAATGAACGCGAGCTGGCCGATGACCGGATAAAAGACGAACCAGAGGCCCGACTGCGCCGCGGCAATGTCGCCGAGCTGCAGGGAGCCAGCGAGCAGCACCGGTACGAGCGAGGCGAAGATGAACGGCAGGTCGTAGGAGATTACCTGGTTCACCGCGCGCATCGCCGAGAGCAGCGCGTACTTGTTGTTGGAGCCCCAGCCGGCCATGAACAGGCCGACGATTTCCATCGAGGAGATCGCCAGGAAGAACAGGATGCCGATGTTCAGGTCGGCCACGCCCAGTCCAGGTGCAAACGGGATGGTGGCGAAGATGAACATGCACGGCACCAGGAAGACGATCGGGGCCAGGTTGTAGACCGGCTTGTCGGCGGCGGTCGGCACCACGTCTTCCTTCATCATCAGCTTGATCGCGTCGGCGATTGGCTGAAGCAGGCCGTGCGGCCCGACCCGGTACGGGCCGATGCGCGATTGCATGCGCGCCGCAAACTTTCGCTCGAGCAGGGTGACGTAGGTGACGATGCCGATCACGGCGTTCATCACGATGAATGGCACCAGAACGAGCATCACCGACTCGCTCATCGATCAACCTCGCCGAACACCGGATCGACCGAGCCCATGATGGCGACGACGTCCGCCACCTTGTGGCCGGGGATGATATGCGGCAGCACTGCCAGGTTGGAGAACGACGCGCCGCGCCACTTCATGCGGTACGGCTTGGCGCTGCCGTCGGCAATCAGGTAGCAGCCCACCTCGCCGCGTGCGCCCTCCACGCGGGCATACGCCTCCCCCTTCGGGATGCGCGTCTGTGCAACCGACTTCAGGCCGGGGCGCGACGAGATCGGTCCCTCGGGCAGGCCGTCGAGCGCCTGGCGGACGATCTTCAGCGACTCACGGAACTCGACCATCCGCACGCGGTAGCGCGCGAAGCAGTCGCCGGCGGTTTCCACCGGCACCGCGAACTGGAAGTCGTCGTACGAGGAGTAGGGATCGGCGCGGCGCAGATCGAAGTTGACGCCCGAGCCCCGCAGCAGCGGACCGGCAATGCCGACGTCCTCGGCGAGCTCGCGGGAGATGTAGCCGACGCCCTGCACCCGCGCCATGAAGAACGGGTTGTCCTCGAGCATCCGCTCGTACTCGGTGATGCGGCTGTCGATGAGGTCGACCGTCTCGCGGCACGTCTTGGCCCATCCCGGCGGCAGGTCGTAGCGCACGCCACCGACCTGGTAGAAGCCGTAGAGCAGCCGCGCGCCGACGAGCGACTCGAACAGATCCAGAATCAGCTCGCGCTCGCGGATGCAGTAGAGGAAGATCGTCGCTCCGCCGCCGAGCGCGCCGCCCAGGTCCAGGCACCAGGTGCCGAGCCAGAGCAGGTGCGACGCGACCCGCTGCAGCTCCGAGGTGATGACGCGCAGGTACTGGGCGCGCTTCGGCACCTCGATCTTGCCAATCTGCTCGGCCGCGCGCACGTACGCGAACTCGCTCGTCATCGCGGCGACGTAGTCGGTCTTCGAGGCGATCGACGGATACTGCGCGTAGGTCAGCGTTTCAGACAGCTTCTCGTGGCAGCGGTGCAGGTAGCCGATCACCGCGTCGACGCCGACGACGGTTTCGCCCTCGAGCGTGAGGATGGCGCGAAAGACGCCGTGCGCGGACGGGTGCTGCGGCCCCATGTTCATGGTGAGCCGCTCGCTGCCGGCGTAATCCACCTCGACGCGTCCGGGAGCCGCAATACTCATCGGTAGGGAGGATGCGGCGTGTCGACCGCGTAGGACTTGAGGAGCGGGTGTCCCTCCCAGTCGTCGGTCAGCAGGATGCGCCGCAGATCGGGATGGCCCTCGAAGCGGATGCCGAACATGTCGTAGGCTTCGCGCTCCATCCAGTCGGCGCCGCGGAAGATCGGCGTGATTGACGGGCACGCGCTCACGCCCGGGCCGAGCTTCGTTTTCATCATCAGCCCGACGCGGTCGTCCAGGTGATCGAGCCGCGCGACGACCTCGAGCCCCTGGTCCTTCCAGTCCACTGCGCTCAGGAAGGAGAAGAACCGGCAGCGCAGGTCGTCCTTGGCGAAGCGGGCGAGGGCAAACCACTGATCCGGTGGCACGGTCACCGTGACCGGCGCGCCCTCGGCCGGCGGTTCGATCTGCGCGGCAGGAAATCGCTCGCTGACGAGGGTGCGCGCCTGGGCGGGGGTCACGGCGTCAATCGACCTTGGGGTTCGGCTCGGCCCGCTTGCCCGTGCGCCTGAAGTGGGAGATCTGGTCCTGCAGGAGCAGAAGGCCGTTGAGGAGCGATTCGGGCGGCGGCGGACAGCCCGGGACGTAGACGTCGACGGGAATCACACGGTCGACGCCCTTGACGACGAAGTAGCCGTGGCGGAACGGCCCTCCGGAGTTCGCGCACGAGCCCATCGAGACGGCCCACTTCGGGTCGGGCATCTGTTCGTAGATGCGCTTCAGCATCGGCGCCATCTTGATGTTCACGGTGCCCGACACGATCATCAGGTCCGAATGGCGCGGCGACGCCCACGGCACCATGCCCAGGCGCTCCACGTCGAAGCGCGACGCGAACGTCGCCATCATCTCGATGGCGCAGCAGGCGAGGCCGAACGTCACCGGCCACACCGACGACTTCCGCGCCCAGTTCAGGAACGCGTCGGCGACGGTCGTCACCACGAACCCGCCCGGGAAGCTGTGGATGCCTTCAGTGATGCTGACGAACGCGGCGGAGTGCTTGTCGCCCTCGGGGCGCTCCTGGTGGAGCTGTTCCCACTCCTGGAGGTCCTTGAAGCTTCTCCAGACCGGGGCCGGAATCTCAGGAATTGGAGGTTTTACTGCCACGGGACGATGACCGGGTTTACTGCCACTCGAGGATCCGTTCCCGATAGGCATAGATCCAGCCGAGCGACAGGATTGCCAGGAAACCAACCATCGTCCAGATGCCCCACATCCCGAGGCCGCGGACCGCGAGAACCCACGGGAAGAGGAACACGGCCAGGGCGTCGAAGACGATGAAGAGAAGGGCAACGAGGTAGAAACCGACCGGGAACTGCACCCAGGCGTCGCCGAACGTCTCCGAACCGCACTCATAGGTCTCGAGCTTGGCGACGGTGGGACGGCTGGGGCTGAGCAGGCGCGCGGCCCCCAGCGACACGACGGCGAACGCCACGATCAATGCGAGATAGACGACGACGGGAAGGTAGCTCGCCACGTATTACCTGAAGCTCTCCATGATCTCGTCGAGCGCCGCCTTGCCGGGGCGCGTCCTCGACTCGGGCAGCGTGGCGAGCGGTTCGTCGACGATGCCGAGCAGTTCCACGAAGTCCTGCTTGTCGGGCTCGACGTAGATGAGGCCCGTTGCGTACTCGCCGCGGGCCGCATATTCGTGCAGCAGCCGCATCGCGCTGATCTTGTCGGTCGGATGATAGTCCTCAGCAAGCTTGCTGAGGAGGATCTTCGAGCCGTTGTGCAGGGTCACCGCCGTCGTGGTGCCGGCATCATACTCGACGTTGATGTCTTCGAAGAAGGGGACGAAGCTCACGTCGCTGAGCGCCTCCTCGTGTTCCTTCACGTAGGCATAGCTCTTGGTGGAGCCTTCGTGGTCGTTGAAGGTCACGCAGGGCGAAATGACGTCGATCATGCAGGTCCCGCGGTGGCTGATCGCCGCCTTGAGAATTGCCTTCAGCTGCTTCGGGTCGCCCGAAAACGACCGCGCGACGAACGAAGCGCCCAGCTCGATCGCCAGCGCGCATGTGTCGATCGGCGGCAGGTCGTTGATCACGCCCGACTTCAGCGTCGAGCCGAGGTCCGCCGTCGGCGAGAACTGGCCCTTGGTGAGGCCGTAGCAGCCGTTGTCTTCGATGATGTAGACGATCGGCAGGTTGCGGCGCATCAGGTGGACGAACTGGCCGATGCCGATGGCGCCGGTGTCGCCGTCGCCGCTGATGCCGATCGCGATCATCTTCCGGTTGGCGATGACGGCGCCGGTGCCGACCGACGGCATCCGGCCGTGAACGGAGTTGAAGCCGTGGGCGCTGTTCAGGAAGTAGGCCGGCGCCTTGCTCGAGCAGCCGATACCAGAGAGCTTGATGACCTGGGTCGGGTCGATACCGAGCTCGAAGAACGAGTCGATGATGCGCTCGGTGATGGCGTTATGGCCGCACCCGGCGCAGAGCGTCGTCTTGCCGCCGCGATAGGCGGCCGGCTCGAGGTTGATGCGATTGACCTTCCTGCCGGGCGCGGCAGGCGGCTGAGGCTGTGCTGGCGTCGTCGACATGATCAGCGGTTCCCCTGTTCCTTTTTCACCAACTCGGTCGAGACGGAGCGGCCGTCGATCGGCAGCCCCACGTAGTGAAGAATGCTCCGGAGCTTGACGAACTGCTCCGGCGTGCACTCCATCTTCAACAGCGACAGCATCTGGGCGTCGCGGTTCTGCTCGACGAGGTAGATGCGGTCGTGCTTGTCGATGAAGTCGAAGACTTCCCTGGTGAACGGGTAGGCGCGGAGCCGCAGGTACGACGTCTCGATCCCCGCCTCGTTCTTGATCTGGTCGCGCGCCTCGATCAGCGCCCAGTGGGTCGTCCCGTAGGCGATCAGGCCGATTTTCGCCTTGGCGTTGGTATCGACCTCCGGCTTCGGCACGAGCGTGCGCGCCGTCTCGAACTTGCGCGCCAGCCGATCGAGGTTGTTGGCATAGTCGTCCGCGCGCTCGCTGTACTGCGCCTTCTCGTTGTGGCCCGAGCCGCGCGTGAAGTAGGCGGGCATGCCGTCCCCTGGCGCCGTGCGGTACGGGATGCCGTCGCCGTCCACGTCCTTGTAGCGTCCCCACTCGCCGATCTTCTTGAGCGTCTCGGCGTCGAGACGCTTGCCGCGATCATGCGGCCTGGTCGGATACTCGAACGGCTGCGACATCCAGTTGTTCATGCCGAGATCCAGGTCCGACATCACGAACACCGGCGTCTGGAGCCGCTCCGCGAGGTCGAACGAGTCCATCGCCATGGTGTAGCACTCGTTCACCGACGAGGGGATAAGCAGCGGGTGCCTGGTATCGCCGTGCGAGAGGACGGCGGTCGTAAGGATGTCCTGCTGCGCGGTGCGCGTCGGAAGGCCCGTCGAGGGGCCGACGCGCTGGACGTCGAAGATCACGGCCGGCACTTCGGCGTAGTAGCCAAGCCCGGTGAATTCGCCCATCAGCGAGATGCCAGGCCCTGCCGTGGAGGTCATCGCGCGCGCGCCCATCCAGCCGGCGCCGATCACCATGCCCAGCGCGGCAATCTCGTCCTCGGCCTGGATGACCGCGTATGTGGCTTTGCCGGTCTCGGGATCCTTCCGGTACTTCTTCAGGTAGTCGATCAGTGATTCACAGAGCGATGAGGAGGGCGTGATCGGGTACCAGCCGACGAAGGTGACGCCCGCCATCATGCAGCCGATCGCTGCCGCCTGGTTCCCCTCGATCAGGATCATTCCCTGCGTCTTGTTCATCGGCTCGATGACGAAGGGATCCTGCTTTGTCAGGTTGGCTTCGGCGTAGTCGTAGCCCGCCTTGAGCGCACCCATATTGAGCTGAATCGCCTTCTCTTTCTTGCCTAGCTGCTTCCGTAGGGCCTTCTCCATCTGGCCCATGTCGACCGAGAGGAGCTTCGAGAGCACGCCGTCGTAAATCATGTTCCGCACGAGGCGGCGCAGCTTCGCATCAGTGGTGATGGTCGTGATGATCTTGTCGAAGGGCACCGGGTAGAAGACGATGTCGCTGCGCAACTCGTTGAGTTTGAGCGGCTCGTCGTACACGGCGGCCGCGCCGGCCGGCAGCGTGAGGACGTCTTCCTTGGCCGTCTCGGGGTTCATTGCCACCAGGAAGTCCACTTCCTTCTTGCGGCTGATGTAGCCCTTCGCGCTCGCGCGGATGGTGTACCAGGTCGGCAGGCCGGCGATGTTCGACGGGAACATGTTCTTGCCCGACACCGGCACACCCATCTGAAAGATCGAGCGCAGCAGCACCATGTTGGCGGTCTGGCTGCCCGATCCGTTGACGGTGGCGACCTGGATGGCGAAATCGTTGACGATGCGCTCGGTGCGCGACCTGGTGGGTGTTTCCTGGACGGCGACGTCGGTCACTGGCATTTTTCTACCCTGCTCCGGCGGTTCATCCCGGAACCGGGCGGAGAAGATGGCGATCGATTAGAGTCGGAAGACTTACGGGTTGTGAAACCCGTGAATTATATCATTCGGATTTCGCGGATCTACCGCGGATCCAAGCGGATGCTGAGTAATTACGTGCTCTTTCAGCACATTTCCGCGGATCAGGTGCTCCTGGATGATGGCCTCGAGCACTGGTGGGTCGCACTCGCCGTACCAGGTACCTTCCGGATACACGACCGCAATCGGACCACCCTCACAGATCCGAAGGCAGTTCGCCCTGGTGCGCAGAATGCCGCCCCGCTCTGACAGGCCGAGCTCCTTCAAGCGCCGTTTGAGGAAATCCCAGGCCGCCAGCCCCCGTTCCTTCTCGCAGCATTTCGGGGTGGTTTGATCGCAGCAGAGAAAGATGTGGCGGCGGGCGTCGGGGATGCCGATTGACTCGGCGATCTTCACCTGAGCATCGGTCAAAACAGCGTCACCTCGACCGCCGTTCCCTTTTCCACGAAGTTCTCGGCGGCGGTTATCTCGATATATCCGTCCGCCTGCGACATGCTCGTGATGTCGCCGGACGACTTGAACGCGGGCACGGCCTCCCCGTTCACGACTTTCACCGTGTAGAACTGATGCCGGCCGGGCGCTGACGCAACACGAGCGCTCAACGGGAGCGTGACCGTCCGCGGCGGCTGTGGTGCGAGCCGCGCCATCCGCCGGAGCACCGGCGCCAGGAGAATGTAGGCGTTAGTGAGGCACGAGGCGGGATAGCCTGGCATGCCGAAGAACAGCTTTCCCGACACACGGCCGAATGCCGTCGGCTTGCCCGGCTTCACGGAAATGCCGTGGAAAATCACTTCGCCGCGCGACGCCAGCAGATCCAGGATCAGGTCACGTTCGCCGACAGAGCTCCCGCCCGAGAAGACGAGCAGATCCTCCTGCAGCGCCGCGTCGAGCGCGCGCGACAAGTCTTCGATGGTGTCGTTGGCCGTCCGGTAGGTGACGGGCTCGGCGCCATGCTCTGCGGCCACGGCGGCGAGCGTGAAGCGGTTGACGTCGTAGATCTGCCCCGGCGCGAGCGGGCCGCCGGGCTCGACGATCTCGTTGCCGGTGGAGAGAATCGCGATGCGGGGCCGCGCGTAGACCGCCGCATGGCTCAGGCCGAGCGCCGCCATCGCTCCCACCCGGCTTGGCGTCAGCGTCGTTCCCGCCTGGAGCACCCGCTGGCCGCTGCGGATGTCGGCCCCCTGGCGGCCGATGTTCTGTCCCGGCTGGACCGCCGCAAATACGCGGACGGCCCCCGACGCCTCTCCGTCGGTGTCTTCGACAATCACGACCGCGTCGGCGCCCGGCGGCATGGGCGCGCCGGTGGCGATTTCGATGCACTCGCCGGCGCCAACCGTCCGCTGCGTGACCTGGCCCGTGTATAGAGTCTCGATCCGCTTCAGAACCCGCGCGTGATCCTTCGAGGCGCCGGCCGTGTCCTCCGCGCGCACGGCGTAGCCGTCCATCGCCGCTCGCGCGAAGGGCGGGACGTCGGCGGTCGCAAGGACGTCCTCTGCGAGTACGCGGCCGTCAGCCCCCGCCAGCGCGACGTGCTCCGTGCGGTCGATTGGCCTCACGGCGGCGTCAATCCGCTCGCGCGCCTCATCCAGCGAGATCGTCTTCCCGAACGGGCGCATCTTCGTCGTCATTTATCTATTGAGCTGCTGCGCGACGTGGCCCAGTTCCGGAATGATCAGCTTCGTCATGGCCAGCTTTACGGCGTTCGGCGAGCCGGGGAGCACGAAAATCGCCTTGCGGCCGGCGGTTCCGGCCGTCGCGCGGCTCATCATCGCGGATGGACCGATTTCCTGGAAGCTGAGCACGCGGAACAGCTCGCCAAACCCGTCAAGGCGCTTCTCCAGCAGGCCGTCGATCGCTTCGTAGGTGCCGTCGCGGGATGTGATGCCGGTGCCCCCGGTGGTGATGATCACCTGCGTGCGTGAATCGGCCAGCTGCGCGCGCACCTGGGCGGCCACCTGCGCCGGTTCGTCTTTCACCAGCGAGTGGCCCGTCACCTGGTGACCGGCCTGTTCGAGAAGCTGCCTGATGGCGAGGCCGCCCGTGTCCGTGTCCGGCGTACGGGAGTCGCTCACCGTCAATACGTAGCACGACACCGACGCCGGCGCGTGCGACTTGTGCTCGACGTGGCTCACGCCGCGATTATAGAACCCGCTGACGGGTGGCGCCCCTCGGTGAGCGAATCGCTGACGATGTGAATGACGTTGAGCCGGTAGAACAGCGACTCGAGGAACGTCCCCTCCCGCACGCGATCGAACAGGCTCGTCGACGAGGTGGCGATGATTCGGCGGCGACCGCGGTCCTCGTCGGTCTCCAGCAGCCGGAGCAGCGCTGTCTGCTGGGCGTGGTTCAATCCGTGGATTTCATGGACGACCAGGTCCTCCACGTCCGGGTCGGAAATCGCAGAGGCGATCGCCATGGCGCGGTCGGGCGGAGCGGTGATCAGAACGCACACCGCGTGTCGTCTTGCCAGGTTCATGTCCATTTCGAGTTTCCTGAGCTCGGTCATGGGGCACCCCTCGGTCGGCGGCCGTTCCCCGGCCGTTCTGAAATGACATACCCGCATTTCGCGGAAATGACGGATGTGCAAATCTTGAGGACGACGGATGAAGTGGTGAGGGCGTAACTCCTGTGGATGGAACAGTTACGCGATTTGATGCGCTGCCGTGAGGAGTGATAGGCTCCGAACCGATGCCGCCGTCGGTCCCCCGGATACCATCCCGGTCAGCGTCAGTGCCGGTCCGAATGAGCTCACGACGAGCAATTGCGACGGCGCGAGGGGATGCCGTCGGGTGCTGACAACGCATGCGGGTGCGACACTCTGCAACACCAGAGCGTGCGCATCAACTGGCAAAGGTGGCAGGATTCCACCTGTCAGATTTGACAGTCTTGCGGGACAACGGCCAGCGGGATGAACGCCGAGACGACGAGGAGGACGACCGTGCCGGATCGGCGCATCAGTGAGGTCAAGCATTGCGGCGACCTCCTGCGCTTCGGACTCTTCGAGCTGGACACGGAGGCGGGGCAGCTCTACAAGACAGGCCGCGTCGTCCGACTGCAGCCCAAGCCGTTCAAGCTGCTGTGTCTACTGGCGGAAAGAGCGGGGACGCTGGTCCCTCGCGAGGAGATTCAGAAGGCGCTCTGGAGCTCGGATACGTTCGTGGACTTCGAGCAGGGCGTGAATTTCGCCATCAAGCAGGTCCGGGACGCCCTGGGCGAGGACGCGGAGCGTCCCCTCTACATCCAGACCGTTCCAAAGCGTGGGTACCGGTTCCTGGCGCCGGTCGAGCGCGTATCGGCGCAGGAGGACGACCCGGACGACGCGATCTTCCGTCCGCCGACCGACGGACGTCTGAACAAGCTGCTCTGGATGCACGTCACCGAGCTCAAACTTGCGGAGAGTCAGCGTCTGGCCCGTCGCGCGCTGGCGCTGAAAATCGGAGCGGGCGCCGCGGCAATCCTCCTGGCGCTCCTGGCGGTATTCCTGTTTCTGCGCTGAGCGCCGAACCGCGCTATTTCGTCTGCAGATCGACGGCGACGATGGCAAACCGGGCGAGCGCACCGCGCTGACCCTCGGCACTCACCATGATGTCGTTGTCGCTGGTTCCCACCAGATTGAGCGCGACCTCCTTGCGTTCGACTGTTGCGAGCGAGGCCTTCCGGAAGACGACCTCGCCGTTCAGCGTGACGGCCAGCGCCTTGACCGGCGGTGGACAGAGCTGATCGCGCTCGAAGCCGGATTCCTCGCCGCATCCGATCCAGACGTCGAGATGGTAGGTCACGCCGTCTCCATCAACTGTCGTGGGAAACCTCGCGGCGACCCATCCATTTCCGTCGGGGCCGACCACGACGCTTCCCTCGTACTGCACATCCTCGAGCAGGGCCGACCCGGTCGCAGCCGCAGCGGTGATGACGATGCAGACCGCGCCTGCGAGAAGCGTCCGAGTTGCCAGGTGCATATGGGTGGAATGAAATCCCCGCGATTATAGGACCCTTCGGCTGGCGATCGTAGGTCGACTGGCGGTCGTGGGGGCCGGCTTCAGCCGGCTCAGAGGCTAATCGTTTCCGTGTTCGGTGCGGTCGCGCCGCTGCGACCACATATGGTCGCACGCGCCGCACCTGAACCACTCCTGCTTGCTGCCCGGGTTGTTGGGCGGCAGCGCCTCGATGGTGGGGCTCTCGCATCGGGGACATGCCGTCTGGGTCTGTTGTGAATACGACGGCAGCCGTCGGTGCTGCGAGTCGGGAGGCATCGCGTGTCTCATGATTTCAAGATCGACGCCAGATCTTGCATAGGCGTCTTTCGGCGCCATTGACGGCGCTCAAGAGGCAGATATGGCAAACGACATCAAAACGCCGCGTCCCGGCGCCGATTCGGAGGAGATGGTCGGGTCCGAGGCCGTCGGATCGGACACGGAGTTCGACGCCGAAGAATTCGACGACGAGGATTTCGGGGACGAGGAGTCTGGCGACGAGGAGCCGGAAACGGAGTGATATAGTTGATGTTTGTGCGCCTGCCGCTCGCCGCGGCAGGGCACAGACATCGTCGTTTCCCTCTCGCGCCCTTAGCTCAGCTGGATAGAGCGTCTGGCTACGAACCAGGAGGTCGCAGGTTCGAGTCCTGCAGGGCGCGCCACCTAAATGTGTTCTTTCCGGTCACATGGGTGACAGTTCATTCCGGGCACATAGGTAACACTTTCGGCCCGAAGGGATTGTCGATCGGTTCGAGCCTGCATGTCTCATCGTCGAAATAGCCCAGGTCGTACTGCATGAAGGTGACAAGCCAAATGCGGTCGCCGACCTGGGTGACGCCGACATTCTGTCCGGCGAACGCGTGACTGAGATTCACTTTCCGCCCCTTGAAACAGATCCGGCCGCAGGACGTGACGGTAATCGTCGCGTCATGAAACGGATAGGTGAGCTCCTCGAGGCCACGGTAGACGCGCGGCGAGCGCGTGTAGAAGTCACCGGGCACTTTCATTTCGAGCGCCTGGTGCGGCCGCTCGTGGTTGTACTCGTCGACAAAGGCATCGAAGCGGGCCTGTTGCTGGAGGACATTGGCGGCGGCGGGTTTGGTCGCTTCCTTTTTGAGCGTCAGATGCATCCGCTCATGTCGGCCGTTTTGCTGCGGCTGCCCGGGGGCGATCCGCTCGAGATGAATGCCTAAGCGCAACCACCAGACGGCGAGTTTGCTGAGGCGATAGAGGCCCGTCGGCGCCGCGAACGGGACGCCATTGTCGGTCCGAATCGCGAGGGGCAGGCCGAAATCCTTGAACGCGCGCTCGAAGACGGCAAACGCAAACGTGGCCTGGGTCGTCGACAGCGCGTCGCAGGCGAGCAGGTAGCGGCTGGCGAAATCGGTGATGGTGAGCGGGTAGCAGTAGTGGCGATTACCGAGCATGAATTCGCCTTTGTAGTCCGCACACCACAGCGCGTTCGGGTCGGTCGGGCGCGAGAGGACCGTCGCCGCCGAGCTGTGATGGCGCCGGCGGCGCCGCTTCACCAGCCCGTGCCGATCGAGCACCGCATGCACGGTGCTGATGGCGGGCAGATGCGGAACCGTCGTCTGCTGCCGCAGCTTCTCGCGAATCTTGGGCGCGCCCCAGCCCGGGTGCTCGCGCTTGAGTCGCACAATCGTGGCTTCGATCGGCGCGGGCAACCGATTCGCCTGCCGATACGGGCGGCGGCTCCGATCGGTCAGCGCCTCCAGGCCGCAGTCCTTGTAGCGGTCGAAGATCTTGTACCCGGTCTTGCGCGAGATCCCGAACTCGGCGCACAGGGGCGCCATCTTCTCGCCCTCGAGCAGGCGGGCGACAAACCGGAGCCGCTCGTCCATGACGTGACACTCCTTCCAAGGCATGCCCCCTCCTGTGAAGGGGCAAAAGTGTCACCTATGTGTCCGGAATACCGTGTTACCTATGTCCCAGGAAGGACATGCGATCCTTTCCGGTCGGATAGGTGGCTGTGAAATCCCATCACAGAGGTGACAGATTCGGCTCTCCACTTTAGGCTGTCGGACCTGGAGCGGAGCAACGATGAGGAAGGGCGAGCAAGCCGACTCACGGCGTGGCGATCAAGGGTCTTACAGCAGGCGGCCGCCGAGCAGAACGTCGCGCGGGTGTGCCGCCGCTTCGGGATCTCACGCAAGTCGTTCTACAAGTGGAAGCGCCGGCACGCCGAGCTCAGTGACGCCGGCCTGTGCGATCGGCCGCGGACGCCAGATTCTGGGAATCGTGGAACCAAACGGATGTGGCTCACCAGGCCTAGAGCACCGCCATCGTTCGATCGTCTCCTAGAAAGACACTTGCAGTGTGACGCGCGCGGCGCGCGGGATCGACGGGTGCAGATGGA
>Ga0075421_100003988_pt1 | contig 17762 bp, 16 predicted proteins | sample SoiMetdeltSBSDD5_FD_75292 | JGI IMG/M metagenome (GOLD analysis project Ga0075421, IMG submission 75292) | Bulk soil microbial communities from a Populus tree surrounding site in Tennessee, USA - Soil MetaG P. deltoides SBSDD5 | ecosystem: Environmental > Terrestrial > Soil > Tree plantation...
TCCAGCGAGGCGCGACTCGATCGCCCCACCTGCGCAAGGTTGCCAGGTGGGGCGATCTGCATCTGGTGATGTCATTCCGAAGTCGAGGATCGCAGTCGTCCCGATGGAGGGTTCCGCAGTGCGGAGCGCTGTTTGACAACTGATAGTCCAGAAGAGACACCAATGACTCTACCGTCGGCCGGCGGAGGCGTGGCGCCGCAGCGTTAGGCGAACGCGACTCCCTGGGCTGTGCGCGATGCTGCTTCCGTCGTGCCGAGGGTGGAGCGTACGTAGGACATGCCGCCGTAGCTCAGCGGATTCAGAGCACCTGGCTACGAACCAGGGGGTCGGGAGTTCGAATCTCTCCGGCGGCGTGAGCGCAACACCGATACGGATAACTCTCACCCGAGCGATCCGTATAGGGCGTGGGCGGTCCAGACGGTCGTGCATGACGTACCGCCACGGGACCGGCTGTCAACTCTGTGTCGTGGGACTGTAGCTCAGCGGGTAGAGCGCTATACCTTTGCCGATTTTTGTCCGCCTAACGGGCCGCAGGTGGAGGGTTATCGACTGATAATCGAGCGGTCGCAGGTTCGAATCCTGCCAGTCCCACTTTTCCGATGCGTATGGGCCGTTGCCGCGCATCGTCCGGGGATCGTAGTTCAAGCAAGAACACGCCACTGCCGCGGGATTCCTTTGCCTGACGAGGGCCGATGAACGCGGGGGGCCAGTGGCGAGATGCAGGTGCGAGGCCTGCCGATCGCCGGTGGCAATTTCGCTACAACGTGGAACGAGGAGGCTGATCCCTCTCCACTCTTCGCCCGTACCCGGGCCGCCGGCGGAGGGTTATCTGGTTCCTTCCGGTTCGAATCCGGACGTCGCCTCGTTCCACATTCCCCGCCGGGCGGGTCGCAGCAGCTCGATTATCGATTCCAACGATCGCTCGACCAATAGAACCGAGCGTTCGAGCCGCACCGATTCATCCGCTCGACGTTTTCCCCCGGCCTTCGGGTCGCTGCAGTGTGGGTTATCGGGACCGTGCGCGGAGCTGGATCACCCCGGCACCACACGGCATACCCACGGCGCCAACTCATCCGAAGGCCATTCCACCACCACACTCGACCACAGGAGGCGAGCATGTTGGATTTCACGAAGCATTTCGCGACTCGCCTGACGCGTCTCGTGACGCCGCAGGCCGAGCGCATTCCCGGAACCACGCAGGTCCCCAATTCGGCGGGCGGGTACGCCTGGCCCGTCGACAAGTGGGCGCGCTTCGACCGGTTCCTGATCTTCGGGAGCGAGCGCGGCACGTATTACATCCGCGAACGCACCCTCACGGTCGAGAACGCGACGAACGCCCGCGAGTGCATTGCCGAGGACGGACCGCGCGCGGTCCGTCGTATCGTCGAGATCAGCGCTGCGGGGCGTGCTCCGAGCAACGATCCGGCGCTCTTCACCCTCGCCATGTGCGCTGGCCTCGGCAACGACGCCACGCGCACCATGGCGCTCGAGGCACTCCCGGAGGTCGCGCGCACCGGGACGCACTTCTTCCACTTCCTCCGGTACCTCCGTGCATTCCGCGGATGGGGGCGTGGAGTCCGTCGCGCCGTTGGGCGCTGGTACACCGCAAAGCCGGCGCCGGCGATCGCGTACCAGATGCTCAAGTACCAGGCGCGCGACGGCTGGACACACCGCGACGCGCTGCGTCTCGCGCACCCGAAGGCGCCGACGGTCGGGCACGATGTGCTCTTCCGCTATGCGACGAAGGGGTGGGAGGGCGTGCTCGAGCTCGAGGGTGTGAACACGATGGATGTTGTGGGGCTGATCGAAGCGATCAAGTCGCTCGCACATCTGTCGCCTAACGAGGCAGCGTCAGTCATCTCACGCATGAAGCTCACCCGAGAGATGGTGCCGACCGAGCTGCTCACCCATGCGGTCGTGTGGGAGGCGCTGCTCGAGCGCATGCCGCTCACGGCCATGATCCGCAACCTCGGCGTCATGACGAAGGTCGGGCTGGTCGCACCGGCGAGCGACGCGGCGCGCAAGGTCGTCGACCGCCTGACTGACCACGAGGCGCTGCGCGGCGCGCGTGTGCACCCGGTTGCCGTGCTCGCGGCGATGAAGACCTATGCGCAGGGACGCGGAATGAAGGGAAGCGGGAAGTGGACGCCGGTGACGCAGGTGGTCGATGCGCTCGACACGGCGTTCTACCTCTCGTTCGAGAACGCGCCCACGACGGGCAAGCGGATCATGCTGGCGCTCGACGTCTCCGGTTCGATGGGGGCGCCGGTGTTCGGCATGGACTACCTGAGCTGCCGGGAGGCCTCGGCGGCCATGGCGCTCGTGACGGCCGCAACGGAGCCGCAGCACCGCTTCGTGGCGTTCACGACGGGCGACTATCCGTCAATGTGGACGGCGACGCTCGGGGCGCAGTACAACGCCGGGCTCTCGCCGCTCGCGATCTCGCCGCGCCAGCGACTCGACGACGTGGTGCGTGCGATCGGAACCCTGCCGTTCGGGGGAACCGACTGTGCGCTCCCGATGGTCGAGGCGACGAAGCACCGCTGGGCGGTGGACGCGTTCGTCGTGTTCACGGATAACGAGACGTGGGCGGGGAACATTCATCCCGCGCAGGCGCTCCGCGAGTACCGGGAGCGTATGGGGATCGCGGCCAAGCTAGTGGTGGTCGCGATGGCGTCGAACGGGTTCAGCATCGCGGACCCCGACGACGCTGGGATGCTCGACGTGGTCGGTTTCGATACGGCCACACCCACCGTACTCGCTGACTTCATCACGTAGCCTGTCATTCCGAGCGGAGGCGCGCAGCGCCGGAGGCGAGGAATCGCAGTCGTCCCGACAGAGGGGCCAGCCTCTCTACCGGGAGGAAGGCGATTCCTCATCACCCGCTTCGCGGGTGCCCGGCTCGGAATGACACGCTGCGCCTAACACACATACATCACACACACAATGAACAGGCTGAAGCAGTACCTCGAAGCCGAGGAACCGCGGATGCCGGAGGGAGATTTCTGGGTCATCGAGACGCGAGCCGATTACTGGGTCGTGTCGGCTGACACCGCGCGTGCGGTCGAACGAACGCTCGCGCGCCTCTGGCGCCCGCGGTGGCTCACTTTCACCGATCACACCGGTGGCCGGCGTTGTCTCCGGACCGACACCGTCGAATGCGTGTTCGAGAGCACGGCGGAACAGCGTGCCCTTCGCCGCGCGTTCGACCGCGAGCGCCGACTGGAGGAGAAGGCCGACCGCCGACCGTGGGAGGATGACTAACATGCCCACGGTCTTTCGTTGGAACATCACCCGGCGCGAACAGCTCGGCAGGCTCATCACAGGCGAGCCTGCCGAGCTGCATCCGGCCATGCTGGACGAGCTGCGTCGCTGCTGCGCACGCGTGATCGCGATGGCAGGCGACGCACGGCTCGTATTCATTGGCCGGTCGCCGGAGCATCTGTACGACTACCTGACCGGCGCACTCGCCCACACCTCGTGGGCTGACCGCCTAACGCTGCTCAACCTGTCGCTCAAGAGTAGCGGACCTACCTGGATCGAGCCGGACGCGGCGGCCTATCGCGTGCTGCGCGGCCAGTTCGCCGCCTCCGGGCTCGAGCCGCGCGCCATCGCGATGAGCGCACGCCCCATTGCCCTGGTGGATCTGATCTATGGGGGCGAGACCTTCGGGAAGCTTGCCGACTTCCTATTCGAGTGGGCAGTCGACTCTGGGGTTGGCTGGCGTGCCGTGCGGCGGCAACTGCGCATCGTCGGCATCACCGAACGTCAGCGGCGCGGCCCGAAGACGTGGCGTTGGCGCACACTCGATTGGGCAGCGCGGTTTCGCCCGTCTGCGCTCAAGGGTGTGTCGGTGCCGTACTGGTTCTGGACGCACCTCGGGGATTCCGAGAAGAAGGTCTCGCGGGCGAACCCACCGGCGCGCTGGACGGACCCCGAGATGGCTCGCCCGCCGCGCGGGCCAGACTTCGCCGAGGCGCTTCGTGTCGCGGTGAGCCTGCATGACGCCGGCCGCACGCGGGCCGAGCGTGACGCGCTGGCGGCGGCGATCTCGGCGCAGCCGGCCGTGCGCTGTCCCTGGTGTCGCGTGCTGGCGGCGGAGCTTCGCGCGGCCAGTCGGCCAAAGCGCGTCGAACGTGTCTTCGCCAGCAAGCAGCGAGTTCGGTCGTGGCGGCGCCATGACCGGATCCGCTCGTACGCGCGCGGACGATGAGTCCGGCATGTCCGCTTTCCAAAGGCAGAAGCGTGATGGAGGTACGCTCCTAACGACATCACGCAACTCTTTGGAGAGAGACCGATGCTACGAATACGACGCTTCTCGTTGCTGCTATGTGCCGCAGCGGCCCTCACCGCCTGCAGCGATGGCGGTATGGCCCCGACCGAATCCAGTCGCCCGATCATCGGTGCGACGGATGCGAGCGATCCTTCGCTACAGACGACGATCAAACGGAAAAACGACGCGCAGATCGTCAGCGCGACGGGCGACATCGCGGCGGGTGTCGCCGCATACCGCGAGCTACTGGGCACGCTCAACCCGAACCTGCCGGGAGAGCAGCCCGGTGGCCGACGTGAGATCAACTGGGACGGAGTTCCGGCGGCGCTCACGAACGTCGACAACTTCCCCGGCAACTTCTTCAACGTAAACTCGCCGCGCGGCGTGTTGTTCACGACCGATGGAACCGGATTCCGCAACTCCGACAACGGCTTCGTCGACGTGAACGCGGCGTACGCGGGCGAGTTCAACACGTTCAGCCCCCCCAAGCTGTTCGTGGCGGTCGGTAGTACGATCACCGACATCCAGTTCGTCGTTGCAGGGTCGAACACGCCGGCGACCGTTACCGGCTTCGGGTCGGTGTTCGCGGATGTCGGACGTGCGCGGTCGACGACGATCGAGTACTTCGACGTCAACGGCCACCGGCTACTCAAGGTCAAGGCGCCTCGGCGGAGCGATGAGAAGGGGCTCTCGTTCGTCGGCGCGGTATTCGACTCGCGCATCGTTGCGCGAGTGCGCATCACTTCAGGCGACACGCCGATCGGCGCCGAGTCGTTCGACAACGTGAAGGGGGGTGGCCCGAAAAGCGACATCGTCGCGATGGACGACTTCATCTACGGCGAGCCACGCGCCACCCACTGAGACATGACGATCGAGGCCGCGCGACGCCTAACGGCGCGCGCGGCCTCGATCATTCGCCCGGCCGACACGAGGACAGCGTTCCACTACCTCGCTCTAGGCCTCCCTTTCGAGCTGCCGCCTACTCCCCCGACGGCCGGCGCACCTACGATCGTTATCGTCCGGGACGCGGTCTGTTCTCCCTCCGTGATGCCCGCGACCTGCGCCGTGCCTTGGGCGACGCCAAGGATGACGCCCGTGGTCGGGTTGACCGCAGCGACAGCGGGCGCCGACGAGGACCACACCACGGCTCCGGTCGGAATGGCCTTTCCGTACTGATCGAGCCCTGCCGCCGTCGCGGTCGTGGTGTCGCCGACTGCGATGACTGGCGTGCCGAGTGTGACGACGAGCGTCGTGAGCATTGGTCGCGCCGGCTCGGTCGAGTCGTAGTCACTGCACGCGCTGGCAGCGAAGAGCGTGAGGAGTGCGAACGAGGAGGCTCGCACGTGGGGGAAAGAGGCCGAAGGTGTCATGGTCGATAGAGTTGAGAGGAATGGAGGTACGGCGCGACCGTGCTTCAGCCGCGAGAGTTCCGCGCGAGTCGCTTGCGATCGTCTCGATCGAGCCCATCGAGCCAGTCGACAACCCGCTCGGCAACGAATCCGACCGCGTCAGGTTCTTCGAGTGCGTGCGTGGTGTGCGGCACCCGCATCACCTCCGCGACAGCTGGCAGCTGCGCCACGAACGCATCGCGTTGCCGTCGGGCCGTCTTATCGGCACCGACGATGAGGAGGAAGGCCGCGCGCCCCGGCCACAACGGCGGGTCCGGAAGGTCCACGCGCGTGCCGCGCGCGATCACCGCTCTCACCTGGCCCGGACACCGAGCGGCCGCCCCGATTGCGGGGCCGGCGGTAGGGCCAGCGCCGACCAACGTTGTTCGCTGTGCACCGGCGACGCCTTCGCGCGCGACCCAATCGCACACTTCGGCGAGACGGACCGTTAGGCGTGCCGGCTCGAATCGCGCCGTGACGTCACCGGCGTTCATCCGTCGCTCGGACGTGGTTGTCAGGTCGAGCCGCAACGTCGCGTAGCCGCCGAGCCGAAGTCGGCCGGCCAGGTAGCGGCTAAGGAAACCGTTTCGATCGCGCTCGTTGGTGTGCGCAAGGATGACGAGACCACGGAGATGATCGGACCGCATCAACCCACTCGCGAAAGCTCCCTGCGACGGCATTCCGAGATCGGCAGCAAACGCACCGCTGGCGACCGGAATGAGGATCGTGCGCTCGCGGTGGTCGAGCCGACCATCGGCCTGTGACAGTGCGGTGCCGAGCTGGTCGCTGATATCGCGTACGGTCGGCGAAACACGGCGTCGGCGTTGGCCGAGTAGCTCGAGGATCTCGTCGTCACTGACCGAGGCGAAGTTCTCGTAGCCCGACGACACCGGTTCGACCGTCGTCCGCGTCACCACGACCGAGAGCTCATCCACCTCGCGGGCGATTCGTTGCGCACCCCACCGGGACGCGATCGGCACGGCGGCGACCAGGCGTGCGGGACGCGCGCGACGAACGACGTGCGCTACCGCTCGCAGGGTGAGGCCGGTCGCCACGCCATCGTCGACGAGAAGCACGATGCGCCCGCGGAGATCGGGCGGCGGCGAGCCCGCATGGTACAACGACGCACATCGCTCGAGGTCGACGCGCTCCATGACAGCGAGTCGCTCGAGCAACCGCGCTGGAACACCGATGTGCTGTGCGGCCGTGTCGACGATGATGCGGCCGCTACCCTCGACGATCGCGCCGAGCGCGACCTCTTCGACCCCCGGGATGGTGAGCCGTCTGGGAATCAGAACTGATGGCGTCGTGCCGAGTGCGTCAGCCACCGACCGCGCGACGGGCACTCCACCACGCGCGAGGCCAAGGACCACGACCTCAGGCAGACCGGCGTATTGCGCCAGCGATTCGGCCAACACCCTGCCGGCGTCGGAGCGGTCACGAAATGGCTGCATCCCTCTCACAGGCTCTCCCGGCGATCTGGAGGTGAGCAAGGTCGGTGGTCTTGCTTCAGAAACGCAGGCGCACCTCCGAAGAGGACACGACTGGCCACGGACTCACCTGCCAATTACAAAGGGCTCGGCGAATTGCCGAGCCCTTTGTGTATCGGTGCGCGAATGGCGTTAGGCTCGCGTCTCGCGAGCCGGATCATCACCCGCCGGTTTTGCTGGAAAGCGCATGAACCACGGCGCGCCGTTCCCGTGCGTCCAGGCGGCCCATCGCTTCGTGCGCTTCGCGTACCCAGGGCTGAAGCTCGGGGTCGGCCGTGCGCCACGCGTCGGCGACGAACGCATAATTCTGCGCCGCTTCGTCGAACCGCCCGAGTCGCTCGAAGACGCGGGCGCGTTCCATGGTCCAGATCACGTCATCGACGCCGTCGCTGCACGCGCTGGTTCCCGGCCACCGGCGCTCGAGCCGCGCGGCGGCTTCCCGATACCGTCCCGTCGCGACCAGCAGTTGCACGAGCGTCATTCGGTTGTCGTACCAGCATGCGTGAAGTGTGTCCGCCGTGGTGAGGAACTGCCGCACTGCCGACGCCGTGTCCCGCCTGGCGAGCGCCAGGTGGGCGCGGCCAGCCGCAATACTGGCACGAAGCATCGCACGTCCGGTTGCACTCTGCAGTCTGCTCGTTCCGAAGTCGCGCACATACGTCTGGATGGCGACCGTATCACCATCCGTCGCCCACCAGCGATATAGCTTGGCGATCTTCGTCCGCGGCGACTGCGCGAGGATGTTCCTGAATTCGGCACGAGCCGTATCTGCCGGCACGATGCCGAACCGAGCCAGGTTGTAGGTGACCATCGGCCCGAGCCAGTGCGCATCCTCCGACGTCAGACGCTGTGCGTCGCGCAGATGGCCGCGGAACTGCAACCCCTCGATCACTGCGATCGTCGCACAGCGCGGCACTGGCTTGATTGCATTCGAGGCCGCCCGACGCGAGAGTACCTGCCCGATTCGCGCCACGAGATCAGTAGAATCGGGGACGTGACGCAGCAGGCCGGCGACCTCACACAGCTCGTCGTTCGAGAGCGTGTCGACCAGCTGCTGGACATCCACGGCGGCCGCACGTGCCGGATCGAGGAGGACATCGGCGAGACGAATGAACCGGGAGCGCTGGCCCGGCGGCTCGCGCGAGACGTACGCCTGAATGTAGTGACGCGCACTCGCCGCCCCGTCGAGGAACGCGGCGAGCGAGATCGGTGTCACGTACGCGGGAGCGAACGTCGAGTCCATCGCGATCGCGTGATCGAACAGGCCGAGGATCTCGCGGTCGTCCATCTCACCTTCGGCGAAGTCGCGGTCGTAACGCCACCGTGTCTCCGCCAGCAAGAACAGGAGCTCGGCGTCGTGCCGGTACCGCAGGAGACCATCGCCAATCGTGGCGATCAGGCTTCCGACGATCGACTCGGCGTCGTCGTACGTGCGCACGTCGATGAGCCCGCGGCGCCACGCGAAGAATGCTTCCGCGGAGAGTGAGTCAATGGTCGCGAGGAGGCGTTCTCGGGGGGCCAGTCCGCGCGCGAACCGACTCGTCCGCCGCATCAGCGCGTACGCCGTCGAATCACGCTCGCGGTCTGGGTTGCGCCACCGCCGCACTTCCGCCAGTCGGTGATAGGCAAGTGCGAACGTGGAATCCAGGGCGAGGACTCGCTCGAAGCGCGTCTGGGCCGAATCCCACATGGCGGCGCGGTAGAACTGTTCGCCCTGCAGGTACGCCTTGAGTGCCGGAAGCGAGGCGGACGGCGAGGACGTCGCACGAGCCATGTCAAGCCGACGCGAGCGACCGAGCTCTCGGAGGACCGCGACGGTAAGCGAGTCCGACAGCCGGTCCACTCGCTCCTGGATGTCGCGATGCTCGAACTCCGCCAGGACGCGGCCGTCATCGGCATCGAGCAGGACGCCGGTTGCACGAACGGAGTCGCCGGCGTCGAGCAACCCGCCGAACAGGACGAGCCGAGCGCCGGTGGCGAGGCCTAACGCACGCGCCGAAGGTCCGTCCGCGCGCCCGCGCCAGTGCTTCACCGCCATGGTGGCTGGTACGGTGCGCAGCGGCCCCGCACCGTCGAGGTTGCGTGACATCACGTCGACCATCCCCTCGTGCCACAGCGCGAGCGACGGGGACTCCACGTCGAACGGCGCGACGACGATGAGATCGGCGTCGAGCACCGGCTCGCTGTGCCACGCCCACGTCGCGAGTGCCGCCGCCGCAACGACCGTAGCGCCGCCGATCAGCAGCGCACCGCGGCGCGCGACCCGGACCCCTCGCGTGCGCGTCGTTTCACTCAATGCGCGCGCCAGTTCGCCGGCCGTTGCGTAGCGGTCCTCTCGCGCTGGCGCCATCGCCCGCACCACAACCGCGGCCAACTCGCGCGAGACGTGCTTGTGCAACGGCGTGGGATCGAGTGCCACGGCGGTACGAGCGTTGGCGACGGCAGCGGCGGCGGTCGTCGGCGCGAAGGGCCGCTCGCCGGCGAGCATCTCGTACAGCACGCACCCGAGCGAGTAGACATCGCTCCGGCCGTCGAGGTCGCTCGCGCCTAACGCCTGCTCGGGACTCATGTAGGACGGCGTCCCGAGGAGCAACACGGCGCCTGCAAGCGCGTCGTCGCCGGCGGCCGACATGGCGCGCGCAATCCCGAAGTCCGCGACGACAGCGTGTCCGTCCTGCAGGAGGATATTGCCCGGCTTGATGTCGAGATGAACGACGCCCGCTCGATGCGCGTAGTCGAGGGCGATGGAGATCTCCCGGCCGAGCCGGACCGCTTCGTCCGGGGTGAGCCGCGGTTCACGACCGAGCCGATCGCGGAGCGACTCGCCCGACAGGTAAGGGGCCACGAAGTAGAGAAGCGACGCCCCGCCCGCGTCGGCGGCCAGCACCTCCCCGGAATCGTGCAGCGGGAGAATGTGCGGATGCGACAACCTCGCGGCGATCTCGATCTCGCGCATGAACCGCTCCGGCCCGATGCTCCGCGCGACCTGGTCATGGAGCACCTTGACTGCGACCAGACGGGCATGCTTCGGATCATCCGCGAGGTAGACCGTCGACATTCCGCCGCGGGCAATCTCGCGCACCACTCGATACCGGCCGCCGAGGAGCGCTTCCGGTGCGGGGTTCGGCTCGCTCAGCAACGGTGCGTATTCCAGCACCGCCGGTTGCGCGAGGATGGTGTCCCCGAGCTCGCAGGCCATGAGCAGTGCGTGCACGTCGGCGCGGAGGGCGGCATCGCCACGGCAGACGTCGTCGACAAACGATGGTCGCTCGGTCGGCTCGAGCTCGAGTGCAGCATCGAGCAGCGGTTCGACGACCGCCCACCGTTCTCGCGAAAGCGGCGCCGACGTCATCCGGATGCGCTGATCGCGTCGGCCGCTGAAGTGGCGCGCGAGACCTCGGCGCTGAGCGCCTGATAGAGAAGGCCACGTGCCTTGATCCAGTCGCGCCGCACCGTGCGCTCGGTGACGCCGAGCGCCTCGGCGGTCTCCTGTTCGGTCATCCCGCCGAAGAACCGACACTCCACGACACGCGCCAGTCGTTCGTCGAGCATCGCGAGCTTCTCGAGTGCGTCGTGAAGCTCGAGGAGAGATTCCGCCTGACTGTCGGTGCGCGCGAGCTGATCGTCGAGGGTTACGTCGCGGTGTGGCCCGCCGCGCTTTTCGGCCGTGCGACGCCGCGCACGGTCGACCAGAATGTGGCGCATGGCGACGGCCGCGACGCTGAGAAAGTGCGCCCGATCGCGCCAGTCGGCGCTCTGCGAGCGCGACAACTTGAGGTAGAGCTCGTGCACGAGCGCGGTGGTGGATAGCGTGTCGCTCGGGCGGGTCGCCAGTTCCCGTCGCGCGACTCGTCGCAGCTCCTGATACACGAGCGGAAGGATCTGATCGAACGCCTCGCGCCGCCCTCCGCGGAGCTCGCCGAGCAACTCCGTGATTCCCGGCGTCGTGTTCCCGCGACCGAGCAGGGACTCGGGGCGGTCAGGGGGGGCAGGGGGGTCGGTCGCGGAATCAACGATGGCCATCGCGGACCTGGGCCGACTATCGACGTGAGCCTTCGTGCGGCGCCGAATCGGGTCGCGCTCTCTCTTCGGTGGCTGCGTCGCTCCGTCGAGCCGTTCATCAATAACTAACTTGGCGCGCTGCGCCCGTGAAGCGCGCTGGAAAGCGACATACGTTCTCCGCTCCATTTTGACCTTTCCTCGAACAACGCGCTGAGCAGCCCGGCGCGACACGCCGGGCGCTCAGCACGGTCGGCAGACGATGTTATGCGCTGCGCGATCGCTCACGCGTCGCATGTTTACGCCGCCGCAACGTCGCCTCTCGCACTACGAACGGGTGTGCCGTTCGAGCCGATGTCGGGCGGAAACGAGGCATCATCCACCATACGTAGCCGGCGAAGGAAACCGGACAATGGCGAGGAGGGCACGGTACTCGAGGGCGGCGAACACGACCACGGCGGCCGCCTGCGCGAGCACGAACAGCGTGCCAATAGCCGTTGGCGTCACCAAGCCGCTCACGAGTAAAAGGACGCTCGCGAGCACCCACAGGATGTTGCCGACGACGACGGCCCTGACCAGTCCGCGGAGGGAGTCGGCGCGTTGCGCGAGCCAGACCAGGAAGGCGGCGAAGGGAATAAGAAACAGGCCGACCGGGCGAAGCAGGCTCGTGGGCAGTCCGAAGAGGGACTCCAGCGGACTGGCGGCGAGCAACATTACGAGGCCCATCGTGCCGCTGGCTGCAGCGTCCACCAGGAGCGCTCGGCGAAGGGGCGTTGCATGGTTCGCGACCGATGTCATGGTATACCTCTCATGCCTAACGTGGCGTTTCGGGTTCAGGCTGGCACCGTTGATGGCGGCCGGGATCGCGCGAATCATCGGTCGATCGCCGCCCGCGCTCAATTACGCGGGAGGTAATTGGCGGCAAGCGCCGCACGGGCTATGTTCGCGACACTCCATGGCCACGCGTGCATCGGTCCCCGCATCCGCCTTTGGCGCCTTGCTGCGCGACTGGCGCCAACGCCGGCGCCTGAGTCAGCTCGCGCTTGCGCTGGAGGCCGACATCTCGCAACGACACCTGAGCTTCGTGGAATCGGGGCGAGCGCAGCCAAGTCGCGAGCTCGTGCTTCATCTGGCCGAGCAGCTCGGTGTGCCGCTCCGTGACCAGAACAAGCTGCTGCTGGCTGCCGGGTACGCCCCCGTCTTTCACGAGCGTCCGCTCGGCGATCCGGCGTTGGACACCGTGCGAGCTGCGGTCGAGCGTGTACTCGAGGGCCACGAGCCCTATCCGGCCATCGCGGTGGACCGCCACTGGACGCTCCTGGCGGCCAACCGCGTGGTGGGGCCACTGCTCGGCGGCGCGTCACCGGCGCTTCTCGAGCCGCCGGTCAATGTCCTGCGATTGAGCCTTCACCCCGACGGGCTCGCGCCGCGGATCGTGAACCTCCCGCAGTGGCGTGTGCACCTGCTCGAGCGACTCCGCCGGCAAGTGGAGGTGAGCGGCGACCCGATTCTCGAAGCGTTGCTGGGGGAGCTGCGCGGCTATCCGTCGCCGCCAGCGCGCGAGCGGTCAGCACCGGTGGCCAGGTCAGTCGAGCTCGCAGATAACGGTGTGTTCATTCCGTTCCAGCTCGCGACGGACGGCGGCGTCCTGTCGTTCATCAGCACGACGACGGTGTTCGGGACACCGGTGGACGTGACAGTCTCTGAGCTCGCGCTCGAGTGTTTCTTCCCGGCCGACGATTTCACCTCGGCGCGGTTGCGAGGTCGCTGACGCGGGGCATCGCCCCTTCCAGGTAGAGCTTCGAGATCCGCATCAGGTCTTTCCGGCTCTCCCCGACGAATGGCCCATGGAGAACGATAGGTACGTCCTGGCGCTCGCCCGCATAGAGGACGAGTCGGGCGCCCGCCTCGCCTGCCGTGATGGCGATTGAGCGGACCGTCGTCGCGTCGCGCTCCGCCTCCGTGAGCCAGCCCACCTGACCCGGTGTGAGTCGCGTGCGCTGCGATCCGACGGAGATGTCTCCGTCGAGGACGTAGACAAAGCCGTTGTACGAATCGGGCAGCTCCTGCTCGAACCGCGCGCCGGGCTGCAACCGGACATCCACCAACGTCACGGGGACGTAATTGTGGGTAGTCGCGCGCGCCGATCCTGAGCTTCCGCTGTAGACGCGCGCCTCCGCGCCCGGCTCTCGTCGCACGGGCGCGGAATCGCGGACGATGTGCTCGAATCGCGGCGAGGCCCAGCGAGCGCTCTGCGGAAGTGTGAGCCAGAGTTGGAGAATCCGGCTCTTTCCTAATGGCTCAACGTCCTCGTTATGGATCACGCCACTTCCGGCCGTCATCCAGAGGACGTCGCCCGTTCCGAGCATGCCTTCATCGCGGTCACGCAGCTCGCCCTCCACAACGAACGTCACCGTCTCGAATCCGGCGTGCGGATGCGGTCCGCCTGCCTTGCGTCCCGGCTCGAGATCGATGCGGTCATCCATGAGCGCGATGAACGGATCGTTCCGCGCGAAATCATTCGGGTCGACCACGGTGACGGCGGTGTGCCCCTCACCAATGAAGCCGGGCGACGGCGGCGCCGTCGTCACGACTCTTTCAATGTTGCGTGCGGACATGATCAACTCCGTACAGTACTGGTCGGCCGGCGGCGAAGCGCGAGATTCCCAATGCCGCCAACGATGCCTAACGCCAGCGCGATCCACGTGACGCCCAGCGGCCAGTGTCCCGTGATCCCCAGCCACGCGTCGAGCGAGTAGCGACCGAAGCTGGTCATGGCAAGTCCGGCACCCGCGGTTCCGTAGAGTAACGGCAACTCGATCCCGTTCTTCTGGGCGAAGAGCCCGTGTTCCCAGTGCACGGTGACGGCAGCCACGATCATGATGGAGACCATGACAGCCGGCCCGACGGGACCGAGAAAACCAAGTGCGATCAAGAGCCCGCTCGCGATCTCACCGACCGAGGCTGCAGTCGCGAACGCGCGGCCTCGTTCAAAGCCGAGTCGGGCCATGAACTCGCCCGTTCGCTTGAGCCCGTTGCCTCCGAACCAACCAAAAAGTGTCTGTGCTCCGTGCGCGGCCATGAGAAGGCCGATGACGACTCGCGCGAGTAGGAGCCCGATGCTCAGCATCGTCAGATCCAATGCGTCCGTGCCCATGGTGCGGTTACCTCCGATCATGTAGGTTACTACGAGTAACTGCCAACAACCTATGCGGGCCGTTCGCGGCGTGTAAGAAGGCACGCAAACGTGCCCGAGGCACATCGGAGTAACCAATGGCGAGCGCACCACCGAAACGGCCGGCGGAGCTGGAACGGGGGCCAACGAACTGTCACGCGCGAGAGATGCTCGTGCGCGTGGGAGACAAGTGGTCCGTGTACGTCATCCACGTGCTCGGCGACGCCGGGACTCTGCGGTTCAACGAGCTGCGGAGCCGAGTGGAGGGGATCAGTCAGCGGATGTTGACGGTGACCCTGCGAGGGATGGAACGGGACGGCCTGGTGGCGCGCACCGTATATCCCGAAGTCCCGCCGCGCGTAGAGTACGCGCTCACCCGACTAGGAAAGACGCTGCGACAACTCGTGCGCGGTTTGATCGAGTGGTCCGGCGCGCATCTGACTGAGGTGGACGCGGCGCGGGCGACGTATGACGCGAAGCATGGAAAGCCCGAGATGTCGACGGCTGCGGCGCGGCCGGCGTCGCCGAGTCGGCCTCGCCCATCGCGCGCAGCGGGTTAGCGCGCACCGAAGGATCTACCGCAGGACAGACAGCGGTGAGACGGGACAGAACTGCGGCGCTTCGTCGAGGAGGTTGCGGAGCGGCGCCACGTGGCCGTTGCCGACGATCACGAGGACGCGCTTCACGTCGGGCCCCAGCAGCCGGGTGAGATTGTGCGCCATGTTGAAGTTGCGTGCATACCACTGCGCGAGGAACTGCGGGCCCCCGTAGTTGGATCCCTCCCCGGCCTGCAGGTATCCGCCGAACATGCCCAGCGAATTCCCTCCATGCAGCGATTCGTCGCTGTTGAGTCGCAAGAGATGCTCGCGGATAGTCGTTCCGCGCATCCACGCGTTTGTTCGTATCGCATCTGCCTGCAGCACGGCGACGATGCTGTCTCGCGCCCGCTTGAACTCCGGTCGGCGCTGGACGATGGCACGCAACGAATCGTTCAGATCCAGGTACGAGTCGTCATCGATCGGATAGACGGCAGAATGGCCGAGAAGCACGGCGAGCCGGAATCCGATCTGCACGACCTCATTGCGGTTGGGTGCCAGCGTCCCCGCGCGGTAACGCGCATAACGCGCCCGAGCGGAGTCGGTTCGCGAAAACGGCCATTCCACGGCAATGCGATCCGGCTTCCACCCGGCGAGTCGCGTCGCGAGGTCCTCGAGCTCGGCTTGCCGCTTTGGCGCGAGTACATCGTCGATATCCTGCTTGATGACATCGCGACCGGGATTGGCGAAATGATAGGTCCCGAGAATCATCACCCGCACTTCGCCGGGCGCGCAGGCAGCGGGGAAACCAGTTGGGAGGTCGGACGATTGGCCGATGGCCGCGTCAGCCGCGCCAACCGTGAGCGTCGCACATAACGCGTTGCCGAACAGGCGGGTGGTGAGGCGAGACATGAGGGAGAGGTGGTGGGTTGTTCCCTGACGATTTCGAACCCGCGACTTGGACACCCGTGGCTTAGTGCGGGTTTGCACGGCGACGTGCCACAACGGTTGGAGCGTCCACTCACATTCGTGCCTCGCCGCCTGTCTCGTGTTAACACGCTCCTTCACGAGAGGTGATCCGAATGCGCACCATCCTGCCGATGCTGTTCATGCTGTCGCTGGCCACCTCATCCTCGGCGCAACAGCCGGCCCTGCGGCAAGAAGTGGAGAGCTTGCTGGCCGCGATGGTGACGGCGTTCAAGGCTGAGCCTGCAAGTGTCGCGCGCTTCTACAGTGACGACGCGAAGATCCTGGGAGGAGGACAACGCTCCGAGGGCCGAGCACAGATCGATCAATACTGGCGGAGCGCGACGATGTTCACAGACTGGAAGCTCGAGGTCCTCGAAGTGGGAGAGGGTCCCAGGCCGTGGGTGCGCGGCCGCTCTACCCTGCAGGGAAGAAGTGGGCGCACGATGGTCACCGAGTTCGTCGGGCTGCTGAAGCGGCAGCCGGATGGGCTCAAGTTCTATCTCGACATGTTTGTCGCTGCCGCACCGGCCGGCTCGTGATGTCGTCCTCGCGTCGACCTGGAACGAGTCCGATCTGCATCGCGCGTATTGACACTATTAGCACCATGGCTATTATATAGCCAGGGTGGCTATAGTATGACCAGTCCACTGAATGTGGACGATCGATGACTCTCGCGCGCATTAGCCAAGGTCGTGACCGTGAAAACAGGCTTCGCAATTCTCCTCGCCGCGATGTTCGCTGCGTCGCGGGGGTCAGCGCAATCCGCGGCTGACAGCGCGGCCATTCGCCAGACCGCGCTCGACTACATCGAAGGCTGGTACGAAGGAAACGCGGAGCGGATGGAGCGCGCCGTCCATCCGGATCTCGCGAAGCGCATCATCAACACCGACCAACGCGGTCGCAACGTGCTCGGTCACCAGAGCGCCATGACGCTCGTGCAGAACACGCGACGCGGGGGCGGAAAGGAGACGGCCGCGGATCAACAACGCAAGGACGTGCGCATCCTCGATGTGTTCGGCAACACCGCGAGCGTCCGCGTAGACGCGTCGGGGTGGATCGATTACATGCACATCGCGAAGTGGAATGGCCGCTGGGTGATCGTGAACGTCCTCTGGGAGAACCGCCCGTAACTGTTCACTTGGATCTACTGCCAGCGGCCGCGCACCATCACACCCGTGATTCGCCTGGTGTTGGCGATATTCTCGAACGGATTCGCGTCCAACAGCACGAGGTCGGCGTTCCTGCCCGCCGCGATCGTTCCACTTCGGTAATTCGAACCGAGGAACGCCGCGGCGTTCGACGTCGCGGTGCGCAGCGCCTCGTACGGCGAGAGCCCGGCGGCGACCAGTTCTCCGAGCTCGTCGTGCGCCGAATAGCCGGGCACGGTGCCCGTGTTCATGGCATCCGTCGCGAGGAGCAGCCTAACGCCTGCTGCGTGCAATCCCAGGGTCAGCTTCTGCAGCAGTGCATGACGAGCCATGATGCGCGGATGCTGCTCGGGTCCCATGCGCCTCGTGTACGGATTCGTCGCGGGTCCCCAGCCTTCGCGCACCGTAGCTGGCAGCGCCCGCATTTCAGGGCGCGCCAACATCGAGTCGAGGTTGCGCAGCTGCTCGCCAATGTTCCTGAACGCTGTAAGGTTGGGCATCAGCCAGATGCCCGCATCCACCATCCGCCGCGCCAGCGAGGGTATTTGTGGCTCGACCTTCTCGAAGTCGCGCGAGCTGTGCTGACGGTCGTAGATGAACTCCTCGGCGTGGGCCACGGCGTATTGACGCTCCTCGAACATCGCATCTAGCCCAAGGGTGCGTGGTGCGTGTCCGATGATCCGGATCCCCTCGCGGCGCCCGACGGCATTCAGGCGCGCGTACGCCTCGCGGGTAAGATCCCCGTGCATCTTCACGAAGTCATAGCCCGCGCGCTTCTGCTCGA
>Ga0075421_100003989_pt1 | contig 17759 bp, 16 predicted proteins | sample SoiMetdeltSBSDD5_FD_75292 | JGI IMG/M metagenome (GOLD analysis project Ga0075421, IMG submission 75292) | Bulk soil microbial communities from a Populus tree surrounding site in Tennessee, USA - Soil MetaG P. deltoides SBSDD5 | ecosystem: Environmental > Terrestrial > Soil > Tree plantation...
GTGTAAATCGGCCAGCCGCTGAAATCGAGCGTCTCGACGTCCCGAGCCAATCCCGGGAAGCGTGCTTTAGGAAGCAACACCTTCCGCCAACCGAGGCGCGCCATGGCGTCGAATTCGACCGGTTCAAGCTCGACCGGCGAGAGACCCGCCGCCAGCGCCGCATCGAGCCACACTTTGATGCCTTCGTCGAACACCGCATCGATTTCGCCGCGACCAAGTGGTTCCAGGCGGCGAACGTCCGCGGGGCCGCCGCAAAACACGAGGCGTCCGCCCCATGATTCGACGTCCTTGAGCGCAAAGCCGTGCAGCGCGAACGCCTGATCAATCAAAACAAGGGTGGAGTGGGTGGGATCCTCGCGAACCGACACGCGCAGCGGGTACCGCTTCGCCTTGATGTCTGCAAGCGAGCGGATCCCTGTTCGCGGGTGAACCATGAACACGAAGCGGTCCCAGCTCGGATAGACCCCGACGATGCGCACGGGTAGCGCCGCGCTGAACAAGCCGACGCCTCGATAGGCTTGCGTCAGCAACGCCGACGGATTGACGAATGCCAATTCGATGCCGTCGGCCTTCGCGACCTGCTCGGCGAGAATGGCGGAACCGGTGGCGAGCCGCAGCCATGGACGGAAGGCCGCGCCGGAACCGCTGCCGATGGTGATGACCATGTCTCGATTGCCGCCGTAGGGCGTCGCCGGATTGCCGGCGAGGTGCAGACCGACCTCCCACAGCGTCTTGGCGCGAACGAAGTTTGCACCTTTCGGTAGCGGTTCCATGGCGGCGTCTCCGGGGGCGGAGAGAGGGAATGCAGTATGCCACGGCCATTGCGCGCCGTTCGAATTCAGCGGCACGTCGGGAGGAGTGTCCGGCCTGCAGGTGATTTGCCGATGCGGCGGCGACACTACTGCTTAGATTATTTCGGGGAGCTTCCGGTTTTAACTTGCGTTCGAGTGTATTCGGGACTGACCTTGATCGTCATTTTCGGGTTGGGCTGGTTCTTGGTTGCCGTTGGGTTCGAGCCAGGCTGCCCGCCGCCCGACTGGGTCTGTCGACCGCGCGAACCCGGCTCCGCGACGCCGGACGCCATCACGACCAAGGCAAGCGTCGCGATGAACGCGGTCACGCGCCAAATGATCTGCTGCACTGACGCCTCCTCGCACGCATCGGATATCGCGTCAGAACGATAATCCTAGCGCCACCAGAACGAAAGCATGAGCGGCGCGTCGCACGTCAATTGTCGAGTATCCGCTGTGCTGAGAATTGGCGGGGGCCCAGCGGATTTTCCGCCGGGCCCCCTTGATCAGTATCAGCCGGCCTGTAAGCCGGGTTCTGTCGGCAAGGGCGACGCGCCCCCGCGTGACGGCCATTCCTCTGCGACGCCGGTTGCCCGGCGCCTTCAGCAACCTACCCGGACGGCTGGATCTGGACATTGATCCCGAGATCGCTTCCGCTCGCGCGGACGCCTCGCGCCGTCCCTATTCGGTCTTGCTCCCGGTGGGGTTTGCCGTGCCGCTTGCGTTGCCGCAGGCGCGGTGCGCTCTTACCGCACCGTTTCACCCTTACCGCTCCCATGCTCGCCACAGCGGCGCGCGAGGAAACGGCGGTCTGTTCTCTGTGGCACTTTCCCTGGGCTTAACGCCCGCCGGACGTTATCCGGCACCGTATGTCCATGGAGCCCGGACTTTCCTCTCGGACCACCTTTCGGCCTTGGCCCGAGCGGCCGCCCGGCCGACTGACACGTAAGGGATGGGGTGTGAGCAGCCCAACGTCAAGGCCGGTACGGTAGCAAACTTAACGATGTCCCCGCAGCGGCGGCGAGCAATCTCAGCTCCGCTTGCTTGCGTCGCGATGAGCGTCGCGCGCGACGATGAGGTCCTTCAACGTCGATATCGTCGAGGCGTCAATGAACCCGTCGACCCGCTGCGGGCGGAAATGCCGCTGAAACGCCGCCACGACGTCATGGGTGGTACGATCGAGAGCGCCGGTGGCGGTGACCTCGTAGCCGTAATTTGCCAGCAGCGTCTGCGTTTCCTGGATGGCGGCATCGGTGTCGCCAAGCGTAAAGACCGGTTTTGCCGGATCGCTCGGCACGGGCTTGACCCATAACCCAATCCCGGAATCGGCTAGCAACTTCCATGGAAACTTCTCGCCCGGGTCGCGCTTGCGCGAGGGCGCGACGTCGGAGTGGGCGAGCACGTGATCGGCGGAAATTCGGTGGCGCGCAAAAATACTGCGGCAGAGCGCGGTGACTGCCGCGACCTGACGTTTGGGAAAAGCGGGATACCCGTGGTCGTGTCCAGGATTTGCAATCTCGATGCCGATCGAGCGCGAATTGATGTCGCTCTCGCCTGCCCAGGATGACGTGCCGGCATGCCAAGCGCGGCGCGCCTCTGCGACGAGCTGAACGATGTAGCCGTCCGGTAGCACAACGTAATGCGCGGAAACCTCGCTGGCCGGATTACAGAGATGGCTGATTGCGTCCTGATCGTCGGGCATTCCAGTATAGTGCAGCACGATCATGTCGGGCGTGCCGCTGCCCGCGCGCTCGTTGTGATTCGGCGATGGCCTAACCTCTGCGACGACGGAGGATTCGGGACGTAGTTCGGATGCAACCATACGCGCACCGAGTGTTTGCGGAGCCGAGTCTGAGTTCTGGCAAGAACGAACGGCTCGCTGCGGAGGGCGCGATTGTGCAGAAACAGCGATGCCAGACAAGCGACCGCCGGAAGCTGCAGCCGTAAACACGACGGTCGGGCCGGCTCACCGCCGACCCGACCGTTACCGGGGATTAAATTGTCCCGTACCTACGCTACGTAACTTACGCTTTAAAACACTACGCTACTTAGTCCTTCCCACATGCGTGCCGACTTTAGCGGCCCGCCGGCGGCGCTGTCGGCGCCGTTGGTCGCGGCCCCATGCCCGTGGTTGGAGACCCACCAGGGGCGCCGGTCGTGCGTGCCGGCGGCTTGTAATACTGGAAGTCGGGCGCGTTTTTGAGCTGATCCTTGGTCCAGCTGACTTTGAGCTTGGCCATGGTGGGATCGTCGCTCCGGGTCATTGCAGTCCCACCGCTGCTGCTTCCGGTGTCGGGCGGAACGGCCTGGAACGCGCTCATGTCGATGGCGACGTTCTTTTCCCCGATACCAAGGAACCCGCCGACGCCCACGATCAGCCCGAGAATTTTGCCGTGCTTATCGAACAGCATGTCATTCACATTGCCGATATGCGCGTTGTCCGGGCCCAGCACGTCCGTGCCCTTGAACTTCGAGAAAACCCACTGATCCGTGCTCTGCGCGGCGATGAACTTGGCAGAGTCAGGCGGTTTGTCGGCCTGCGCCAGGGCGCCTGAAACCATCAGCGCACTGACGGCGGCCGAAATCATAAGGGTCTTGAGCATCATGGCCTCCAATCGAGTTTGTTCTGTCAAGGAAAGGAAGCCTTCCTTGTTCGGGAACAACTCCCAAGAAGAGCCGACGTTCCGCGCCTGTGGAACTCGCGGGCTGATGGGAAATGCAAATGGTGCGGGCGAAGTGCTCGGCGGTGAACCGTCGCGCGTCGTTACCGAAACGGCGTTGAAAGGGCCATGAATTTTAGCTGCCGGGGGTTGTCCAGCGCCGATGACCCAATCACTGATTGCGGGTCTGCTACTAGGTCCGCGCCAATCCCGGGTCGACCCCCCTCAACCCTTCCTTAAATGTGAATCCCATTAATAAGGCTTGGAAATCCGGCTGGCCAGGTCGCGTAACTGGCTGCCGAGCATCAATTGACGCCCAAGCTGTCCCATGGTAACCCATAGCATCCCATGCGGTGATGCGGCCCCTAAGACCGCCCCCGCAGGGGGCGCGCGGGCGCCTGCGGCTCGCGCGGCAGCAGCGCCGAAGCGACTGGCGGGGGTGGACCAGGGACGTCATGGACCGCTTCGTGTCGAACTACACACTGCGGCTCGATGCCAAGGGCCGGGTCTCGATCCCGGCGCCGTTCCGTGCGGTCCTCGCCCGCGACGGGTTCGAGGGCCTCTATTGCTATCCGACACTCGACCGACCTGCGCTCGATGCCGGCGGCAATGCGTTGCTCAACGAGATCGAGACGCTGATTGCGCGTTTCCCGCCCTATTCCGAGGAGCGCGAGCAGCTCTCGGGGGCGCTCTATGGCACGAGCGAAGTGTTGAAGATCGACGGCGAGGGCAGAGTCACCCTGACCGAGGCGCTCAAGACTCACGCCGGCATCAAGGACGAGGTCGCCTGTGCCGGCCTCGGCCACAAGTTTCAGATCTGGGAGCCGGGACGCTTTCGCGCGGAACTCGCGGAGGCCACCGAGAAGGTTCGCGCGCTCAAGAGGCAGCTGGGCTCCCGGGTAGCGGCGGAAGGCCCGCACGGAGCACGGGAATGATGGCGAGCCGCGACAGCGGAGATGCTGTCGCTGGCGGACTGGCTCGTCACATTCCCGTGCTCGGCCGCCCCACGGTCGAATTCCTCAACGTCCGCGCCGGCGGCGTCTACATCGACGCAACCTTCGGTGCCGGCGGCCACACCCGCGCGATTCTCGCGGCGGCCGACTGCAACGTCATCGGCATCGACCGCGACCAGGATGCGATCGCGCGCGGCGCCGACCTCGTGCACTCGGCCGGCGGCCGGCTCGTATTGGTCGAGGATCGATTATCCAATCTGCAGGAAGTCGCGCGTGGGCGTGGCCACGATGCCGTGGATGGCGTCGTTTTCGACCTCGGCGTCTCCTCGATGCAGCTCGACGAGGCCGCGCGCGGGTTTTCCTTCCGCCACGATGGTCCGCTCGACATGCGCATGGGTCGCACTGGAGCGACCGCGGCCGACGTCGTAGCACGGGCATCCGAGCGCGAGCTTGCGACCATTATCGCCACGCTTGGCGAAGAGCGCCACGCGCGCAGCATCGCGCGCGCCGTTATCGCCAGGCGCCGCACGGCGCCGATCCGCACCACGCGCGCCCTGGCCGACATCATCGCTGGTCTCGTCCAGGCGCGCCCCGGCGCGATCCATCCCGCCACGCGCACGTTCCAGGCGCTGCGCATCTTCGTCAACGACGAGCTTGCCGAACTCGCAGCAGGACTAGCCGCGGCCGAGCGGGTGCTCAAGCCGGGCGGGCGATTGGTTGTCTTGGCATTCCATTCGCTGGAAGACCGCATCACGAAATCGTTTCTGGTCGGGCGCAGTCGGCCGAGTGCTCCTTCGCGCCATCGCCCGGAGCCGCGGGCGACGCCCCCGACGTTTCGCATCCTGACCAGCCGGCCGATCGTGCCGGACGAAGCCGAGATCAGCGCCAATCCTCGCGCGCGGTCCGCCAAGCTCCGCGCGGCCGAGCGCACCGACGCGCCCATCGCCCTTCGCACCGCGACACAAGCGCTTCCGCGGCTACCGTCGTTGGCGGAGGTCGCCGCCCGGCAGGACTCGGGGCGGCAGCCATGATGCGCGTGCTGAACATTTGCCTGATCGGGGCGCTCGTGTTGGCCGCGGCCGACGTCTATACGATCAAGTTCGAGTCCGCGCGGCAGGCGCAACACGTCGCCAAGCTGCGGCTGGAGATCAGGCGCGAGCGGGACGCGGTGGCGGCGCTGCGGGCGGAATGGGCCAAGCTCGACAATCCCGCACGCATTCAGGCTCTGACGCGGCGACACTTGCAGTTGAGGGCGGCCGACGCGCGGCAAATCGACCCGCTCGATAATCTGCCCGAGCGGCCGCCCGATCGCGTTCCCGTGGAAGAAGCCGATCCGATTGGCACGGTGATCGTCAATCCCGAGCTTCTCGATCATTCCCCGACCGGTAGCGTGCACGGGCCCACGAGGTGAATGGGATGCATGCACCTGCGGCAGACCCGGCGGCACCTGCGCGCGAACCCTGGCGCCGCCGGCTCGTGGGTTCGCTGCTTTATGGCAGCAACGTGGATCGCGTCGCCAAGACGCGGGCACGGATCCTTCTCGCCGTGCTGATCTTCGCGCTCGGTTATGCGGTCATCGCCACGCGTCTGGTGATGTTTGCGACTGCACCTGAAGGGCACGGGTCGCGGCGCGCCATCGCACAGGACGCGGTGGCGACCGCGCGACCCGACATTCTCGACCGCAACGGCGAGATTCTGGCGACCGACGTGCGCACGCCATCCCTGTTCGGCGAGCCGCACCGGATTATCGACGTGGACGAGGCATCGGAGCTGCTCACCGCGGTGATGCCGGAGATCGACGCCGCCGAACTGCGCGGGCGGCTTGGGTCCAAGCGCCGCTTCGTCTGGCTCAAGCGCGAGATCACGTCGCAGCAACGCGAGCAAATTCACCGGCTTGGTATTCCCGGGATCGGCTTCCTGCCGGAGAACAAGCGCGTCTATCCGAACGGTGCCGAGGTCTCGCATCTCATCGGCCACGTCAACATCGACAATCAAGGCACCGCCGGCATCGAGAAATGGCTCGACGCGCGCGGGCTTGCCGATTTGCATCTCGCAGGACTCGCCACCGACCGCTTGCAAAAGCCAGTCGAGCTTGCCGTCGACCTGCGCGTGCAGCACGCGCTGCACGACGAGCTGATCGCCGCCCGCGCCAAGTTCAAGGCCATAGCGGCTGCGGGCCTACTGACTGATGTGCGCACCGGTGAAGTCGTCGCGATGGTCTCGGTGCCCGACTACGACCCGAACAATCCACGCGAGGCCCTCGATCCGACTCGCATCAACCGCCTCACCACCGGTGTGTTCGAGATGGGCTCGACTTTTAAGGCGCTCACCGTCGCGATGGCGCTCGATTCCGGTAAGATCACGCTCAAATCGGCGTTTGATGCCAGCCATCCGCTGCAGTATGGGAAATTCACCATCCACGATTTCCACGCTCAGAACCGCGTGCTCACGGTTCCGGAGATCTTCACCTATTCGTCCAACATCGGCACCGCGCGAATGGCGCTGAGCCTCGGGATCGAACATCACAAATGGTTCTTGAGGAAGATGGGTCAACTCGAGCGGCTGCGCACCGAGTTGCCCGAAAGCGCCGAGCCGCTCGTACCCAAGCGCTGGGCCGAGCTCAATACCGTGACCATCGCGTTCGGTCACGGGCTCTCGGTGGCGCCGCTGCAGGCGGTGGCAGCGATCGGCGCGTTGATGAACGGAGGACGCCTCATTCCGCCGACCTTCCTCAAGCGCAGCGAAGCCGACGCACTTGCGCACGCGACCCAGGTGGTCAAGCCCGAGACCAGCGAGAAGATGCGCTATCTCATGCGTCTGAACGTCGAGAAGGGCACCGCCACCAAAGCGGACGTGAAGGGTTACTACGTCGGCGGCAAGACCGGAACTTCGGACAAAGTGATCGGCGGCCGCTATTCCAAGACCAAGGTGCTCACCTCGTTCACCGCAGTGTTGCCGGCCGACCAGCCGCGCTACCTTCTCCTCATCATGCTCGATGAGCCGCAGGCGACCCCCGACACGCATGGCTTCACCACCTCGGGATGGAACGCCGTACCCGTTGGCGGCGCCGTCATCGGCCGCATTGCGCCCCTGCTCGGCCTCGAGCCGCGCTTCGACTTGCCGCCTTCCGATAAGTTGATCTTGGCGAGCGCTGGCGGCCGGTAACGATCACGCCTTGGGCGACTAGTTGTGCCGCGGAATCTGAATCAATTCCTTGAGTTGATTGGCGGACAGCGGATCGGCGATGAACTTCAGGTTGATCGCTTGGGGCATCATGATATCCAGACCCTTGATTTCGTCGGGATTCAGCAGGGCTTTGGGAAAGAACTGGTCGCGCGTTCGCCGTGCGATCTCAAGCGACAAGCCGGCGTGTTCGGCGTAATCTTTGATGACTTGCCGCATTAGGAAGAAAGATCAATGACACAATCTCCCCTACTCGTGATGGCCTCTACGTTGCTTTTCGGCGCCAACCGCACCGCGCAAGAACGGCTGGCGCCGACAGCGAAGGATGCGAGCGTATTCGGTTACAGGATTCATTACCTCGAAGCTGGCCGCGGTGATCCGGTCATTCTGCTGCATGGAACGGGCGGGGAGGGTGCCCGCTGGATGCCGACCATCGAGGGCCTTGCTTCGAACTTTCGAATCATCTCGCTCGATCAGATCGGATTCGGCCAATCCGATAAGCCGCTGACGACTTACCATAGCGGGGTATTCGCGGGTTTTCTTGCGCGCTTCATGAAAGCGATCGGTGTGCCGAGGGCTACCATTATTGGGCAATCCATGGGTGCAGGTGTCGCTCTTTACCTGGCGGGGCATAACCCGGAAATGGTTGAACGGCTCGTGTTGGTCAATGGCGGCAGCTATCGCGCGGCCTCTGATCCCCCGCCGGCTCCTCCGAATTGGCACGACCGGCAAATTGCGAACGCCGCAACTCTGGAGGAGAGTCGCGAGTATTTGCGAAAGCTCTACTACGACCACAGTTTCGTGACGGACGAATTGGTAGAGCAGAATCTTATTTTGCGCCTGCGATCGGCCTATACGATCGAAAGCATGCAGACGGCGAATGCCAGAGCTCTCGGCGCGCTCACCGAGGAGGAGGTGCGCGGGATCAAGGTCCCAACTCTCTTGGTGTGGGGAACGAACGATCGGCTCTCCCCGGTCGCCAATGCCGACAAATTAAACGCAGCTATTCAGAACTCGCGCAAGGTGTTGATCGATAAGGCCGGCCATTATCCATTCTTGGAGCAGGTCGAAAAATTCAATCAAATCGTATTGGAGTTCTTGAAATCGCAATCGTAAGCATAGTCGCATCGCTTCTCGCAACGCGTCGCACATGTTGTTGGTCCGTTATTCGTAAACTGCGCCGGAACTATCGTCGCTATATCTGGACGATGCGCGGCAGCGAGGGTAGACGATCCGCCACGCCATGAAGCTTGCCGAGTTCCTCACTGCGGATGCCCTCAGCGACGCGCGCTTCGCCGCGCTCGAGATCGCCGGCGTTAGCGCCGACAGCCGCGCGGTGAGGCCTGGCGATCTTTTCGTGGCCGTCGCGGGGGCGAAGACGGACGGGCTCAATTTCGTCCCGCAGGCGCTGGCTGCTGGTGCCGCAGCAATTATGGCGCAGCGTACGCCGCCGACGCCGCTCCCGGCAGGCGTTGCATTCATCAAGGTCGATGACGCGCGCCGAGCTTTGGCGCTCGCCGCAGCGAAATTTTTCTCGCGCCAGCCGCGAGTGATCGCGGCGGTCACCGGCACCAGTGGAAAGACGTCGGTTGCGGCATTTATGCGCCAGATCTGGACGGCGCTCGGCCATGCGGCCGCCAGCATCGGCACGGTCGGGCTCGTCTCACCCAAGGGCGAAGTCCATGGCTCGCTCACGACACCGGACCCGGTGGCGCTGCACCGCTCGCTCGATCAACTCGCCGGCGAAGGCGTGACCCACCTCGCCATCGAAGCCTCCTCGCATGGTCTCGATCAACGCCGCCTCGACGGCGTGCGCGTTGCGGCTGGCGGATTCACCAATCTCAGCCGGGACCATCTCGACTATCACCCGACGCTGGAGGCTTATCTTGCCGCCAAGCTGCGCCTGTTCACGGATCTGATCGAGCCGGGTGGCGCGGCCGTGATCGCCGCCGATCACGGGGAGGCCGAGATGGTGGCGACGGCGGCGAGACGCCGCGACCTCCGGCTCGTCACGGTCGGCAGGCGCGGCAAAGGCATTCGCCTGGTCGAGAACAGGATCGAGGGATTTGCGCAGGTGCTCGCGCTCGAATACGCCGCTCGCGAATACGGCGTCCGTCTACCGCTGCCGGGTGAGTTCCAAGTCGATAACGCGCTGGTCGCAGCCGGGCTCGTGATCGCCACTGGCGCCGAGCCTTCCGCGACCTTCGCGGCGCTCGGCAATCTCAAAGGCGCCAAAGGCCGGCTTGAACTTGTTGGGGAGCGCAACGGCGCGCCGATTTTCGTCGACTACGCGCACAAGCCCGATGCGCTGGCCAAGGCGCTCCAAGCGCTACGGCCCTACGCGAGCCGCCGCTTGGTCGTGGTGTTCGGTTGCGGCGGCGATCGCGACCAGGGCAAGCGACCGATGATGGGAGCGATTGCCGCCAAGCTGGCCGACCGGGTCGTGGTGACCGATGACAATCCTCGCAGCGAGAATCCCGCGGCGATCCGTGCCGCGATCCTCGAGGCGGCTCCTGGCGCGCTCGAAATCGGCGATCGCCGCGAAGCAATCAGCCGCTCGATCGAGGATCTGGGTCGGGGCGACGTGCTGCTGATTGCCGGCAAGGGCCATGAAACCGGCCAAATCATCGGCAAACAGGTGTTGCCATTCAGCGACCACGAGGCAGTCGCCGCCGCGCTTGCCGGGAGGGTGGCATGACCGATCGGCCGCTCTGGTCCGTCGAGGCGATGCTTGCCGCGATGCGTGCTGCGCCTGCGGGGGCGTTGCCGCCGGCGGTGCCGGGCATCTCGATCGACACGCGCACGATTGCGCCCGGGGAAGCGTTCTTCGCCATCAAGGGCGACAACCGCGACGGCCACGATTTCGTTCAAGCCGCGCTCGAGGCGCGTGCAGGTCTTGCGGTTGTTGCAGCCGGCAGGCGCGACGACTTTCCCCGGAACGCGCCGCTGATCAGCGTCCCCGACGTGCTCGAGGGCCTGCGTGACTTGGCGCGCGCGGCGCGCGCGCGCACACGGGCGAAGGTCGTTGCGGTCACCGGCTCCGTCGGCAAGACCGGCACGAAGGAGGCGCTGCGTCTCGCGCTTGGGCGAAGCGGTGAGACCCATGCCTCCGTCGCTTCCTACAACAATCATTGGGGCGTGCCGCTCTCGCTCGCGCGCTGTCCCGAGAGTGCGCGGTACGCGGTCTTCGAGATAGGCATGAACCATGCCGGGGAGATCGAGCCGCTCACTCGCCTCGTGCGTCCGCAGGTTGCGATCATCACCGCAATTGAGCCGGTGCACCTCGAATTTTTCGGTTCACTCGAGGCGATTGCCGACGCCAAGGCGGAAATCTTCCTCGGGGTCGAGCGTGGCGGCGCGGCGGTGATCAACCGCGAAAACCCACAATTCGAGCGGCTCGAGCGCAGCGCACGCAACGCCGGTATCGAGCGCATCGTCTCGTTCGGCGAGCACGCGCGCGCCGACGCAAAGCTGATCAAGTGCTCGCTCCAGTCGGACATGTCCACGGTCCAGGCGCGAATTCTCGGGACCGACACCACCTATAAGCTCGGCGCGCCAGGGCGGCATCTGGTCATCAATTCGCTCGCCGTGCTGGCAACGGCCGTGCTGGTGGGCGCCGATCTTGCGCTCGCGGCGCTCGCGCTTGCAGAGCTGCGGCCGGCGAGCGGACGCGGCTCCCGCTTCACGCTCCACATGCCCGGCGGCACGGCGCTCCTGATCGACGAAAGCTATAATGCCAATCCGGCCTCGATGCGCGCAGCCCTCGCCTTGCTCGGGCAGGGCAAAGTGGGTCCGCTCGGCCGGCGCATCGCGGTGCTCGGCGACATGCTGGAGCTCGGGCCGTGCGGCGCCGACTTGCACCGGGAACTGGCCGTGGCGGTGCTCGCGCACGGCGTTGATCTCGTGTTCTGCTGCGGTCCGCTGATGCGCGCGTTGTGGGAGGCGCTTCCCTCCTCGCGCAAGGGCGGCTATGCCGAGACCTCGGCCGAGCTCGAATCGCAGGTGGTTGGCGCGGTCCAGCCGGGCGATGCCGTCATGGTCAAGGGATCGCTCGGTTCCCGCATGGCGCCCATCGTCAAGGCGCTGCAAAGCCGCTATCGCCGCGAGACGCCGGCTCTCGCGGCCGTCCAAGCTTCGACCATCAACGGCTGACCGATGCTCTACTGGCTCTCCGCATTCTCGGACACGATCGGACCTCTGAACGTGCTGCGCTACATCACGTTCCGCACCGGCGGTGCAATGTTCACCGCACTTGTACTCGTGTTCCTGCTCGCTCCGTACGTCATGGCGGTTCTGGGCGTCAGACAAGTTCGACCAATGCGCTCAGCCGGCTTGATCATTCTATCGGCGTTGCTGATCGCAACCTTGCTGTGGGCCAATCTGGCCAATGGTTACGTCTGGATCGTCCTCGCAGTCGCGCTCGGGTTCGGCTTCGTCGGATTACGCGACGACTACCTGGAAGCAGCGCGGCAATCCGGCTTATCCGTCAAGGTACGTATTGCCCTTGCAGCAGGCATCGCATCGGTAGCCTGCCTGGCTCTCGTCCATCTTGGCCGCCCGCAGACCGCGACGTCGCTCAGCGTACCTTTTGGGAAGGAATTCGATCTCGGCTGGCTCTATATTCCCCTCGCAGCCTTCATCATCGTCGCGGCCGGCAATATCGTGAATCTTGCCGACAGGCTCTATGGATTTGTCATCGGTCCGCTGCTGCTCGTGGGGTTGAGCTTCGGCTTAATCTCCTGGTTCGCCGGCAACTCGGTGCTCGCCCACTACCTCAACATCCGTTTTGTTCCGGGCGTCGGCGAACTCGCCGTGTTGTGCGGAGCGGTGACGGGGGCGGGACTGGGGTTTTTCTGGTTCAACGCGCCTCCCGCTTCGATCTTCTTAGGTGCTACCGGTTCGCTTGCACTCGGCGGCATGTTCGGCGCAGTGGCAGTGGCCACCAAGCACGAGGTCGTCCTCGCCGTTATCTATGGCCTGTTCGTAACCGCCCTAGGTTGAACCCATGTTCTACTGGCTCTCCGCATTCTCGGACACGATTGGGCCGCTCAACGTCCTGCGCTACATCACGTTCCGCACCGGCGGGGCGATGTTCACCGCGCTCGTGTTCGTCTTTCTGTTCGGCCACGCGATCATCGACCAGCTGCGGCTCGCGCAGGGCAAGGGCCAGCCGATCCGCAGCGACGGGCCACAATCGCACCTGGTTACCAAGAAGGGCACGCCAACGATGGGCGGCCTGATGATGCTATTCGGTCTGCTCGTATCGACAGTGCTGTGGGCGAATTTGACCAATCGCTACGTTTGGATCGTGCTCGGCGTGACGCTGATGTTTGGTGCGATCGGCTTCTATGACGACTATCTCAAAGTGACGAAGCAGACTCATGCTGGGTTTTCCGGCAAGCTTCGGATGGTCATTGAGGCGCTGATCGCGGTTGCGGCGTGCTACGTTATCATCTCACTCGGCCGCCAGCCCTTCGCGTCCTCGCTCACATTTCCATTCTTCAAAGAGCTGGTACTTCCGCTCGGCTGGTTTTTCATCGTGTTCGGCGCGTTCATTATCGTCGGTGCTGGCAACGCGGTGAACTTGACCGACGGTCTCGATGGGCTGGCGATCGTTCCAGTCATGATCGCGACCGGCTGTTTCGGCGTCTTTGCCTGGATTGTCGGCAACGCAGTCTTTTCGGACTATCTGCAGCTGCACTTTGTGCCCGGAACCGGCGAACTCGCGGTGCTCTGCGGCGCGGTGATCGGGGCCGGATTGGGCTTTCTCTGGTTCAACGCACCGCCCGCTTCGATCTTCATGGGTGACACCGGTTCGCTTGCGCTCGGCGGAATGCTCGGCGCGATCGCGGTGGCGACCAAGCACGAGATCGTGCTTGGTATCGTCGGGGGACTTTTCGTGCTCGAAGCTGTATCAGTGATTGTGCAGGTGGTTTCTTTCAAGCTCACCGGCAAGCGCGTGTTTCGCATGGCGCCGATCCACCACCATTTCGAGCAGCTCGGCTGGACCGAGCCGCAGATCGTCATCCGCTTTTGGATCATTTCGGTCGTGCTCGCGCTGGTGGGGTTGTCGACCCTCAAGCTGCGGTGATGATTCCCGTCACCGCCTTTGCCGGAAAGAAAGTCGCCATCTTCGGCCTCGGCGGGTCGGGACTGGCGAGCGCGAGCGCGTTGCTCGCGGGTGGCGCCGACGTCATCGGCTGGGACGACAGCGCCGAGGCCGTGACCAAGGCGATGAGCGCTGGAATCCCGAGCGGCGACCTGCGGCAGCTCGACTGGTCGAAAATTTCCGCACTCGTGCTCGCGCCCGGCGTGCCGCTCACGCATCCCGCGCCCCATTGGACCGTGGCGCTGGCGCGCGCGGCCGGCGTGGAGGTCGTCGGCGATATCGAGTTGTTCTGCCGCGAGCGGCGGGCGCGTGCGCCGAAAGCACCGTTCGTCGCCATCACCGGCACCAACGGCAAATCGACGACCACGGCGCTGGTGGCGCATCTCCTGCGCTCGGCCGGCCGGGAAAGCGAGATCGGCGGCAATATCGGCACCGCGATCCTGTCGCTCGCGCCGCCGGACGAAGCTCGCGCACACGTGATCGAGTGCTCGTCCTACCAGATCGATCTCGCGCCGACGCTCGACCCCTCGGTCGGCGTCCTTCTCAACGTCACCGAGGATCACCTCGACCGCCATGGAACCCTCGCGCACTACGCTGCGGTCAAGGAGCGGCTCGTCGCCGGCGTGCAGGAGGACGGCACGGCGATCGTCGCGATCGATGACCCCTGGTGCGCGGCGGCGGCCGATCGCATCGAGCAGGCCGGTAAAAGGCTTGCCCGCGTCTCGGTGCGGCGGCCGCTGCACGATGGGCTTTATGTGGAGGGCGAAAGCATCATGCAGGCCGCGGGCGGCAGTGCCCGCACCATCGCCCGCATCGGCGGCATCGGATCCTTGCGCGGCGTCCACAACGCACAGAACGCCGCCTGCGCCGCCGCGGCGGCGCTCGCGCTCGGGCTATCGCCGCAGGCGATCCAGCGAGGTCTCGTTTCGTTTCCCGGACTCGCCCACAGGATGGAAGAGGTCGGCCACAGGAAACACGTCCTGTTCGTCAACGATTCCAAGGCAACCAATGCGGATTCCGCCGCGCAGGCGCTCGCCTGCTTCTCCCACATTTTCTGGCTCGCGGGGGGCAGGGCGAAGACCGGCGGCATTGCCTCACTCGCGGGCTTCTTTCCGCGCATCCGCAAGGCTTACCTCATCGGCGAGGCCGCAACCGATTTCGCCGCCGAGCTTCAAGGGCGCGTGCCCCATGTCATCGCCGGCACGCTCGAGCGGGCCGTCGAGCTTGCGGCGGCCGACGCGGAAGCCTCCGATGTCGCCGAACCCGTCGTGCTGCTGTCGCCGGCGTGTGCCTCCTTCGACCAGTACCGCAATTTCGAGATCCGCGGCGACAAGTTCCGCGAGCTGGTGCGCGCACTGCCGGGGCTCACACCCGCGCGTTAGAGGCAGCCGTTAATCCTCCGTCAACCAACGCCAGGCACCACTGACCGCTTCGGGTCTCGCCGCCGAGGGGGTTTCGATGGTTTCGCGTCTTGAACGCACGCGCTTTGCCGCCTGGTGGTGGACGATTGATCGGTCGCTGCTGACCGCGCTGCTCACGCTCATGCTCGCGGGAATTATCCTTTCGCTGGCTGCGTCACCCCCGGTTGCCTCGCGCCTCGGCCTCGATCCGTTCTATTTCGTCGGCCGGCATGTGCTCTATTTGATTCCGGCGCTCGCCGTGATGCTGACGACCTCGTTCCTGTCGCCGCGTCATATCCGTCGGCTTGCGGTCATAGTCTTCGTTCTGAGCCTTGCGTTGGTCGCCGCCACGCTGCAGTTCGGCGCCGAGGTCAAAGGCGCGCGGCGCTGGATCGTCTTGCTTGGGATCAACATTCAGCCCTCGGAGTTTCTCAAGCCCGCCTTCGTCATCCTGATCGCCTGGCTGTTCGGCGAATCCGCGCGGCGGCCGGAAATGCCGGCGAACACCTTCGCGCTTCTGCTGCTGTTCGTCGCCGTCGCCGGGCTCGTGCTGCAGCCCGATTTCGGGCAGACCATGCTGATCGCGCTGGTGTGGAGCGCGCTGTTCTTTCTCGCCGGCATGCGCCTTGTTTGGGTGGCGGGGTTGGGGGGCGCGGCGGCGGTCGGACTTGCGAGCGCTTACATGCTCATTCCGCACGTGGCGCGCCGCATCGAGCGCTTTCGAGATCCGTCCTCCGGCGATACTTTCAACATCGATCAGGCACTCGAATCTTTCCAGCGCGGGGGTTGGTTCGGACGCGGCCCGGGAGAGGGGACCGTCAAGCGCATCCTGCCCGAGAGCCATACCGACTTTGTGTTCGCCGTTGCCGCTGAGGAATTCGGCATCGTCCTGTGCCTGCTGCTGCTCGCGCTGTTTGCCTTCATCGTATTGCGCGCCCTGCATCACGCCCGGCGCAACGAGGACCCGTTTGCGCGATTTGCCGCAGCCGGCCTTGCCGTCCTACTCGGGCTGCAATCGGCCATCAACATGGCCGTGAATCTGCATCTGATGCCGGCCAAGGGCATGACGCTTCCGTTCATTTCGTATGGCGGCTCATCGATGATTTCGCTCGCCTACGGGATGGGAATGCTGCTTGCCTTGACGCGTGAGCGTCCGCGCGCTGAGTTGCTGGCAAGCGAGGCGACGTTCGTGCCCGCCGAAAGGGCGGCTTGATCGGGCGCCGGAAGGGGACCGCGTGCCGCTTGTTCTCTTGGCCGCTGGCGGAACCGGCGGACACCTATTTGCCGCCGAAGCACTTGCGGAGGCGCTCGCCCGGCGCAGCGTCGTCACTGCTCTCGCTACCGACGATCGCGCTGAGCGCTACGGCAGAGCGTTTCCGGCGCGCGATATTCACGTCATCACCAGCGCGACCGTGCGCGGACGCGACCCGCTGTCGCTGATGCGCACGGCGGCGATGCTCGGCACGGGTACTGTACAGAGCTTGCGACTCATTATGCGCGTGCGGCCATCCGCGGTTGTCGGGTTCGGCGGCTATCCGACCATTCCCCCCGTGCTGGCGGCGGCGCTGCGCGGAATCCCCACGGTCATCCACGAGCAAAATGCGGTAATGGGGCGCGCCAACAGGTTTCTCGCACCTCGCGTCGATGCCATCGCGACCAGCTTCGCCGGAGTGCTAGACCGCGAGCCCAAGCTGAGAGCCAAAGCGACGCGCATCGGCAATCCGGTGCGGCCGGCGGTCATCGCGGCCTCGGCGATCCCCTATGTCGCCCCGGAAGCGGCAGGCCCGATTCGGCTCTTGATATTCGGCGGCAGCCAGGGTGCGCGCATCATGGCCGATATCGTCCCGGCTGCGGTCGAAAGGCTTGCCCATGCACTGCAAGCGCGCCTCGCGCTGGTGCAGCAGGCGCGCGAGGAAGATCTCGCACGGGTGACGGAGGTTTATGCAAGGGCAAACGTTATGGCCGAGGTGGCGCCATTCTTCGCCGATCTGCCGGTGCGGATCGCCGCGAGCCATATCGTCGTCGCGCGTGCCGGCGCCTCGACCGTGGCGGAACTCGCCGCCATAGGACGGCCAGCGATACTGGTGCCCTTGCCGCACGCGATCGATCAGGACCAGTTCGCCAATGCTGGTGTGCTGGATACCGCAGGCGGGGCGTTGCGCCTGCGCCAGGACGATTTCACGCCCGATCGGCTGGCGGCCGAGATCAGCGCGCTTGCCAGCGCGCCGCAAAAGCTCGTAGCAATGGCCGCGGCCGCCCGCTCGCAGGGCGCCATTGACGCCGCCGAGCGGCTGGCTGATTTGGTGCTGCGCGTGGCGGCAAGGGCGTGAATTCGTGTGCCGATGCTGGCTGGCGCGCCATGTCGGGGAGCACAGAGGGGAAAAGACGATGAAACTGCCGCGCGATATCGGTCCGATTCACTTCGTTGGCATCGGCGGCATTGGCATGAGCGGCATTGCGGAGGTGCTCATCAACCTCGGCTATACCGTGCAAGGTTCCGACGCCTCCGATAGCGGCAATGTCAAGCGCCTGCGCGATAAAGGTGCCAAGATCGCCATCGGCCATTCTGCCGCTGCGGTTGGAGATGCCGAGGTCGTGGTGGTATCGACCGCGATCAGGCGCGACAATCCCGAACTCATCGCAGCGCGCGCCAAGCGCCTGCC
>Ga0075421_100003993_pt1 | contig 17753 bp, 18 predicted proteins | sample SoiMetdeltSBSDD5_FD_75292 | JGI IMG/M metagenome (GOLD analysis project Ga0075421, IMG submission 75292) | Bulk soil microbial communities from a Populus tree surrounding site in Tennessee, USA - Soil MetaG P. deltoides SBSDD5 | ecosystem: Environmental > Terrestrial > Soil > Tree plantation...
ACGGTGATCGTTCGCTCGGCCATGGACAACGCACGGTACCGACTTCCGGCAAACGCCGGTACGGCGAGCCCCCGACCCGCTTCGACCGACGGAGCGGTGCGCAAACCGGAAAGGCCCAGCTCGAAGAACTGGGCCCATGGGTGGTTGGCGCCCCCAACGGGATTTGAACCCGTGTCGCCACCTTAAGAGGACCGTCCTGGCTGTGCAGCGCCCACCCGGCGGTTCTCTGGCCTGGTCGACGTTCCTGCGCTGGGCTCGGTCACCGGCATAGACGTTGGTCATCGGGAAGACAGTACGAACGGCCTGTGACAGTTAAGGGGAACCGGCACCGTGCAGCACCCGTGGTTCTGTTCCTGCCCTACGCGTGCACGCGCGTGTATGGACTCACGCGTGAGTGAGGGGGAACGAGGTTGCTTGACAATCCAGCGGTCCGTGAGACGCTGACTGTCGAACAGAAACGGCCCCGGAGGTAGAAGCTCCGAGGCCGTTTGTTGACAGAACTCACGAAGGAGTCCATCAGTTGCTCAGCCCTACCGTAGATCCTGGTCGCCCTTGGGTGCAGGTTGTTGTGCTCACCGTCGCCCTATGCGGCGTGATCGTGCTCGTTGCACTCGCAGGCTCGTCCGATCTGATGCCGCTATCGGTCGTGTTGGTCGCGACTTCGCGTCTAGTGGTTGCGTCTCAGGGGGAAGGCCCGAGACGAACGCCGGACGGCGGCCGCCCGCCCGGCGGCCCACCAGAGGCCGGGCGGCCGCCGGTGCCGGCGCTTGCGCCGGCGCCTTGATCCTGCAGAGGCAGATTCGGTAGCGACGTGTGAAGATCGGTTGTCTGGCTACGATTGATGCACGACCAGTCGGGTTTCAGCTGATAGCTGGCACCAAGGCTCACTCGTCGGGCTGGAGAATCTCCCACTAGCGGCGAACTATGATGCTTTGGATCTATTCTCCAACCCAACCGACGCGCGAGCTAGCAACACTAACATCGCAAGAGCAATTAAGCTCATTGTGAGAAAACCGAAACCCAAACGGGTGGACTTCCAGAAGGCCAGAGCGACAAGGCTGCCGTCCAAGAGAACTATCCCAAGGCATGCAAGAAAGTACACATGTAGCGTTCGTTGCGCTGGAAAGCCAAGTATTTCAATTGACTCTAAACGAGTGAACGCCCACAGAACGGATAGAAGAAAGGTGAGCAGGCTCGCTAAGGCAAGACATGCCGCGGCAATAGCTAGAGCAGTAAGATCCTCTAAACTAAAAGTAAACAACACTATTGATGCGCCGATGCCTACAAATAGAGAAGCGGGAATGAGCCAATCGCGAAACTGTCTGACTACAGCTTCAGTTGGCTCCTCGTCTTTCGTTGAAGCCTGATTGCTGCCTTCCGCCATGGCCCGTGACCATAGTCGTTGAATTCCTATCATGTCGGTGCTGGGGGGGCGGGGTCTTCCTCGTAGTCTGGCCGGCACTCCGGCCAGGGCTCGAAGCGGCCATGGTTCCTCTAGTCTCCCGCCGGCGGGCGCCGAGCACCCGTTCGGAGCATCAAAGCCCACCGGCCCCGCAAGGCCAGCCTTGAAACTAGGGGCATTGTCGCCCATCACCTGAGATTGGAACGTTAGGCATCAGGTGAGACCGGACACGTGTGAAGATCGGTCGCTACGTGACGGGCTCGGTCGACCAAAGCGGCCAGGCGAGCTGCTCGGGTCGGCTGGCGATCAGTCGGTGGCGCAGCTCGGTCACTGACACGGCTCCAGCGGTCGTGGCTTCGGCTAGGCGTCGGAACGTCACGAACTGGATGCCTCGGGCGGCTGCTGAGCGTTCGTAGGTGTGCACAGCCTCAAGGTCCCGGGCAGACACTGTGCGGTGGTCGAGCGCTCCGACCCGTCGTGCCTTCTCCCGCTCGTAGTCGATCTCGGAGAACCCGACCGTGTCTCTTGCCACCTGTTCGGCCTGGCCAAGGCTGGTCGAGTCGGTCAACCGGGCGGTGAGGTGGTTGACCGCCAAGGCGTGCTTGAGCGAGACCGAGTAGACGCACGGGCTGGGGTCGGTCAGCAACACAGCTGACCCTGCTTCACGGATCTCGTCGGTGCCACGTAGGCCGGTACCTGCGGCGCCACGTCGGACCGGCCTTCAAGGCGACCGACCTGGTGGACATCACCCCGGCCGGCGTGCGGGCCTGGCGCCACTGGCTCCTGTCCGCCGGCATCGGCGGGCCCACGGTCGCAGGCTCCTACCGCTTCCTGCGAGCGGTGCTGAACACCGCGGTCGATGACGAGCTGATCCGCAAGAACCCGTGCCGGATCAAGGGGGCCGACAAGGACAACTCGCCGGAGCGGCCCACGGTCACCATCGGCGAGGTCTATGCCATCGCCGATGCGATCAAGCCGTGGTGGCGGGCGCTGGTCCTCATGGCAGCGTTCTCCAGCCTCTGCTGGGGCGAGCTGGTCGCCCTTCGCCGGCGCCACGTCGACCTCGAACACGGGCTCGTCACGGTCAAGGCCAAGCTCGCCGAGGTCGGCGGGCGGTTCGAGGTCGGGCTCCCGAAGTCGCAGGCAGGTGTCCGGGTCGTCGCCATCCCGCAGGCGATCGTCGCCGACCTGACCACCCACCTGGACAAGTGGTCGGAGGCCGGGGCGAACGGGCGGGTGTTCGTCGGGCCCGGGGAGCGACGCCACGGCGGACCAACTTCAACCAGTACTGGCAGAAGGCGCTCACCAAGTCGGGCGTGTCGGTCGACCCCGACGTCGGGCTGCACCTGCACGACCTGCGCCACGTCGGGAACGACCTGCGATCGCCGGGCGCCAGCATCCGTGACCTGATGGCCCACATGGGCCACAGCACCCACAACGCCGCGCTTGTCTACCAACACGCCGACGTCGAACGTCAGCTCGACATGGCCCGCCGGCTCTCCGAGGCCATCGAACGGACGATCTGGCCCACAAGTGGCCCGGGCGCATGATCGGGCCCCGGGGAAGCAAGAGGCCCAGCTCGGACACACGGTCGCTGAGCTGGGCCGGAAGGCTGTGGCACCCCCAACGGGATTTGAACCCGTGTCGCCACCTTGAGAGGGTGGTGTCCTAGGCCGCTAGACGATGGGGGCTCGAGGCAGCGGCACAGCCTAGCGCCGCTGCGGGACGGCATCGCAACCGATCAGTCCTTGGTCAGGACGCCGCCTTCGTCGCAGTTGGGGTCGTCGGGGAGCACCACGGGCGGGGCTTCGCGGGTGTGGATGTAGATCCCGTTCTCGCCGATGCAGTACGCCCCGACGTTCATGAACCGGTCCGGCGACGGCCACACCTTCACCGGCCGGTCGGGCTGCTGGTCGACCGGGGCGTCGCCGATGCCGCGCTCGTCGTTGAACTGGGAGCACCCGCCGAGGAGCCCGACGCTGGCCATGGCGCACGCGCCCGCCGCGAACGCCAGCGCGGTGTTGAGCTTGACGTTGATCATCCGGAGACGATCGCACGCTCGGCGATCGCATCGACCGCGGCCGCCGCCGTCCCGGTCGCGTCGACGACCAGCGCCTCGTCGTCCGGCCCCGCCGGCGGCGGCTCCAGGATCGTCAGCTGGGAGTCGAGCAGCGACGCCGGCATGTAGTGGCCGGGCCGGCGCCGTAGCCGCGCCAGCAGCGTGTCCCGGTCCGCCGCCAGGTACGCGAACAGCAGCGAACCCGGGTCGAGCCCGGACCGCAGCCGGTCGCGGTAGACCCGCCGCAGCGCGGAGCACGCCACCACCGCCGGGTCCTCGGTCTCGGTCCGCACCCAGAGCAGCTGGTGCACCGTGTCGAGCCACGGCAGCCGGTCGGCGTCGTCCAGCGGCACGCCGCGCCGCATCTTGGCGACGTTGGCGGCCGGGTGGAAGTCGTCGGCGTCGAAGAAGTCCCATCCCAGCCGGGTCCCCAGGGCGCGACCGACCGTGGTCTTGCCGCTCCCCGACACCCCCATGAGCACCACGACGACCGGGCTCATGGAGTCACCGTAGAGGTTTTTCGAACGGCAACGATCAGTTGCCGCGCCACCTGGGGTCTACCTGTTCGAGCTCACCACGAACGACAGGAACGACATCAGGAGAAGGACCGATGACTGCAACCACGATCGACCAGGTCAGCTACACCGACAGCAAGCCCGCCGTCCGCCCGCTGTGGCAGGTCGCGGCCGTCACCACAGTCGTCGCCGGACTCGCCGCCGAGGCCTTCGGCGCCGCCGCCAAGGCGCTCGACGTCCCGATGGTCTTCAAAGGCGACGAGATCCCGGTCGGCAGCTTCATCTTCGACACGGCGATCTGGATGCTGGTCGGGACGATCGTCGCCGCGGTGCTGATCCGCAAGGCGTCCCACCCGGCCCGCACGTTCGCGATCCTCGCCACGACGGCCACCCTCGTCTCGCTGGCCCTCCCGGCCACCGCCGACATCCCCGACACCGCCACCAAGGTCGTGCTCGCCGCCAGCCACGTGATCGTCGGCGCAATCGCCATCCCGGCCATGACCCGGCGCATCGCCCGGGCGTGAGCACCCCTTCGGGATCGAGACCGGGGTGGTCGCCTAGCGACCACTCCGGTCTCAGTCTCGTCTGAGGACCGCCAGCGCCGGGCCGACCAGCTGGGCTCGCAGTGCCGCGACCGACGGCCCCGGCTTGCCGACCAGGTCCCGCACCAGCTCGATGGCTGTGGCCAGCAGCGACGCCTCGTCGGCCACGGCGTCGACCAGCCCCAAGTCCCGGGCGGCCGGCCCGCCGTAGCGCCGCCCGCTGAGGACGGCGGTCCGCAGCACCGGGGCCGGGAACGCCGCCTGCAGCACGGCGAGGAACTCGGGCGAGAACGTCATGCCGAGGTCGACCTCGGGGAAGCAGAAGAACCCCCGGTCCTCCCGCATCGCCCGCATGTCGACCGCGGCCGCCAGCACCGCGCCCGCCCCGAACGCGTGGCCGTTGAGAGCGGCGATCGTGGCGCCGGGGTACTCGAGGAGCTGGGCGAGCACGTCGTAGAGCCGCTCGAACAGCCGCTTGGCCTCGTCCGACGACGCCCCCTGCAGCCAGCCGAGGTCGAGCCCGTTGCTGAAGAACTTGCCGGTGCCGGTCAGCGCCAACGGCGCCCCGGTGGTCGCCGCCGCGGCGGTCGCCATGCCCACCGCCTCGGCGAGCTCGCTGGTGAACGCCAGGTTGAAGCGGTTCTCTTCGGCGTCCATCCGCACCACCTGGACGCCCTCGACGTTCTCGAGCTTGATCATGGGTCCTGCGTTTACCACCCTCGGCCCGGTACCGGGCAACCTGGCGCCGTGCCCGATCCCGTGCCCGAGCGCCTCAAGGTCGTCGTGTGCGAGCCGTACTTCACGGGCTCGCACCGCGCCTGGGCCGAGGGCCTGGCCGCCCACAGCGCCCACGACGTGCGCCTCGTCACCCACACGGGCGGCTTCTGGAAGTGGCGCATGCAGGGCTCGGCCCTCACGCTGGCCCGGCAGGTCGAGCAGCTGGTCGAGGAATGGGGACGACCCGACGCGCTGCTCGCCAGCGACATGGTGCACCTCCCGGCCCTGCTGGGCCTGGCCCGGGACGCGCTGGCCGACACGGCGGTGGCCGTCTACTTCCACGAGAACCAGCTGACCTACCCGCCCCAGGGGGGCACGGCTGCCGACGAGACCTACGCCATGATCAACTGGCTGAGCATGGCCGCGGCCGACGGCGTGGTGTTCAACTCCGAGTACCACCGCCAGGACGTGCTGGCAGCCCTGCCGAAGCTGCTGCGCCGGTTCCCCGACCACCGCCACACCGGGCTCGTCGACGCCGTCGCCCAGCGCACCCTGGTGCTCCCGGTCGGCATCGACGTGGAGCGCTTCCGCCCGCCCGACTGCGTGTCGGCGAAGACCGAGGACCGCCGCCCCCCGGTGGTCCTCTGGAACCACCGCTGGGAGTACGACAAGGCCCCGGCCGACTGCTTCACCGCGCTCGAGGCCGTGGCCGAGGCCGGGGTCGACTTCCGCCTGGTGGTCGCCGGGGAGAGCTACCAGACCGTCCCCGCAGTCTTCGAGCGGGCCCGGGTCACCTTCGCCGAGCAGATCATCTGGTTCGGCACCGCCTCCGACGACGAGTACCCCCAGCTCCTCCGAGAGGCCGACGTCGTCGTCAGCACCGCCCACCACGAGTTCTTCGGCGTCGCCGTGGTCGAGGCCATCGCCGCCGGGGCGCTACCGGTGCTCCCGCACCGCCTCAGCTATCCCGAGCTGGTGCCCGAGCCGGTCGACACCTACCTCTACCGCGACAATGCCGAACTGGTCGACCGCTTGCGTTGGGCCTTGTCCGACCCGGGCGGTCGCTGCGCCGCTGCAGCGACCGCCCGCAAGCATGTCGACCAGTTCGACTGGCCGCGTGTCGCGCCCCGCTACGACGCGTTCCTCAGCCGCTTGTGCGCCGCCAGGGCCATCGCTGCGCCACCCACCAGGAGGCCGAGGCCGATCGCCAGGTAGGGGCCGGTCTCGCTACCGGTCCTCGCCAGCTGGCCGGGCGAGGCGGTCGGCGGTGCCGTGGTCGGCGGGACCGTCGGCTTGGGTGGCGACGTCGACGGCACGACCACGGCCGGCGCAGTCGTGGTGCTCTGATGCGGTGCAGTGGTGGTCACCTTCGGAGCGGTCGTCGTGGTCGCCGGCGCCGTGGTGGTGGTCTTGGGTGCCGTTGTCGTCGTCGACGGAGCCGTCGTGGTGGTCGTCGGCTTGGTCGTCGTCGTGGTCGGCTGCGTCGTGGACGTCGTCGTCGACGTGGTGGTGGTCGTCGGCGGCGGTCCGCCGCAGCCTTCCACCCAGAAGACCTTGGACTTGTTGTCCGGGCCGTTCGAGCCGGGCGCGTTGATGTCCACGCGGACGTGGTGGCCCTGCTGCGGATGCGGCGTCACGTTGGCGAGCGCGGCGCTCAGGTCGAAGGTCCCCGACCCGTCGAAGTCGTTGCCGCCACCCGCGGCGTCACCGCCGATGAACACGACCCCGCCCCCCAGCGAACCGCCGCCGGTGGGCGGAATGCCCGTGAACGCGACGGTGGCGTTGCTGTTGTTCAGGTCGTAGTTGTAGAAGTCGATCCTGAACACGCAGCCCACGTGGGGGTTGTTGTTCGGGATGTCGTCCAACGGCTCGTCGTCCACCTTGATGAAGCCGTTGTTGCCCGGCGGGTTCTGCTGGGCCAATGCCGCCGGCGTGGCGCTGGCAACCAAGAAGGCCAGTCCCGCCACCGCCGCCAGACGTACTGCCTGGTTCCGAAGCATGGTTCCGTTTCCCCTCGCCGCCCGCCGTGCTGCTGAGGCAACACCCGCAATCGCCAAGAGGCCGGAAAGGGGTACTCAGCGCTCTGCCGGGAGGGTCGGATACGGCGGGTGCGTGACCTCCGGCAGGCCGCTGACCTGCGGTTTCGTCGGATACGGGGGGTGCAGGCGGGTCGTCGGCACCGAACGGGTGGTGTGGGGCGGCTGCGTCGGATGCGGCGGGCGCGTCGGCGTCGGAGGATGCGTCGGATCGGTCGGGTGGGGCGGCGAGGTCGGATGGGGAATGCCCTGCTCAGGCGGGGTCTGTTGGGTCGAGGTCGGGGGATCGGGGCTCGCCGATGTCGACGGCCCGATCCCGGGCACGCTCGGTGCAGTCGTCGGCAAGTCGGGCGAGGTGCCCTCGGGCCCGTCCGGCAGGGTTGTCGTCCCGGCCGACCCGACCGACGTGGTCGACGTCGTGGCCCGGTGGTCGTCGTCGATCGGGTGGGGGGTGTGGGCGTCGTCCTCGAGGTCGAACGGCGTCACCTCCTCGACGACGTGCCGGACGGCGTCGCTGACCGGCTCCGGCAGGACGTTGGCCGCCGCCGCGCCGGCCAGGGCGACCGCGCCGACCGCAACCCCGGCGCCCACCCGCACGGCCAGGCGCAGCCGCGCCCGGGTGAGCGATGTCGGCGGCGGCACCGGGAACAGCGGCACCCGACCCGCGAGCAGCTCGGCCAGTTCGCCGGTGGGCGCCGGGGCCGGGCCGTCGCCGAGCGCCTCGACCCGGCGCGCGAAGGCCGCGAGCGAGGCGAACGGAGGGGGAACCTCACCGCCCTCGACGAGGGCGTCGGCGAGCTCGTCGGGCGTGGTCATCGGGACGTCCCCTCCCGTTCCAGCATCCGGCCGAGGGTGTGGAGCCCCCGTCGTTGCAGGGCCTTGACGCCGCCCTGGGTCTTGCCCAACGCCCGTGCGATGTCGTGGATCGTCAGCCGGCCCAGCAGTCGCAGGAGGATGACGTCGCGCTGGTCGGGCGGGAGCTCGGCCGCCATCGCCCGGATCCGGTCGACCTCCAGGTTGCGGTCGACCGAGGCCTCGACGTTGTCACGGGCGACGGGGTCTCGGACCTCCGACAGCGGCGCAGGCGTGGGGCGTCGGGCCCGCCGGCGGCGCTCGTCCATGAGCCGTCGCTGGGCGATGGTGAAGACCCACGAGCGGAAGGCCTGCTCGTCACCGTCGAAGGACCCGAGGTTGCGGAGGACGCCGACGAACACCTCGCTGGTGAGGTCCTCGGGCTCCTCGCACCCCTGGACCCGCAGGTAGCCGACGACTACCGGCGACAGCGCCTCGAAGATCTCCTCCAGCGCCCGGGGCTCCCCGTGGCGCGCGTCGAACAGGATCGAGTCGAACCGCCCGTCGAATCGGTCTCGTTGGCCCACGTGGTTGTCGCCATCGTCGACCCGCCGCCCTCAAGGCTATTTACTTGCTGTTCAACTAGTAGTCCGCTCCGGATCGCAGCGGATCCACCACTCTCCGTGGCATCGCGACTAGACGTGCGGCGTGTCGAGATTCCTTGCAGTGATGGCGGCCTGTGTGGCCGGAGCCGCAGTCGTGTTGGGCGGGGCCAGCCCCGTGAGTGCTCAGCTCCCCGGGGCCGGGGAGGGGACGATCCTGGTGCGGGTCGAGGTCCCCGGCGGGACCCACGAGACTGCCACCTTCGGGTTCAGCAGCAACCTGGTCGAGGCCCCGGACGGCCGCTTCGACCTGACCGTCGAGCAGGGCCGCCCGGCCGGCGCCAGCTTCACCCGCCCGGCCGGCACCTGGAAGCTCACCGAGGACCGGTTCCCCGCCGACTGGATGCAGACCTCGCTCAACTGCCGCTCGGCCGGGGGCAGCTCCATCGCAGTCGTCGGCCCCAGCGCCACCGTCCGGCTCGCTCCCGGCGACACGGTGACCTGCACCTACGTCAACGTGAAGTCGCGGGGCGCCCGGGCCCCGATGCCGATGATCCGGCTCGGGACCATCTTCGACGGCTTCCCGATGTTCACGTCGACCATCCTGGCCCCCGAGCTGGCCCTGAGCCGCACCCACGTCGGCGTCCCCATGCGCGCCGCCATGTTCGCCGCCGGCGCGACCGTCGGCCTCTGGTGGGTCACCGCCCGCCAGCGCGAGAACGAGCGGGAGCGGGCGCGCCTGCGAGCTACACGATCTCGTAGCGGAGCGGGAGCCGCTTCAGGCCGCTGACGAACGTCGACTGGACCAGGGCGGGGTCGGCGGCGAGCTCGACTGACCGCAGCCGGGGGATCAGCTCCTTCAGCAGGGCCTTGATCTCCATCTTCGCCAGGCGGGCGCCGAGGCAGTAGTGGGCGCCGAACCCGAACGCCAGGTGCGGGTTCGGCGACCGGCCGATGTCGAAGCGGAACGGGTCCTCGAACACGTCCTCGTCCCGGTTGGCCGACGGGTACGACAGCAGCATCAGGTCGCCCGGCTCGAAGGTGTGGTTCCCGGAGGCCAGCGAGTACCGCTCCACGGCAGTCCGCATGAAGTGCTTCACCGGCGTCGTCCAGCGGATGATCTCGTCGGCCGTGCTGTCGAGCAGCCCGGGGTCGTCCCGCAGGCGCTGCAGCTGGTCCGGGTGCTCGACCAGCGCCCGGACGCCGCCGGCCATGGCCGACGACGTGGTGTCGTGCCCGGCGGTGGCGATGATCATGTAGTACGACACGGTCTCGATCGGCCCGATCGGGGAGCCGTCGATCTGGCCGTTGGCGATGACCGACGCCAGGTCCTCGGCCGGGCAGGCCTGGCGGCTCTCGGTCAGCTCCCGGAAGTAGTGGAAGAAGTCCTGCAGCACCAGCATCAGGTCCTCGGGCCTGGTGCTGCGCGACATCTCGGGGTCCTCGTTGCCGAACAGCTCCTGGGTGAGCGTCAGCATGCGGTCGAAGTCCGACTCGGGCAGCCCGAGGATCGTGAGGATGACTTGGAGCGGGTAGTGGACGGCGATGTCGCGCGCGAAGTCGCACTCGCCGCCCAGCGCCGCCATCTTGTCGACCGCCTGACGGGCCAGCTCGGCCAGCCGGTCGTCCAGCCGGGCCAGGCTGGAGGGCTTGAACCAGTCGACGGTCAGGCCCCGGAGGGCCTTGTGCTCGGGATCGTCGATGTGCACCAGGGTCTTCAGCGCGAGGCCGGACTGCTGGGCCTGCTCGATGGCGCCCCGCTGGGCCAGGACCGCGAGCGGCTGGTTGTGGAAGGCGTTGTTGTGCAGCTCGATCTCGTGGACGTCGGCGTGCTTGGTGACGGCCCAGAACGTGGGGAACAGCGGGTGCTCCACCCGGTGGACCGGGTCCTCCCGCCGCAGCAGGCCGCAGGCCGCGTGGAAGCGGGTGTCGTCCGCGTAGGCGGCCGGGTCGACGAAGACCTGGCCGGCCTCGGCCACATCGGTCAGCTCGGTCACATCGGTCACTGCAACGCCCCCTCGATCCAGTGCTGGTACTCGTCGAACAGCTCGTACACCCGGTCGCGGTCGACCGGGAGCTCCCGTTGCTGCATGCCGATGAGGATCGCCATGCCGATCCGGGCGTAGGTCCGGGCCCGGTCGAGCGGCATCCCCGCGGCCAGGTAGGTGTCGACCAGGACGTCCTCCCGGCCCTGGTCGACCCGCCGCTGCACCTCGGCGGCGAACGGGTTCGACCGGGCCAGCGCCCGGATCGCACTCTCGGCTTCGTGGCGCGTGTGGTACGCCGCCGCGCGCTTCAGCGACGGGATCATGACCCGCACGCTGGTGGTCTCCATGGCCTCGCGGGCCAGGCGGTGGCCGTAGCGGTCCTCCCAGTAGAGGAGGAGCTGGGCCATGAAGTCCCGGATGCCCTGGAAGTGGTGGTAGAAGCTGCCCTTCGTCACCGTCAGCCGGGTGCAGAGGGCGTCGATGGTCACCGCCGGGGCCCCGCCCTCGGCCAGCAGGTCCAGGCCCAGCTCGAAGTACTGGGCTCGGGTCGTGCGGGTGGAGGCCGGGGCCTTCGGCGACATGGCTCGCTCGCTAGGTCTCGGCCGTTACGCGGCGGCTTCGAGGATGTGGACCCCGCAGGCCGACCCGAGCCCGATGACGTGGGCCAGGCCGATGCGGGCGCCCTCGATCTGGCGGTCGCCGGCCTCGCCCCGGAGGTGGTGGCAGATCTCCCAGATGTTGGCGATGCCGGTGGCGGCGATGGGGTGGCCCTTGGACTGAAGCCCGCCCGAGACGTTCACGGGCGTCTGGCCGTCGCGCCAGGTGGCGCCCGACTCGAAGAACGGGATCGCCTCGCCCGGCTTGCAGAGCTGCAGGTTGTCGTAGTGGACGAGCTCGGCGGTGGCGAAGCAGTCGTGCAGCTCGACCAGGTCGAGGTCCTCCGGGCCGACGCCCGCCTGCTCGTAGGCCTGCGCCGCGGCGTTGCGGGTGAGCGTGTTGACGTTGGGGAGGACCTGGCAGGCCTCCTCCCACGGGTCGGTGGTGAGCACCGACGCTCGCACCCGGACGGCCCGGCGCTGCTGGTCGGGGGACAGGGTCCGCAGCTTCTCGCCCGACACCACCACCGCGGCGGCGGCGCCGTCGCAGTTGGCCGAGCACATCGGCCGGGTGTTGGGGTAGGCGATCATGACGTCGCCCATGATCTGCTCGAGGCTCATCTTCTTCGTGTAGGCGGCCAGCGGGTTGAGCGTGGAGTGGGAGTGGTTCTTCTCCGAGATGCGGGCGAACAGCTCGAACTCGGCGCCCTCGTAGGGGTGCTCGTGGACGTACTGCATGCCGATCTGGGCGAACACGCCCGGCATGGTCTCCGTCCCGATGCGCCCATCGACCGTGGCGACCGCGCCGTAACGGCCCTTGGGCTGCCACGTGTCGTCGTCGCTCTTGGGGCGACCACCGCCGCCCAGCAGGCCGGCGCCGGCCAGCTTCTCGACCCCGACGGCGAGACCGACGGGCGTCTCGCCGGCTTTCACGGCCATGATCGCCGTGCGCAGCGCGGTAGCACCGGTGGCGCAGGCGTTGGCCACGTTGTAGACGGGGATGCCGGTCTGGCCGATCTGCTTCTGCAGCTGCTGGCCGATGCCGGCGTTGGCGGCCATCAGGTTCCCGGCGGCCAACACCCCGACGTCCTTGATCGACACCTGGGCGTCGGCCAGCGCGGCCATGGCGGCCTCGGCGGCGAGGTCGACGGTGTCGAGCTCAGGGTGCTTGCCGAACTTGGTCATGTGGATCCCGAGGATCCAGATGTCATCGCCGTTCACAGCCATCAGTTGCCCCCTTCACTCGATGAGATGGGTTCGAAGCCGAAGCCGACGGCCTCGGTGCCGGCGCTGTCCGTGCCCACCGGCACGGTGGTCAGGCGCACCTTCATGCCGAGGTGCACGTGCTCGGGGTCGGCCGGTGTGTTGACGACGTTGCCCCGGACGCTGGTGCCGTCGCAGTCGACGACCGATGCCACGAACGGCACGGGCACGCCGGGCGCCGCGAACGACACGATCGTGAACGCCTGCACCTCGCCCTCGGTGGCGACCCGCACCTGGCGGAAGTCGGTGCCGCTGCACGCCGCGCAGGCGTTGCGCCGGTCGAAGAAGCGCGCCCCGCAGGCCGTGCACTCGTTCGCCACGAGGTGCGGGTCGTCGCCCAGCACCAGGTAGTCCACCAACGGAATCTGACTCACGTCCCGTACCCCCTTGTGCCCCAGAACCTGGCCCTTTCTACGAAACCGTACCTTCAGGTATGGTGCCCGACAAGCGAACGGACACGGGGGGAATCACGGTCATGACCGACCAAGCGATGACCATCGGGGGCGCCCGTCAGCAGGCTGCGACCACGTTCGGCGTGGTCAACCCCGCCACCGGCGAGGTCCACGCCCAAGCGCCCGAGTGCTCGCGGGAGCAGCTCGACCAGGCCTTCGAGGCCGCCGCCAAGGCCCAGGTCGACTGGCAGCGCGACGAGGACGCCCGCCGCGAGGCCCTGCGGGCCGCGGCCGGCGCGCTGTTCGCCGCCGCCAACGACCTCGCCCCGATCCTCACCCGGGAGCAGGGCAAGCCCCTGGCCCGCGCCACCGAGGAGGTCTTCGGGGCCGGTGTGTGGTTCCAGTACTTCGCCGATCTCGAGGTGCCCCGGGAGGTCATCCAGGACGACGAGCGGGCGTTCGCCGAGGTCGTCCGCAAGCCGGTCGGGGTGGTCGCCGCCATCACGCCGTGGAACTTCCCGCTGGTGCTGGCGTCGTGGAAGCTGGCCCCGGCGCTGCGGGCCGGCAACACCGTGGTCCTGAAGCCGTCGCCGTTCACGCCGCTGGCCACGCTGGCCATGGCCGAGGTCATCGACGCCGTCCTCCCGCCCGGCGTCATCAACGTGGTCAGCGGGGGCAACGAGCTGGGCGCCTGGATGACCTCGCACCCGGTGCCCCGCAAGATCAGCTTCACCGGCTCGGTGGCCACCGGGAAGCACGTCGCCGCCTCCGCCGCGCCCGACCTCAAGCGGGTCACGCTGGAGCTCGGCGGCAACGACGCAGCGATCGTGCTCGACGACGCCGACGCGGCCAAGGTGGCCGACGGCCTCTACGCCGCAGCGTTCGCCAACAGCGGCCAGATCTGCTCGGCGATCAAGCGGGTGTACGTGCCCCAGGCGCTGCACGACGACGTGGTCGAAGCGCTGGCGGCCAAGGCCAGCGTCGCCAAGGTCGGCGACGGCATGGAACCCGAGACCGAGTTGGGCCCGGTCAACAACGAGCCACAGTACGAGCGGGTGAAGGGCCTCGTGGCCGACGCGCTCGGGGCCGGGGCGGTCGCAGCGGCCGGGGGAGGACCGCTCGACCGGCCCGGCTACTTCTTCGCCCCGACGGTCCTGACGGGGGCGTCCGAGGGCATGCGCATCGTCGACGAGGAGCAGTTCGGCCCGGCGCTGCCGGTGCTCACCTACCGGGACGTCGACGAGGTGGTCGAGCGGGCCAACGCCACCACGTTCGGCCTGTCGGGCTCGGTGTGGTCGTCCGACCCCGACCGGGCTGCGGGCGTGGCGTCGCAGCTCGAGTGCGGGACCGCCTGGGTGAACACCCACCTGGCGCTGGCGCCCCACCAGCCGTTCGGCGGCTTCAAGTGGAGCGGCGTCGGAGTCGAGAACGGACCGTGGGGCCTCGCCGGCTTCACCGAGATCCAGGTCCAGTACCGGGCCAAGTGAGCCAGCGAGCATGAGCGACACCAACGAACAGAACCCGCTGATGTACCCCGGCGCCCATGCGCCGGAACGGACGGCCGTCACGATGGCCGGCAGCGGCGAGTCGATCACCTTCGGGGAGCTCGACGCGTCGGCCAACCGCCTGGCCCGCACGTTCCGGGCCCTCGGTCTGGAGGGCCAGGACCACGTCGTGGCCTGCATGGAGAACTGCATCGAGCTGCCCCAGGTCGGCTGGGGAGCCCACTACGGCGAGCTGGCCTACACGTTCGCCAGCACCCGCCTGACCCCCGGGGAGCTGGCGTACATCGTCGAGGACTCGGGCGCCCGGGTGCTGATCATGTCGGAGTCGCTGGCCCACCTCGCGAGCGAGGTCGAGGGCGCACGGGTCCTGACCGTCGGCGAGCTGTTCGAGCTGGCGGCGAAGGAGTCGGGCGACCCCATCCCCGACGCCCGGGAAGGCGCCGACATGCTCTACTCGTCGGGCACCACCGGGCGGCAGAAGGGCGTGAAGCGGCCGTTCAGCGGCAAGCCCCTCGGGTCCAGCGTGTCGATCGGCCTGCTCGGGCGGTTCCTGCTGGGCATGGACGACGGCACCGTGTACCTGTCGCCGGCGCCGATGTACCACGCGGCGCCGCTGCGCTGGTCGCTGGACACGCTGGCCATCGGCGGCGCGGTGGTGATCATGGAGCACTTCGACGCCGAGGGCGTCCTGGCCGCGATCGACCGCTTCGGCGTCACCCACTCCCAGTTCGTGCCGACCATGTTCATCCGGATGCTGCGACTGCCGGACGAGGTCAAGGCCCGCCACGACGTGTCGTCGCTGAAGGCCGCGGTGCACGCCGCCGCGCCCTGCCCGCCGGCCATCAAGGAGCAGATGATCGACTGGTGGGGCCCGATCGTCTACGAGTACTACGCCGGCACGGAGGGCACCGGGTTCTGCTGGTGCACCTCGGAGGACGCGCTCGGCCACCCGGGCACCGTCGGCCGGGCCCTGGTCGGCGAGGTGCACATCGTGGGCCCGGACGGCGCCGAGGTGCCGGTCGGGGAAGAGGGCCTCGTCTACTTCGGCGGAGCCACCACGACCTTCGAGTACCACAACGACCCCGCCAAGACCGCCGAGGCGTTCAGCCCCGAGGGGTGGTCGACGCTCGGCGACATCGGCCGGCTGGACGAGGAAGGCTTCCTCTACCTGACCGACCGCAAGTCGAACATGATCATCACCGGCGGCGTGAACGTGTACCCGCAGGAGGCCGAGAACCTGCTGGCCACGCATCCGAAGGTGGCCGACGTGGCGGTCATCGGGGTGCCGGACCCCGAGTTCGGCGAGGCGGTCAAGGCCGTGGTGGTGCCCACCGACGGAGTCGAGGGGTCCGAGTCGCTGGCGGCCGAGCTGATCGCCTTCTGCCGGGCCGACCTCGCCGACCTCAAGTGCCCGCGCACGGTCGACTTCCGGGCGGAGCTGCCCCGCACGCCCACCGGCAAGCTTGTCAAGCGGCTGCTGAAGGACGAGTACTGGGCCGGCCAGGCCGGCCGCATCTGAGGCATCGAGGGGGATCCATGGGCGTCCGACTGGAACCGATCGACGAGTACACGCATCAGCCCAGCGCCGATGCCACGTTCAACGAGTCGATGTACTTCAACGTGTTCGACCCGACGGCCGGGCTCGGCGGGTTCTTCCGCATCGGCAACCGGGTCAACGAGGCCATGGCCGAGATGACCATCTGCCTCTACCTGCCCGACGGCCGGGTGGGGTTCATGTTCCTGCGGCCCACCATCGATACCAACGACGCCTTCGACGCCGGCGGCATGCGCTTCTCGGTTGTCGAGCCGTTCGAGGCCCTCGACGTCACCTACGAGGGCAAGGTCACGATCCTCAGCGACCCGCTGGAGATGGCCGACCCCAAGGCCGCGTTCCTCAACAACCCCCGGGTGCCGTGCACGGTCGAGCTGCACTACACGGGGGCGGCGCCGATGTTCGGCGGCGAGCCCGACCAGCCCTCCGCGCTGAGCCAGCAGTTCGCCAAGGCCCACTACGAGCAGCTGGTCGCCGCGACCGGCACCATCACCGTCGACGACGTCTCGACCGACGTGTCGGGCTTCGGGCTGCGGGACCACTCGTGGGGGCCACGGTCGTGGCAGGCGCCCTGGTACTACCGGTGGCTCACCGGCAACGTGGGCGCGGACTTCGGGTTCATGGCATCGCGCATCGCGTCGGCCTCGGGGCCGGGGACCAGGGGCGGCTTCGTGTGGGACGGCGGCGAGCTGCACCTCTGCGACTCGTGCACGTTGTCGACGTCGTGGACCGACGAGGGCTCGTACCACCGGGCGGTCGACTTCACGCTGAGCCGGGGCGACCGGTCGTGGTCGGTCAGCGGCGAGGTCATGAACCTCATGCCGCTGCGCAACCGCCGCGATGGCCGCATCACCCGGATCTCCGAGGGCATGACCCGCTGGACGCTGCCCGACGGCCGGGTCGGCTACGGCCTCTCCGAGTACCTCGACCAGATCGTCGACGGCGCCCCGGTCGGCCTGGAGGAATGAGCGACACCGACTCCCCGTTCTGGGGGCAGGTTCGGGATGCGCTGGGCATCGAGCCCGAGGACCGGCTCCGCCTGTCGGGCGGGGCGTCCCGGGAGACCTGGTCCTTCACGGCCGGTGGCCGGTCCCTCATCGTCCAGGCGCGGCGATCGTCGAAAGGGGTGTCGGGGCACCCGCCTGCGGTCGAGGCCGCACTGCTCGCGGCGGCGGCCGAGGCTGGGGTGCCGGTGCCGGGCCTGGTCGCGCAGGGCGACACGTGGTTCGTGGTGGAGCGGGTCGAGGGCGAGACGATCGCCCGCAAGCTGCTGCGGGACGAGGCCTTCGCGGCTGCCCGGGCGGTGCTGCCCGAGCAGTGCGGCCGGGCGCTGGCGGCCATCCACTCGATCCCGGTGGACGCGATCTCCGGCCTGGACGACCACGACCAGCTCGACCTCTATGCCACGCTGATCGCCGGGCTCGACCACCCGCGGCCGGCGCTGGCGCTGGGCCTTCGCCGCCTCCAGGGCACCCGTCCGGCCGGTGGACGCCCGGCGCTCGTCCACGGCGACTTCCGCACCGGCAACCTGCTGGTCGGCCCCGACGGCCTGCGGGCGGTGCTCGACTGGGAGCTGGCCCACGTCGGTGACCCGATCGAGGACCTGGGCTGGTTCTGCTCCCGGGCGTGGCGCTTCGGCTCACTCCACCGGGCCGGCGGCTTCGGCCCGGTCGAGGACCTGCTCCGGGGCTACGGCACTCCGGTCGACCCGGCGGCCCTGCAGTGGTGGGAGGCCTTCGCCGCCCTGAAGTGGGCGGTCATCTGCCTGTTCCAGGCGAGCACCCACCTGTCC
>Ga0075421_100003994_pt1 | contig 17752 bp, 12 predicted proteins | sample SoiMetdeltSBSDD5_FD_75292 | JGI IMG/M metagenome (GOLD analysis project Ga0075421, IMG submission 75292) | Bulk soil microbial communities from a Populus tree surrounding site in Tennessee, USA - Soil MetaG P. deltoides SBSDD5 | ecosystem: Environmental > Terrestrial > Soil > Tree plantation...
GTTGTGCAGCACCATCAGCTTCCGCCGCACCGCCAGACGGTCGAACCACCCCCCCCCTCCCCGCTCCCATTCCCCTCTCCCCTCCATCCCCACACCTCCCTTCAGTGAAAGTTGTCACAATTATTGCATTTTACTGTCAAACAGCATTTAATGCTTGACTACAGGAACCATTTCGATTATAAAGCCAGAGGTTATGTGAAAAGATTCTTTTACCGTCAATCTGGGACGGGGCCCGGGCAGGGCTGAGGGGATCGTGCGCGTCTGCAAGGGGACACCGATCGAGGTCGGGACAACTTCGAGAGATGACCTGGGCGCGCGCGTGATGCGGGGGTTGCCATCCCGGGGCCGACGTAGACCGGGATGGTGCCCGCGCCGCGGGCGCCTCGGGGATTGCGCCCGGGCGCGTCGCTCTGTTATCTTACGCCCCGCCGTCATCTTTTTTTCCCGCGACACCTCGAAAGGCTATCGCATGAAGTCGCTGACTCTCCCGGAGGCCGTCGTCGCCTCGCCGGCGCCGGACACATTGGTGGGCGAGCGCCGCGGCCTGACGCCCGGCGAGTCGCTCTCCGCCTACCTCGACCTGACCAAGCCGCGGATCACCTTCCTGGTCGTCCTCTCGGCGCTCTCCGGCTTCGCGCTCGGCTCACCGCGCCCGATGAGCTACTGGCTCCTGCTCCACACGGCGGTCGGCGTCGCGCTGCTCTCGAGCGGGATCGGGACGCTCAACCAGTACCTCGAACGCAGCCTCGACGGCCTCATGCGGCGCACCCGGACGCGTCCGCTGCCGGCCGGGAAGATGCCGCCGCGGCGCGCCCTGCTCTTCGGTGTCTTGACCTCCGCCCTGGCGACACTCTACCTCGCCCTGCTGGTCAACCCACTGACCGCCGCCTGGGGCGCGGTCGCCTTCGGGAGTTACCTCTTCGTCTACACGCCGCTCAAGACGCGGACGACGTGGTGCACCTTCATCGGGGCGATCCCCGGGGCGCTGCCGCCGCTGCTCGGCTGGACGGCGGCGCGCAACGAGGTCGGCGTCGAGGCGCTGGTCCTCTTCGCGATCCTCTTCCTCTGGCAGTTCCCGCACTTCCACGCGATCGCCTGGATGTACCGCGAGGACTACGCGCGCGCCGGCATCCGCATGCTCCCGGTGGTCGAGGCCGACGGGCGCTCGACGGCGCGCCAGATCATCCTCTACACGGCGGCGCTGCTCCCGGTGAGTCTGCTCCCGACGCTGCTCGGGCTGGCCGGGACACTCTACTTCGCCGGCGCGCTCGTCCTCGGCGCGCTCTTCCTCCACGCGAGCCTCGCCGCGGCCCGCGAGAAGAGCCACGCCCAGGCCCGCCGCCTGCTCAAGGCGTCGGTCATCTACCTCCCGCTGCTCTTGATCCTCATGGTCCTCAATCACTAGGCGTGGTCTTGGTCCGATCCGTGCCGATCCGCCTCATCCGTGTCATCCGTGGGCTATCGCCGCGGCGCGCCTGAGGCGGTCCATCAATGCCAGGCCGATCCCGCGCTCGGCCACCGCCTGACAGTAGATGATTTCGATACCGTCGGCATCGCACCGGCGGAAAAAGTGAAACATGGCGCGCGCGTAAGCGTCGACGCCCGCGCAAATCTCGCGCCGCGCGAAGTCGACCGGGCGCGGCGGCGAGTCGAGCCCGATGTAAGCCGCGCCCGGGCCCGTGACTGCCTCCTCGGGGCGCGCGACGACGACGACCCTGGCGCGCGGCGCGTAGTGCCGGTATTTGAGGCCAGGGCTGCGCGGCCGCGATGCGTGCAGGTCGTCGGCGAGCCGCACGTGTGGCGTGACCGCGCGGATCTGCTCGAGCGTGATCGCGCCGGCGCGCAGCAGGACCGGGTCTCCCGCGGCGCAATCGACGACCGTCGACTCGAGCCCCACTTCGGTCTGAGCGCCTTTGAGGATGCAGCCGATCCGCCCGTCGAGGTCGGCGCGGACCGCCTGCCAGGTGGTCGGGCTCGGGCGGCCCGAGAGGTTGGCCGAGGGCGCGACGAGCGGCACACCGCAGGCGGCGAGGAATTCCTGCGCCAGCGCGTGGCGGGGCATGCGCACGCCGACGGTCTCGAGCCCGGCGGTGGCTGACGCGGGGACGCGCCCGCTCTTGGCCAGGACCAGGGTCAGCGGTCCGGGGAAGAAGGCGGCGATGAGCCTCGCGGCGTCGGACGGGACCGCCGCCGCGAGCGACTCCAGTTGAGCGATCGAGGAGATGTGGGCGATGAGCGGATTGTCAGCCGGCCGCCCCTTGGCCGCGAAGATCTTGCGGACGGCGGCTTCGTTGAAGATGTCGGCGCCCAACCCGTAGACGGTTTCGGTCGGGAAGGCGACGACTTCGCCCCGCCGGATGAAGCCCGCGGCGACCCGCGGCGACCGCGTCAGACGCGTCCCCGGCTCCCCGACCGCGCTCATCTGAAGGCCCGGGCGGCGGCCACGCGCCGGCCAAGGATGGTGAAATCGAGCGCCGCGCCGCCGCCCTCGAAGTCAAGCCAGCGGGGCGCGAAAGTCTGCCGGCTCTCGCTCGGCGTGACGCGGTAGGTGGTGCCCGCCTCAAAGCCGGTCTGGCTCCAGCGGCCGGCGGCGTCGGTCCGCGCCGGAGGCGGCACGATCCCGCCGCCGGAGAGGCGTTGGAAAGTCAGTATGACTCCCTCGGCGCCGTTCCCGCCGGCGTGGGCCACGCGCCCGGCGATGCCGAAGAGGGCGCCGGACGTGGCCATCTCCACCGCCGCCCGGACATCCAGCCGCCCATGCCCGTAAACGTTGTTCGGCGCCGCGGCCCCCGCGCAGTCGGCTGCGGTCACGGGCACGGCCGAGAGGTTGAGAATCTCCTCGGTGCGCGCCACCTGGCCCCGCAGGAAAGGGCGCGCCGACCAGAGCAGGGCGATTGCCCCGGCGACATGAGGCGCCGCCATCGAGGTCCCGCTCGCCGTGCCGTAGGCGCCGCCGCGCACCGAGGAGCGGACGCCGACGCCCGGCGCCGTGAGGTCCGGTTTCGGCCGGTTGCTGGCGTCGAGCGCCACCGGGCCGCGGGAGCTGAACGGCGCGATCTCGCCCGTGGCGGCGTTGAAGGCCCCGACCGTGTAGGCGGCGTCATAGTGCGCCGGCGGGTCGATGACAGTCGCGCAGCCGGGCCCGCGATTGCCGGCCGAGACGACCGTCATGATGCCGGCGGCGCGGTGCGCTTCGACCGCCGCCCGCAGCGTCTCCGGGGCGCACCCTTCGGACGGCGGGCAGCCCCAGGAGTTGATCGTCACGTCGGGGGCTTTGGCCGGGTCTCCCTCGGCCGGGGTGGCGGCCGTCGGGTAGGGCGCGAGGAAGAACTCGAAGCACTCGAGGTAGCTCGCGGGCGTGCCCGCGCCGCGGTTCATGTTGCGGCAGGCGATGAACTGCGCCCCCGGCGCGACCCCGATCCGGCTGCCCGCGTCGTCCTCCCCGACCGCCGTGCCGACGGTGTGCGTGCCGTGACTGCTATCGTCGCACGGCTCGGGCGCGTCGGGCGGGCACCGGTCGTTGGCCGCGTGGACCGCGTCGTGCCAATTATAGTCGTGACTCGCGCCCTCCCCGTTCGTCCCGCGGTAGCGCGCGCGCAGCGCCGGGTGCGCCCACTCGACCCCCGTGTCCGCGCCGCCGATAGTTAGCCCCTGGCCGGTGAAGCCCATGGCCCAGACCTCGGGCGCGCGGATGTAGCTGACACCCGGCTCGACGGCCGAGGGCCCTCTCGTCAGCCGTTCCGACTCGTCCCCTTCGGGCTCGACGGGCGGCTGCTGGATTTGCGGGTTGCCTTCGAGGCGCTCGACCTCGGGGCGCGCGGCGAGCGCCTCGGCCACCTCGCGCGGGCCGCGGACCCAGATCGCGTTGACGATGTAGAAGGGGCGGTGCGCCACGCCGCGCTCCCGGAGCCAGTCGAGCAGCGGCCCCTGCGCCGCCTGCGCCCGCGCGAGGAGCAGGTCGCGCACGTAGCGCCCCTTTTCCTCCTTGGTCGCGAGCCACTCCGCGGCGCTCAGGTCCGGCCGGTCGGCGAGGACCACCAGGAATTCGGCCTCCGCGCCGCCGTCCGTCTGCGCCATGACCCAGGGCGCGACCTTGCCGCGCCCCCGGCTCAGATTTTCCTGCCCCGCGGCCCCCACGAGCAGCAGCGCCGCGATGGCGAGGAGAGACAAAACAACGAGGCGGGTTCTCATAACTTCTCCGGCGGTCAACCTTCCGCCTCCGCCCGCACCCGCGCGAGCAGGTCTGAGAGGTCGAGCTGTGCGGCCCAGCGCTCGAGGTAGGCGCGGTCGAGGGAGTGTGCCCGCACCTTGAGGCCTCATGCGGTGAGCCTCGGCCCCTTCACGACTTGACGTAGATTTCGGCGCCGCTCTGCTTGAACTCCTCGGACTTCTCGCGCATCCCGGCCTCGACCGCGGCCTGCTCGCCGAGTTCCATCCGCGCGGCGTAGTCGCGGACCTCCTGGGTGATCTTCATGGAGCAGAAGTGCGGGCCGCACATGGAGCAGAAGTGGGCGGTTTTGGCCCCCTCCTGCGGCAGGGTCTCGTCGTGGAACTCGCGCGCCGTCTCGGGGTCGAGCGACAAGTTGAACTGGTCCTCCCAGCGGAACTCGAAACGGGCCTTCGAGAGGGCGTTGTCGCGAAGCTGCGCCCCCGGGTGGCCCTTCGCCAGGTCGGCCGCGTGGGCCGCGATCTTGTAGGCCATGACGCCGTCCTTGACGTCTTTCTTGTCGGGCAGCCCGAGATGCTCTTTCGGAGTCACGTAACAGAGCATGGCGGTCCCGAACCAGCCGATCATGGCCGCGCCGATCGCCGAGGTGATGTGGTCGTACCCCGGGGCGATGTCAGTCACCAGCGGGCCGAGCGTGTAGAACGGCGCCTCGTGGCAGACGGCGAGCTGCCGCTCGACGTTCTCCTTGACGAGGTGCATCGGGACGTGGCCCGGCCCCTCGATCATGACCTGGCAGTCGTGCTCCCAGGCGATCCTGGTCAGCTCGCCGAGCGTCTCCAGCTCAGCGAACTGCGCCTCGTCGTTGGCGTCGGCGATCGAGCCGGGCCGCAGTCCGTCGCCGAGCGAGAAGGAGACGTCGTAGGCCGCCATGATCTCGCAGATGTCGCGGAAGTGGGTGTAGAGGAAGCTCTCCTCGTGGTGGGCGAGGCACCACTTGGCCATGATCGAGCCGCCGCGCGAGACGATCCCCGTCGTCCGCCGGGCCGTCAGCGGGATGTAGGCCAGCCTGACGCCGGCATGGATCGTGAAGTAGTCGACGCCCTGCTCGGCCTGCTCGATGAGCGTGTCGCGGTAGATCTCCCAGGTTAGCTCCTCGGCCTTGCCATCGACCTTCTCGAGCGCCTGGTAGATCGGGACTGTGCCGATCGGGACCGGCGAGTTGCGCAGAATCCACTCGCGCGTCGCGTGGATGTGCTTGCCGGTCGAGAGGTCCATGACCGTGTCGGCGCCCCAGCGCGTCGACCAGCGCATCTTCTCGACCTCCTCCTCGATTGAGGAGGCGACGGCCGAGTTGCCGATGTTGGCGTTGATCTTGACCAGGAAATTGCGGCCGATGATCATCGGCTCGCTCTCCGGGTGGTTGACGTTGGCCGGGATGATCGCGCGACCGCGGGCCACCTCGTCGCGGACGAACTCGGGCGTGACGTAGGATGGGATGCTGGCGCCGAAGCTCTCGCCTTCATGCTGGTGACGGAGAGAGTCGCGGCCGCCGTCGCGCAGGGCCTCGAAGGCAGCCTCGCGCCCCAGGTTCTCGCGAATCGCGATGAACTCCATTTCGGGCGTGATCATCCCGCGCCGGGCGTAGTGCATCTGGGTCACGGCCCGTCCCGCCCGGGCGCGCAGCGGCTGGCGGCGCAGCCCCGGGAAGGTCTCGAGGCGCCCGTTGGATTTGGCCCGGGCGTATTCTTCGGCGTCGCGGGTCAGGTAGCCGTTGTCCTGCGGCCGGACCTCGCGCCCCTGGTACTCCTCGACGTCGCCGCGCGCGACGATCCAGTCGCGGCGCAGCGCCGGCAGCCCGTCGCGCACGTCGCAGGTGACCGCCGGGTCGCCCCACGGGCCGCTCGCGTCGTAGACGCGGACCGGCTCGTTGGCCTCGACGCTCCCGTCGATGCCTTTGGTCACATGCTGCGTGATTTCTTGGAATGGCACTTTGATGTCGGGGCGCGACCCCTCCCGGTAAATTCTTTGCGAAGCGGTGTGGCTCATCGTTCCTTCCTCCCTACGACGGTACTAACCGTGTCAGGTTCAAGGGGTCGCCCGCGTGGGCCTCTCAGCCATCGCCCTGGATGGCTCCCCCGAAAAAGAGTCGTTTCGGTCAGCTCACTTGCGCGGCAGCAGCTCCGCGACGCCAATATTCACGTCGGGAAAAGCAACGAGGCTGACCACCTGCTCCTCGGTGTAAGTCTGGTTGCTGCGGTAGCCGTGCGGATCCGGATCGCGGTAATCCTCCAATTCGCGATCGCGCGAGTTCAGAATCCAGTACTGGGCGATACCGGCCTGAGCGTAAAGCAGGAGTTTGCGGTTGCGGTCGCGGCCGTAGCTGGTTTCCGCCACTTCGACGACCAGGAACAACTCGGCAGGCGTCGGGTGATGATCTTCGTACTCGGTGGGGCTGGGCGAGGCGACGATGACGTCGGGCTCGGGCTCCGAGTAATCGTCGAGGTGAATCGGGTCCTGAGCCGCGATGAACGCCCGCCCGGCCAGCAGCCGGCTCAAACATTTGCTGGTGCGCCGCACCGCGGCCGTGTGCTGGATAATTTTCGCCGCCATGTTGACGATCTCTCCCTCGATCAGCTCGACCCGCTCACCCTCGTCGAGAATGCCGGCTTCCAGCATGCGGTAGTACTCGGCGACCGTGAACTGGCGGGCCGCCTGGGTGCGGCCCGAGGCGGCTTGGGCTGCGGCCTGATCGTCAATTACCGTGGCCATAATGCTACCCTCCAATGCACGACATGGTCCGCAGCGGCTGGACGAACTCCGGGTCGTTGATGTGGTGGCGGTCTTCTTTCTTGTCAACGGCGGCGACGATGAAGGCAGCGAGCTCGTCACGCGAGGCGCCGGCGCGTAGCAGGCGCTTGAGGTTGTGCTCGGCGGTCGAAAAGAGGCAGGTGCGGATCATGCCGTCGGCGGTCAGACGGATGCGGCTGCAGTGACCGCAGAAGGGCTGCGTCACCGGGTTGATGAAGCCGACCTCGCCCGGGGCCCCGTCGGCGAACCGCCAGCGGCGCGCCGTCTCGCTCGGGCTCTCGCTCCGGACCGGCGCGAGCGGGTAGACGTCGTGGATCCGCCGGCGCAGCTCCTCGCCCGGGACGACCAGCTCACGCCGCCAGACCTTGCCGTTGTCGAGCGGCATGAATTCGATGAAGCGCACCTGGATGCCCTTCTCGCGCGCGAAGGCGGCAAACCTCACCGCCTGGTCGTCGTTGACCCCGCCGATGACGACGCAGTTGACCTTGACGGGGCTCAGGCCCGCCTCGAGCGCGGCGTCGAGCCCGCCGAGCACTACGGGCAGCTCGTTGCGCCCGGTGAGCAGGGCGAAGCGCTCCGGGTCGAGCGAGTCGAGGCTGATCGTCACCCGCCGCAGGCCCGCCTCGCGCAGCCCTCGCGCGCGCGCGCCCAGGAAGTGGGCGTTGGTTGTCAGGGCGAGGTCTTCGACCCCGGCGATCCCGGAGAGCCGCGCGACCAGGGCCTCGACGTCGCGGCGGAGCATGGGCTCCCCGCCCGTGACCCGAAGCTTGGTCACGCCGAGCGCGACGAAGACCTCGGCCAGGGCGAGAATCTCCTCATAGCTGAGGATCTCGGACTTCGGCTGCCACTCCATGGCCTCCTGCGGCATGCAGTAGAAGCACCGGAAGTTGCACCGGTCGGTGATCGAAATGCGCAGGTCGCGGATGGCGCGCCCGTGGCTGTCACGCAAAGTCACTGGTCTCACCCTTTTTAGGAATCGGCCCGTCCTGGTCGAATTCGACGCCTCTTATTCTAACAGCCCGGCCGACGGCCCGCCAGACGGCTTGACAGTTCGCCCGGAAACAGTAGGATGGGCGCACGGGCTGCTCCCGCGCGCAGACAAACCCTTAAGCAGGCAGGCCCCTAAGCAGGCAGGAAGGTCATTGATCATGCCAACCGCTCTTCCCCCGGCGCTCATCGCCGGGTTGCGCGAGATTCTCGGCCCCGACGGCGTGGCCGCCGACGATGCCGAGCTCCTGGTTTACGAGTGCGACGCCATGACGACCCACCGGTCGCGGCCGCTGGCCGTCGTCTTCCCGCGGACCACCGAGCAGGTCGCGGGCGTGGTCCGCCTGCTCTCGGGGCATGGCGTCGCCTTCGGGCCGCGGGGGGCGGGGACGGGGCTCAGCTCGGGCGCCGTCGCCATCGGGTGCGAGCCGGGCGAGGGCGCGGTGACCGTCGAGCTGGCGCGCATGAACCGCATCCTCGAGGTCGACTACGCCAACCGCCGCGCCGTGGTCCAGCCCGGCGTGATCAACATCCGGCTCTCGCAGGCGGTTGCCGCGCGCGGCTATCACTATGCGCCCGACCCGTCGTCGCAGACCGCCTGCACGCTCGGCGGCAACGTGGCCGAGAACGCGGGCGGGCCGCACTGCCTCAAGTACGGGATGACGACCAACCACATCCTCGGCCTCGAGGTCGTGCTCCCGACGGGCGAGGTCGTCCACTTGGGCGGCGCGGGCTCGGACGCGCTCGGCTACGATTTGCTCGGGGCCTTCGTCGGGAGCGAGGGGACGCTCGGGATCGCGACCCAGATCACCGTGCGCCTGACACGGACGCCGCAGGCGGTGATCACGCTGCTCGCCGACTTCCTCGACATCAACGACGCGAGCCGCGCCGTCTCGACGATCATCGCCGCGGGGCTGCTCCCGGCGGCGCTCGAGATGATCGACGGGGTGACGATCCGGGCCGTCGAGGCCTCGGTCCTCGCCGCCGGCTACCCGACCGACGCCGCGGCCTGTCTCATCGTCGAGCTCGACGGGCTGCGCGCGGGGCTCGAGGCGCAGGCGAGCCTGGCCGCCGAGATCTGCCGCCGCCACGGAGCGCGCGCGGTCCGCGAGGCGCGCGACGAGGTCGAGCGCAAGAAGCTCTGGGCCGGGCGCAAGGGGGCCTTCGGCGCGCTCGGCCGGATCAGCCCCGACCTCTTCGTCCAGGACGCGGTCGTGCCGCGGACCAAGTTGCCCGAGGTCCTCGCCGGCATCTACGCCATCGGGGCGAAGTACCAAATTCGGCTCTCGACGGTCTTCCACGCGGGCGACGGGAACCTGCACCCGAACCTCAATTTCGACGGACGCGACGCCGACGAGGTGGCGCGCGTGACGGCGGCGAGCCGGGAGATGATGAAGCTCTGCGTCGAGGCCGGCGGCTCGATCACGGGCGAGCACGGGGTGGGCGCCGACAAGATCGGCTACATGCCGATGATCTTCGACCAGGCCTCGCTCGACGCCATGCTCGCGGTGCGCGAGGTCTTCAACCCCATTGGCCTCTGCAACCCGGGCAAGGCGATCCCGGCGCAGAAGATGTGCCGCGAGCACAAGCAGGGTTTCAAATTCGAAGTTTGAGATATGAAACGTGGGAGGTGTCGTGAAGAGGCGAGGATTTTGTGCGGGGCTGTTGGCGGCATCGGGGGCGGGGTTGGTGACGGGCCAGGTGCCGGCGCCGGCGCCGATCCCGGCGGCGCGGCTGGAGGATAAGATTCCGGACCGCTTTCTGCTCGCGCCGCCGGGGGCGGTGCGGTTGGAGGGGCTGCTCGGGGAGAGGTGCCGGAAGAATGAGCGGGCGCGGCTGTTGACAAAGAACGAAGACGATCTGCTCGGTGGGTTCAGGCAGCGGCCGGGCAAACAGGCGTGGGTCGGGGAGCACGTCGGCAAGTGGCTCCACGCGGCGACGCTCGCCTGGGTCTACACGGGCGACGCCGAGCTGCGCGCCAAGCTCGACCGCGTCACCGCCGCGCTCATCGCCGCGCAGCAGCCGGACGGCTACCTCGGCACCTACGCCGACGGCGCCCACTGGGGGATGGGCAAGGAGGAGAAGTGGGACGTCTGGGTGCACAAATATAACCTCCTCGGGCTCATGACGTACGCGACTTACACGGGGGACCAGCGGGCGCTGGAGGCGGCGCGGCGGATCGGGGATTTGCTCGTTCGGACTTTCGGGCCGGGCGGGCAGTTGGACCTCAACGAGCGGAGCACGCATGTCGGCATGGCCTCGGGGAGCGTGCTCGAGCCGATGGTCCTGCTCGCGCGCGCGGCCAACGACCAGCGCTACGTCGACTTCGCGCGCTTCGTCGCCGAGCACTGGGAGGAGGGCCAGGGGCCGCGCCTGGTGAGCACGCTGACCGCGCGGCGCTCGGTGAAGGTAACGGCGAACGCCAAGGCCTACGAGATGCTCTCGTGCCTGGTGGGTCTGTGCGAGCTCTACCGGGCGACCGGGGAGATGAAGTATTTCGTCCCGGTGCGCGCGGCCTGGGACGACATCATCGCCAACCAGCTGCTCGCCACCGGCAGCGGGAGCAGCAAGGAGCACTGGACCGACCCGGGGCTCTTTCCGAGCGAGAAATCAGCCGACGTCGCCGAGACCTGCGTCACGGTGACCTGGGTCCAGCTCAATCAGCAGTTGCTCCGGCTCTCGGGCGAGGCGAAGTACGCCGACGAGCTCGAGAAGACGATCTACAACCACCTCGCCGGGGCGCAGCGCCCGGACGGCGCAGCCTGGTCTTACTTCACGGCGCACGACGGGGGCAAGCCTTACAAGGAGGAGCAGAACTGCTGCACCTCGAGCGGGCCGCGCGGCTGGGCCATGCTCCCGACCTTCGCTTACATGACGACGGACGACGGCGTGGTCGTCAATTTCTTTGCGCCGGGGACGGCCACGCTCAAGCTCCGCGGCGACGCGGTAGTCGTCAAGCAGGAGACGAACTACCCGGTCGACGGGCGGGTCAAGCTGACGGTCACGGTGCCGCGGCCGATGAAGCTCGCGCTCCGCGTCCGCGTGCCGGCGTGGTCGAGCCTGCCGGGGATCAAGGCGCAGCCGGGGAGCTACTGGCTGCTGCGCCAGACCTGGAGCCGGAGCCAGACGATCACGCTCGACTTCGGGCTCCCGGTGCGGCTCATCGAGGGCAAGGGGGCGAACGCAGGGCGGGTGGCGCTCGCGCGCGGGCCGCTGGTGCTCGCCGCCGACGAGCGGTTCAACCCCGTCATCTCGCCGCCCTCGGCCGTCGCGCCCGCCGGGCTGCAGCCCGCGCTCAAGGCGCTCCTCAACACGCGCGACGCCGACGGCCTGCCGGTTTGGGAGACCGAAGGGGTGGTCACGCGCGACATCGAGGGGCACCGCATGGGGGAACACGCCCCGCTGCGCCTCTCAGCCTTCTCCGGGGCGGGGGCGGAGGGGACGAAGTATTGGGTCTGGCTGCCGCGTCCGGCGGTCAATGCCGCGCCCGAGGGCAGCAAATCCGCCGTTAATGGAGGAGCTACTTGATGAAGATTCGTCACCTGGCTGTCTTATGGCTCTGGTCTTCCCTCACGGCGCTGGCCTACGGGCAGGCGCAGGCGCCCGCGCCCGCGCCCGACTCGCCCGAGGCCTTCCGGCAGCGGCTCGAGCAGATGCAGCGGCGGTTGCAGGACTGGCCGCAGCTCGCGCGCTACCGCGAGGCGAACGCGAAGCTCACGCCGGCGGCGACGGGCGAGGCGCGCGTCGTCTTCATGGGCGATTCGATCACCGACGGCTGGAAGCTGGCCGAGTACTTCCCGGGCAAGCCGTACGTCAACCGCGGGATCAGCGGGCAGACGACGCCGCAGATGCTCGTCCGCTTCCGCCCCGACGTCCTCGCGCTCAAGCCGCGCGCCGTGGTCATCCTCGCCGGGACCAACGACATCGCGGGCAACACGGGGCCGATGACCCTCGAGATGATCGAGGACAACTACGCCTCGATGGCCGAGCTGGCGCGCGCCCACGGCGTCCAGGTCGTCTTTGCCTCGGTCCTGCCGGTGCACGACTATGGCAAGAACAAGGTCACCGAGCGGCGCAGCCCCGAGCACATCCGCGCGCTCAACGAGTGGCTCAAGAAGTACGCCGCGGCCAACGGCCACACCTACCTCGACTACTACGGCCGCATGCTCGACGACAAAGGGATGCTCAAGGCAGAGCTCGCGGGCGACGGCCTGCACCCGAACGCCGACGGCTACAAGGTCATGGCTCCCCTCGCCGAGGCGGCGATCGAGCAGGCGTTGAAGAAGAAATAGTCCGGGGCGCGGGGCGAGGATCCGCGGCCAGGCTTCAGACTTCGGACTTCGGACGCCCATGCATCGCGTCACAGTCATCCGCGGGGACGGGGTCGGCCCGGAGGTCAGCGAGGCAGCGGTCAGGGTGATCAAGGCCGCCGGCGTGGCCTGCGCCTGGGAGGAAGCGCCACTCGGCGCGGCGGCCGTGCAGGAGTGCGGCACGCCGTTGCCGCCCGGGACGCTCGCCCTCATCCGCGGCAGCGGGGTCGCGCTCAAGGGCCCGCTTCTGGTCGAGAAGCTCGGGAGCAAGATCGCCGTCGCGGGCGGGGATGGCTCGCCGCGCGTCTACGCGACGGTCAACGCCGCGCTCCGGCTGGAGCTTGGGGCCTACGTCAACGTCCGCCCGGTGCGTGCCTTCGAGGGCGTCCGGGCGCACGCGCCGCGGCTCGACTTGGTCATAATCCGCGAGTTGACCGAGGACGTCTACAGCGGGCACGAGCATGCGGTCGGCGCGGACGCGGGGGAGGCGATCAAAATCACGACGTGGGCGGCGGCGGCGCGGGCGGCGCGCTTCGCCTTCGAGTACGCGCGCCGGCATGGGCGGCGGCGGGTGAGCGCGATCCACAAAGCCAACGTGCTGCAGCTCACCGACGGGCTCTTCCTGCGCGCGGCGCGGGAGGTGGCGGGCGACTACCCGGAGATTGTCTTCGACGACGCGCTGGTCGACTCCTGCGCCTACCGGCTGGCGGCCGAGCCCGGGGCCTGGGACGTGATCCTCGCCCCGAACCAGTACGGCGACATCATCTCGGGCCTCTGCGCAGGGCTCGTCGGCAGCCTCGGGCTGGCCCCGGGGGCGAGCTTCGGCGACGGGGTGGCGATCTTCGAAGCGGCGCACGGGGCAGCGCCCGGCCTCGCCGGCCGGAACCTCGTCAACCCGGTCGCGCTCATCCTCTCGGGCGCGATGTTGCTCGACCACCTCGGCGAGTGGTCGGCCGCGCGCCGCATCCGTGAGGCCGTCCGCGTCGTCCTCAGGGACGGGCGCACGCTGACGCCCGACCTCGGCGGCGCGGCCAAGACGACGGCCATGACCAACGTCATTATTGATCATTTATAGCGGTCGGCAGGCTGACCTGAGTCCGTCCGAGAAACAGCCACAGAGGCACAGAGATACAGAGCATTCCTGAATTCTTCTCTGTGCCTCTGTGGCCACCTTTCAGGCGCCCAGCCCGCGCGTGAAATCGACGGCCTCGGCCCAGTCCGGGAAATCAATCAGCGGGTTGCGGTTGCCCTGCTTCTCGAAAATCGCGGCGTTGCGGTGCTTCTCGTAACGGTCCGGCGGGAACTGCCGGTGCCAGTGGAGCAAGGTGCCGATGCGGTCCGCCGTGTACTCCTGGCTCGTCCGGTTGATCTGGCCCGGGTAGCGGAGGAGGAAGTAGAGCGTCGCACGCGCGACGGCGCCCTTGCCGAATGAAGGCTCGAACTTCCCGGTCTCCCGCTTGCCGCAGTCCTCGCGGATCACCTCCTCGAAATCCGGGAAGTTGAAGTACGGGATGTTGCCGCGAAAACTGTTGCACCCGACCTCGCAGGCGAAAAGGTGGTGGAGGTCGCCGCGCATCGGCTCCCGCTTGTCGAACCAGGATTGCGGGACCACGTGCTCGCAGTTAAACGGCAGGCTCGCCTCGAGCAGGTCCAGTTGCACCCGCTCGGCGACGCCGGCGAAGGCGCCCTCGCGCGCGAATCCTTCCGCGAGCCGCAGGCGCCGCCCCTCGGTGCGGAAATCCTCCTCGATGAGCTCCTGCGGGTCGAAGCTCTTTCCCGAGTAGACGCTCTTGATGACCAGCTTGGGCGTCGCCTCGCGGAGGTCGACCCATGGGTAGACGTGCACCGCCGGCCGGTAGGCCGGGCGGTTCCGGTGTGTCTCGGTCAAGAGCTCGCTCAGCGCCGCGTAAAACTTCGCCGGGCCCACGTCCGCCGAGACCCCCTGGTAGTACTCGTCGCGCGCCGCCTCGTCGCGCTCCTGGTCGTAGTATTTCTTCGCGGCGGCGGCCTCAAGCTCGGCGAGGGCAGCGCTGAGGTCCGGGTCCGCCGGCTCAGTCGTCGGCGCGCCGGCGTCCGGCTGCGGGGCTCCGTTCTCGACGTCGGCGCCCGCCGCGGCGGCGGTCGGGGGGGGCGCGTAGCGGCTGTCACTGACCGCCGGGGTGCCGATGCTCACGCTGATCCGGAGGGGGATTTCCCACGTGTAAACGCCGGGCTCGGTGATCGCCGGGACGGCGGCGCCCGAGGACCCGGCAGAGCCGCTCCCATGGACCGATACTCGGGCCCCTTGGTCGGGCTCCGGGATAATCTCCATGGGGTGCGGCGGCTCCAGGTTCAGCAAATCCTCCCTTAGCTTCCCCTGTGCCGGGGAGAGCGTCTGCTTCTTGAGGTGCTCGACGAGGCTGCTCACCCGGATGCCCTCGTTGGCCACCCAGTCGAGGTCATCCGGGTCCATCCCGGGCCGCCAGACGCTCCCGTCTTTAGAGATCAGATCGCCGTCCTTCATCCGCGGCACGCCGGAGTGGTGGAGCGCGACCACCTCCCACTGGTCGTTGAAGACGGGCGAGCCGGAGGAGCCCGGCTCCGTGTCGCTGGTGTAATGCGCGAAATGATCCGGCAGGTCGAGCAGCTGGTTGGAGCGTAGGACGATCTGCTTTGGCTCGCCCTTCGGGTGCTGGATGATGTTCAATGCCTCGCCGAGGATCGCCTTGCCCTGGTCGGGGATGAGGCGGTTCCAGCCGTACTGCCTGAGCGCGATGCCGTTGACCGACTGCTCCCGTACCGCGACCAGCGTGTAGTCCAGCTCCTCACTGGTGACGAAGAACGCCGCCGGGTCCAGGCCGTAGACCACGACCGGCAGGAGGCGGCCGAAGCGGTCGTGCTGGTAGTCGAACTCGACCTCGCTGTGGGCCGCCTCCTGCCGCGCGCCGAGCACGTGGTGGTTGGTCAGCAGCAGGGACGGGGAGACCATGAAACCGGTGCCGAAGCCGGCGGTCCGCCCCGGGCCGCGGCGGATGTTGATCCGCCCGACGAAGCGGGAGACGGCGAGCGCCAGCTCGATGAAGTTGATGTCGTGAAAATCGGATTTGCCCAGCACACGCTCGAAGCCAATCTTCTCGAGGAGGATCGCGGCCGCCGCCGGCGGGCGGAGGCCGACGGCCGCCCGCGACTTGGCCGCCGCGGCGAGCCGCTCCATGCGCTTCTGCACCCGCGCCGGGCTTTCTACCTCCACCCCGCGCCCGGCCCTCAGCTTTTCGAGCTTGGGCTCCCGCGTCTCGCCGCGCTGCTCCCACCTCCGCGCCGCCTCTGTCGCCGTCCTCAGATCGAAGTCCATCGCTTACCTCCGGCCCGTCCCCTCCGCCGGAGGCGTCGGAGACGCGCTTGACAATACCCGGGCCCATGATTCACGCTGCGGCCTACATTTCATAGTGGTCGGAGGTGCGTAAATATTTCGCCCTCCAGGGTCTGAAATTACGCCTCCGCCACGCTGATCCTGAAACGTTTGATGACTTTCTCCCACTTAGGGACAGGGGGAGGGAATCATCCCTGCCGCCTGCCGGATGCTTCTGCGACCCGCGTCGGTCAGCCACCGAAGGGGGGCCCATGTACTCGATCAAAAGGGAGCCGCTGGCGAGCCGGTGGGACGACCGCCGGCCCGACGGTTATGACGTGGTCATCGTCGGCTCGGGCTACGGCGGCGCGGTGACCGCCGCCCGGCTGGCGACCGCGGTCTGGCCGGCCGGGGCGAAGCCGACGGTCTGCATCCTGGAGCGCGGGCGGGAGTGGCTGCCCGGGCAGTTCCCCGACAGCCTCGAGCGCGGCCTGCAGGAGGCGCGCGGACCGCTCAACCCGCTCGGCATCTACGACACCAATTTCAGCACCGACATCGGGATCATCATGGGCTCGGGGCTCGGCGGCACCTCGCTGGTCAACGCCAACATCGCCATCCGCCCGGACCGGGAGGTCTTCGAGCAGGACCGCTGGCCCGAAGCGGTCCGCGAGGCGAGCCAGGCCGGCGGGCTCGACGCCTACTTCGACCGGGTCCGCATGACGCTCTTCGCCGGCCCCCACCCCGAAGGCCTGAGTCTGAGTAAAGTCAAAGCGCTCAAGCGGGGCGCCGAGGGCTTGGCCAACGCGACGTTCGGGCTGCACGACATCGTCGTCAACTTCAGGTTCGAGGGGCGCAACCACTGGGGCGTCCAGCAGCGGAAGTGCATCAACTGCGGCGACTGCGTCACGGGCTGTAACGTCGGGGCGAAAAACACGCTCGACACCAATTACCTCGCCATCGCGAAGTCGGGCGGCGCCGAGATTTTCACCCAGGTCGAGGTCAAGCGCGTGACGCCGGAGGCGGGTGGCGGCTACCTGGTCCATTACCTCTGGCGGGAGAGCGCGCACGGGGAGGCCGAGGAGGGCGCGCTCCGGGCGAAGCGCGTCGTCGTCCTGGCCGCCGGCTCGCTCGGCTCGACCGGGATCCTCTTGCGCTCGCGCGCGGCGGGGCTCGATCTGCCCGACAGCGTCGGCGCCCGGTTCGGCGGCAACGGCGACTTCTTCGGCCTCGCCTACAATAGCGACCTCCGCACCGACACGCTCGGGTGGGGCGCCTACCCCGAGAGCGACCGCGCGCGCCGCATGCAGCCCGCCGACGGACGCCTGCTCAATCCCGGCCCGACGATCGTCTCGCGCATCAGGTATGACACCGGCGGCCCGCTCCGGGAGCGGGTCAAGTCCGAAGACTTGTCGCTGCCGCGAATGTACGTGGACGCCGCGCGCACCGCCCTCGCCTTCGCGGTCGGCCGCGACACCGACCCGCGTGACGTCCGCGACAACTTCGAGGAGCTGGGGAGGCGGTTTCTCGACATCGGCGGGGCCGACCCCCGCCTCGAGAAGGGCGCGCTCAATTACAGCCTCGCCTACCTCGTCAACGGGCACGACGACGCCGGGGGGCGGGTTGAGCTCGACCCGGCGACCGACGAGCCGCGCGTCAAGTGGCCGGGCGTGGGCGGCCAGGAATTCTTCCGGCGGGCGAACCAGTTGCTCCTCGAGCACGCCGCCGCCTTGGGCGCGACCTACGTCGAGAATCCCCTCTGGGGCTTCCTCCCGTTCCGGACGCTGGTTACGGCGCACCCGCTCGGCGGCTGCGCCATGAGCGACAGCCACGCGACCGGGGTCGTCAATCACGTCGGGCAGGTCTACAACCCGCAGGGAGGGATCTACGACGGCCTCCGCGTCGCCGACGGCGCGATCATCCCGACCTCGCTCGGGGTCAACCCGTTCCTCACGATCTCGGCGCTCGCCGAGCGCGCGGCCGAGCAGTTGGTCGGAGAACTCGGCGGGACGCCGGCGGTACTCGAGCGAATTTAAATCAGGCGGCGCAAGATTTGGAGACCGCGTTGAAAAGATCTTCGGGGCAGGGCTGGTCCCGGCCCGTGGTGGCGCCACCGCCAACCCGGGCAGGGACCAGCCCTGCCCCGACATCTGT
>Ga0075421_100003995_pt1 | contig 17752 bp, 14 predicted proteins | sample SoiMetdeltSBSDD5_FD_75292 | JGI IMG/M metagenome (GOLD analysis project Ga0075421, IMG submission 75292) | Bulk soil microbial communities from a Populus tree surrounding site in Tennessee, USA - Soil MetaG P. deltoides SBSDD5 | ecosystem: Environmental > Terrestrial > Soil > Tree plantation...
CGCGTCGCTCATCAAGAACACGAGGATCGGACGCGTCGAGACCGAATTCCGGGTGGAAGCCTTCAACGTGCTGAATCATCCGCAGTTCGGCAACCCCAACACGACCCTCGGCAACGCCGCGTTTGGCACCATCGCCACCATGCTGTCGAACCCCTCATGCGCGGTCTGCGGCACCGTGGAACGGCAGGTGCAGTTTGGCGTGAAGGTGAAATTCTAGGTAACAGCCGGCGCTTGTCGGAACGCACAACGGGGAGTAGCGTCTGCGGATGCTGCTCCCCCTTGTTTGTACGCTCGCCGTCACCGTCGCCGTCCAGAGCCAATCGGCAACTGATCGCCTGCAGCTCGGCGACGTCCTGATCCTCCTGATTTCCCGTACGTCGTCGCCGCAATTGGCGGATCCTGCCGCGCGGGTATTCGTCGCGGATCGGGGCACACGCAAGGGGCAGACGGCGATCGCCGTGAGCGGCGCACGGCCCACCGGTGGAGCGGGTGAGGGAGAGCGCTTCGAGTACCAACTCGTCGGACCGGGCAGCGCCGGGCCGCTCCCCTCGGTCGACGTGCTCGGGCTGCACTACGTGAAGGTCCAGCCCGATCGGATCGACGCCTTCGAGCGCTTCGTCCGCGAGTCAGTGCACCCGGCGGTCGGAAATCTCCGTCCCGACTTGCGGATTCTGTACTACAAGGACGTGCGCACGGCCGGCAGCTACCTGGCGCTGTTCGCGCTGACGCGGGCCTCGCGCGACAAATACTGGCCGAAAGGCGCAGACTCTGACGAGCTCAGAGCGGCGTTCGCGCCGCTCACGCCGCTCGTGGCGCAGTTGCGTGCGTATCTCGTCGAGGGCTCGTACCTCGCCGATCCAAAGTTTGCCGCCGCGGTGTTCGAGAGCCGCGACTGGACCGACTTCGTGCTCCTGCCTCAGCGTTGATCGACGTGAGGTCGATCGTTGGCGACGCCGTCGGGGATCGGACCCCGGACCCCGGACCCCGGACCCGCCCTCAGTTGTGGGCATCTTGACAGTTCTGCAGGTCGGCTTACCCCAGCCATATTTCAGACATCTTTCGTAACTCGTTGTTGAATTGGTGGTTCGGTTGTGCGACCGAATCTTGTCTACGAAGGCATACCGCTTGCCTCAGGTCTACGGCAGGAGAGAAATCATGAGGCGATCACTCATCGTGGCATCGGTTCTCGCGGGAATCATGTTCAATGGCACGCCAGCGCTCGTTCGCGCCGACGGCGACGCGTCGTCGTCGATCAGTGCCGTGGCGACCCACGTGACGATTCCTGCCGGAACCGTCTTGCGGCTGCGCACGACGCGCGGCTTTGGCTCCGATATCTCGCGCGTCGAAGATCCAGTTACGGCAACCCTGGCGCGCGCGGTCGTGGTGGATGGGCGTACCGTGATTCCGGCGGGCAGCACGGCGTCGGGCTACGTCTCGGAGGCCACGCGACCGGGCAAGGTCAAGGGCCGCGGCCGCGTCGCGGTCCGCTTCACGCGCATCGATCCCGCGGGGCCTGAATCGTACGCGATTCGCACGCGTCCTTGGGTGGCGATCGCGCCGGCGACGAAGAAGAAGGACGCGCTCACGATCGGCATTCCCGCGGCTGGTGGCGCGGCGATCGGCGCGCTGATCGACGGCAAGAAGGGTGCGGGCATCGGCACGGCGATCGGCGGCGGCGCCGGCACGGCAGCCGTGCTGACGACGCGCGGCAAGGACGTGCGGATTGGCCGCGGCGCGACACTCTCGGTGCGGCTGTCCGAATCGGTCACCGTCGAACTGCGCTGAAGGAATAAGAGATGGTAGATGGTAGATGGGAGAGGCGAGTGAATCTGGATTTTTTGCTATCTTCCATTTACCATCTTCCATCTACCATTGACAGCCAGCACGGAACTGCTCATCGGCGAGCTCGACGGGCCGCACGTGATCGTTCGCCCTCTAGCGCGGCGTCAGCCGGGGCTGTTCGACCATCGTGACGCGAACCTGATCGAGTGTGAATGCCGTCTTCAGGCCGGCGCGTTCCATGGGGAGATTCGCGCCGATTTGCGCTCGAACGAGCTGAGCGCGTTCCTCGACGAGCTGCGCGCGTTGAGCCACTCGGCCGACGGCCTCGCCACGCTGTCGCCGGAAGAAGGCCGGCTCGCGCTGACGCTGCGGCGCGACGGTCGCGGCCGCGTTCGCGTCAGCGGTGAAGTGGTCGATGACGCCGACGGCAATCGTCTGCTGTTCCGCTTCGACGTCGATCCCGCGTCCCTCACTGCCACGTGCGAATCGCTCGAGCGCGCGCTCGCCGTGTTTCCCGTCGTCGCCGCGCCGGATATGTGATCGGACCCGCTACTCGCAGCGCACTGCCGCGATCGGGTCGATGCTGGACGCGCGCCGGGCCGGCACGTAGCTGGCGGCCAGGCCGGCAGCAAGCAGCACCATCACCGCCACCACAATCGGCAATGGATCGTTCGGCCGCACCCCGTACATCAGCGATGCGACGAACCGTGATCCTGCCAGCACGATCGGGATGCCGACCAACAGCCCGAGCACCTCGAGGGCCAGGACATTGCGCAGGAACAGCCACAGAATGCGCGAGCGTTGCGCGCCGAGCGCCATGCGAATGCCAATCTCGCCGGTACGCCGCGTCACATTGAAGGCGACGGTCCCATACAGGCCGACGCAGGCAATGACGAGCGCGAGCGCGGCGAACGCCGTGCACAGTCGTGCCAGCGCGATCTCCTGACTGATCGCCTGGTCGACGTGCATCGTCTGCGTCTTCACATCGAACACGGCGAGGCGAGAATCCATCTGCCGAACGATCTGCCGTACCGTCTGGCCCAGACTGGCGGGATCAGCGGCCGCGCGGATCTCGAAGGTCATCAAGCCCTGCGCGCCGCCCTGCAGATAGGGCAGGTACACCATGGGCGGGAGTTCATCCTTCAGGCGCATGAACAACGCGTCTCCCACGACCCCGACGATCTCGAGGGTGTCGCTCCGGGGCACACGGATTCGACTGCCAATCGGGTTGGGAAGGTTCAGCAGTCTGGCGAGCTTCTCGTTCACCATCGCTACAGGAGCGGTTCCAGAGACGTCCCGATCCGTGAATTCGCGGCCGGCCTTCAACGGAATGCGCATGGTCGTGAAGAACTCGGGCCCGACCGAAAAAATGCCGGCATTGATCCCGCGTTGTTCCGATGGGGCCGGCGGCGTGGCGGCTTCTCGCACGACAATCATCGTTCCCCCTCCCGATGGGAGAGGCCGGGGCGACAGGCTCACCGCCTGCACGCCAGGCGTCCCCCGCAGGCGGTCGCGCACGTCCAGGTACAGCCGATTCAGCGCCGCGTCCGGATAGCCGGCGGCAGTGGGCTTGATGCTGAACAGCAGCACGCGTTCACGATCGAAGCCCAGCTCGATCGCCTGGAGATTCGAGAGGGTATTGCCGAAGAGCCCGGCGGCAACCACCAGCACCAGCGACAAGGCAATCTGTGCCACGACGAGCGCCCCGCTGAGGCCGATACGGCCCCACCGGCGTCGGCCGGCGTCGACCGGCGTCCCGATTCGCGCGTCCTTCAGCGCCGGCAGTACATCGGCACGGGTCGCCTGGAACGCCGGTGCGAGGCCGAACAACACCCCGGTCAGCAGTGACACGAGGACGGTGACGATCAGCACGTTCGCGTTAAGCTCGGCGTGCAGCGTGAAATTCTCGCGGCCATTCGCGAGCATCAGCGTGAGCAGCCGGATGCCCCACCAGGCGAAGGCGACGCCCAGCGCTCCCGCCGTCGAGGACAACAGCAGGCTTTCCGTCAAGAACTGCCGGATGATGCGGACGCGGCTGGCGCCGATACTGAGCCGCACGGCGATTTCGCGCCGCCGCGCCACCCCTCGTGCGAGCAGCAGGTTGGCGACGTTCGCGCAGGCGATCAGCAGAATGAGGGCGACCATTCCCAACAGCACGTAGACGGGCTTCTGGTAGCGGAGCCGCAGGCTGTCGAGACCACCCGCGCCATCTTCGATCCTCAGCTGACCGAGATCGCGCCGTTGATTCTCGGGTGCCAGGGTGTTGAGGAACTCTCGAAACTGAGGTGCGAGCACGGCCTCCGCGCGAGGGCGCTCCACGCCGGGCTTGAGCCGGCCCATGACCTCGATCCAGTAGTAGCCGGGCTCGTTGTAGTAGTACGACTCATTGGTGGATGAATCGAGGAGCGCCTTGGTGCGGATCGGGAGGTACACGTCCGGCACATAGCCGGGCTCGGCGCCAAAGAACCCCGCCGGCGCCACGCCGATCACGACCGCCGGCCTGTTGTTGACGCGAATCGTCTGACCGACGGACCGATCGATCGTGCCGAACCGGGTCCGGCTGAATCGATGACTCAATACCACGACGATCTCGGCGCCCGGCCGGTCATCGTCGCCGGCGATCAGGCGTCCCGCCGCCGGGGCGATGCCCATGCCGCGGAAGTAGTCGCCGGACACGTAGTGTCCTTTCAGGGTTTCGGTTTCGTCACTCGCGGTGACGTTCAACCGGGCGTCCACGAAGTAGCAGAATGCGCTCGACAGGACGTCGGTGTTCCGTTGGAAGATCTCCAGCGCGGGGAAGGGGAACTGCGTGTAGATCCGCGCTCCGTCAGCTTCGACACGGGTTCCCGAGGTGGAAAAGGTGATGCCCTTCGCGTGGACGAGCGAGTCCCGGCCGCCGCGCCATTTCATCACTACCAGGGACGCTGGATCGGCGACCGGAAGGGATCGCAGCAGGATCGATTCGGTGAAGCTGTAGATCGCAGTGTTGGCGCCGATCCCGAGCGCCAGCGAGAGCACCGCCAGCGCGGTGAAGGCCAGGTTGCGCCGGATTGACCGCAGCGCATAGCGCACGTCCTGGACCAGGCGCGCCAGCCACAGCACGGTCCATGTTTCACGAGCGTTCTCGGCCGCGATGGTGAGATTGCCGAGCTCGCGCGGCCCGGCGATCGCGCGGAGCGCTTCCAGCTCGTCCTGCATGTCCCGCTCCGCGGCCCGGCGGCGTGACCGCAGAAGAGTCGTGAGTCTGGACCAGCCACTCATGATGGCTCCTCTGGTGCCGGACGCATGACGCGGGCGATGGCGGACGCGAAATCCCGCCATTGGGAATGCTCACGATGCAGTTGTTGTTTGCCGGCGGCCGTCAGCCGATAGAACTTCGCGCGGCGGTTGTGCTCCGACATCTCCCATTTCGATGACACCCAGCCCTTGAGCTCGAGCCGCTTGAGCGCCGGATAGAGCGAGCCGAACTCGATGTCCAACGCATCGTGCGATCGGTCGCGAATCGATTTGGCAATGCCGTAGCCGTGGAGGGGACCCAACACCAGCGAGCGAAGGACCAGCATGTCGAGCAGGCCGTGGAGCGGTTCCATAGCGAGATAGTCTATATAGAGACTATCTAAATATCAACGACGGCCCGTGCTCAGCGTGAACTGGAGTCTCGAGCGTGACGAGGCCCTAACGTCCGAGCTTCGTCAACCGGATCGGCTTGGGCACGGGCACGCCCTCGGCGGCGAGGGCCTGGCGATCGAGATCGCTGAACACGAAGCGGATTTCCGCGTCCGCCCCGGTCAGCACGACTTCGAAGCGATCCGTGTCGTGTTCGTCCTTCGACGCGAATGACAGCGTCGAGTCCTTCAGGGTGACGTCGAAGATGGGCTTGAGATTGCCCGGGGCACCGGTCACCTCGTCGACGACGCCGGTCCGGTCGACATGGATGTTGCCGAGCCCAATCGTCCCTTCGATGCCATTCTCCAACACGCGCAACTCGAGCCGCACGAACGTGGTCCCGCCGTGCGTGGCGATCCACGTCCCCGCGAACGCCTGACGGCCGGTCTGGTTGGCCGTAAGGGACACCGCCAGCGCGAGCATGACCAGCGACATGGGCACCTCCGAGCGCTTAGACGCCGGCGCGTGACCTTTTGGCGGAGTGCCCTCGTCTTACTCCGTCCGCATTGCCTCGAGGGGGCTGACCGACGCGGCCTTGCGCGCCGGCAAGTACGACGCGAGGAGCGCGACGACGAACAACAACGCCGACATTCCGGCGAACGTCGCCGCATCGAGCGGCGTCGTCTCGTAGAGTAAACCGGCCAGGAAGCGGGTGACACCGAACGCTCCGAGCAGGCCGATCGCCAGGCCCAGCGTGGCGATCGCGGCGCCGTTGACGACAATCGATCGCATCACCAACCCGGCCGGCGCCCCGAGCGCCAGGCGCACGCCAATCTCGCGCGTCCGCAGGCTGACGGCGTAGGACAGGACGCCGTAGAGGCCGATGGCGCCCAGAGCCAAGGCAATGCCGGCGGCGATGGCCAGCGTCAGCATCGTGAAAGAGAACTGCACGACCGACCGCTCGACGATCGACTCCATCGTCTGGACCGCCGCCAGTGGCAGCCCCGGATCGATCGACCAGACCGCTTGCCGCACTGCGTCGGCTCGCGCGTGGGCTTGCGGGCCGCGAATCACGTAGCTGACCGCGCGCGGCGCGTTCCGTTCGTCGTCATTGATCGGGAAGTACACCATCGGCTTCGGCCGATCGCGCAGATTGCTTTGGCGGATCGACGAGATGACGCCCACTACCGTCGACCATGGCAGCTGCGACGCGGGATCGCCATTGTGCATCCGCAACTGCTTGCCGATCGGATCCTCCCCGGGCCAGTACTGATCGGCGACCGCCTGGTTGACGATGACGTGACGCGATTCGGCGCGAGAATCGCCCGAGTCGAAATCGCGTCCTCGCACGAGCGCGATCCGCATCGCCGTGAAGTAGCGCGGTGTAACCATCTGATACTGGATCATCGGCGGCAGCCGCCCAGGTTCGATCGGCTTGCCGTTGAAGTTGAACGCGGTTCCGGACGGATTGGTCGTGGGCAGCTCGGTGATGGCACCGGCCGACTCGACACCGGGAATCTGCGACAAGCGGTCGACGAGCTGCTGGCTGAATCGTGCGATCTGATCGGGCTTGGGATACGACACGGATGGGAGGCCGATCCGGAAGGTCAGGACGTCTTTGGGATCGAATCCCATGTCAGCCGCCATCAACTTGGAGAAGCTTCGCGCCAGCAGCCCCGCTCCGACCAGCAGCACCAGCGCCATCGCCGTCTGGGCGACGACCAGCAGGTTGCGCCCACGATGCCGTCCTGGATGGTCGGTTGCACTGCGCCCGCCGTGACGCAGCACGCCGAGCATGTTTCCCCGCGTGTAGCGGATGGCGGGAACGAGACCGAAGACCAGCCCCGACATGATCGCCGCGACCGCCGCGAACGCCAACACGATGGCATCGAGCCGGACCCGATCGAGCCGCGGAATCGATGACGGCGCGAGGCTGAGGAGCACGGGAAGCGCGACTGCGGCCAGCGCCACGCCAAGTGCCGCGCCGATCGCCGACAGCACGAGCGCTTCGATGAGCAGCTTCCGAATCAGGCTGCGCCGGTTGCCACCAAGCGCGAGCCGGACCGCGAGCTCCCGCTGGCGGGCTTCGGCACGAATCAAACAGAGATTCGCGACGTTCCCGCACGCCACGAGCAGGACGATGCCCACGGTCCCCAACAGGATCCACAGCGGCTGCCGTACGTCACCGACGATGTCTTCCTTCAGCGGGCGAACGACCGGTCGATAACCACCCTCCTTCAGGAAGGCCCGGTAGGTGTCCGACGTGATGAACTCCTCGAGGGCGCGCCGAACAAGGGGCTCGAGGTTGGCGAGCGCTGCGTCGGCGGTCACGCCGTCCTTGAGCCGTCCGATTCCGCTCCACCCGAAATTCCCGACCGGAGGGTTCTTCGGATTGAAGCGCGCCGGGATCCACACGTCAGGCGATCCGGCCTCGTCCAGCAAGGCGGGCGCGACGCCAATCACTTCAGTAGCGTCGCCGTCGATAGGGATCGTTCGTCCGAGCACGGCCCGATCCGACGCGTACTTCCGCGTCCAGAGACGATGACTGATGACTGCCACCCGCGTCGCCTCGGGCCGATCGTCGTCCGCCCCGTACCAGCGGCCCAACGCGAATGGTGCACCCAGAGTGGGGAAGTATCCGTGGGTCGTGATTGCCACCTCGACGACTTCTGGCGACCCGCTTTGCGTCAGGTTGGCCCGGCGGCGCTGGAAGATCGCCATGTGGGCGAAGACGCGGTTTTCACGCTGATAGAACATGAACAGGTCGGGGGACAGTGGAAAACGGTCGTAGCCGAGCCCCGGGGCCGTGCTCGCGATGGTCACGAGACGGTCGGCGGATGGATGGGGAAGTGGCTTCAGCAATACGCCGTTGACGACGCTGAAGATCGCCGTTACCGCGCCAATGCCGAGCGCGAGAGTCAGCGAGGCAATGATGAGGAAGCGCGGCTGCTTCCGAAGCATCCGGACCGCTTCGCGGACGTCCTGACCGACGGTGTGCATCAGCAAGTCTCCAATCAAATCAACAGACGTCGATCCGGCCGTTGTGGTTGACCCGTCCGGCTCGCCCCCGGTCTATTGTTCGAATCCGCTTGAACGGCGCCGGCCGTCAGCGGTACTTATTTACCTCCGGATGACGACGATGATTCAAGCGGCAAAGCAGATTGTTCCTGTCATAGCCGTGCTGGCGCTGGCAGCGGGAACGGCGGCCCGGCAAGACCCGCCGCAGCCATACGCTCCCCGTCAGAGCGACCGCCCGGCGCCGATCGACGGAGACGAGCCGGGATTCCAGTCGATCTTCGACGGCAAGACCCTGACCGGGTGGGAAGGCGATGCCAGATACTGGCGCGTCGATGGCGGCGCGATCGTCGGCGAGATCACTCCCGACACCGTCATCAAGAGCAACACCTTCATCATCTGGCGGGCCGGCCGCCCTCGTGATTTCGAATTGAAGCTCGACTACCGGATTACCGCATCAGGGAACAGCGGCATCAACTATCGCAGCCAGGTCGTCCCCGATACCGTCACGCCTTCGAATGCCTTCGCGCTCCGGGGATATCAATTCGACCTCGACGGCGCCAAGCGCTATGTCGGCAACAACTACGAGGAGAAGGGCCGGCTGTTCGTCGGCGTACGCGGTCAGGTGACGCGAATCGTCGGCGGGAGGCCACCGGTGGTTCTTTCGACCTTCGGGGACGCCCAGACCCTCGGCGGGTTGGCGACCGATGATTGGAACGCCGTGCACATTGTCGCGCGCGGCAATACGCTCATCCATATGCTCAATGGCAGGCTGATGTCGATGACCGTCGACGACGACGCGCCCAATCGCCCGGCCGACGGCCTGTTGGGAGTACAGGTCCACGTTGGCCCGCCAATGAAGGTCGAGTATCGCAATATCCGTTTGAAGAACTGGTAGCTGCGTCGCTACACCGGCGCGGTGCGATCGAGCGCCTGCCGTACGTGATTGGTCAATTCCGCGGACGAGAACGGCTTCGCGAGTGGTGGCCCGTACGCCTGAATCGCCGGATCAGCCAGCGGTGGCTTGTCGTACCCGGTCATGATCGCGACGCGTATCGAGGGATTGAGCTTGCGCAGCCGCGACGTGAGCACCCATCCGTTCATCCCCGTGAGCACGACGTCGGTCAGCACCAGATCGGGTGCAGGCTCGGTCTCGAGGAAACGCAACGCTTCTTCGGCGCTCGCCGCCGCCGTCACCGAATAGCCATGCGACTTCAGAATGGCTGAGGCGAGCCGCCGCACGCCGCGGTCGTCGTCGACCACCAGGATGCGTTCGTTGCCGCGCGCGCCGCCGCGCCGAATCGACGCGCTCACGCGTGCAGTGGCCGTTTCCTTGGCCTTCGGCCAATAGGTATGCACTGAAGTCCCCGCGCCCGGTTCGCTCTCGACCACGATCGATCCACCCGCCTGACGGAGGATGCCGTAGCACGTGGCCAGGCCGAGCCCCGTGCCTTTGCCGGGCTCCTTGGTGGTGAAGAACGGTTCGAACACGCGCGCCCGGACCTCGGGAGGCATGCCGATTCCGTTGTCCCGCACCGTCAACCGGACATAGTCGCCGGGCAGCGGCGCCCCCGACTCCGCGCCCGACGCGGAAACCGTCACGTTGGCTGTTTCGACGACGATCGTGCCTCCGGCCGGCATGGCATCACGTCCGTTCACCACCAGGTTGACGACCACTTGTTCGAGATGGGTCGGATCCGCGACCAATGGCCAGGTATGGCTGGAGTCACGAATCTCGAGGGTGATCTGTTCGCCGATCAGCCGGTCCAGCATCTTGGCGAGATCGTCGAGCACCGCTCCCGGCTCGAGTACCGTGGGCGTGGTCGGCTGCTGTCGAGAGAAGGCGAGAAGCTGACGAGTCAGCCGTGACGCCCGCTGACCAGCCTGCCGGATCTCGTCGACGTCCGCGACGATGTCCGGGTCGAGGCCGGCGCGGTTCAGCACCAGGTCGCTGTAGCCCAGGACGGCGGTCAGCACATTGTTGAAGTCATGAGCAATGCCGCCGGCCAGCGTGCCGACCACCTCCATCTTCTGGGCCTGTCGGAATTGCGCCTCGAGCCGCTGGGCGTCGGTCACGTCGCGCGCGGTCACGAGGAATCCGCCGATTGCCGTCCGGTCGCAGAGGTTGGTGATCTGACAGGCCAGAGTCCGCCAGGTGCCGTTTCTGTGCCGCACGCGGACTTCAAGTGATCCGGTTTCTCCCGCAACCAGCGCGCCGGTCATGAATCCCTGCAGCAGGTGCACGTCGTCGGGGTGGATGAGATCGAACCGGCTGCGATGCAGGACGTCGTCGCGGCTATACCCGAGTTGCCGCTCGACCGACGCGCTGGCGTACGTCACCTCGCCGTTGGGGGTGAGCACGGCGACCACGTCGGTGATGTTCTCGAGCAGTAGATGGGCGCGTTCTTCGGTCTGGCGAAGGGTTTCCTCGACGCTGCGCCGGCGCCAGCGCTCCGATGCTCGAGACAGGACGCCAAGCAGCTGATCGGGCGCGACCGGCTTGAGCAGGTAGTCGTGACTCTGTTCGCGCAGCGCGCGCACCGCGGTATCGACCGACGCGTTGCCGGTCAGGATCACCGTTTCGGTGAGCGTCGAGATCTCGCGCAGACGGCTGACCAGCTCGAGTCCGTCCATGTCGGGCAGCTTGAGGTCGATCAAGGCGACGGCGGGCGCCGGGTCCTGCGAGGCGATCGCCAGTCCTTCGCCGCCGCTCGACGCGACGTGAGGACGATAGCCGCGGAGCTTGAGGATGTCGGTCAAGGTCCGCAGCAGCTGGCTGTCGTCGTCGACGACGAGCACGTCAATGGTGCTGGGTGCGATTGATGCCATTGAGCAACTCGAGCAGGTGATCCGGCGCGAACGGCTTGTGCAGCGTCGCGTACACCGAGCCGGCCGGAAGTGTGGCGACCGTTTGGTCGAGCAGATCGGGATGACCGCTGTAGAGAATCAACAGCACTTCGGGGCTGACGCGTTTGACCGCCAGCACCGCGTCTCGGGGCGCGAGATCGCCGAGCTTGAGATCCATCACGATGACGCGGGCGGTCGAATCGCCGAGCAGCGCCAGGGCGTCGTCGAGACGCGTGGCGCGCAGCACTTGGTGCTTCTGCGCGGCGAGGATCGAGGCGATGGTCTTGAGGAACTCGGGCTCGTCGTCGACCACCAGCACCGGTCCTTTGCGCGCCAGATCGGCGAGGGTGGCCGTCAGCTTGGCGAGCGGCAGCGGCTTCGGCAGGATCATCAGCACGCCTTCCCGCTCGGCCTGCGCCAGCAATTCGGGGTTGGCGTAGGCGGTCATCAGCATGATCGGCAGCGCCGGGAATTCCTGACGCAGGACGCGGAAGGCCTCGACGCCATCGAGCCCGGGCATGCAGACATCCATGATGACGGCCGAGAACGGCGCGGTGCGCGCTTCGCGAATCGCGTCCTCGGCGCAGTACCCGGCGGTGGGATTCCATCCATGAAGACGCAACACGGCACAGAGCGTCTTGACCATCGAGCGGTCGTCGTCGATGACCAGCACCGAGCGGTTCACGCTGGCCTCCGCGCGGCCGCCGGCAGCGTCAGCGTGAAGGTCGCGCCGGCGCCTGCCTGGCTGACGACCGTGAGATCGCCGCCGTTGTTGGCGGCGAGACTGCGCGAAACCGCGAGGCCGAGACCGATGCCACGGGCCTTGGTCGTGAACAGCGGCTCGAAAATCTTCGCCATGAGCTCCGGCGTCATGCCGGGGCCGTTGTCAGCCATCGCGATCGCGATCTGTCCGTCACGTTCCGCCGCCGTGATGGTCAGCGTGCCAGAGCCGCTCATGGCCTGATAGGCGTTGGTGAGGATGTTGAACAGCACCTGGCCGATCTGCACCGGGTCGACGCGAACTGGTGGAAGGGCGTCGGCGTAGCGGCGCTCGACGGTGATTCCCGGCGCGGGGTCGAGGCGGTTCAACTGCTCCTCGATGAGATCGGTCGCGGCGACCGATTGCCATTGCGGCGCCTTGAGCCGGGCGAAATCGAGCAGGTCGGCGACGATCTTCTCCGCCAGTCCGATCTGATGCGTGAGGATCCCGAGGTACTCGCGCATCTCGTCGCTTTCCTCGCCGTGCACCATCTTGAGGTAGTAGACGGCGTTGGTCATGACCCCGAGCGGATTGCGAAGCTCGTGTCCGACGCTGCTCGCGAGCTGGCCGAGAATCGCCAGCCGCTCGCGGCGGACCAGCGTGGCCTGCGCCTCTTTGAGCGCGGCCATCGTGTCTTCGAGCTCAATGGTGCGCTCCTTCACGCGCTGCTCGAGCGCCTGGTGTGATTCGCCGACGCGCTCGGCCATGGTGTTGAACGCGCGGCCGAGCCGCCCGATCTCATCGCGGCGTGACGCGTCGACCCGCCGCGAGTACTGGCCGGTCGCGATCCCTTCGGCCGCGCCCACCAGTTGCTCGAGCGGCACCGTCATGCGGCGGCTGACGCCGTAGGCGACCACCGCGCCGATCGCCACCAGCGCGACCGTGATCGGGATCATTCGCGTCAACAGCGTGCGCGCCGGCCGCATCAGCTCGCGTTCCGAGACGTCCGCCCACAAGATCCAGGGAGTACCGTCGACGGCAATCTTCGTCCCGAGCCGAGGCTGTCCCTGCGCGTTCACGTAGCGCGCCGCCTCGTTCACGCCGCTCGCCGGCGGCCCTGGAACCTCGACGCTCAGATCGGTCCAGACATCGCCGGCCGCGTTCCCCACGCGCAGAGATGCGCCGGTGCCGATCAGCCGCTCGATGAGCATCAACGCGGCCGGCGCAGCCAGCGCGCGTTCGATCGCGACGTAGCCACCACGCGCGCCCGCGGTGTTGCCGGGCATTGCGGAAACCGAGCGATACGCCACGCGGCCACTCTCGACGAACAGCGGGCTGATCCCCGTTTTGACGTCCGACGGGAGCGGCGGACCATTCGGCGGCTCCCACGCTTCCGATTTCGCTCGCGCCGACGCGATGGGCTGACCGCGCGGATCGTAAAGCGTGATCACCGCCTGCGGGCTCCGGGCGCTCACGGCACGGACCGCCGTCGACAGGCTCTGGAGCCGTTCGGGATCGGTGCCGGTGACGATGGCGGCGACCGCGGGGTCGGCAGCGATCCGATCGGTCTCCGACACTCGCGCGGTAATCGTCTGGGCCAACAGCGCGACCACTTGCGAAACTGCCGTCGACAGGCGCTCGTGACCGTTGATCAGCAGCGCCCGCTGCACCTCGTAGTGGGCCATGACCGTGAAGAGAACCCCGATTGCCGCGAGCAAAGCGCAGATGAATAGCGGCAGGCGAGAGCGAAGCGAGATGACCGGCAGGCCGATGCCGGTACGCGTACGTGCCGATGGCGCCTCCGTGGCGATCGGTGTCGTCATGCCGGTCCGCATGAGGCAAGATTCAGGCCCGCGCGCGGTGTTTTTTGTAGTTGAGCTACTGCGTGCCTGCACACGAGTGCGGTGCCCGCACACCACGCATCGAACTCGCACAACCCATCGCGAAACGGTGCGATCGAACGGGATTCGGACGCGAGCAACCTGACAGACAGAACCGCCGTCGGGGCACCAGCGGGCGTCGTGGCCTCGTGCGGGAAACGATGCCCGACGTAAATCAATACAGGGCAGGGTGCGAGTGAAAAAGTGTGAAAGGAAAAATCACGCCCGACGCGCGCCGGCGGGAATCGGAATGACGAGCGCCAGGAACGCCAGGAATACGACCGCCGCCGCGAGGAAGTAAAACGCGAACGCGTACGACCCCGTGAGCTCGACGCAATACGCGAGCAGCAGCGGTCCGAGCGCCGACGCGAGCACGGTCAGGGCCTGCGCGGCGCCCTGAATCCTTCCCAGGTGCTGTCGTCCATAGGCGCGGCCCCAGAAGCTGAAAAACACCACCATCACGCATCCGCCACCGATGCCCATCGCCACCGCCTGCGCTACCACTTGTGTGGTGGTGGTGATGTGCGGCAGTGCGAGTAGACCCGCAGCCAGTACCGCCAGCGCGCCGATCAACACTGCCCGCAGCGACCGTCGCGACGCGTATGCGCCGGCGGCGAAATTGGCGAACAGCGCCGTGATCGCGGTCACCGCCAGCGCGCGATGGTAGACGGCGGCTTCGAAGCCGCGTTCGTTCAAGATGGATTCGTTGAACAGCCCGATGCCCGACGCGATCAATCCGTACATCGCGCTGGCGATCCCGAACACCCAGAACGCCGGCGTCCGAAGTGCTTCGGCGAGCGTGGCGGCATTGGCGTCCTCGCCGGCCTGCTGCTCGTCGCTCGACGCGGCATCGTCGATGGTCAGTCCCATCGCTTCCGGCGTATCCCGAACCAACAGCCACGAGAGTGGCGCGAGGACCAGCACCAGCGCGATGGCTATCGACATCCACGCGAAGCGCCAGCCACGTTCGGTCACGATCGCGCCGACGATTGGGAACGCGGCCATGAAGCCAATGCTCATGACCACGGAGAAGGTCGCCATCGCGGGAGTCATCCGCCGGCGGAACCACTTGCCGACCATCGCCAGGCTGACGATCGACAGTGAGCTCTGGCCGAGGCCGCGCGTGAGCGTCACGCAGACTGCAAGCGCGACGATGGTCTGGGCGGCGGTCGTCGCCAGGACCACGATGCCAAGCATGACCGCGAGCCCGCTGACGACCACGCGGCTGCCGCGGCGATCGATCAGGGTGCCGATCCCGAAGCAGAACAGCGAGCCGATCAGCGTCGCCGCGAGGTTGATTTGCGCGTACTCGACGCGACCGAGGCGGTAGTCGCGCAGCAGCGGCTCGGTAATCAGGCCCAGGCCCTGTGTTCGCCCGGGCAACGTTCCGACCATCGCCGCCGCGGCCACCAGCACGATCACCCAGCCGTAGAAAACGCGCGGACGTGGTTGCGCGTTCATGCGCACTTCGAGCGTGCCGGTGGTCCCGTCAGCCATGGTCATCTCGCATTTTAGGGCGGTGGAGGGGGGTCAGACCCCGGTCAAACCACTTGACTCAAGCAAAATTCATGTTTATAGTGCTCAAAATTTAAGTTTTGATTTTATGAAACAGATCTTGCTGCTGGTTTTTGGGTTTGTTCTGCTTGCTTCCCCCGCACAGGCGCAGTCCACCGCCGAACCGCCTCCCTCGCAGACGGGACCGTTCTCCGGCTACATGGACTTTCACTTCAACAAGCCCGAGGGCCTGCCTGGCGAGCTCGATTTCCATCGCTTCGTGCTGCTGTTCCATCACAGCTTCTCGCCGCGGGTGCGCTTCGTCGGCGAGCTGGAGGTCGAGCATGCGTTCGTCGAGGGGCTCGAGGACGCGGGAGAGCTGGAACTCGAACAAGCCTACGTGGACTTCTTGCTGTCCCGGTCGTTCAACGTGCGCGCCGGCATGATGCTGGTGCCGATCGGGATCATCAACGAGCGTCACGAACCGCCGGTCTACAACGGCGTCGAGCGTCCCTTCGTCGACACGGTGATCGTTCCCAGCACCTGGTTCGAGGGGGGCGCCGGGATACACGGCGAGATCGGGCGAGGGCTGCGGTATCGCGTCTTCGTGATGGCGCCGCTCAACGCGCTCGAGTTCAACGCCGACGAAGGCATCCGTGAGGGACGCCAGAAGGGATCGCGGGCCAACGTCCGCAACTTTGCGACCACCGGCCGCGCGGAGTACGTCGGCATTCCAGGGTTGACGGTCGGCGCCAGCTTCTGGACTGGCGACTCGAGTTTCGAAGCGCCCCGCCTCGATGCGACCGTCCACATCGGCGAGGCCGACGCCCGCTATCAGCGCGATCGTCTCGAGCTGCGCGCGCAGTTCGCCCAGGTGGCGATCCGCGACGCGGGTCGATTGAACGACGCCATTCAGGGACTGACCGGCATCTCACCCAACGTCGCGCGGGCCTTGCGCGGTTTCTACGCCGAGGCCGGATATCGCGTCTGGAATCAGGGCTCTCCCCGCGATCTGGTCGCGTTCGTGCGCTACGAGAACTTCGATACGCAATACCGCATGCCGTCCGGCTTTCAGCGCCTCCCACAATTCGATCGCGACGCGATCGTCGCGGGCGCAACCTACTACCCGGATCCCGATATCGCGCTCAAGTTCGACTACGTCCGCCTGCGCAGCCAGAGTCAGATCGTCAGGAACACGAATACCGTCAACGTCGGACTCGGATGGTGGTTTTGATGCGGGTAGCGGGGACGCTGGGGACGCTCGCGATCGGATTGGTCATGTTCGGCTCGGCGGCGCCGGGCGGACAGGCAGAGCGGCGGGCCATCAAGATCAGCGCCGAGCGCTTCGCGTTCTCGCCGTCGCGAATCGAACTGACGACGGGTGAGGAAGTCGACGTCCGGCTGCGGAGCGACGATACCTCGCACGGCTTCCGCATCGTCGGCGCGGACGGCGTGACGGTCAACATCGCGATCCCGAAGCGTGGCAAAGGGGAGATCTCGGTGCCGCTGCGCATCGACAAGCCGGGCACGTATCGGTTCGAATGCAGCCGGATGTGCGGTGCCGGGCACGACTTCATGCGCGGCGAGATCGTCGTCAAGGACCGCACCGCCGATGCGGTGGACAAGGAGCGCCGATGAGCCGCAGCTTGGCGATGCTGTCGTGTGCCGCGATCCTGGTGACGGCGATTGCCTCGCATCCGCGGATCGCGGACGGCCAGGGACGCGAGATTCGGCCCGGCGATCCGTTGCCGGGCCTGACGCCTCGCGAGATGGACGAGTTCCGGCTCGGACAGGAGGACTTCACCGAAGTGGAAACGTCGGAAGAGGGCCTCGGTCCGGCGTTCAACGGCACGAGTTGCGCGGTCTGCCACAGCGTGCCTGCGATCGGCGGCGCCGGCTTCGTGCTCGAGACTCGCGCCGGGTATCGCGAGGAAGACGGGTCGTTCCGCGGCCTCAACACCGATGGCGAAACGCTGATTCATCTGTTCTCGATTCCAACCCACATCTGTCAACCGACCATCCCCGACGATGTGAACGTGATTGCGCGCCGGGCGCCGATTCCACTGTTTGGCGCGGGTCTGGTCGAGGCGATCCCTGACGAGACCCTGCTGAATCTCGAGGATCCGTTGGATCGCAATCGGGACGGCGTGAGCGGCCGCGCCGCGATGGTCACGGACGTCGCGTCGCGCGAGCGGCGGGTCGGCCGCTTCGGGTGGAAGGCGCAGCACGCCACGCTGATCGCGTTCGCCGCTGACGCCTATCGCAACGAGATGGGCATCACCAACGATCTGTTTCCGCGCGAAGCGATGTTCGGGATCGACGAGGCGCTGGCGCGGCGCTGCGATGGCCGCCCGGATCCCGAGGATGCGCCCGACCGCAGCACCGGCCGCCGGGGCATCGACAACTTCGAGTCGTTCATGCGCTTCCT
>Ga0075421_100003997_pt1 | contig 17749 bp, 12 predicted proteins | sample SoiMetdeltSBSDD5_FD_75292 | JGI IMG/M metagenome (GOLD analysis project Ga0075421, IMG submission 75292) | Bulk soil microbial communities from a Populus tree surrounding site in Tennessee, USA - Soil MetaG P. deltoides SBSDD5 | ecosystem: Environmental > Terrestrial > Soil > Tree plantation...
CCCGCGGATCTGCTCGGCAACACGTCCACGCAGTGTGTTGTTAGTCAGCTTTTCGAAGAGGACAGGCATAGTTCTCGGAAGCTCTCCTCGTCGAGTTTCTCGATGTGATGAGGGGCAATATCGATCAAGCGGTGACAAACTGGCAAAAGCATTAGCGCCAGCCGTTGGATCAAGGGACTGACCTTCGGGCTCCATTTCGAACTCCAGACTCAACTGGGTTCCTGGCAGCATCAATCCGCTTGAGAACCGCGCTTGCCATCTGCCGAATTTCGTCCGGTCCAAGTTCTACGGCTTGATGTAGCGCCGCCAAGGCTGATTGGTCGCTGCCCGCAAGCATGTAAGCGACACCCAGCCGATAGAACTGGCGGCCTCTTGGATTCGGGGTTTGCTTGACTGCTTTTTCGAATTGAGCGACGGCCTCCCGCCACTCACCTCGTTTCGAGGCAACATGGCCAAGAGCTTCATAAGCAGTTGACTCCATCTCTCTGCTTAATACTTCCCAGCGCTGCCGCGGCATAGTGCGAGGCAACTTGATTTGCTCTATGCCCTCAAAAACTCGGCGAGCACAGTGCTCAGCTTGTGCCAGACGCCGACGATCTTCAGGGGAATTCCCCGAAACTCCGTTGGGAAGGACGTCAGCAAGCGTCAACAGCGTATTCAAATTGTCTGGCTGAACCTTCAAGGCCTTTTCAGCACTGTCTATCAACCCTCTGGAGTCGCCAAGCTCCTTGTAGGCAAGCATAAGAAACTGGTAAACAATTGCCTGAAAATTTGATGCCGGATAATGTTGGAGGAAAGCTTGGATGGTTTGAACCTTGCTCAATGGTGTGTCGGCGTCGAGGATCTCAATATACTCGTCAAGTTCTTGTTGGGAACTGGCCTGGGGCACTTGCTTTGAACTCGCTAGTTCATCAAACTGCGCCCAAGACTCTGACGATAAGCACCAGAAGACCAGAATCAAGGGCCAACACCTGCAAACGATACTACGGACCATATAGCTTGCTCAGAATTTGGAACTCTGCCAATGCTTCCGAAGCAGCGTTTCGGTCGCCTAGTTTGGCAAACAGCCTATGTAGCCGGTAGTGAGGCGAGGCGAGTGTGGGGTCTGCCTGCGCGGCTGCCTTGAGTGCTTGAATCGCGTCTTGCGTCTTACCGTGATCTTCGTACAGCTTTGCGAGGACGAGCTGATTGCTCGCAACCCCATCTTCTGCTTGTGCTGCTTTCCGAGCGAACTGCAACGCTAGTCCCGGATCGGTCTCAGCCAGCAACAGAGCCATCCTCTGGTAAGGGAGGCTGAACTTTGCATTCCGCCGCTCTACCCATCCGATGGCGGTCGCATAATCGCGACGGGCCGACTCACGAGCTCCTAGGGCTTCCTGGCAAAAGCCGTGATAAGAAAGGGTTCGGAAGTCGTTTGGCTCCCGCAAGAGAGCCTCCCTGAAGTGCCTTGCACCTTCTTCATAATTCTCTGTAGTCCCGATTTCGTATAGACCAAGATAATAGTGAGGCCATGGCTTGCGAGGGTCTGCCTCGATCGCTTTCTGCATTTGCTCTTTGAACAACACGAACTGATGAATTGCATAGTAGGCCAACCCAAGGGTCAACATTAGTTCCGCATCCCGTAAGCCGAGTTTCTGAGAGCGACGCAGCGACCGAATGGCTGCTAGCCAGTCGTGCTGCCTCAATTGCACATAACCAAGCCAGAAATGCCCCTTGGGTTCCTGAGGACTTCCCGACACAAGCTTCCCGGCCAGAAGGTTCGCTTGGGGCCACCGCTGCGTCTGAATGAGCTTCTGAAGTTCGACCATTTCCGGCTCTTGCAGCAGCACGGGCACTTGATCAGATTCCAGCAGTGCCTCAGTAGCCGGTAGCACATCCGCGCCCCTTGGTTCTTGTGCCAAGGACGGGGCCGCCAAGACAACCATGCAGAGACCTATCAGAAGATGAACCATGCGATTTCCCGATGGCCGAACAATCTCAGACGTTACGATCAAGATTCTACTTCATCTGGTCTCGACATGGCCTCTCAGCCGCTCCCTAAGAGACTGCTAGATTTTCGGCAAACGACCCACTCGGGTGCTCAACCCTACCTGGTCAAAATTTGATCGATCATCGCTTGAGCAGCTTCTATACGTCAGGGAAAGCATCGGTTCGAATCATCATTTCTGACCAAAGGAAATTCCAAAGGAAATTCGGAATTGTGAATCAGACTAACTGTAGCAAAAGAAAGTTTGACATCGCAATGCGCGGCTCACTAAGATCGATCATCGTTGCATCTAAACTCGATCGTGAATCTCAACCTCCGAACGATCAACCTCAAGAAAACCTACGACGCGATTGTCATCGGTACCGGAGCAGCGGGCGGCTTTGCGGCTAAGGAACTGTCTGAGGGCGGCCTTGAAGTCCTGGTGCTCGAGGCTGGACCACGACTCGACCCGGCCAAAGACTTCAAGACCCATGCATGGCCCTACGAGATGCCATTTCGCGGATTCGGACGGCCTGGCGAGAGAGAGCGCTCCTACTGGAACTGCTGGACAGCCGACGAGTATTCAAGGAATCTCTACGTTGACGATCGCGAGCATCCTTACTCGACAGAATCCGGCAAGCCTTTCCGTTGGGTGCGGTCTCGTTTTGTGGGCGGCAAGTTACTGCACTGGAGTCGTCATGCCAAAAGGTTCAGCAACCTGGATTTTAGAGCAGCTGACCATGATGGCTATGGGGATAACTGGCCGATTACCTATGAAGATCTTGCTCCCTATTACGACCATGTGGAAAGCTTCGTGGGCGTCAGCGGGTCCATCGAGAACATCCCTCATCTGCCTGATGGCAAGTTCTTGCCTCCCATGCCTCTGACTTGTGGGGAACGGTTCGTCCAGAAGACCGCCCCAAAGCTGGGAATGAAGGTGATTCCCACGCGTACCGCACAGCGAACGCGCCCCATTAACGGTCTGGCACCTTGCCACTACTGCGGCAGCTGTGGTCGCGGCTGCGATGTGGGCGGGATGTGGAACTCCATTTCTGACACACTTCCGGCGGCAGAGCGGACCGGCCGAATGACCCTCCGACCCAACTCGGTCGTACGCCACGTGGTTGTGGATGAAAATGGCAAGCCCAAGGGAGTTCTTTTTGTTGATCGACTGAGCAAGCAGAACTATGAAGTCCGCGGGAAAGTTATTGTTCTGGGCGCCTCGGCTCTGGAGTCAACGCGAATCTTGCTCAATTCCGTATCGCGATTCTGGCCTCAGGGCCTGGCCAATTCGTCCGGCACGCTTGGACGCTATTTGATGGATGATATAGGTGGTCCTTCAATCAGCGGCTTTCTCCCAATCATGATGGGACGAGACCCGGTCAACGAAGACGGCAAGTCGACGGGTGTGGAGATCGTTCCTTATCGGAACATTACCACGCGGCATCCGAGGTTCATCCGGTCCTACACTCACGAGGGAGGGGCAGGAGTGCGGCTGTTTCCGGGTTTTGCCCGCGCTATGGAAGGCTTCGGATCGGGATTCAAGAAGAGAATCAAACGCTACTATACGGCTCCGGTCAGTTTCAATTTACGCGGGGAGATGTTGGCCCGCAGAGAGAACTACGTCGAAATCGACAAGACCCTTGTGGATCCGTGGGGCATTCCGGTATTGAAGATTCACTGCGAGTTCAGCGACAACGAGCGTGCGATGGCTAGAGATGCAGTCGAGAATCTTAGAGAGCTTTTCGACGCACTCGGCGCTGAAGTCTGGCGAGTCACCGAAGAGTTGATGCCACCCGGTTCCATCATCCATGAAATGGGTACGTGCCGGATGGGGAAAGATTCGAAGACGAGCGTGCTGAATGGCTTCAACCAAGCTCACGAGATCGCCAATCTGTTCGTTGTAGACGGCTCGAGCTTCGTCACGTCGGGCGGATTTGCACCGACGCTCACGATTGGGGCCCTCGCCGTGCGGGCTTCAGACTATATCGTCGATCAGCTGAAGCGAGGCGCTCTTTAGTAGCAGCCGTGCACCCCCGCACGCCAAGGCGTCTTCCTGAAAACGCAGGAAGATTCGTAGGCAGTCCGGGGGAAAAACCCTCTGCATATTCCATTTTTCCTTGATTCTCCCGGAGGCACATCTTGAAAATCACTCGGATTGAATGTCACGTTTTGTTAGACCCAGCCTTCGACATAGGCTCGACCAGTTCTGCGCAGGATGACATTGTTGTGGAGATTCACACCGACGAGGGACTGACAGGGATCGGCGAAACCGACGTCAATCCCTGGATTGCGCGTGCGTGTATCGAGGCTCCCGGCACACACACGATGGGCTTGGGGTTGGCTGAAATGTTGTTGGGCCAAGATCCGATGGATGTGGAGGTCCACTGGGAGAGACTTTACGTAGGCTCTGCAATGAATGGTCGCCGGGGCGCAGTGATCAACGCTATGGGAGCCCTCGACATTGCCCTTCATGATCTTCGCGGAAAAGCCCTGGGGAAGCCCTGCCACGAACTGCTCGGAGGTGCGCGCCGTCAATCGATCACGCCTTACGCCTCACTACAGCCTGAGGTCTCGGACTTTGAAAGCTACAAAAGTTCTCTAGTGGACTGGGCGCTGGAAGCTCGCCAGAGAGGATTCCGCGCGGCGAAGTTGGAGGTAACACCTACGGGGCCCTATGCTCATAAGGGGCTGCGAGCTTCACATCAGCGCATGACCGAGGCAATCGCAGCAGTACGTGAAGCCGTCGGTCCGTCTTTCGTCTTGATGGTCGACGTACAGTACGCATTTCCTAACGCAGCGACTTGTCTGGCCACGATTCGCGAATGGGCGCCTCTGGATCTCTACTTTATCGAAACGCCGCTCCCTCCCGACGATCTTGAAGGCTACGCGCGACTCTCCGCCGAGCAGCCAATACCGATTGCTGCCGGGGAGTGGTTGGCCACTCGTTTCGAGTTCCTCGACTTGATGGACCGCGGGAAGGTCTCGGTCGTCCAACCCGATGTAGGGCGAGTGGGGGGCCTGACAGAAGCACGACGAGTGTGTGATTTGGCTCAGCAGCGCGGCCTCAAAGTCGTCCCTCACCTCTGGAAGACGGGTATCTCAATCGCAGCGGCGGCCCACCTGGCAGCAGCGACGCCACACCTGGCGTTTATTGAGTTCCTCCCAAAAGAACTGTGCGAATCCAATCTGCGCAAAGAACTGGTGGCCGACGAGCTCCGAATGGTGGACGGAGTCATTCCCTTACCGACCCGTCCCGGCCTGGGAATTGAGCTTGACCGCGACGCATTGAGGCGATTTAAGGAAGCAGCGAACCGTGTGGCGGTGCAGATTTGAGAAGGGGCAAGGATCTTCAGGTCGGGTTCAATTGGGATCAGTCCGATGCAGTAAACCTGGAGCTATCTGGCATTCTGTCTTGATTTCGGTTCCGAGACGAGGAAGTCCATGTAGCAAGTCCATTCTCTGGAGGCGGCGTTATGAAACCACGTCGGGGAGTGCGTCCGGCCATAGATTTGCAGGAGCGAAGAACCTTCTTAGGGATCTTGTCAGGGGCTGTGGCCTCCCTTACCCGTGCTCAAGCTCATGCGAAGTCCGCGGAGCCGCAGTCTCGGGCTCCTCGCATTCGGCACGCAAACGATGGCTCCCCTATCATCAAAATCTATAACAGCACGTGGGCACTCCGAGGTTTGCCTCGAGGCGAGAAGGAATGGAGCTTGGAAGAGAAGCTGACCCGCGTGAAGGATGCGGGGTTTGAAGGAATCGAGACTGAGGACATTTTGGAAAACGAACAGCATTCTGTCGGGCTAATCCGCAAATTGGGATTAGACTTGGGAATGGGTTCCAGCAAGATTCTTCACTCGGCAAAGGAAGTTCGTGAAGGGCTGGAAACATGCAAGCGCACTGGGGCTAGGTACTACGTGATTGTTGCCGGAGATGCCTTCATGAGCGATGAAGCGGCGGCAGCACTGGTCAAGGATTCCATTCAAGCCTCCGCCGATCTTGGGGTACCGCTGCTCTTTGAAACGCATCGTCGTAGCCTGACGGAGAGCTGCTACCGGGTCCTCAAGCTAATCGATCGCGTTCCGGAGATGAGGTTTTGCGCCGATCTGTCTCATTTTGTAGTGAGTGGTTCCTTTGGAGGAGCCTCACTGCAAGAATGGATGCAGCGCTGGGATCCGATTTTGGATCGTTCTGACAGTCTTCAGTGTCGCATCTCAAATGGCGAACAAGTGCAAGTCGATGTGGGTGATGGAAGTTCGAAGCTGGCCCAGAAATGGGTGGAACTCTGGGCTGAGATCTTGCGGCGTTGGCGAAAGAGAGCGCAGCCGGGCGATTTCTTTCCGGTAACTTCGGAGCTGGGTCCGCCGAACTATTCGATCGTTGACCGTAACGGGGTTGAGATCTCGGATCGGTGGCAGCAGTCATTGGTTATGAAACGGCTCACTGAGCAAGCGTGGGCAATGGCGGGGAAGTCTTGATTCAGAAATCCAGAGCCTGCCGCAGGATTGGAAGTGGAGGCAAGGCGGTAAATCGCATTTTACATCGAATCGAACCATGCCGAAGGTCAGGCGGGTCTGGTATTGGGCCGTGCTAGGCGCGAGCTGGTCGCTTCTTGGGATAGGGACCCAGACGCGTAACTCGTCCCCCCTCGCGAACGGTCAAGATCTGATTTGCTCTGATGTTCTCCAACACATCAATGGTACCGCTGGGCCAGCGTAGCTCCAACCGGTCAACACGTGATACTTTGCCCAAACCGAAGTGAGCTCTCAAGTCGTTTTGAGATTGATAACTCGATCCGGCTTTCACCTCGCGAATCTGTGTGAGTCCTCCTCCTTTTAGTAAAAGACGAGTCCCGATGCCGTCTCGATTGCTTTGAGTCCCCACGGCCTTAATAATGAGCCAATTGTTTCCGGTGTGGCTGACATTCCGTAACAGGTCCGCCATCTGATTACAGTTGTTGATCAGAAGGTCGAGAGCGCCATCGTTGTCGATATCTCCTACCGCTAAACCTCGGCCAACCTTCTCTAAACCAAAGCCTGAGCCTGAAGTGAGTCCTACCTCATTGAAGGTCCCGTTGCCGCTATTGTGGAAGAGCAGCTTGCGCTGGGCATAAGTGGTGTTCTCGCTCGACAGGCTGACATTGTCCAGGATATGGCCATTGGCGGTGGCGACATCCAGGTTGCCATCGTTGTCATAGTCAAAGAACGCCGTGCCAAAGCCAACAAATGCCAGCGATGGCTCACCGATGCCCGTCTGCACGGTCACGTCACTGAACAATCCGCTGCCTTTGTTCTGATGCAGGGTATGCATCTCCAAATTCAGGTTCGTGACGTAGACATCAAGGAGACCATCATTGTTGAAGTCGCCCCAATCGGTGCCCATACCGGCTTCAGCGAGTCCATTTTCATCGACAGCCACACCTGCTGACAGTCCGACTTCCGCAAACGTCCCATTGCCCTGGTTGCGATAGAGAAAGTTTAGAACCGAATCGTTAGCGACATAGATATCCGGCCAGCCATCATTGTCGTAATCGCCGAAAGCAACGCCCAGCCCCTTCCCTGCAAGACTGTAAACTCCAGCTTCCTTCGTGATTTCAGTAAAGGTTCGATCGCCGTTGTTGCGGTAGAGCACATTCGGCAAGCCACGATAGACATTCGGATGACAATAGGATCGAAGGCCCTTCACGTGAGAACCACAGTACTTGTTGTTGGCCAGGCCAAAATCGACATAGTTCACCACGAACAGATCCAAATCGCCGTCTCTGTCGATGTCAGCAAAGGCACAGCTGCTGCTCCATGATACCGAACTGACGCGCGCTTCCTTAGTGACATCGCTGAAGGTCCCGTTTCCGTTGTTTCGGTAGAGGACATTGGGACCGAAGTTCGTCACATAGAGATCCACGTGGCCGTCATTGTCATAGTCGGCTGCACAAGCCCCCATACCGTAGCCACTGCCGTTCCGGTCCAGGCGAGCATCCTTCGTAACGTTGCGAAAGGACCCGTCGCCATTGTTGTGATAGAGAGCGTGATGGGCAATAGCTTCGAGTTTCGAGTCGACTAACGAACCACTGTTGACCAAAAATATGTCAGTCCAACCGTCATCGTCGTAGTCAAAAAACAAGCACCCTGAGCCCATCGTCTCCGGCATGTATTTTTCGGGTGTAGCCCCGTTTGTGTGCCTGAATTGAACACCCGCTTCCAAGGCCACATTAAGGAATACGGCTGTTCCAGCCACGATGCCAGCTTCTTTCGAAGTCGTTTGTTGATTGTCCAGAGCCGTGGGAACGGGAGCCAGGACTGGGCTTTCCTGAGGTTCCCGCAAGTCTGTTCGTCCAGATACCTCGAGCTGGAGGTCCCGGTATTCCTGCTCCGTCAACTTGAGTTGTAACGACTTGAACAACTCAAAATGTTTTGTTGCTTCGTCGAGTTGACCCTGGAGTTTCAGGCTCATCCCAAGGTTATAGTGAATCCGGTGATCGCCCGGATCCAAATCCAAAGCCTTGCGAAATGATTCCAGGGCTTCGCGATGTCTGCCGGCTTGGGTTTTTGCCAGTCCCAGCAAATAGTATGGCCTCGCCTGCTTGGGATCGAGCGATACCGCAAGGGTCAGTTCGTAAGTCGCCTTTTCCAGCATGTGTCGCTCTAGATAGATCTCTCCAACAGCAACGTGAGCCGGATAAAAGTTGGGGGCGACACTCAGAGCTCTTTCGTACGAACGAAGAGCTTCGTCCGTAAGCAAGAGAGCGCGATAGATCCCCGCCAGGTTGAAGTAGTAGTACTCCAGAAAGTGTGCTGGTTTCAGTTCGATTGCGCTGAGGACTTGCGGCAACGCCTCCTTGTGTCTCTTTTGCCGGACCAGAATCATGGCGAGCTGATTGCGGTAGGCTGGCGATTTGGGATCAAGTTCGATAGCCCGGCGGGCGTGCTGCACCGCGTTATCCCAGTTACCCGCTAGGGAATGGGCCTCGGCAAGATGGAAATGAGCTTCGGAGAATGAGGGATTGAGGGTGAGTACACTGTCGAAGTCGCGTATGGCTTCTGCGAGGCGGCCTGCCGCAAGATTTGACTTACCCGAGTCGAAGTACGCCCGCTCCTTCTGCTGGGACAGATTTTCACCCGCGCCTGACAACAACAGTAGTGCCAGAAGCAACAGTCGAGCCGTGCAGTTGGCTGATTGGGCCAGAGGTGTTCTCACAGCGACAGTCTGGAATCACGTTTGGATAACTGCTGAAGCCGCAGTCACTCCAGGCTTTTGTGCCAGACCGTTCACTGCCCTCTCTTGAACTGGGATGAGCCTTTAGGCATACATTCGTATTGACATCGAAGCAGCGGGTGATGAAAGTCACTTCGAAAATTGAAGCCGGGCAGTCAGGGCTAGGCGAGTATCTCGCGGACGACACGAGCTGGGAACTGGTCTGTCAGTCGTTCGTCAAGCCCGTGACGCGAATACACCAGATCCCGAAAATTCATGCCCAACAGATGTAACATTGTTGCGTGAAAGTCATGGACACTGACACGACTCTCCACCGCCTTGTGTCCTAAATCATCAGTTGCTCCATGGACATGCCCGCCTTTCACACCACCACCAGCCATCCAAATACTGAACCCCGCCGGCCCGTGGTCGCGTCCGGCGGCCTCACTTCCTCTGACCTGCGATAGCGGCATTCGTCCAAACTCTCCGCCCCAAATCACCAATGTGCTGTCTAATAGCCCGCGTTGCTTCAAGTCCTTCAAAAGGGCTGCAACGGGTTTGTCCGTCTTGCCACAGCTATAGCGCAATCCTTCCTCGAGATCGGAATGATTGTCCCAGATCTGACCTTCAATAAAGACCTGGACAAACCGCACGCCCTGTTCGACCAGCCGCCTTGTCATTAGACATCGTTTCCCATAAGAGGCTGTAGTCTCTTGATGGAGTCCATACATCTCTTTCGTCTCGTCACTTTCTCGCGAAAGATCCAGCGCGTCTGTGGCGGCAATCTGCATTCGCGCCGCGAGTTCGTAGCTTGAGATCCGCGCATCCAGATCCGGTTGCCATGTTCGTTCCTGACGATGGGCCTCGTCCATGCGGCGTAGCAGATCTCGCTGCGCCTGAACCAAAGGAGATGGCAGTTCTTCCTGAGGCTTCAAGTTGATTAGCGGTGGACCTTCAGATCGGAAGCGGGTGCCTTGAAAGATCGGGGGAAGCCACCCGGATTGCCAATTCTGAATTCCATTAATTGGCAAACGCTTGGGATCGTCCAAAACGATATAGGCGGGAAGATTCTGGTTTTCACTCCCCAACCCGTAAGTTACCCAGGAGCCGAGGGAAGGGCGCCCGGGAATGGTCCGGCCGCTTTGCATGAGATAGAGTGCCGGCTCGTGGTTGAAATGTTCTCCAAACATCGAGCGAATTAGTGTGATGTCGTCGACCTGCTCGGCCAAGTGTGGCAGCAATTCAGAAACCTCCATCCCGCACCGACCATGCTTTGCGAACTTAAACGGGGAGGGAAGCATAGTCCCAACTTGGTCGGCAAATTCGATTTCGGCCAAGATATCTCGGCTGGGTGCCGTACCGGCAAACTTGTTCAGCAGCGGCTTCGGATCGAAAAGGTCGACCTGGCTAGGTCCTCCATTCATGAAAAGATGGATGACCGCTTTGGCCTTGGGAGCAAAGTGCGGGAGACGGGGGCGCAGATCTGAAGCTTGAACACTTGATTCAGACGACGGACCAGCGAACAATTCACGGCTGGTCAGCCAAGCGAGCGCCGCACCGTGGACGCCATCACACAGACGTCCAAAAAAATTACGACGCGTAATTCTGGAACTGAGTATGGTCTTTTGCTTTTGCTCGGTCATCGTCTTCTCAGATTGCTCCATTTCGTGATTCACCCTTGGAATGTAATCAAACTTACCCTCTCGAAGAGCTGTCAAACACGTGGATTGTTGTGGCTTCAATCCTCTTCCAGTCCAGTTGAACGCCTAGTCCTGGTCCTTGGGGTGCCTCAACGTATCCATCTCGCCGCGTTCGAATGACATCCTTCATCCCAAACTCATAGGAATCATAAGGCACGGCTTGTTCATAGTAAGTACAAAAAGGACTGGACAACATCAGATGCAAGTTGGCCACTGAAATCAGGGTTGGTCCCCATGACATGATTTCGCAGTTCATTCCAGCGGCTTCGACCAAACCCAAGGCTTTCCGAGCGGCTGTGATCCCACCCAGTACCGTAGCGTCCGTTCGAGCGCAGGTCCATGCGTGTCGATTCAGGGCTGACAAAAAAGCAGGTAAATCCTGGATCCAATTCCCCGAGGGCAAGATCGGAATGTTAACGCGTCGAGTCAATTCGCAGTAACCTTCCAAATCGAAGTCTGGTAAAGGTGCTTCGAACCATCCAAAACCGAGCTCTTCCAGTTCCCGCGCTACTCTGAAGGCGCTTTTGCGATCGTAGTTATTTTCAACGTCCAGCATGAAGGCAACTTCCTGTCCTGGATGGTCCTTTCGAACAGCTCGCGCAAGTTCCAAGTCACGGTCAGGAAGACACCAGGTGTGAAACTTGATCGCACGGAAACCTTGCTCGATCAGCTCGTCAACAAACCGACGATAGGCCGGTACATCAGGCAGGAGAGGAGTGCTGGCATAAGATGGGATCCTGTGCCGAGATCCACCGAGCAGTTCGTAAATGGGCAATTTGGCAACCTTTCCCTTAAGGTCCCAGAGAGCAATATCAATCGCAGCCAAGGCAGCGGGCGTAATTGGAAACACTCTCGGACGAAGCTGATTCCTGACATCCTCCGGCAGCAAAGGATCCAGACCGGGTAGAATTGGAATGAGGTGGCGGAGAGTTTCGGCTGTATAGCGATCAGAGAAAAATGATGTGTAGTTACCGACTCCGCCAATGCCCTCGGCGCCTTCGTCGGTTCGAATGCGAACCAGAGTAATTGTCAAATACTGCTCTGGAAGATCATGCGACCATGTGTAACGCTCCCCAGGCGGGCTGATCACTCGTACCTCAACGTTGTCGATCTTCACCTCACGCCTCTCTGTTTCGTGCTAGTCAACATAAGCGAACTCCGCTGAAGTAAGGAGTGTCTGGCAGACATCGCCGAGGGCTCTCCAACGCGCGGTAAGGGTCTTGGGCGCATCTTCATTCAAAGTTTCCAGGTGTATCAACCACTGCTTGGAAAGGGTCTTGAGGCCTTCAAGACCGACCCCCGTCTCCGCCGGGGTGGGACGTCGAGAGAGCACGCGGACATAAGCCTGTTCGATTTGCTTTTGCGAATCCTCGCCAAACTCGTCGATCAGGCGTCCAGCCAGGTAGCGGCTCAGTTCCTTCAACGTCTTTCCATTCATCATTTGAAGAGCCTGCGTGGCCACTGTGGACTGGCGCCGTTCGATGCAATTTGGAGACATGGGGGGCAGGTCAAAAACATCCAGAATCGTCAGTGGAGCAACTCGTCGCTGGAGGGCGTAAATGCTGCGTCGATAACCGGCCTTGGCGCCTTGTGGAACGACCTCTCCATCCTGCCGGATGTCAACCTTGACAGGGGGGCCAAACAACTCTCCATCGAGTCTGCCTGTCACGCTAAGAACTGAATCGTAAAGCACCTCGGCATCGACACGGCGCAATGGCATACGTGACCACAACAAGTTCTCTGGATCCGCTTTATTGATATGCGACGCAATCCTAGAGGTTTGACGGTAGACAGAAGATTTCATCATGAGACGGTGCATCGCTTTAATTCTCCAACCTTGACGCACAAATTCAGTAGCCAACCAGTCCAGAAGCTCAGGATGTGATGGAGGAGCCCCCGTTCGACCGAAGTTCGCTGGAGTGGAGACCAAACCCTTCCCAAAGTGATGCATCCAAATACGATTCACGATAACTCTGGAGGTGAGGGGGTGATTCGGCTGCACGAGCCAGCGCGCCAAGGCAAGCCGGCGACCGCTGCTGTCGGCTCCAGGCCAAGGCTTTATCACTTTGTAGTCAGCCAGCCCCGCTTTCAGTACCGACGGAACGCCGGGTTGCACTTGCTCGCCGGGAGTAGCCGCCTCTCCACGACGAAGCAGATAGTTGGCAGAGGGTTCACCTCCCATGTCGAAGAGAGCTCGAATCTGAGGCGCTGGTTGAATCTTGTCCTTCAGGTCTTTGATCTCTTGGCTTAGCCTTTCTCCTTCCGGTTTGAACTCTGGATATTTCTTAATCAGTTCCTCTGGAGTGATCTTGAGCGTGTCTCGAAATTTCTCGGCAAGGTATTTTTGGAGATCCGTTCTTTTTTCCTCAGGCGTATCAATAAGAACGCGAAGATCCGCCTGCACTGGCTCTGGTATTCCCGAGAGGCGGTCGCTCAATAATTTCGCGCGATATGGCCTGGCAGCCGTCTCCAGGAAGCCCTCCAGACGACGCAGTTCCGTTTCCAGTGGTCGATTGTGCTCAGCAACCGCCTGCCGCTCACTGTCTAAGGCCAAGTCCAGATGTCGAGTCGGGTACTTTAGCTCGTAGGGGTTTTTCGACGCCGGAATCATCCAGTCAAAAGGATCATAGGCTGTCTGCAGAATCGCCGTGAATCGATAGTAATCCCGCTGGGGGATGGGGTCATACTTGTGATTATGGCATCTCGCGCATCCCATGGTGAGCCCCAGCACGGCAGAGCTCAATACCTCCGTTTCGTCGGCAATGACGTTGAAACGCTCCGCCACCGAACTGTTGGCCGGTGAGTAAGTCCCATCGGGAACCATTCGCAGAAAGCCTGTTGCTGTCAACTTTTCGAGAACTTCGGGTGTAATGTTCTTGGAATTCTTGTAGTCGACCAATTCATCTCCGGCAATCTGTTCAATAAGGAATTGGTCATACGGTTTGTCCTGATTGAAAGAGCGGATGACATAGTCTCGATACCGCCAAGCGTGCGGACGGACCAAGTCTTCGTCAATGATCCCTTCCGAATCCGAGTAGCCCGCGGCATTCAGCCAGTACTGGCCCCATCGCTCGCCGTAGTGAGGTGAGTCCAAGAGACGATCGATCATGCGCTCGTAGGCATCCGAGCGAGAATCCGCTAGATACGCCTCCATCTCGGCAGGGTTGGGTGGCATTCCGATAAGATCTAGGTAGGCCCTGCGCATCAGCTTGAGCTTGTCAGCTTCGGGAGAAAAAGTCAGATTCTTGGCTTCAAGCTTTTGAAGAATGAAGGCGTCAATGGGCGTTCGCACGCTCTCTGCGTGTGCCACCTTGACGATCTCAGGCCTTGCAGGTGGCCGGAAGGACCAGAAATCCCGATCTTTATCGCTAACTAGAGTATCTGGTTGATCATCATGTTTTTTTGCTATGGATGGAGCACCCGATGCAATCCAATTCCTCAAAGTCTCGACTTCCCCGGTCGTAGGAGGGCGGACCGCATACTCAAAAAGCATTTTCGGTGGAGGCATCTCTCCGGATGTGATCCTCTTGAGTATCAGACTTTCATCCGGTTTCCCTGGGACTAGAGACGGTCCGGACTTGCCTCCCTTGAGCCGGGTGGCTTGAGTCCTCAGATCGAGACCGCCTTCTTGCCGTCCCTTTCCGTGACACAAAACGCAACGCGTCTGAAAGATTGGAAGAACATCATTCTCCGTAACGGATTCGACTTTCCCATTCGGCGCTGCATCACGGCGCCCAATTTCGACCTCTGGGCCATGGTCGACCCACTGCCTCAGGAGCTCAATCTCCGACTTCGATAGTTTCTTTTCTCCAGGTGGCATCGTTCCCGAAGCTACCTTTTCCAGAAGCAAGCTCGTTTGCGAAGAGCCAGGTTGGATAGCCCTACCCGACTTTCCGCCTTTCAACAACAAGGCAATCTCCGATACATCGAGTCCACCTTGGGCGCCGCTGCCGCTGTGGCACATCATGCAATTCGCCTTCAGGATCGGAAGAATCTCTTCTCTGAAGGCGGGCGTCTTCTGTGGCTTTTGGCCCAACAGCGCCGCACAAAGCAGGACCGAATGAAGGATGCTGCCAAGAAGTATTTGCCGCCTGGTCATGACCGCTCCTGCTGTTTCAAGACCTCCTATTATGCCGGGTTGCCGCGTGCATCGTCGAGATAGATCTTCGGGATGTAGGAGCCGACCTCTAAGCTCAGGTTATAGTCGGGGAAGCAATCTCCCACAAACTAGGCCCGCAAAGTGATTGATCAAGTCGGGCGATGGGGGACATCGAATCCTCTTTTAATCGATGATCGATCTCTCGTCAATGAAGAACTGCTACCAAAAAAACAGGCACACCGTCGACAATGACATACTTGAGCCAGTCATTTGACATTTTTGAGAGACGCACCTAACTCATCCCCGGATTGAAGACGACTTTCATTGCTGTCCCATTGCTACTGGCACGGAAAGCTTCGTCGAACTGGCTCAAAGGAAACTCATGCGAAATCAACCCCTCGGTATCCACGCGCCTCTCGGCGAGAAGCTGGATTGTCCTCTGCCAGGATGTCCACACATATCCAAACGAACCAACGACGCTCAACTCTTTCATGGTTATCTTATTAAAGTCCGTATGAATCTTGCCCGGATAGATTCCAACTGGCATGAGAGTTCCCCCACGGCGGACCGCTTCCCAACATATGTCCAAGGATTCTACAACTCCAGCACACTCACAGACCGCGTCGGCACCCTCGCCTTTGCTGTCCTCCAGGACCACTTTTACTGGGTCTTCCTTCGAGATATCCACCACGATATCGGCGCCCATCTGCTTGGCACACTTCAACCGCAACTGATCCTTGGCTGTACCCGCCACAATTACCCGCGCACCTTCCATCTTCGCAACGAGCATCGATAAGATACCAACACAGCCTGGACCAGAAATAAAGATTAGGTCGCCAGCGTGAACCGTCATGCGCTCCATGACGGCATGAACTGCCACAGACAGAGGTTCACCGAGCGAAGCCTGCCGAAAGGAGACATTGTCGGGAAGGTGATGGCATCTCTCGGCCCGGATACACAAATAATCAGCAAAAGCGCCGTCGATCATGTATCCTGCAGAAACTCGTTTCCCACACATGAAAGGGTTGCCAGCTCGGCAGCGAGCACACATCCCGCAGGTCTGGGCTGGGTTGGAAGCCACAATTCGGTCGCCAGGCTTGAATCCCCTGACAAGCGCGCCGACCTCGACTGCGGTACCGCAGAATTCGTGCCCCAGAACGACGGGCGGTCGGCAAGGCCACTCGCCTTTGATAATGTGAATGTCCGTGCCGCAAACTGCTTATCATTGAACTTGACACCCTCACGTGGAAACGCCTTCGAGGCAAGCGCTAAGAATGTCTTCCTCAGAAATCATGACGGCTCGCTCCAGCGTAACTGCCACAGGCATTGGCACATCCTTATTACAGACTCGCTTGATGGGTGCGTCTAGATCCCAGAAGCAGTCCTCTATCACTGTGGACATAATTTCAGCGGCGTAACCACAAGTACACCAACCCTCCACTACAACCAGACGGTGAGTCTTTCTAACTGACTCTGCCACTGTGTTCCGATCGAGTGGTTTCAATGTCCGTGGGTCGATGACCTCTATCTCATCCCACGAGCTGAAAGCTTGTCGGCGACACTGAGTGCCATCGAAACCGTTCGCCCCGTGCTGACGAGAGTGAGATCCGTTCCTGGCCGTTTGATTTCCGCCGATCCAATGGGGACCAGGTGTTCATCGTCGGGAACAGGTCCTTTCTCTGCATACAACAGCCTATGTTCCAAAAAAAGAACAGGGTTGTCATCGCGCACGGCACTCTTCAAGAGTCCCTTCGCATCAGCGGCGCCTGACGGCATGACCACCTTAATGCCGGGAACGTGGACAAACCAAGCCTCCAGCGACTTTGAATGTTGAGCGCCAATAAAGATTCCGCCGCAAATGGGAGCTCGCATCACGACCGGCACCGACACCATGCCATTCGTCATATAACGATAGAGGGCGGCGTGGTTCACAATCTGGTCCATGGCGATCATGATGAAGTCCAGAAACTGAAACTCCATCACAGGCCGTGTGCCCACGAGGGCCGCTCCGATGCCCGCACCCGCAATCGCTGCTTCTGAAATCGGTGTATCAATCACCCGATGTGTGCCAAATTCATCTGCAAGACCGGATGTCACTCCGAAAAGTCCGCCCATTCGACCGATATCTTCACCAATGGCGAACACCAGAGGATTTCGCCGCATCTCCTCCTTCAATGCCTCGTTCAGTGCTTCAGCAACCGAAATGACTCTCATTGCTGGCAATAAAGATGTTTGGTTGCATTGAGCGCTTCTGGTAGCGGGTTGCCCTTCGCAAACTTCACCGCCTCGTCAATTTCACTTCCCACCGATGCCTCGAGTTGCTCAAGCGTTTCGGCCGGAACGCCATGGGCTTCTAGAAGTTCATTGCGGAGCCGGAGAATAGGATCCCGCTGCTTCCACTGCTGAATTTCATCCTCGGGACGTATTTCTCGCCTCGTAAATATTGAGTGGCCTTCCCATCGGTATGAGGCAAACTCCAATAGGCAGGGTCCCAGGCCCTGGCGTGCGCGATGAGCTGCTTCGCGAGTGGCCTCAAACACCGCTCGCACATCATTTCCATCGACATTGCTCCCAGGAATTGCATAGGACTGAGCCCGGCTCGCGACGCTTCCCCCCGCAGTGGTGTCGGCAAATCCTGCGCTGAGCGCCCATAGGTTGTTTTCGCACATAAAGACGACAGGCAGCCTTTGAACGGAAGCAAGATTCAGGGATTCATGAAAGGAGCCTTGATTGCTAGCACCTTCCCCAAAAAAGCACAACGACTGACGAACTGCCCTTCAATCGCCCGCCTAG
>Ga0075421_100004000_pt1 | contig 17744 bp, 12 predicted proteins | sample SoiMetdeltSBSDD5_FD_75292 | JGI IMG/M metagenome (GOLD analysis project Ga0075421, IMG submission 75292) | Bulk soil microbial communities from a Populus tree surrounding site in Tennessee, USA - Soil MetaG P. deltoides SBSDD5 | ecosystem: Environmental > Terrestrial > Soil > Tree plantation...
CGATGTAACAGATGTCACCAAAGCCAATTTTTTTGATCCGGGTATCAGTTTCGAAAAAGGAATTGGGAATTTGCAAACACTTTATGGGCAAGCTTTTCTTAGCACTTCAATTTATATTGGTTATTCAAGTGCATTGGGAAATATTTCGAGTGTCGATATATACCCTGCACTCACCTTACAATACAGGTATTATTATAATGCCAGTAGAAGGACAATGAAAGGCAAAAGAACAGCCATGAACAGCCTGAATTATATCAGCATTGTAACAGAAGCATATTTTTATACCGACAAGAGCTGGGACCAGGACGTATCCCGAACTATGAAAATATTTGGTACGGCGTGGGGGTTTCAAAGAAATTATCCAAAACGATTCAGCTTAGATTTTAATATCGGAATTGGCTATGCTTTTAGCAAAAAGACAGTAATGAGTCTCCCCGGTGAATATACCAGCATCTCCTTTGCGGAGCTGACAACCTTAGGCCAGATCAGTTTGGGGTTTTGGCTGAATAAGAAACAATGAGAAGGATCGCCTACATAACTCCCCGATAATGCAATTATTTTTGTACACACAACTAAAGCAAATTTGTATAAACCTGGAATAATGACTACATAAACTCCCCAATATCCTGCATGATACGGGTGGCAATATGATTGGCCTTTGTTTCAAAATCACTTTCAGCGTAAATGCGGATGATAGGCTCTGTATTTGAAGTGCGCAAGTGGACCCAATCGTTATCAAATTCGATCTTTAATCCATCTTCGGTATTGATAGGATGCTTCTTGTATTTCTTTTTTATTTTTTCGAAAATCGATTTCACATCGATGGCGTTTGTCAATTCAACCTTATTTTTCGAAATAAAATAATCGGGATACAAGCCCCGAAGTGATTTTGCACCAAACATATGGTTCGCAAGATGGCTTAAAAATAAACCGATGCCAATCAGTGCATCACGGCCATAATGAAAATCCGGGACAATGATACCGCCATTTCCTTCGCCACCAATCACTGCATTTACATCCTTCATTTTCTTTACCACATTCACCTCTCCTACTGCCGAAGGAAAATATTCACCGCCATGCCTGATCGTAATATCTTTCAATGCACGGGTGCTGCTCATATTGCTTACGGTGTTGCCTTTTCTTTTGTTCAACACATAATCAGCAATTGCCACCAATGTGTATTCTTCACCAAACAAAGAACCATCCTCACACACAAAACATAATCGATCAACGTCAGGATCAACAGCAATACCTAAATGTGCATTCTGTTTTAAAACTTCGCGGCTCAGCTCCTGTAAATGTTGAGGCAAAGGCTCGGGATTATGCGCAAACCTTCCGTTTACTTCTTCATTCAATACCGTGATATGCTCTACTCCGAGTTTTCTTAACAATGCAGGAACAAATGTCGCCCCGGTCGAATTGATCGCATCAAACACGATCCTGAACTGTTGGCTGGCTATCGCTTTTTTATTTACCAACGGGTATTTTAAAATAGCATCTATGTGTTTTTGCAAATATGAATCATCGTGTGTAACAGTACCAAGATGATCAACCGAATTAAAATTGAAATTTTCTTTCTCGGCCTTGTCCAAAACCTGTGCACCGAGTTCTGCAGAAATAAATTCTCCCTCGCTGTTTAACAGCTTTAATGCATTCCATTCTTTTGAATTATGACTCGCCGTAAGAATGATGCCGCCGTCGGCTTTTTCTTCCTTTACTGCAATCTCGACCGTGGGAGTTGTTGAAAGACCAAGATCGATCACATCAATACCCATTGCCATTAGCGTACTGGTCACAAGATCACGAACCATTTGGCCACTTATTCTGCCATCACGACCAATAACTATGCTGGATTTCTTCTTACCGCCTGCAATAACGTTTGCAAATGCCGCGGTAAATTTTATAATGTCAATTGGAGTTAAATTGTTACCGGGATTACCGCCAATTGTTCCTCTGATCCCTGATATGCTTTTTATAAGTGCCACGCTGCTCCTTTTCGTTTGATGGTATTGCCTGTAAATTCCGACAGGGATGCAAAAATAAGCTTTTAACTGCCACCAGTTTTATTAACGCCTCATTACTTTTGCTGCATGTCAGAACAGGCCTGGTATAAAGAATGGTTCAGTTCTCCTTTTTATCATAAGCTGTACTTTGAGCGGGATGAAAACGAAGCCACCGCCTTTATCAACAAACTTATTGACCGTTTAAAGCCGGCAGAAGGAAGTTATATGCTGGACATTGGCTGTGGCCGCGGACGCCACAGCCGGCTATTGGCTGAGCATAAATTCTTTGTGACCGGTATCGATCTCTCTTTTGAGAGCATTGCTTTTGCAAAAAAATTTGAAAAAGAAAACCTTGAATTCTACCAGCATGATATGCGACTCCCATTCAGGGTAAATTATTTTCACTACGCATTTAACTTTTTTACCAGCTTTGGTTATTTCAAAACAAGACGTGAACATGACGATGTGATACGAACCATTGCCAATGGATTAAAACCCGGTGGGATATTCGTTATTGATTACCTGAACGTTCATTATGCAGAAGATCATCTTGTGCATCATGAAATAAAAAGTGTTGACGGCACAACATATGATATTCATCGCTGGCATGATGAAGCCCATTTTTATAAAAAAATGATCATTGTTGACCCTTCAATGCAACAGCCACTCGAATACACCGAAAAAGTTTCAAAGTTCTCCTTTGGCGATTTCAATGATATGCTTAGTTACCAGGGCTTGCAGGTGCAGGAAGTTTGCGGAAATTATCAATTAGGAAGGTATGATGTGAGAGCAACGCCAAGATTAATTGTCATAGCGAAGAAAAATTCCAAACAACTCAGTACTGAGTACTAAGTACTCAGTATTTGTTATTCATCAGCATCCATCTGCCGGTTTCATAAATTGCAGTAGTTACCTGGGTGATCTTCGTTTTAATGGAATCCTGCTGAGCAAGTGTATAAGGCAATTCCTCGCCTGTTACGGGATATAAATTTACTTCTTTAAAATTCAGGTTTTGGGTAAAATAATAAGTATCGGTCACAACGCCAATGCGTCCCTCATCATGATAAATAATGAATGCATAATTATTTTGCTTGCCGGGATCTAAAAGATCCCTTCCTAAAGTTGTATTTACATATGGTTGCTGCACCATGCCAGCAATGGTGGGCAGCACATCGATCTGCGAGACAACTTCTTTTCGTTTTTGCGGAGCCAATAAATACGGGGCATAGAATAATAAAGGAACATGCTCATCAGACAGGCGTTGATCGGTCCATACCGATGGATATGTTGCGCTGGCATTACCGGAAACGCCATGATCGCCAATGAATACAAAAATGGTATTATGAAAATAGCTTTCCGCTTTTGCCGATTCAATGAATTTTTTAAAACAATAATCTGAATAACGGAAGCTGTTGTATTCATCTATAGATTCAAAACCAAATTTGCGAAGGGTATCTCTTGACACCATGACCTTTTCAAAATCATCATCTTCGTCCGGGATCATAAAAGGTCTGTGGTTATCCGCCGTTTGAATGATCGCAAAAAAAGGTCGTTGCTGTTTCTTAAAGATCCTGTTTGCTTCCAGGAAAAGATTTTTATCGCTGATACCCCATACATTCATTTTTGGAGACCTGAATGTACCTTCTGTATGCATCTGCAACCCGTCAATGTTTTTCAATAACCCATGAAAATTATTGAACTCCGGGCTACCGCCGAGAAAATACATTTTATCATAGCCTTCAAAATTGTTGATGATAGTATGTTGCTGCAACGCCGTCTCATTACGTGTCGAAAATTTTGACAGCTGCACATCAGGTATGCCGGTAAGCAGCGCAAACAAACCACGGGCAGTGGAGAAATGCGGAGAAAAACACTTTTCAAAAAAGATCCCGCTATCGGCCATTGAATTAAAATACGGAGTTGTGTTTAGCAGGTTACCACTCATGCTGCTTTTATACATGCTGAATGACTCACACATCACGAGCACGACGTTTGGCTTGCTTTCCAATGCTTTTGCTTCAGGAAAGATCTCACGCCGATAGGAGAACTTTTCTTTGTCAGGTAACGACATCCAATCAGCCATTACCGAAAAATTCTCTCTGGCTTTACTTTCATTGAATTGCGGCCGGCGAAAACGTAAGGTGGTAAAGAAATTCTGAAGCGGGTTTAACGACAGATAACTTTTAAAATTATCATTCAGTTCAAAAGCCTTTCTCCATTTTAAAGAAGAAGTGCTGGCGCTGCCATAAATAAAAATAATGAACAGTGCCACGGATACATAGAACCATTTTCGCCTGTAAGGTATGCCACGACCATCTGTTCTTGCAATTACGGTCCAGTGTGTCCGGTGATACATCCAGCGAAAGAAAAGGACGGCTACCACCAGACCCATTACCATCCAGAAAATGGGATACGACTGCCAAAGCATCGCCAAGGAAATGCTTGCATCTTCAAAAAAATTCAACGCGCTGGCATTGAGCCTTGTTTTGTTATAAGAAAAATTCCCAAAGTCAGCTGCAAAAAAGAAAAAAACAATAAAAGTCATAATTGCCAGGTACCATGTCCACCATTTTTTATTTTTTGCGGAATAGAACGGCGAGAGTGTTGGTAGTAAACTTATCACTACGATCGGTAAAAGAATAATGGCAATCCAGCGCAGATCATAGCGAACACCAAGCAAAAACGAAGGAATAAGATCATCGAACTCAAGATCACCTGGTCTGAATGCAAAATAGGTCGCAAACCTGAACGAGGTAAAAATGAGCAAAAAGATGAATAGCAGGTTGATCACCCACAAAATCGTTTTCGGAATTTTTAACCTGATAAGCATTGCAACCCGCAAAGAAAAGAATTTCCTGGTCTCTGCCAATCGGTTTATGTTATATTTTCTCCGTTCCTATATTTTTGTCAAATGTTTTTGCTTAAAACCAACCTGCTTGATAAGCTGGAACAATGGGACCAATGGCTTTTTATCCAGATCAATACACATCAAAGCAATTCCGTGTTTGACAGTGTAATGCCTTACATGCGGGTTGCTTATACCTGGACCCCGCTTTACCTGTTTTTAATAGTCTTTATTGTATCAAATTTTAAAGACCGCGGCTTGTGGTGGTGTCTTGTTTTTCTATGTACTGTTTCCCTTTGTGACATGACGAGTACTAACCTGTTCAAAGAAGTATTTCACAGAGAGAGGCCCTGCAATGATCTTGACTTTTTTGAACATGTGCGGCTGGTAGTGGATAGTTGCGGAGGCAAGTTTGGTTTTACATCAAATCATGCGGCCAACCATTTTGGGATGGCAACGTTTATTTTTCTTACACTCCGCCCAGTTCTTGGCAAATGGGTTTGGATCGCCTGGTTATGGGCGGTGCTGATCGGGTACGCACAGGTCTATGTTGGAGTGCACTATCCTTTTGATATCCTGGGAGGTGCAGCCATTGGTTTTATCTTCGGTGGACTGCTTGGTACGTTCTTTAATAAGCGCTTTGGATTCGCTAACTTCGAACAAATAACTAATTAAGATTTTAATGGAGATTTTAATATTGCTCTTTCTGATCCTGTTGAATGCCCTGTTCGTGATGTCGGAAATAGCTTTGGTCTCAGCCCGCAAACCCAGGCTGGAGAATATGGCGGATAAAGGTGACACCAAAGCAAAAAGAGCCTTACAACTTTCCAATAACCCCGAAATATTTTTATCCGCAGCACAAATCGGGATCACCCTTATTGCCATCCTTACGGGTGTTTATTCAGGAGAACGTTTCAGTGTTTACCTGATCCCTTTTTTCAAGAAGATCGATTTCCTGGCTGATTATGCAGAAGGTATTTCGTTGACCATCGTTGTTGTCATCGTTACTTTTCTTTCTATCATTTTTGGCGAACTGATACCAAAAAGAATTGCGTTATTAAGAGCAGAAAAGATTTCGAAATATGTTGCGGGGCCCGTTTTGGTTTTTGCAAAGATCACGCATCCGTTTGTTTGGTTGTTGAGTAAGATGACCACTCTTGTGTTTTTCATTTTTAATATTAAAAAGTCAAAAGACGATGCAGTAACTGAAGAAGAGATAAAAACAATGATATCCGAAGGGACCGAAGCGGGAACAATAGAAGAAGAAGAAAGAGAGATCATTGAACGTGTGTTTCATTTGGGTGACAGGAACATTACTTCCCTGATGACGCATCGCAGTGATATCATTTGGTTCGATCTTGAGGATAACGAAGAAAAGATCAAAGAAAAAATAATTTCAGAGCCACACTCTGTTTACCCTATTTGCGATGGCGAAATCGATAATATCAAGGGAATTGTTTCTATAAAAGATCTGTATATCACCGATGATATGACGAAGTTCAAACATGTCATGAAACCGGCAATGTTTGTTCCTGAAAATAATACGCCCTATCAACTGCTGGAGAGATTCAGACGTACGAAAGAACACTCCTGTTTTATTGTAGATGAATATGGCACCCTGGAAGGCATGGTAACATTAACGGATATACTTGAAGCAATAGTTGGTGAAATACCGCAGCCCGATGTAATGGACTATGAAGTCATAGAAAGAGAAGATGGAAGTTTTTTGATCGATGCGCAGATCCCGTTTTATGATTTTCTTACCCGTTTTGATAAAGCCGCCTGGATGAATGAAGGCGAACACGAATTTGATACGCTTGCAGGTTTTATTCTGCACGAGCTGGAGCGTATTCCTCATGCAGGAGATAAGTTTGATTGGAAGGGTTTTCATTTTGAAATAATCGATATGGATGGACATCGCATTGATAAAGTGCTGGTGAATATTAGTGAGGAGATAAGGGAAGAGATGGATTAAGATACATATTTCCTTGAATTTGGCTAATCAGGAAATTCCATAATTTATGCGGAACCCAAAAAGCACAATGACTGTTTTCGTAATACTTGAAATCCTTTTAGGGATCAGTGGAGGAATTTTTTACATTAATCAACTCGAAGACACGCCTAACAGTTCATTGATGGACTCAATTTTCAATGCTTATTTGGTTCTTAATGCAATATTCTTTGGAATAACCGTTGTACTCGGCACAGTTAGCGCCATTTATTTAAGAAAAACCAATAGATTGTTTACATCGATCTTTTTATCTCTCGCAATTGGCGTGCTCTTCTTAATTATTCATGCTACGGTTTTGGCAGTAGCACCGTTTGCTTTTTTTTCTCTGCTTGGATTTGTGTTAGGATTCAATTACTATTTACTTCAGAAGCCTACTGTCAACGTAGATAATTCTTAGAATTCGATCTTAACGGCAGTCGCCGGGTAATCCAGCTTTGTACTTTTCCTGTTGCCGTTAAAAATTACATGTATGATGTTTGTTTGATCGTCAAACATATCATGCATCAGGTTATCATTCACCGAAACATTTTTCATACTGGTAATATTGGTCACTTCCAGGTACGAATAAACAACCACGTCTTCTTTTTCAAAACCAACAAAATTCAGTGTTAAAGGTTTGCCATCAACGGTGATACTAAGATGGCTGTTTATATAACCAAATACCAGTTTATTATTATCCTGCAGGTTCTTTTCGTTTGTCAGGTCAACCCGCTTGTTATTATTTTTTTTGGTAAGAATTGACTCAAAATCATCCCAGAATATTTTACAGGTAATTTCCAGGTTCTTATCGGCAGCATTATGACTAATTTCAACGGTGCTGATATGGATCGGGTGAATGGCCTCATCTATGACATCCTTCGTAAACAAACTACTCTCGTTAGTCAACCAAAATCCTAAACTGAACAGAGGTAAAGCCAGCCATTTGTAGAAAGATGTTGCCATTAACCAAAAAAATTTTTTCTTGCACAAAAGTCTGGTTTATTTTGACGCCCTGTTAGGGATTGTTGTTAAAATTATTTGGACGGCCGGCAGTTCTATTTTATGAGTGATTTTCCGTTTTATTTCAGGTTTGGTTGGCAGCATATAATCAGCAGAGATGCATTGGACCACCAGCTTTTTATCCTGGCACTGGCGGCCATCTATATAATTAAAGACTGGAAACAGGTCCTGATACTGGTTACGGCATTTACGATTGGGCATTCTATCACCTTATTCCTAAGCGTAAAAGAAATAGTAACGATAAAAAGCAACTGGGTAGAGTTTTTGATCCCGTGTACAATCGTGATTACTGCCATCACCAACCTGTTTCAAAAGAAGTTTACACCCAAAAGCATCCGTATCAACTACTTTCTTGCTTTGTTTTTTGGATTGATTCATGGGTTGGGATTCGCCAATAATATCCGTATGGCCCTGGCCAGTGATCAAAGTTTAGGATGGGGTTTGTTCGGATTTAATCTTGGGCTGGAAGCCGGTCAAATAATCGTGGTATTGATCATTCTTTTAATATCCTATATTGTTTTGAGTATTCTTAAAGTAAACAGAAGAGAGTGGGTAATATTTGCATCGGCTTGTGCATTCAGTGTAGGATTAGCAACAGCATTAGACAGATGGCCTTTTTAATTTTTATATAAACACGGAAACAAATAACATATGAAAAAAGTTCTCCTCTTTATTTGTGTATTTATGTCGGCCAATTTTATTTGGGCGCAGGACATAAAGAACAATTCGAACAGCAACCATGCTAATAAGTTTGAGCAGTTGGGAACCATTCTCCCGACTCCGAACGAATATCGTACTGCAAGCGGGGCGCCCGGCGCCAAATACTGGCAAATGCGGGCCGACTACGATATTAAATGCGAGCTCGATGAAAAAAATAACAAGCTCACAGGTTCGGAGATCATTACCTACTATAACAATTCTCCCGATGTGCTTAGCTATCTCTGGTTGCAGCTGGATGAGAACCAGCACAGCACCGCAAATAATGCCAATTATCAATCGAGTAATCCAATGCAAACGCAGGTGACCGATAAAGTGCTTGATCGATTTGAAGAAAGAAGATCTGATAATGGTTATGGATTCAACATCACAAAGCTTACTGATGTTACCGGTAAACCATGGAAATATCATATCAACAAAACAATGATGAAGGTTGACCTCCCGACCCCCTTAAAACCCGGTCAAAAAGTTTCATTTATTGTAGACTGGAATTACAAGATCGCAAACCGTGGAGATTTTCTTCGCTTTGGTGGCGCAAGGGGTGGTTATGAGAATTTTCCTGAAGATGGAAATAATAACTACACTATGACACAATGGTACCCGCGGATGTGTAAATATGGCGATGAAATAGGTTGGCAAAATCACCAGTTCACTGGCACCGGTGAGTTTACATTAAGCTTTGGAAATTTTAAAGTGCAGATGGCGGTACCAGCTGATCATATTGTTGGCGCCACCGGCGAATGCCAGAACTATGCTGCAGTTTTATCGCCAACACAGGCTGCACGCTGGCAAAAAGCACAGAATGCCGATCAGCCGGTACAAATTGTTACGCTTAATGAAGCATTGGCGGCTTCCAAAGTAACGAGCAACAGTCAAAAGAAAACATGGATCTATAAAGCAGATAATGTTCGCGACTTTGCATGGACAAGCTCAAGACGTTTTGTGTGGGATGCAATGAAAACAATGGTGAATGGGAAAAAAGTGATGACGATGAGCTATTATGCAAAAGAAGCCTACCCTATCTACAGCAAGTTTTCAACTAAAGCAGTTGCGCATACTATCAAAACTTATTCAAACTTTACCATTCCTTATCCATACCCTGTTGCCATCAGTGTTGAAGGTAATCAGGGAATGGAATACCCGATGATCTCTTTCAATCCTGGTCGTGCAGAAAAAGATGGGAGCTATACGGAAGGAGCCAAGAACGCGGCTATTCTGGTTATCATTCACGAAGTTGGTCATACATTTTATCCAATGATCGTGAACAGCGATGAAAGACAATGGACATGGATGGATGAAGGATTGAATTCTTATTTGCAATACTTAACGCAGGAATTATGGGATAATAAATTCCCGTCAAATGGTGGTCCTGCATGGTCGATCACCGATTATATGAAATTGCCTAAGGAGCAGTTGGAGCCGATCATGACAAACAGTGAAAACATTAACAACTTCGGAGCAAATGCCTATGCAAAAGTTGCCACTGGCTTAAATATCTTAAGGGAAACAATTGTCGGCCGCGAGTTGTTTGACAATGCATTCCGTGAGTATTCAAAAAGATGGGCTTTCAAACATCCAACACCTGCTGATCTTTTCAGAACTCTTGAAGATGCTACTGGTGAAGACCTTGATTGGTTCTGGAGAGGATGGTTCTTTGGCACTGACGCCTGTGATATTGCTATCGATACCATCAAACATTCAAAAGCTGATGTGACAGCTATTCCTGCACAAGTAAGAGATACGGTCATGTACAGGACTCTTCCCAAACCGGCAGTGAATGCGTTTGAAGACATTTCCAAGATCCGTAATAAGGAAGACAAGAACATTATGTTTGAAACTGACAGGGATACTTCTTTAAGAGATTTTTACTGGCAGTATGATCGTGACATACAGAAATATGATACGGCTAAATATGCCGTAACAGTAAAAGCACAAACTGAACAGTTGGACGCAGAAGGGCAGCAGAAATATGCAAATAAGAATTTTTATGAGATCACTTTTAGCAACAAAGGCGGATTGGTAATGCCGATCATTTTGGAATGGACATATAAAGACGGTTCAAAAGAAATTGAAAGAATTCCCGCACAGGTATGGCGTAAGAATGAGAATAAAGTGATCAAAACCTTTATGAAAGATAAAGAGGTAGCTTCTGTAAAACTTGACCCCTATAAAGAAACTGCTGATGTAAATGAAACTAACAACACTTATGGCGATATAAAAGAGCCAAGCAGGTTCAAAGTATTTAAGCAAAAACAAGGTGTAACTCCGGCTCCGGGCATAAATCCAATGCAAAAGGCACAGGAGAAAAAAGCTTTCTAATAATCAATTAGTTTAGAGAAGCCCCGGATTGACCGGGGCTTTTCATTTCCGCTCATATAAAAGTAAATGGCCGTGAAAAACATTTTGTTTATTTCTCTTAGATTTGGCGTCATCATTATTTTTCTAAACAATCACAACATGAAAAAATTCATCTTTTTGTTACCGGCTGTTCTTTTTATTACAGTTGTTTATGGTCAGAATATAAACAACAATGCTGGCAGCAATCATGGTAATAAATTTGAACAACTAGGCAGCATTCTTCCTTCACCCAATGATTATCGTACGGCCAGCGGAGCGCCTGGCCCTAAGTACTGGCAGCAACGTGTTGACTATGACATGAAATGTGAACTGGATGAAAAGAATCTGAAGCTTATCGGCAGTGAAACGATTACATATTACAACAACTCACCCGATGTGCTTTCCTATCTCTGGTTGCAGCTTGATGAGAACCAGCATAGCAGTGTGAATAATGCCAATTATCAAACCAGCAATCCCTTACCAAGAAATTTGAACATAACGCAGCAACAGATCGACAGGGTACTGGAAGATAAAAAAGATAACGGTTATGGTTTCAATATCACAAAGATTACTGATGCTACAGGGAAGACATTGAATTATAACATAAATAAGACCATGATGCGTGTGGAATTGCCTGCACCATTAAAGCCCGGCCAAAAATTTGTTTTTAATATTAATTGGAATTATAAAATAGCTGATCGTCTTACCAAAGGTGGTCGTGGTGGTTATGAATATTTTCCCGAAGATGGTAATTATCTTTTCACTATGGCACAGTTTTATCCAAGGCTTTGTGTTTATAGTGATTTTAAAGGATGGCAAAATCAGCAATTCACGGGGCGTGGAGAATTTGCCGTTTCTTTTGGGAATTTTAAAGTGGCAATGACTGTTCCTGCTGATCATGTTGTAATGGCAACAGGGGAATGCCAGAATTATCCTGCTGTATTATCCCCGGCCCAATTGGCAAGATGGAATAAAGCACAGGTTTCATCAGAGCCCGTGGAAGTTGTAACACTAGCAGAAGCAACTGCTGCCGAAAAAAAACCAAGCAGCAACAAGAAGACATGGATCTTCAAAGCCGACAATGTTCGTGATTTTGCATGGGGCAGTTCAAGAAAGTTTATCTGGGATGCACTGGCAACTAAGATCTCAGGCAGAAGAGTAATGTGCATGAGTGGTTATCCCAAGGAAGCTTATACACTTTACAAAAGATATTCATCAAAGGTTGTAGAACACACGATCAAAACATACTCTAATTTTTCAATCCCTTATCCTTACCCGGTTGCACAAAGCATCGAAGCCGCAAATGGAATGGAGTATCCCATGATTTGCTTCAACTTCGGAAGAACTGAAAAAGATGGCACCTATTCTGAAAACACAAAGAATGGAATGCTCGGTGTGGTGATACACGAAGTAGGACATAACTTCTACCCAATGATCATTAACAGCGATGAAAGACAATGGACATGGATGGATGAAGGAATGAATTCTTTTGTACAATCAATTGCACAAGGCACCTGGGACAATAAAATGCCCACAGGCCGCGGTCCGGCCGCGTTGATCACTGATTATATGAAATTGCCGAAAGATCAGCTGGAACCGATCATGAGCAATAGTGAGAATATCATAGGCTTTGGAAACAATGCTTATGGAAAACCTGCTGCCGGTTTAACGATATTAAGAGAAACGATCATGGGTCGTGAGCTGTTTGATTATGCCTTCAGGGAATATGCAAAACGCTGGGCTTTCAAACACCCTGAACCTGCTGATTTTTTCAGAACGATGGAGGATGCAAGCGGTGAAGACCTTGATTGGTTCTGGCGCGGATGGTTCTATGGTACCGATGTATGCGATATCTCTATCGATTCAGTAAAATATGCAAAACCTGATGTGGATGCAATGCCGGCAGAGATCAAAGAATCAACCGCAATGCAATCAATTGCAAAACCGGCGGCTCCCGCTTATGATGATATTGCGCGTATCCGCAACCGTGAAGAAGGTATTAAATTCAGGGTTGACCAGGATACAAGTCTCCAGGATTTTTATTACAAGTATGATCGCGGAATTGAAAAATATGATACAACAAAATTTGCGGTGACGAATCCTGGTTTTAAACCGGAAGCATTAACAGCTGACGAAAAAGCAAAGTATGCAAATCAAAACCTTTACGAAGTAAGTTTTAGCAATAAAGGCGGTTTGCCAATGCCGATCATTATCGAATGGAATTATAAAGACGGAACAAAAGAAGTGGAACAGATTCCCGCACAGGTTTGGCGCTATAATGAGAATAAGGTGGTGAAAACCTTTGTCAAGGATAAAGAAGTGGCGTCGATAAAATTAGATCCGTACAGGGAAACTGCGGATGTTAATGAATCGAACAACGGATGGAATACTATTGCAGAGCCAACGAAGTTTGCTGTGTTTAAGGCAAGACAAGGAGGTGGACCAAGAGGTGGTGGAGGGCAAGCAAATAACCCAATGCAGAAAGCACAGGAGAAAAAGAAAGCATTTTAACACCCTGTCTCCGCCACGGCGGAGAACTTAGCCTGGCACTCTATGCGTTCAAAAACAATAAACCACTTCGAATCGAAGTGGTTTATATTTTTATTCAACCGCAAAACTAAAATTCAACATTCGCGTAAAATTTTCGGCGTTGCCTTTCAAATCACTTGTTTGTCCGCCATGATTATGAGAATCGTGACCCGGTATTACCTTCCGATCGATGTCAGGATAATACAGCCCCTCGACAATAATTCCTAAATGATAAATACCTTTTACAGATGAATCATCATGATGAATATGAAGAGGGGAAGTACCATGCATTACAACTTTTACTTCCCGGTCATTAATAAACTCAAGTCGCTTTTTGCTTCTCTCATATTTTGCAAGAATAAGAGCTATATCACCTTTTGAAGAGTATTTTCTTGTTTTTTCATTAGCCAATATAAAATCCATCACCTCTTTTTGTTTCAAGATCCTGCTTAAATTAAAGGCGGGTGATATCAGCCTTGCAAACCCGCCACGATATCTAATTGATCCTTTTACTACATTATCTTGAACAGATAATTTGATCTCCTCCCCTTTCTTTAATATGCCCAGGTTATTGCCCAGGCTGATCTTCAAGTTAGTCCGTGCAGAAACATTCACAACCATATTACAGGCATCTCCGCTTGCACTGTTTGTATTCACAGCCCGGAAGTCAAGGCCATGCAGCAATTTTGAATGAATGGTTCTTATTGATCTTCTGCTTTGGGGGTTTGTAAGCAGTCTTGCATAACGTTGTCCTTTCATCGGACCAGCCGCAACCGGAAATAGCAATTCACCCAGTTCATGCATGTGCATAGCATCTTCTTCTTTTGCTTTATAAGAGATCATGAGCATCCATGGCCCTACCCAACATTCCTTATCCGCATTGTTCCTTTGAAGGACTAAAGTTAAACGACCATTTGCCCGTGTACTTGTGATATGCGGTAATGGACAACAATGATGACATCCATTTGAATGGCTATGCGAATGATGGTCGCCATATATAACCTGCCCATCAGGAGCATGTAACGAGAATGACCAGTTTTTGTCAATAAAATCCATCCCCTGCGCTGTCAGTATGAAACAGTCATCTGCTGATGTTGCGGTAAATGACAAGTGAGTATGCTCACCGGCCAACAATTCAATTACCGGATCAAAAACCGTTGTGAATCCAATAGCAGTAGTGAGTGCGTTAGTAAAAAATTTATCAATGGTTCCCGCATTCTCTCCCTGGAAAACCTGTTGAGTGGTCAAGGTCTTTCCTTTTGCTACCATGGAAGCAAGCGTTGTATAGTCCACTTCCAACCCGGTACCAAAACCCATTGCAAAGATCGCTGTCGGACTCATGCTTCCATTGGCAATCGTATTGAGAGGCGCTCCGGAAGTTAATATGCCATCCGTAAACATTGCAAGATATCGCTGTTCATCAGTCGGCAAGCCTCCAAATGGAACTTGCACAACGGTATTTTGCACGTCTGTAAGGGCATCGGCAAGTGGTGTTCCGCCTGCGGGGGTCATCGATGCAACTGCCGAATCAAATGCAGCTTTACTAAAAGACGTTCCTGTTTTTATCAGGCCATAACCCGGCGCTCCAAACACCTGTGTAAAATCATTTGCAAGCAGGCTTCGGAATGTTTTTATTCCACTCATCACATAAACTGCCCTGCTGGTTTGTACTGTTTCGCAATCTTGTAAAAAAGCGGATACCCCTCTTTTGGCAGCTTCCCATTTTGTAACATCAGGTGCAGCTACTACCATTGGATCGGGAGTCATTCCGTTCATGCTTCCGGTTCTATCAAGACCAATTCCAATCGTAACGATCGTATCATAAGTATAACCAAATGCATTTCTGAAATCAAGTGTATCAACATTTCGTTTTGCGCCAATAGCACTGTAATCGGGCATGGGAATAAAAGCCGATATGCCTGCCGATGTGCCGTACCCTGCCGCACCACCTGTCCATGGATACATTATATCATTCCTATGATGCTGATTACTTCCGCCTGAAACCGGATATTCATTTTCGTGTCCATCTGCCTGCCACATGGCCCACATCCTGTCGATATTACAATGATGCAGATAAAAAAGTGGATCAAATGGTGATACCGCCGCGCAGGTCATATGACCTACACTAAAGCTTGAGCCACACATACTGCCTCCACCCAACCAACCATGGAGACTGTTATGCATTCTTGCTCCCGACTCAGCCGCATTTTGAAATGATGAATAATCAGTTTGCGACATCGTAGTGTTCATGTTAGCTGTGGTAGGAAGATTGGCAACGCTCCCTGTTTGTCTTCTCAAGCCCCCTTGCAAATTTGAAGCAAACATTGAGGGCATTCGCCATCCGTCTAATGTAGCAGGCCACCAGACTGGCAGTGCCGTTGTGTTGCTTCCGGCTCCCGGTTTATCAACAGCGAAATATCCTTTTTCAATCGTATTATTATTTAAAGGATTACCGTTTGGTCCAAGAAACGTTTCTGTCATTATTGGGGCGGGATCAGTCCAATCCCAATAAGGCAGCATCAAAAGTTCACCGGGCACATAGGCTTGCAAATCCTTTTCAAATTGGTACAAAAAATACCGGTGCCAGCTTAGAAAGCTATAGGATCCCAGCCCGCCGTGTCCGAAGTTTACAGGCACACCGCCTGGTGCAATTCCCAATTGAATCATTAAATGAATGGCCACATATTCATCCCATTTACTGTATTGTGCAGAGGCAGCCGCTCCTGGGTTAACTATGTCATTTTTCATAAGGACACAGGCTTTTACAAACGTTTCAATTTCTGGCGACGACAGAAATTTTGCATTTCTTCTAACTCCCATAATTTAAACTTTTAAATTGTTAAGTAAAGAATGATATGATCAGGATGCGGAGATCTTGCTACCGATGCAGGCATGGTGGATAGCTTACTGTGTAGTAAAATTTACTATGAATATATAATTAATATCATCCAAAAGTCAATACCCTCTTGGAGGTATACGCTAACACTGAAAATTCTTGAAGCCAGATCAGGTTGATAACACCGAATAACTAAATAAAATAAATAAATACAACAAACACTTCATAATAATAAAGCCACTTCGATTGAAGTGGCTTATCATTTATTTTCAATTGAAATAAATTTTAATGACCGGTTTGTCCTGTTCTTGTTTTTACTTTCTTTTTACCGGCGTTTTTCTTTTCATAATCCATAACCTCTTTGGGTTTTGCAATTGATTTTTTTCCGGCAGTATCGGTTTTCGCGATTGTTCTGTCACTACCGGTCGCGCTCATATCAATCGGCGCTAATTCATCGTCTACCTGCCCTGCCACAACAAGTTTGTCAAGCTTGTATCGCTCGGTTCTAAGAACAGTACCCTGGTCAGGATCAAAAAATTTCCAGGTACCGTGACGGAGTGTATGACCATCTAATTTTATCACTTCTCTTCTGACAACTTTACTCGGATCATTCAAACCAAATATATCAATGGTGTCATAAGGATTATCCGGGTTTACTGCTTTCCAGCTTTCTTCACGAATGGGTTGGCCAAATGGCGTATAATACATGCAACGACCATTCTTGTTTCCCCACCGGTAGTTCTCTATTGCAAGCAGATCGCCATCTATCGTGAACTGCTGCCACTGCCCTTCTCTCTTATCATTAATAAACACGCCTTGTTCTTCAAAACCAGGTTCACCACGTAGTGGCGGTCTTTCTATCACCCAGCGGCCCTGCTTTTTACCATTCATATCAACACAATTGAGCGTATCGCCTCTTACACCTATGATATAGGTTTTGCATTGAGAATAACCGCTGATGGAAATCAAAAAAAAGAGAAATAAGATGTATCGCATTGTTTAGTAAGTTTGAACGATCCTAAGGGATCATCGCTACCAAAATTAATAACGAAAAACGACTGCGTTTATGTTTCCCCTGTTAAAATTTAAGCTCATCAAAAATTACATTAAATCGCTGGCTCTCATTTGCATATTTGCACATTTAGCTATCTGCCTATTCGCACAAACAGCTCCCACCTCAGCAGAAGAGAGAATGAAAAAGGTACAACAGCGAAAAGAGCTCGAAAAAAGGTCTGTATTAAACGAAATAGCCTTTCGTAACATCGGGCCGGTAACAATGAGCGGAAGAGTAGTGGATATTGAAGCAAATCCCGATGATCCTACTGAATTCTATGTGGCCTATGCATCCGGCGGCCTATGGTACACAAAAAACAATGGTCTTTCATTCAAATCGATTTTTGATTCAGTAGATATTTTGACGATTGGTGATATAGCAGTGAACTGGAACACAAAAACCATTTGGGTTGG
>Ga0075421_100004001_pt1 | contig 17743 bp, 13 predicted proteins | sample SoiMetdeltSBSDD5_FD_75292 | JGI IMG/M metagenome (GOLD analysis project Ga0075421, IMG submission 75292) | Bulk soil microbial communities from a Populus tree surrounding site in Tennessee, USA - Soil MetaG P. deltoides SBSDD5 | ecosystem: Environmental > Terrestrial > Soil > Tree plantation...
TCCTGGCCGATCAGGTCGTCGAAGGTGGCCGGGCGGTACTTGCGCGCCAGCACCACATAAGGGGCAGAGGGGGAGGCGGCCGCGGGCGCAGCAGGGGACGCAGCCATAGGCGCGGACGGCTCAGCTGCCGCCGCGTCCCTATGCGTCACGGTCTGATCGGCGGGCGGCCTCTTCTTTGCCATGCCTCAAAAGGGGTGGGACGAGTGGGGTCAGACCCCTGGCCTCGGCGTTGTGGCAGAACCCCAGCTTTGTGGCCAGGGGGTCTGACCCCGTCACTGCGGCCGAACCCGGGGGCGCGAGAGAGTGGGAGGCTGGACAAACGACCCGCATCTGGCTCGTTAGGGCTGCTTCCTTCCGGACCTGACCCGGTTGGCGAGGGACACGTCCGCCGCCAACCTCCCGCCGAATTATCCTACGAATGTCCCCACGATAGCAACCCATGCGCTATGGTGCGGCATGATGCGCACTGAATGCGTTGCACGGGCGCCAGCCCTATGCACAATCTCGCGTTTCCTGGAAGGGAGCCCCCTCGATGCCTACCGTCGGTGCCACGCTGATGCTGGATCGGCTTGGACAAAAGCGCAGCGACGCCGAGTTCATCAAAGCCAAGCGTGAGGCACCCGGCGCGCGGTTCCTGCTGCTGGCCGATCTCAAGCCAGTGATCCGCTCCAATGCCGAGCGCACCACGGCGAAGCTGGCGTGGTTCTCGCCGGAGGAGCTGGCAGGGTTCGGCCTGCCGGCGGCCGATGCGCTCTTCCTCGGCGTCGATGCGGCGGGCAACGGCCATTTCGCCCTGGCCGTGACCGAGCACCGCACCCGCCACGTCCCGGACGCCATCGAGAAGCTGCGCCCCATCGTGGACCTGCGCTCGCTGGCCATGCAGGGCATCATGTCGCCCGAGGAGCTGTCCCTTTGCGGGCAGGCCCGCGCGCTGGCCCAATGGCATGACAACGCCCGCTGCTGCGGCCACTGCGGCGGCAACACGCTGGTCAAGGACGGCGGCTGGCGCCGCAAGTGCTGGGCGTGCGGCATGGAGTGGTTCCCGCGCACCGACCCCGTGGTCATCATGCTCGTCACCGACGGCGACCGCTGCCTCTTGGCGCACGAGCATCGCTATGGCGACAAGATGTACTCGGCGCTTGCCGGCTTCATCGAGCCGGGCGAGGACGTCGAGCACGCCGTGCGCCGTGAGGTGCTGGAGGAGACCGACATCAAGGTGGGCGAGGTGCGGTACCACTCCAGCCAGCCCTGGCCGTTCCCGCACTCCCTGATGATCGGCTGCATGGGGCGGGCAGAGAGCACGGACATCACCATCGATTCGGGGGAGATCGCCGACGCCCGCTGGTTCAGCCGCAAGGATGCCCGCCTGATGCTGGAACGACGGCATCCGGAGGGGTTTCACGTTCCAGGCAGGCAGGCCATCGCCAATGCCCTGATCGCGAGCTTCGTGGAAGACGTGTGAAAGCGTAGGGCCGGGCTGCGGCTTGGGTGCGAGCCTCGGCGAGCGGAAGCCACAGCATGGCCCCCTGGCAAGGCAGCGCACCCGGCGCTATTCGATGCGCCTGTGTAGGAACCCATCGCCGGCCCCGGCGGGCGTGCGGCCCGTCGCAACGCCGCACGAACCGGAAGCGTCGAGAGTCGCATGCCGCGTGACGCCAACGCCGTCGATTTCTGGCGCGGCTTTGCGCTGGTCTCGATCTTCATCAACCACGTGCCGGGCATCTATTACGAGCGATTCACGCACCGGAACCTGTCGTTCTCCGATTCCGCCGAGCTGTTCGTGTTTCTCGCCGGCTGGTCGCTGGGGCTGCTCGTTTACGGCTCCAGCAAGGGCAAGGGCGGTGCGGCGGCGCTGACGTTCCGGCTCGGCGGGCGGTCGCTGCAGATCTACACGGCCCACATCTTCATCAGCGGGCTGGCGCTGGCCATGCTCGCGGGGGCCGCATACCTGACGGACACCCCGCCCATTCTGGAATGGCACAACGCCGCCGCATACTTCCAGGATCCGGCGCGGACGCAGCTCGGCATCGTGCTTCTCACGCATCAGCTCGGCTACTTCGACATCCTGCCGCTCTACGTGGTGCTGATGCTGATCGCGCCAGCCTTCGTCATCATGGACCGCTTCGCCCCAGGCCTCCTGCTGCCGCTCTCGCTCGGCCTCTACTTCACCGCCCTCATCGTGAAGTTCACGGCGCCGACCTGGCCGGTGGAGGGCGAGTGGTTCTTCAATCCGTTCACCTGGCAGGCGATCTTCGTCCTCGGCTTCGTGCTCTCGCGCGACCAGGGACTGGGCCATTTGGTGCGCAGCAACATCACGCGAATCAGACAGGTCGCGCTGCCCATCGTGATTCTCGCCGCCATCGTGGTCTGGTTCGAGCTCTACCCCGACCCCACCAGGTTCCCCGAACCCAAGATGCTGTTTCTACACGGCAAGAGCTTCCTGACGCCGGTGCGTCTGCTGCAGTTCCTGGCACTGGCGGCGGTGTTCTCTGCGGTCTACGCGACCATCGCCCGCTGGCTTCCCTGGCTCACTGAGCCTCTGTCGATGCTGGGGCGCAACTCGCTCTACGTGTTCTGCGTGGCCTCGCTGCTCAGTCTGAGCGGACAGATCATTCGCTTCCTCTACTCAGGGTCGATGGCGGTCGATACGATTGTGGTGGTTGTGGGGATTGGGCTACTCTGTCTGACCGCATGGTTGGCGGAGTGGAGACAACGGCTAGGGTCCCATGGCTAACCGCAAGCATCGGTCACGCCTCTCGGCCGCACTCCTCGCAACCGGGCTGATCCTGGCGTCAGTTGGGGTGGCAGCGCAGGCGGAGGTGGCACCCCCGGTCGTGAGCAAGGAATGCGGCGAGCCCGGCATCGCCGACCGCCCCCTGCCCAACAGCGCCACCGCTTTGCAGCAGCGCAAGCGCATCAAGATCCTCGCCATTGGCGCCTCGTCCACGGCCGTGCTGGGCATGGGGCGCAACGGCAGCCCGCTGCTCGAGCGCATCCTGGAGCGCACCGTCAAGGGCCTCGACGTGGAGATCATCAACCGCGGTTTCTCCGGCGAGCTGGCGGACGCCGCGGGTGAGCGGATCAGGATCGAGGTGGCGCTCAACCAGCCCGACATCGTGCTGTGGCAGGTGGGGACCAACGATGCCTTCGCCCAGGTCTCAGTCGCCGATTTCGAGGCTTCGGTGGTCAACACCGTGCGCTGGCTCAAGGAGCACAACGTCGATGTGATCCTGGTCGGGCTGCAGTACGCCAAGAGCCTGGCCAAAGATGCCCACTACCAGGCGATCCGGATGAGCCTGCGCCGCGTGGCGCTGGCGGAGAACGTGCTTCGCATCGGGCGCTACGAGTCCATGGAGGTCCTGGCGCGCACCATGGCTTCCGACAGCGGCCGGCCGGAGCTGGAGGATTTCGGCCTGACGGAGGCCGGCTTCAACTGCATGGCGCAGTACATCGCGCGCACCATCACCGTCGGCATCTTCGCCAAGCCGCCGAAGCACACGCCGGCGCCCGAGCCCGGGAAGTAAGGGGAGGGGAAAGGGAGCGCGAGGTCTCTCGGCGGGCGTGCGCCCGCCCCGCAGCCGAATCGTGTAGCATTGCTGCCCAACGAGGAGAGGCTTGGCGATGCAATCGGCGGAGCACCGGCGACCGGTGGAGAGCGTGGCGGATCGCAACAGGCCGGCGGCTGCGAAGGCGGTCGGGGGCTTCGTGCCGCAGCTGGTGCGTGAGGCGCTGCGCCGCCGCGGGTTCAACAACATCGACGTGGTTCTGAGGTGGCGCGAGATCGTGGGGCCGGCGCTGGCGGCTGAGACGTGGCCGCTGCGCATCGAGTGGCCCCGCCGCCAGGAGACGGTGCTCCGTCCTGACGGCACGGCGGATCCAGGCGGGCAGCGCACCCGACTCGTGGTCGGAGCTGCGCCGGCCCGGGCGCTGGACGTGGAGTACGCCAAGCGCGACATCGTCGAGCGCGTCAATCGCTACCTCGGCTACCGCGCCGCCACCGAGTTGGCAGCCACGCCGGACTACTCGGTCGGCCCAGAGGAGGTGCGTAGGCCCGCGACCGCGGTTGCCCCGCAAGCCGGTGAGGCGGCTCCAACCGACGACCCGTTGAAGGCGGCATTGGCCAGGCTCGGCCAGGGCGTGGCGCGGCGAGGGTTCTGAGCGGCCGGTGCCTGCCCGAGCCTGCGGCAGCCCAGGGGCGGTTGCCTGCGCCGCTCCCACAGCTCTCCATTGACAAATGGGTAATTTCCCATCATAGGGCTGCATGACCCAGGCTGCCAGGGCCCTGTTGGCCGAGATCGAGACCTTCCTCGCCAGGACCGGCGCGACGCCCACCAAGTTCGGCCTCGCCGCCGTCAATGATGGTCACCTCGTGGTCAATCTGCGCACGGGGCACAGTATAACCTTGAGGACGGCCGACAAGGTGCGTGCTTACATGGCGCGTCATGCAGAGGCGCGTCACGAGGGGGCGCGTCATGAGGGTACGCATCGGAGCCGGCGAGGGGGCATCCTGCCCGTGAGCAACGCGACACACGAGAGCACGGCCAAGAAGCGCATCGTGCTCGTCATCGGCGGCGGCATCGCCGCCTACAAGTGTCTGGAGCTGATCCGGCGCCTGCGCGAGCGGCTCGCCGTGGAGGTGCGCACGGTCATGACCCGCGCGGCGCAGGAGTTCATCACGCCGCTGTCAGTGGGCGCGGTCAGCAACGCGCCGGTCTTCACCGAACTCTTCGACCTCAACGCCGAGCGCGAGATCGGCCATATCCGGCTGGCGCGCGACACCGACCTGATCGTGGTGGCGCCGGCTACGGCCGACCTCCTGGCCAGGATGGCGGGCGGCCACGCCGATGACCTTGCCGCCTCGCTGCTTCTCGCCACCGACAAGCCGGTGCTGGTGGCCCCGGCCATGAACCCGCATATGTGGTTGGCCCCGGCCACCCGCCGCAACGTGGCGCTGCTGGAGGCGGACGGCATCCATTTCGTGGGTCCCGAGACCGGGGAGATGGCCGAGCGCGGCGAGGCCGGCCCCGGCCGCCTCGCCGAGGTGCCGCGGCTGGTCGAGGCCATCGAGGGCATGCTGGGCGGCGCCTCGCCTTCGGGGGCCGCGCAGGTGGCCGGCGGCCCGCTTGCTGGCCGGCACGTGCTCGTCACCAGCGGCCCGACGCATGAGCCGATCGACCCCGTCCGCTACATCGCCAACCGCTCCTCCGGCAAGCAGGGTGCGGCCATCGCCGCCGAGGCCGCCAGGCTCGGCGCTCGCGTCACGCTGGTTACCGGACCGGTCACCATCCCCCTTCCGTTCGGGGTCGAGATCGTCAAGGTCGAGAGCGCTCTTCAGATGCTGGACGCGGTCCGCTCCGCCCTCCCCGCCGACGTCGGCATCTTCGCCGCCGCCGTGGCCGACTGGCGTGTGGCGCGTGCGGCGCCGCAGAAGCTCAAGAAGCGCGGCAAGGAGATGCCGCGACTGGAGCTGGTCGAGAACCCCGATATCCTCAAGACTATTGCCACCGCGCCCATCTCCGGGCGCCCGCCACTGGTGATCGGCTTCGCCGCCGAGACCGAGAACGTGGTGGAGAACGCCAAGTCGAAGCGCAAGGCCAAGGGCGCCAACTGGATTGTCGCCAACGATGTGTCGCCCGCCGGCGGCGGCGTCATGGGCGGCGACCGCAATACGGTGCACCTCGTCACGGCCGAGGGCGTGGACAGCTGGCCGGAGCTGGACAAGGCGGAGGTGGCCGAGCGCCTCCTGGCCCAGGCCGCGGATTGGCTCGCCGAGAACACCGCGTCGGCATGAGCGCCGCCGCACCCCGAGCCCGCGCCCGGCGCGTCAAGGCGGTGCGCCTGCCCCATGCGGAGGGCCTGCCCCTCCCCGGCTACCACTCCGCGGGGGCTGCAGGCCTCGACCTCCTGGCCGCCGTGGAAGCGCCTGTCGTGCTACGCACCGGCAAGCGCACGCTGATCCCCACCGGACTGATCCTGGAGCTGCCCGCGGGCTTCGAGGCGCAGGTACGCCCTCGCTCGGGGCTGGCGTTGCGACACGGCATCACCGTGCTCAACAGCCCCGGTACGATCGACAGCGACTACCGCGGCGAGGTCCAGGTCCTCCTCGTCAACCTGGGCAACCGCCCCTTCACCATCGCTCGCGGCGAGCGTATCGCCCAGCTGGTGGTGGCGCGCTGCGAGCGCGTGAGGCTGGTCGAGGCGGCGGCTGCCTCCACCACACGCCGCGGCGCCGGCGGCTTCGGCTCGACCGGGAGGACTGCGAAGGTACGCAGCCGATAGCTACCCCACCCGGTCGGAGATCTCGATGCGGAAGTGGGTGCCGCCCTCGGTGGACATGAGGTGGATGGTGCCGCCGTGGGCAGCGACGAGCTCGTGGGCCACCGCCAGCCCCAGCCCGGTGCCGCCCTTGCGCGCGGAGCCCTGGAAGGCCTCGAACAGGTGGGCGCGCGCCTTCTCCGGCACGCCGGGACCGTTGTCGCGCACGTCGATGACGACGTGCCTGCCCTTGCGCGCGGCCGATACGCGGATGTGGCCCCGGGTGCCGCCCGGCCCGCTGGCCTCCTGCTGCTCGATGGCCTGCAGGGCGTTGCGGCACAGGTTGCTCAAGACCCGGTAGAGCTGGTCGCGGTCGGCATCGACATGGAGGTTGTTGTCCATGTCGATGGTCCAGGCGATGCCGTCGTCCCTGGGCAGGCCGAGGCCGTCGCCCACGTCGGCCACCAGCGCGCGCAACAGCGTCGGCTCGCGGCGCGGCGGCGATTCCTCGGCGCGGCCAAACCTGAGGGTGCTCTCGCACAGGCTGATGGCGCGATCGAGGGAGGCGATGAGCTTGGGCGCGAAGCGCTGCACCGTCGGGTCGGGCAGGCTGCCCAGGCGGTCCGAGATCAGCTGGGCGTTGGCCAGCATGTTGCGCAGATCATGGCTGATCTTGCTGACCGCAAGGCCCAGCGCCGCCAGCCGGCTCTTCTGCTGCAGCGTGTGGTTGAGCTCGCTCTGCATGTGGGCGAGGCCGCGCTCGGCGACGCCGATCTCGTCCCGGCGCTGCGACGGCGAGATGATGCGGCTCGCGTCCTCGGGGTGCTGGCTGAAGCTCAGGATGTTGCGGGTGATGCGCATCATCGGCTGCACGAACATGCTGTTGAGCGCAAAGTAGACCAGGGCCGCCGTGATGACCGAGATGATGATGGACAACCCCAGGATGTTGAGGCCGTAGCGGATCATCGCAGCCTTCAGTGCCGCTTCGGGGAGAACGATGACGAGCCTGTCGCCGGGCACCGGGTCGCCGACCACGGCGATCACGCGGTCGCTGTCGGTGAAGAACACCGCCATCGCGTCCCAGATCAGGCGTGCGCGCAGGGCCACGTCGCTCCAGAAGCCGCCGGCCCGGCTCGCTGCAGTGAGGTCGTACCTGGCGTTGATCGGCTCCTGCCGGTCCGGTGGCAGAACCATGATATGCTGGTTGTTGCGCAGCCAGGAGACGCCGCGCACCTGGGCTGTCTTCAGAAGCTCGGTCCGCAACAGATCGGGAACGCGGCCCTCGCGCCTGTCCTCCGTGGCCAGAGCCGCCAGCCTGGCAGCCGTGAGCCGGTCGGACAGCCAGGCGATGCGGAAGTTCGCCACCGAGGGAACGAAGATCAACACCTCGGCCAGCATGACAAACAGCAGCGTCAAGAGCAGAAGCTTGGCCGATAGGCCAAACCGCTCTCTGACGCTTCCGAGCATCCGCCTGACTGCCTTGAGGCGGCGCCAGAGCCGGCCGGTCCAGCCAAGCGCCTCCTCGATCATGTCGCGCGGCACACGCCCACCTCGCTGTTGGCCTCGCGTCTTGTTTAACCGAGCTTTGCCAGCCACCCAATGGTCTTGCGCACCAAGGGGCTTGCCGCGGCAGCCGCATAATAGCCGAAAGCGGCGCGCTTGTTGACCTCGGACAATGTTGGATAGGGTGAGATCCAATGGGTCATCGCCTTGATGTCAAGTCCCTGAGATACGGCCAGCGACCACATCTGGATCAGCTCGCCGGCCTGCTCGCCGACGATCCCCGCCCCTTTGACCCTGCCGCTTGCCTCGGTCACGACCTTGACTAGACCGGTTGTGGCGCGCTCTGCGTGCGCGCGGTCGTTCTCGCAATAGGGCCAGCGATAGATGCGGATCCGGCCGCTCCGGCGGCGCGCCTCCTCTTCCCTGAGGCCGACCCAGGCCAGCTCCGGGTCGGTAAACGTGACCCACGGAATGATCCCGTCATGCACGGTCGCAGGCAGGCGGAACAGGAGGCGGCGGATGGCAACTCCGGCATGGTAGTTGGCGACGTGCGTGAATTGCGGGCCGCCGATCACGTCGCCGATGGCCAGCACCCTGCCGTTCGAGGTGGCGAGGCCCTTGCTGACCTTGATGCCCCGCTCATCGTACTTGATGGCCGCCGCTTCCAGGTTGAGCCCTGAGACGTTGGGCTTGCGCCCGGCGGCAATGAGCAGGTGCGTGCCCTGCACCACCGCTGTCTTGTCGCCTTCCGCGATATGCACGTCGATGAGGCGGGTGCCACCGCTGACGCGTTCCACGGTTGCGCCCTGCCGGATCTCGAGCCCCTCCGCCTGCAGGCGCCTCACAGCCAGCTCCGCCAGCTCCGGATCGGCGCTGCCGAGCACCTGTGCGGCCTCGATGACGGTAACGCGGCTGCCGAGCCGCAGATGCGCCTGCGCCAGCTCCAGGCCCACCGGACCGCCGCCGATGACGACCAGGTGGCCGAGCTTCTCCCGATTCTGGAAGATGGTCTCGTTGGTGAAGTAGTGCACCTTGTCGAGACCGGGGATGGGTGGGATGAGCGGCGACGACCCGGTGGCGATCACGAACCGCCGCGCCTTGATGCGCTGATCACCCGCCAGCAGCGTGTCACGGGTGATGAAGTGGGCGTTGGCCCGGATCACCTTGACGCCGAGCCCGGTGAACCTCTCCACCGAGTCGTTGGGGGCGATGGCGGCGATGGTATCCTGAACGTAGTCGCAGACCGCGCCGGGATCGACGGTGGGATCGACGGGACGGATGCCGAACGGCGCCGCGGTGCGCATGAGGTGCGCCCGGCGCGCGGCCGCGAGCAGCGCCTTGGAAGGCACGCAGCCGTAGTTCAGGCAGTCGCCGCCCATCTTGTGCTTCTCGATCAGCGCCACGGAGACGCCGAGCTGGGCGGCGGCCGCCGCCACCGAGAGGCCTCCGGACCCGGCGCCGATCACGCACAGGTCGACGCGCGTCTCGAGGCTGGGCAGGCTGTTCGTGCTGGCGGTGCTGCCGGATTGGGGCGCGTTGGCCCCCTCGGCCGACTGGCGCAGCCACCGCCGCCTGACCGCCCAGTGACTTGGCAAGTCGCTTGGCAGGTCACTTGGCTGCGGCATGCCTCTTCCTCCGTCTCTTCCATCTCTTGACGCCGATCGGCATCAAGGCGACCAGGCCCACCAGCACCAGGGCCAGGACCAGCTCCCTGGTCAGGAGCGTGCTGACGTGGAGCTTGAACGGGCAGGCCTCCGCACCCTTGGCGGCGACGCATGCCGTATGCGCAGTCTTGGCCGCCATGATGACGCTATCGAGGCCGGCTCCGGCGGTGGCGAACGCGAAGGTGGCGGGAACGATGCCGATGACGGTCCCGAGCACGAAGGTCTTGAGCGGCACGCCCAGCACTGCTGGAGCGATGTTGACGAACCAGAACGGAAATGCCGGCACCAGGCGCAGGAACAGGAGGTAGCTGAGTGCGTCCTTCTGGAAGCCCTCGCTGAGCTTGGCCAGCCAGGGCCCGGCCCGCTGGTGCAGCGTATCGCCGACGGCCGTGCGGGCGATCAGGAAGACGATGGTGGCGCCGATGGTCGCGCCGGCCATGGCGGCGAGGCCTCCGAGCAGCCAGCCGAACAGCAGTCCGCCCGCCATCGACATAATGAGGCCGCAGGGCAGCGACAGGGCGACCAGCAAAGCGTAAATGGTGATGTAGGCCGCCACCGCCAGGGGAACGTTGGCGGCCAGGACCTGATGGAAGCGGTCGCGCTGGGCCACCACAGTCTCCAGCGTGACGTGGCGATGCCAGCCCTGGGCCAGGGCAAACGCCATGACGCACATCACGAGGATCAGAAACCCATACCGCCGCAGCAGGGCAAGCGCTGGCGGGGTGTTGGGCCGGGCCTGCATTGTCAACGAGCGTCCATACGTCCGTGCTCCCGGATGCCCGACGGGCGCCTCGAGGGTGCCGCGAGGTTCTCAGAGCCGCCCCTTGCGGAGCGCGGAACCTCCACTTGGCTGCTTGGCGAGGCGCGTGCAACCGGTAACCGTTGATGTAGGCAACAATACCTGTTGGCGGGGCGCTTGCGTTGGTATGTCAAGCATACGTGACACGGCGCGACCAGAATTGATGAACGCCCGGCTGTCCGACACCCGACGAAGGTCCGACACCCCGGCACGGCGCCATCCTCGGGCGGCTGCTGGGTGGTGCGCCCCATGACTGCCGGCTTTGTCCGGCGGGACGGCCGCGAGCCGCCCGGCGAGCGGCGAGCTCCCGACCGTACCCGGCCGTCCGTCTGTGGCACGCGCTGGTCGGATGGGAACGTTCCGGCGGGCGCCGCGCTGTGGCCGTGTGGATGTGGTCCGAGGACGACATAATTGCTCATATAGTCCTACATCTAATCTCATCTAAATGATTGATATCGCCTTGGTTATTTGTAATCGGTGTTTTGCACAGGATCGGGGCGGAGCCCGGGCACGATCTGCTTAAAGATCTTGCGGGCATTCGGAAACGGTCTTGTAATCGCGTTGACCGAGGGAGGCGCTGCGGCGCCGCGACAGTCGGAGGGACAAGATGAGGCGCCTGCGTGAGAGCGCGACGGCCGTCGCCGTTGGAGCGGCAGCCCTGCTGGCAACGCCGGCAACGGCCGACGATCGCGGCGGGCCGGGCTACTACGGGCAGCCCTATCCATCGTCCTGGCAGGGCGCCTACGCCGGCGTGCACGCGGGGTTCGGCGAGGATGGCGCAGTCGGCGGCGCCCAGATCGGCTACAACTGGCAGAACGGCCGCATCGTCTACGGCGTGGAGGCCGACTTTTCGCTGTCGAGCATCGAGGAGGAGGCCTCGGGCTGTTTCGGCGAGGCGTGCGTCTTCGCCTCGGCCTCCCTCGACTGGCTGGCCACCTTAAGGGGTCGCCTCGGGTATCTGGTCACCCCCGGCCTGATGGCGTATGCCACTGCGGGCTTCGGAGTCGCGTCCTGGTCGGCGGAGGTCGGCGCCAGCGTTCCCGGGCTCCCGCCCGCTAGGGTCAGATTCGACGGCACGGAGACGGACTTCGTGCTCGGCCTGGGTATCGAGGGCAAGATCAGCGAGATGACGACGGCCAGGCTCGAGCTGCTCAGCTTCGACGACTTCGACGTGGACATCATCCGCGCCGGCCTGAGCTTCAGGCTCGGTCCGTGAGGCGGGCGCCGGAGCGGGATTGGGATGCGCGGGCTCCTGACCTCTCCTTGAGGCGTCGCGCGCCGGGGACGACGCAGCCCATGTGATGATCCGCTACGCCGCCGGCAGGCCGCGTGCGCGGGCGCCGTGCGGGATGGTCGGCGGGGCCGCATTGAGGGTGTCCTTGGCGAAGCCGGCGGCCGCCTGGTAGCCGGCCATGAAGCGGGCGCGCTCCTCAGGCGGGATCACGTCGTCGATGTTGTCGAAGGTGCCGCCACAGCGCTCGTCCACCAGGTTGAGAAGCCCGAACGGTCCCGCTCCGCGGTTCCTCAGCACCACCTCCGAGATCGGCCCGCACAGCCTCGCGTCGTAGGCGGTGAGCGCCTCGGGCGTCACCCCGTGCTCCACCATGGCAGCCCCCAGCACGCGCGCATCGACGATCGCCTGGCTGCCGCCGTTGGAGCCGGTGGGGTACATGGCGTGCGCGGCATCGCCGAGCAGGGCCACCGGGCCGTCAGCCCAGGTGGGAATGGGATCGCGGTCGATCATGGGGTTCTCGAACGCCCCGTCGGCGCCGCGGATCAGGGCCGGCACGTCGAGCCAGTCCCATCTCCAGCCCTCGAAGTGATGGGCGAAGCTGTCGATGCTCACCTGACGGAACCAGCCGCTCTGCTGCCAGCCCTCGCTGCTGTCCATGGTCACCTCCGCGATCCAGTTGATCATGGAGAGGCCTGTTTCGGGACGGGGGCGCGAGATCGGATAGAGCACGATGCGGTGGCGGTGCGTGCCGAGGCCGACGAACGACGCCCCGGTGCGGATCGGCCGGCCCCAGGTGGTGCCGCGCCACATCACGGCCCCGCCCCAGTGGATCGGCGGCTGTCCCGGATGCATCTGCGCCCGCACCGCCGAATGGATGCCGTCGGCGCCGATCAGCAGCGCACCTGTGATCTCGCCAGCGGAGCCGTCAGCGCGCTCGACCAACGCTGTCACGCCGCCGCTAACGTTCTTGGCGTATCCGGTGACGCGGCTGCCGAGCTGCACCGCCTCCGGCCCGATCCGCTCCACCACCTTGGCTTGGAGCGCCATGTGGAACTGCCCGCGATGCACCGCAAACTGTGGCCAGTTGTAGCCCGCCAGCTGCCCGCGCGGCTCGGCGTAGATGTCGTTGCCGTTGAGGCCGACCAGCGCCCACTCCTTGGCCGCCAGCCCCACCCTGTCGAGCTCCCATCGGGTGAACCCCAACTCGTAGAGCTCACGCACCGCATTGGGCTGCAGGTTGATGCCCACGCCGAGCGGCCGCATCTCGCGTACCGCCTCCAGAACGACGCAGGGCACGCCGATCTGGTGCAGCGTCAAGGCCGTGGCCAGCCCGCCGACGCCGCCGCCGGCGATGATCACGAGATTTTCCGTCATGGGCGGCCCCTCCCCGGGCGCTGCGAGTCTCTTATCTTTGCGATGAGACCCGGAGCAAGCTGCATTGCGTCGCTGCAACGCCACTCGTCATCCCGGACGGTGCGATGCGAGCGCTTGCGCGAGCAGCGCGCCGATGCGGGACCTCGTGAGGCCGACTCCGAGTAGCCGCACGAGGTCTCCGATAACCCCGCCTTCGGCTCGGCTTCCGGGATGACGGGTGGGTGTTGGCCGGATACACAGGAGCCCATGGCCAGCCCCCACCGCTTCGACATCTTCCTCGCCGGCGTCCCCGGGCTGGAGGACGCGCTCTGCGCCGAGGTGCGCACCAAGGGCTTCAACTCGCCCAGGTCCGTCCCTGGCGGCGTCACGATCAGAGGCGGCTGGCCCGAGGTGTGGCGCGCGAACCTTTGGGTGCGTGGCGCGGGCCGCGTGCTGGCGGTGCTTGCCTCGTTCCGGGTGCTGCAACTGGACGAGCTGAAGGCCCGGGCGCGCAAGGTGCCGTGGGGCGAGGTGCTGCGCGCCGATGTGCCGTTCCGCGTCGAGGCTACCTGCGCCAAGTCGCGCATCTATCACTCCGGCGCTGCGGCCGAGCGGGTCGAGGCCGCGATCCGCGAGGCGCTGGGTGCGCCATCCTCGCCGGATGCGCTGATCCTCGTCAGGGCGCGCATCGAGCACGATCAGTGCACGCTCGCGGTCGATACCACGGGCGAGCCGCTGCACAAGCGTGGCTACAAGCAGGCGGTCGCCAAGGCGCCGATGCGGGAGACGATGGCCTCGCTCTTCCTCATGCAATGCGGCTTCGACGGTGCCGAGCCGGTGGTCGATCCGATGTGCGGCTCGGGCACATTCGTCATCGAGGCAGCCGAGATCGCGGCCCGGCTCAACCCCGGCCGTGCCCGGCGCTTCGCGTTCGAGCAGCTCGCGACTTTCGAGGCTGACGCCTGGGCCCGCATGCGCGGCGTGGCGAGCCGGCGCACTCTGCCTGCGCCCGTCCGCTTCTGCGGCAGCGACCGCGACGCCGGTGCCATCGCCATGGCCCAGGCCAACGCCGAGCGCGCCGGTGTCGCCGATCTCACCGACTTCCGCCAGTGCCCGGTGAGCGACATCGCCGCCCCCGAAGGTCCTCCGGGCCTGGTCATCGTCAACCCGCCCTACGGCGGGCGCATCGGCGACAGGACAAAGCTGACGCCGCTCTATCGCGCTCTCGGGCAGACGCTGATGAGCCGCTTCTCCGGCTGGCGTGTCGGACTGATCGCCAGCGAGCCCGCGCTGGCCCGTGCCACCGGCCTGCCGTTCCTGCCCCCCGCCGCCCCGGTGCCGCATGGCGGCCTGCGGGTCACGCTGCTCCAGACCGCGGTGTTGCCGTGACGGGTGGGGGACACCAAACGTCACAATCGCGCCGCTTTGGGTGACTTGACTGACGCGGAAATTCCTGTGCGGGAGGGCAACGACGATGGGCTGGGCCAACCTCTGGGCCGCCTTGCGCGCCTTTTGCTACAGTCTGTGGATCTGCCGCGTCAGCGTGCTGAGCGTGCTGGTCGGCTTCCTGCTGTTCTCCCTCGCCGACCAAGCCCAGGCTGTGTTCCTGGACCTGCACACACCGGAGATTGCCCTCCGGCACTGGCCTGCGTTCTACCTTTCCGTGCTCCTGTTCTGGATGCTGCCAGTCCAACTCGGCGCGCGCGTGATGCTGCACGCGGGCCAGGACCGCGTCGAGGAGGAGGATGCGCGCTGGTACGGCTTCTTCCTGGTGCATCTGCCGTGGGTGCTGGCTCTGTTCTGTCTCGTCGGAGTCGGGTTCGGCCAATACTGGGCGGTGGACCACATCGCGGGCAAGACCGATGCCGGAACGCTCGACCAGGCGGCCACCGCCCAGCTCCGCATCCTGCAGTGGGTCACCCTCGCCCTGATTGCCCTGTGGGTGATCGCGTGGCTGGTGCTGCCGCCGCTCATCCACCGGCTGACAGAAAGGCGCGGACTGCTCGACGTGGGCGTCCTGCGCTTCATCGCTATCCTGATGTTCGGCCGCCGGGCCACGACGCGGGGCTACGGCGCGGATGCGGCGCGGGACGGAGGCGACGACGCCCAGAGGCTCTCGCCCGAGCAGCTGCAGTCAGCCAGCGCCGCCGTCATCCTGACCGCAATCCTGACCGTCAGCTTTGTCCTGGTGTTCTACTCGCCGCTGGACATCTGGCCGTCGCTCAGCCGTGCGCCCATGTTCCCGTTCCTGGTCGGCGCCTGGCTGCCGCTGCTGACCCTCCTCGCCTATGGCGCGCATCGTCTCCGCCTGCCGGTCCTGGCCGCGTTCGTCGTGCTCATGACGGTGATTGCCAACTGGATGCCGAGCCTGCACACGATGCGGGTGGCCGTCCAGGCCGGGAACAGCGCGCCGCTCGAAGTGCGCCAGCCGACACTCGAGGAAGCCATCCTTTGGTGGCGCAAAGCCAACAAGTGCGAGGAGAAGCTTGGCACGAGCTGCAACGTGCGGCCCATCATTGTCGCCGGGGAAGGCGGTGCCAGCCGTGCGGGCTTCTTCACCGGCAGCCTGCTGGCCCATCTCGAGGACCTCTCGACCGCCGGCGACGGTGCGCCCGTCTTCTCCAAGCAGCTCTTTGCCATCTCGACGGTGTCCGGCAGCACCCTGGGCGCGGCGACGTTTGCCGCCCTGCTGGAGGACTCGCAGGGCGAGGCGTGGCCGCGGCCGGCCGAGGAGCCCGTCAACGAGGCGCTCTGGTTCAAGAGCGGGAAGGCCCAGGGCGTCGGCGGGGTGGCGAAGGAGCCGCTCCCCACCGCTCCCACCCGCAAGGACATCCTCCAGCAGATTCTCGCCGGTGATTTCCTCACGCCGGTGATCGCCGCGCTCAGCCTCGACCTGTGGGTGCCATGGCATGCCAGGTCCTACAGCAGCGGCGACCGCGCCTACTTCCTGGAGCGGAGCTGGGAGCAGCGGTATGCGGACCCGTCCGGGCGCACCCGCAAGGGCCGGGCAGGGTTCGACCGGCCGTTTTCCTCGCTAGCCCCGCAGGCGGACCGCTGGCGGCCGATCCTGATCTTCAACGGCGCATCGGTCACGACCGGCAGGCGCATCGTCACGTCCACGCTCTATCCGCTGATCGAAACGCCCGAGGCGACCTCCTCCCAGCCGAAGACGGACAGCAGCATCGAATCGGTATTCCGCGGCGCCTACGACCTCTACAGCCTGATGTGCCAGAACGAGGAGGCACGTAAAGACGGGTGCGTGTGCGAGCCGCGCGCCCCCGGCGAGTTGCGCCCGCTGCGCATGAAAGGGTGCGACATCCGGCTCAGCACCGCCGTATCCAACAGCGCCCGCTTCCCCATCATTTCCCCGCACGGCGACATTGCGAGCGGTGGCAAGGTGATCGACCGCATCGTCGACGGCGGATATTTCGACTATTCCGGCATCGTCTCCGCCCTGGAGCTGCGCGCGCAGATCATGCGCATGGACGAGAAGCTCAATCCGTTCGTCCTGTTCGCGACCAACGATCCGGGCTTCTCTCCCCGCTTCAATCCCGATGCGTGCGAGGGGAGCGACTCGCAGCCCGAGCGGGACGAACTCGACCTGCTGCGTGCTCCGGTGCCACCTCCGGATGAGCCGATTGACGCCAAGCCGTTCTCCATCCTGGCGTATCCGATCGACGCTTTGCTCAGCGGCCGGATCTCGCGCGGCGAGCAGACCATGGCCAATGCCGTCCTTCTCAACCGTCAGGACAACCTCAAGAAGGCTGCACGCGAGGGCGCACAGAGCGTCAGGCAGATGCCCGACCTGAGGCTGTTCACCAGGCTCAGGAGCGCAGGGCTTCAGTCCTATCTCAATTTCGATATCGTCTCGGTCGGGACGCCCTGCAACGCGAGCAGCAAGCAGGTCCGGCCGGTGCCGATGAACTGGTGGCTCGCCATGCCGACCCAGGCCTACCTCGACAGCGAGCTGTGCGCGCCGCACAACGGCAAGACCATCGCCGGCCTGCTGTCCCAGCTCGGACCGCAGCCCGACGAGGATGACAGGACTGCGCACCTCGCTCGCTATCAGGATGGGTGGAGGCGGGTGGCGAAGGCCTGTCCGGGCGTCAGATTCAGGCGCACCCGCCAGGTGCGCTGATACCGCCACTGGCTTCGCCGGCGGCCCGTCGCTGTCGCAGGCCCCGCTTGAGCCGTACGGGGCTCGCCCTTACGCTCGCGATCAGCGTGAGCCGGCGCCCCAGCAGCGCCCATGCCCAGACTGGAGGACTGCCGCCGATGCACGAGATCGCAGCCGCAAGGCCCGAGGAGGTCGGGCTCTGCCCGAAGCGCATCGAGCGCGTTGCCGCGTGGATGCGCGGGCAAGTCGCCGACGGGCGGCTGGCGGGGGTCGAGGTCATGATCAACCGGCGGGGGCGCACCGCGTTCCACCGCTGCCACGGCAAGGCCGACATCGCCCGCAACGTCGACGCCACGGCTGACACCATCTATCGCATCTATTCCATGACCAAGCCGCTCACCTCGGTGGCGGCGATGATGCTCTACGAGGAGGGCCGCTTCCAGCTGGATGACCCGATCACGCGCTACCTGCCGGAGTTCACGGGACAGCGCGTTTTCACCGGCGGCGGCTACGGCTCAGTCCTGACCGAGCCGGCGGTGCGGGACATCACGTTCCGCGACCTCCTTACCCACACCTCCGGCCTCACCTACGGGTTCATGCAGGCGACGCCGGTCGATGCCATCTACCGCGCGCAGAAGCTCGAGCTGCCGGGCGCGGCGGAGCCTCTGGGCGACATCGTGGTGCGGCTCGCCAAGGTGCCGCTCATCGCCCAGCCGGGCGCGGAATGGAACTACTCGATCGCCACCGATGTGCTGGGCCACCTCGTCGCCGTCATCTCCGGCCAGCCGTTCGACGCGTTCCTGCGCGAGCGCGTTCTC
>Ga0075421_100004009_pt1 | contig 17730 bp, 11 predicted proteins | sample SoiMetdeltSBSDD5_FD_75292 | JGI IMG/M metagenome (GOLD analysis project Ga0075421, IMG submission 75292) | Bulk soil microbial communities from a Populus tree surrounding site in Tennessee, USA - Soil MetaG P. deltoides SBSDD5 | ecosystem: Environmental > Terrestrial > Soil > Tree plantation...
CCGTACGCGTGGGAGATCGCGTACCCGAGCTCGCCACCCTCGTGCATCGAGCCAGGAGTCTCCGGCGCCACGTGGCTGGGAATACCACCGGGGAACGAGAACTGCGTGAAGAGCCGCTTCATCCCTTGCTCGTCTGCGGACACGTTCGGATAGACCTCGCTGTAGGTTCCCTCGAGGTACGCGTTGGCGACGAGGCCGGGCCCGCCATGGCCGGGTCCGGTGATGTAGAGCATGTTGAGATCGTACTTTTTGATCAGCCGATTCAGATGGACGTAGATGAAGTTCAAGCCGGGGGTCGTTCCCCAGTGGCCCAGCAGACGCGGCTTGATGTGCTCCTTGGTCAGCGGCTTCTTGAGCAGCGGGTTGTCGTAGAGGTAGATCTGACCGACCGACAGGTAGTTGGCGGCCCGCCAGTATGCGTCCGTGAGCGCGAGTTCTTTGTCCGATAGCACATTCGCCATCACCATCTCCTCTGATCAGTCGTCGTGCCACTCGCGTTGCGCCGTACTGCCAACAGCCGCTGAAGTCGTCTCCATGTCATCGGTGTACCTGCCGAGGCTGGCCGCCCCGTTACACCGGGCCCGATGGGACAAGGCCTCCTGGCCGGATTTGAAGTTTTCCTCCCGCCCGTGCCACGCCTGCAGCGCCGGATCTTGAAGGGCGCGGCCGTAGGAGAAGCTGAGCAACCAGGGCCGGGGCCCTGGCAACTGGTTCATCGCGTTCAGGTGAGCAGTGGCGATCCGGTCGCTCTGACCACCCGAAAGAAAGACGATGCCGGGTACCGCCGCCGGCACGTGACGCCGCAAGCAGCGCAGCGTGGCGTGCGCGACCTCCCGCACCGAGGTCTGACGGCCGCACTGCGTGCCGGCGATGACCATGTTGGGCTTCAGCAGCATCGATTCCAGCGAGACTCGCTGCTCGAAGAGGGCCCCGAACACGGCTTGGAGGACGGTGCTGGTGACTTCCTCGCAGCGCTCGATCGTGTGCGCTCCGTCCATCAACACTTCTGGTTCGACGATCGGCACGAGGCCCGCTTCCTGACAAAGCGCAGCGTATCGTCCAAGGGCGTGGGCGTTCGCGCTTACGCACGCGGCACTCGGCAGAGCGTCCGTGATGCGAATGACCGCTCGCCATTTCGCAAAACGTGCGCCCATGCCTCGGTACTCCGCGAGACGGTCCCGAAGCCCGTCGAGCCCTTCGGTGACGGTCTCGCCGGACGCGCCGGCAAGCGGCTTAGCGCCGGTATCGACCTTGATGCCGGGCACGATCCCCTGGCCCGAGAGCACCTGAGTAAGCGGAGTTCCGGTGGAGCTCTTCTGCCGGATCGTCTCGTCGTACATGATGACGCCGCTGATGAACTCGGCAATGCCGGGCGCCGTGAAGAGCATCTCGCGGTACGCGCGCCGGCTCGGCTCAGTGGACGGGATCCCGAGTGTGTCGAACCGCTTGGTGAGCGTCGCTACGCTCTCGTCGGCGGCGAGGATTCCCTTCCCATCGGCGACCAGCGCGTTGGCGGTCCTTTCCATGTCGGGGATGTCGTGGCTCATTTCAAGGACCTCACGATCTCCTGCGCCTCTCATGCGACTGCTCAGGGCATCATCGTCCGCGCCATCGCCGCCGGTTCCCGGCCAGCGCTCGGCGGCGCCGCCTCTCGGAGCGGAGCATTCCAGGTCTTCACGGCGGGGATCCCGCGGTAGAAGCCGAGCACGCTCAACGTGCCCGTATCCAGCAGGAAGTGCTGCCCGGCGGCTGCCGGGAGCCCGAGCCATCGCGCGACGAGCACGCGCAGGACATGCCCGTGGGCGAACAACGCGACGTCACCCTTCGCTTCACGCGCCCGGGCGATAACCCGATCCACTCGCGCACCGACTTGCCCGGGGGACTCGCCGCCCGGGCATCCGTCCCGGAAGATCAGCCAGCCCGGCGCTGTTTCGTGGATTTGCTTGGGCGTCAGGCCCTCGTATTTTCCGTAGTCCCACTCAACGAGATCCGGCTCGATGATCGCCGCGTCGGCGAGGCCTGATCGCGCACACGTCTCCCGTGCGCGCTGCAACGGGCTGACGAGAACAAGGGCGAACGTTTGCCCTGTGAGTGCCGACCGCAGACGCTCTGCGAGACGACGGCCGTTGTCCGTCAGGGGGATGTCGGTGATACCGGTGTGCCGGCCATTCAGGCTCCACTCGGTTTCCCCGTGCCTGATCGCGAACACGCTCACGACGCCGACCCGGCAACGTTCATCCGCATTTCGTTCGACTCGCGAGAAGCATCGCTGCCGAACTGCTAAAGCCGAAACTGGACCTTCGTCGATAACGCGCCCCTCTTTAGACAGTGTGGTCCTCGTTGAGTGGACCATGGCCCTAGGTCCCATAGTCGCAGGTGGTCATTCGGAGGAGCCTGAGGCACCGACGTCGTCGGAGGATCTGAGTGGATGAAGTCCGGCCGGCTCCCGCTCGACCGCCTCACCTGGAGGCGGTGGCGAAATGCCGTACGCGCCTTCACGACGTCAGAGGTAGGCGGCCGTGCCAAGACGCTCTTCGTCGCACTGCTCGCGCTGCTGCTCGCGATCAACGGGCTGAACGTCGTGAACAGCTACGTCGGCAGAGACTTCATGACCGCGATCGAAGAGCGCAGCATGCTCCGCTTCGTCGCGAAGGCGCTGCTCTACGTCGGCGTCGTCGGCGTCTCGACCGTCGTCGCCGTCATCTACCGCTTCACCGAAGAGCGTCTCGGGCTGCTCTGGCGAGAGTGGCTCACGCGGCGTCTTGTCGCCCGCTATCTCGAAAACGGCACCTACTATTGGCTCCGCGAGCACGTGAACGTGGCGAACCCCGACCAGCGCATCGCCGACGACGTGCGCACCTTCACCGCGGCAACCCTATCGCTGGCACTCGTCGTACTGAACACCACGTTCACGATCGTCGCATTCTCGGGCGTGATGTGGTCGATCAGCGCGAACCTCTTCGTCGCGGCAGTGCTCTACGCCGCAATCGGTTCGGCCCTCACGCTTCTGTTCGGGCGTCCGCTGATCTGGCTCAACTACAACCAGGCCGATCGCGAGGCGAGTTTTCGCGCGGAGCTGGTGCACTTGCGCGAGCACGCCGAATCGGTGGCGGTTCTGCGACGCGAAGGTCGGCTGGGTGAACGACTCCAGCGGCGCATAGGCGAGCTCGTCGAAAACATGAAGCGCATCATTGCGGTGAACCGGAATCTCGGCTTCTTTACGACCGGCTACAATTACCTGATCCAGATCATCCCGGTACTGATCGTCGCCCCCCTTTTCATTCGGGGGCAGGCGCAGTTCGGCGTCATCTCCCAGTCGTCCATGGCGTTCTCGCATTTGCTCGGCGCGTTCTCGCTGATCATCACGCAATTCCAGCAGATCTCGTCCTATGCCGTCGTCCTCGCGCGACTCAGTGCGCTCAGCGAAGGCGTCGAGCAGGTTGCAGCACACGGCACATCCCGCATTGAGATCGACGACACCAGCACAAATCTCGCTTGGGACCACCTGACGCTGCGATCGCCACACGACGGAAGTGTGCTGGTCGAAGACCTCTCGCTCTCGGTTCCCTCCGGCAGAAGCGCGCTCATCACAGGTCCGAGCGCGGCGGCCCGCATCGCGCTCTTCCGCGCGACCGCGGGACTGTGGCACGCCGGCGAGGGCCGCATCACGCATCCGCCGCCCGACGCGATCCTGTTCGTTCCCGAACGACCGTATCTGCCGCCGGGAACGCTGCGCGAGACCCTGGTGCGGACCGGTAGCGACGCGAGGGTTGGCGACGCGCGTATCTTCGACGTGCTGCGCGCTCTCGGTATCGACAACGTGCTAGCGCGGACCAAGGGCCTCGAGATCGAGCACAACTGGGACGACGTGCTCTCCCTCGGCGAGCAACAGCAGCTCGCCTTTGCGCGCGTCGTGCTGGCTGCGCCGCGCTTTGCGCTGCTCGACCGCCCGGCCACGCTGCTCAGCGCCGACGACGTCGTGCGCGTGCTCGCGCTGCTCGCTGCACATGGCATCACCAGCGTCACATTTGCGCCCGACGCGCAGCTGGCGGCGCGGCACGATGCGCTGCTCGAAATGGCGTCCGATGGGACATGGACCTGGAAGTCGATCCATGAGGCGCCTGCCGCATGAGTGCAGATATGCCGACCCGCATCGCAGGCCCGTCGGAGCTCGCGTTCGAGGTGAACGCCAACGCCTCGATCCGCCGCATTGACCACCGTGACGTGATCGTAAACGCGTTCCTCGGCAACGAAATCGAGGGGGCCCCCGCCAACCTCTTCCTGCGGCGGCGCGGCGCGCATATCGAGTGGACGCCGCTGCTCGGCCCCCGCAGTCCCGGTGTCGTGCAACTCGACGAGCGCGGCCTCGAGATCGCCGGGGAATGGGACGGGCTCCGGTTTCACGTGTCGCTGCGGCTGTCGGCGTCTGCGCCGGCCTGGTTCTGGCATGTCGCGATTGAGAATGGCGGTCGCTACGCCGAGATGGTCGACCTGCTCTATGCGCAAGACCTCGCGCTCGCGGACTACGGTGCCGTGCGCCTCAACGAGTACTACATCAGCCAGTACGTCGATCACACGCCGCTGGTGCATCCCGCGCGTGGGGTCATGATCGCCGCCCGACAGAACCTCTCCGTCGGCGGGCGCCATCCATGGGCGCTGATCGGGTCGCTCGCGAGAGCGTCGAGCTTTTGCACCGACGCGCTCCAGTTTCACGGTCTCACGACGCGGGTGGGCAACCCGCCCGTGGGTCTCGAGGCCAAGAGCCTGCCCGGCGTGCGCCGCCAGCACGAGCACGCCCTAGCGGTGATCCAGGACGCACCGCGGCGAGTCGATCCCGGCGCGCGCGCTACGCTTGGATTCTTCGGCTGGCTCGAGCCCGATCATCCGGGCGCAAGCGCGACGAGTGATCTAGCGTCCGCCGATCGCGCACTCGCACTTCCCGAGGCGACGGCGCCGACGACGCCGCCTCCCCGCGCCGGCATCGCCCCGACACCGACACTGTTCAGCGCGCGCCCGCTGCTCACGGTCTCCGAGCTGGACGACGCTGAGCTGAACGCGTTCTGCGGCAGGGAGCGACGCGCGGTCGAGCGCGACGGCGATCGGCTACTTTCCTTCTTCACCGGCGCCGACACGCACGTCGTGTTGCCCGCGAAGGAGCGCGCGAGCCTGCGGCCGCACGGCCAAATTCTCCGCAGCGGCGACCGGCTCGAGCCCGACGAGGCCTCTCTCACCACGACCCAGTGGATGGGCGGCGTGTTCCACTCGATGGTTACGCAGGGTCACGTCAGCATCAACCGCTTCCTGTCGACGACGCACTCCTATCTCGGGCTCTTCCGCTCACACGGGCAGCGCATCTTCGTCGAGATCGACGGGGGGTGGCAGTTGCTCGGCGTCCCTTCCGCGTTCGCGATGACGCCGAGCGGCGCGCGCTGGCTTTACCGGCATGCCGGCGGTCTGCTCGAAGTGCGCAGCTGGGCGCCGGTAAATCGGCACGAGCTGTGGCTGTCTGCGCGCGTCCTGGCCGGGCCCGCGTGCCGCTTCCTCGTGTCGAACCACGTGGCGCTGAACGGCGACGACGGCTCCGAGGCGCGGCCCGCGCGTTGCACGCGCGACGCGCGTGGGGTGCGCGTGGCGACGCTGCCCGATACGGACGTCGGCCGCCGCTTTCCGGACGGCGGCTTCCGCATCGATGCGGCAGAAGGAACGGCATTCGAACAGGTCGGTGGCGACGAGCTGCTGTTTGCCGACGGTCGCTCGCGCGGACAACCGTTCGTGGTCTTGGTCACCGCGCCGAGCGCGTCGCTCGGTTTGCGCATCACCGGCCAGCTCGTGATGCCGGAGCCGGCGGCGGCGCTGGGGACGCTGGACAATCAGCACGCTACCGATGAGACCGCCGCACGACGCTTCTGGCGTAGCGTCAACGGCTCGCTCGCGATCGATGCGCCGGGCTCGGCCGGCGTCGCGCACCTGAACGCAATCCTGCCGTGGTTCGTCCACGACGCATGGATCCATCATCTCGCGCCCCGCGGGCTAGAGCAGTACTCGGGGGGCGGGTGGGGAACGCGCGACGTGTGTCAAGGCCCCGTCGAGCTGCTGCTCGCACTCGGCCGTGTCGAGCCGATTCGCGACATCCTCCTGCGCGTCTTCCGAAATCAGAACCCCGACGGCGACTGGCCACAGTGGTTCATGTTCTTCGAGCGCGAGCGCGGCATCCGCCCTGGCGACTCGCACGGCGACATCGTGTTCTGGCCGCTCTTCGCGCTGGCGCAGTACCTCCTCGCCTCGGACGACGCCTCGCTGCTCGACGAAGATGTGCCGTTCTTCCATGCCGACAGCGATGCCAAGGCCGAGCGCGGTACGATCGTTGTCCACGTCGAGCGTGCCCTCGCGCTGATCGCGCGGCGCGTGCTGCCGGGCACGCGGCTCGCCGCCTACGGCAACGGGGACTGGAACGACGCGCTCCAGCCCGTGGACCACGCGCTCGCCGCGCGCTTGTGCAGCTCGTGGACCGTTACCCTGCACCACCAGACGCTCGCGGCCCTCGCCGAGGCGCTGCGTCAGGTCGGCCGCGACGCGCTCGCAGCCGCGGTCGGCGCCTCGCTCCCAGGCATCCACGCCGACTTCCAGCGCTTGCTCGTCGTCGACGGTGTCGTGATGGGACTCGCTCACGTCCGCGACGACGGCCGCATCGATCCGTGGCTGCATCCCGCCGACCGCGACACCGGCATTCACTACAGCCTGCTGCCGATGATCCACGGGATCCTCGCCAACCTCTTCACGCGCGAGCAGGCCGAGCGACACGTCGCGGAGATCCGGCGTCATCTGCTCGGCGCCGACGGCGCGCGGCTCTTCGATCGACCGTTGCCGTATCACGGCGGCGTGCAGCGGCGCTTCCAGCGCGCCGAGTCGAGCCCGTACTTCGGCCGGGAGATCGGCCTCCTCTATACCCACGCCCATCTACGCTACGCGGAGGCGATGGCGCATCTCGGCGCCGCCGACGCGTTCTTCCAGGCGCTTCGCCAGGCGAACCCGGTGGGCATGCGCGACGCGGTCCCGAACGCGCAGCTGCGCCAGGCCAACTGCTACACGTCGAGCTCGGACGCGGAGTTCGCGGATCGCTACGAGGCCTCGACGCGGTACGACGCGGTGCGCAGCGGAAGCGTCGGCGTGGAGGGCGGCTGGCGAGTCTACTCGAGCGGCGCGGGAATCGCGGTGCGACTCGTCCGCGAGCGTCTGCTCGGCCTGCGCCTCCGCCGCTCCTCGATCGCTATTGACCCGGTGATGCCGCGCGCGCTGGACGGACTGACGGCGCGGGTCGAGATTGACGGTCACAGCGTCGAGCTGCGCTATCGCGTCGCTCAGCGTGGGCATGGGCCGAAGTCGCTGGTGTGCAACGGCACACAACTGCCGTTCACGCGCGAGTCGAACCCGTACCGCGAAGGTGGCGTCGTCGTCGCGATCGACGCGTTCCGCAAGGCGCTCCGGGACGGCGGCAACGAGCTTGTCGTCGAGATCGGCTGAGCTGTCTATGTCAGACGAAATCCTCGACGACTTTCACGATGTCTCCAGCTGGAGCGTCGTCACCTCCGGTGAGGCGCAGCTCGTGCTCGCCCACGACACCGGCCCGAACGGCAGCGCGCTGCGTCTCGACTACGATTTCAAGGGCGGCGGCGGCTTCGTCGTCGCACGGAAGCCGTTCACGCGTCGAATGCCCGAATCATGGGTGATCGAGCTCCAGGTCCGTGGCAGGGCGCCCGCGAACAAGCTCGAGATCAAGCTGGCGGATCCGACCGGACGCAACGTCTGGTGGTGGCACCGCGATGCGTTCGAGTTCCCCGACGCGTGGCAGCCGCTCCGCATTCGCAGCTCGGACGTCTCGTTCGCGTGGGGCCCCGCCGGCGGCGGCCCGATGCGCGAGCTCGGTGCGATCGAGATCGCGATCGCCGCCGGCCCCGGCGGCCGCGGCTCGGTCTCAGTCGCCCACCTGCGTTTCGAGGATCTCTCGCTGACCGGACCGCCGCGAGTGCAGGCCTCGAGCGCCGCGCCCGGTCACCAACCATCTCACGCGATCGGCGCGTCGCCGGCAACGAGCTGGCGCAGTGTATCCGGGGCGACGCCGCAGTGGATCGCGCTGGACTTCGGTCGCGAACACGAGTACGGCGGGCTCGTGGTCGACTGGGAGCCCGGCGCCGAGGCGCGCGCCTTCGACGTGCAGGGCTCCGGCGACGGCGCCACATGGACGACACTCTGGTCCGCGCGTCAGGCCGAAGGCGAGCGCAGCTATGTCTACCTGCCCGGTGGTGGTCGCTCGCGCCATCTGCGACTGCTTCTGCTCGCAGCCGCCAACGGCGCCGATGCCTTCGGCATCCGCACGCTCGATGTATGCCCGTTCGACTTCTCGCGGTCGCTCGCTGACTTCTTCCACGCTGTCGCCGCGGCGGAGCCTCGTGGTCATTCTCCGCGCTGGCTGCACCGGGAACAGTCGTACTGGACCGCGGTCGGCGTCGCAGGCGCTTCGAGCGCCGCGATCCTGAACGAAGAGGGCATGCTCGAGCCCGATCGCGGCTCGTTCTCGCTCGAGCCGTTCCTGTACACCGACGGCGCGTTGATAACGTGGGCCGACGTCGAGCGGACGATCGCGCTCGCGCAGAACTATCTCCCGATTCCGTCATCGACGTGGCGGCATCGTGGTCTCGTTCTCACTATCACGGCCTTCGCTGCCGCGGATCCCACTGGCCCCGCCGCGCGTGCCTGCTATCGCGTCGTGAACGAGGGGGCGGCGCCGAAACGGGTGCGCCTCTTCGTCACGCTCCGGCCATTCCAGGTCACGCCGCCGTGGCAGTCATACGAGGGCCTCGTCGGCGGACCCGCACGCGTTCGCTCACTGAGTTGGCGTGACGACGCAGTCGTCATCGACGGTGGGCTGCGCGTCGTACCACTGACGCCGCCCTCTAGTTTCGGCGCCGCGGCGTTCGAGCAAGGCGGGGTAATGCGCCATCTGGTTCGCGGTGAGCTGCCGCCGCGTACCGAGATCGACGACGCGTTCGGCTTCGCGTCAGGCGCGTTCGCGTGGGATCTCGAGTTGGCACCCGGCGCCGCGCGCGAGGTGCACGTCGCGGTGCCCTTCGTCGATCGTCCGGCGCTCGGCCCTGTCGCGACCGCCGAGATCCGTGCGGCGAGCGTCGCCACGCTCGACCAGGTCACGCGCTACTGGGAGCGCAAGCTCGGCGCCGTCGATTTTGGCCTACCCAAGAGCGCTGCCGCGTGCGTGGACACGGTGCGCACGGCGACGGCGCACATCCTGGTCAACCGCGACGGCCCTGCAATCCAGCCCGGCCCGCGTCGCTATACGCGCTCGTGGATTCGTGATGGCGCGACGATGTCGGCGGCGCTGCTGCGTATGGGCTGCACCGACGAGGTGCGCGATTTCCTCAACTGGTACGCGCGCTATCAGGCTGCCGACGGCAACGTGCCGTGCGCGGTCGACCGCAAAGGCCCGGACTGGTTGCCGGAGCACGACAGCCACGGCCAGCTCCTCTTCACGCTTGCGGAGTACTTCCGCTTCACCGGCGATCGCGACTTTACAGTGCGCCTGTGGCCGGCCGCACGACGCGCGGTCTCATATTTGGAAGCCTTGCGTGCCCAGCGCCTCAAGCCGGAGTTCCGCGAGCCGGATAAGCGCGCGCGCTTCGGCATCCTTCCGGAGTCGGCCAGCCACGAGGGCTATCTCGCGCAGCCGGTGCACGCCTACTGGGACGACTTCTGGGCGCTACGAGGACTCCGCGACGCGGCGGAGCTGGCGCGGGCGCTCGGCGACGCGCGCGACGCCGAGGGGATCCAGGCGGCGCACGATGGCTTGCACCGTTGCCTCTACGAGTCGATCGAGACGACGATCGCCACGCGCGCGCTGTCGTACGTCCCCGGCTCGGTGGAATGGGCGGACTTCGATCCCACCGCGACCGCGACGGCGATCACTACAACCGACGCGCCGCAGCAATTGCCGGCTGCCGCGCTCGCGTGGACCTTCGACGAATACCTGCGCGGTTTGCGTCGGCGGCGCAACGGCGAGATCGACTGGAACAACTACTCCGCCTACGAGCTTCGCATCCTCGGCGCATTGGTGAGGCTCGGCCGTCGCGACGATGCGCACGAGCTGCTCGCGTTCTTTCTGGGCGATCGCCGGCCGCGGCCTTGGAACGAATGGCCCGAGATCTCGTGGCACGATCCGCGCAGCCCTGGCCATCTCGGCGACGTGCCGCACGCCTGGATCGGCGCCGAGTTCGTGCTCGCCGTGCTCAGTCTGTTCGCGTACGAGCGACCGGCAGATAGTGCGCTCGTGCTTGCGGCCGGCATCTCCAATGCGTGGCTCGACGCCGGCGGCGTCGGCATCGACAACCTGCCGACCTGGTGGGGGCGACTTCGCTACACCATGAGACGCCGTGAGGGCGTGATCGAGCTCGAGCTCGCGCCGGGGCTGCGCCAGCCCGCTGGCGGCATCGTGATCCAGCCGCCGCTTCCACGATCGCTGGTCTCCGTCGAGGTCGATGGCCGTCAGATCGCCGATTTCGACGCCAAAAGCGTCACACTGCGGAAATCGCCCGCGCAGGTGGTAATGCGGTTCTGACACGGCGTGAGAGGAGGTCTTATGAATAAGATCACGTTTCTCGTCGCCGCCTCGGCGGCGCTGGTGGGTTGTCTGTCGACGGCCCCCGCCTCCGCCACACCCCAGCTTTTCTCGGAGGCAACGAAGCAGGGCTTGCCGGCGCAGAACTGTCAGTATTGCCATGTGTCCAAGGCGCCCCGGAAGGACAGCTACAGACCGGAAGACCTGAACGAGCGCGGCAAGTGGCTGATGACTGAAAAGGACAATCAGCGGGCAAAGGACGTCAAGGCCGACTGGCTCAAGCAGTACCCGGGGAGCAAGGAGCAAAAGTGACCGTGCTGTTGTCGCTCGCTTGAAAGTTCTTGATTTCCGGCGCAGCGGCGAGCGCGGCTGCGAGGCCTGTGACAAAGGTCGCGTGAGTCGGCCGGCTCAAGACGGATCACTAAGCGGTCGACCGCGGCGGCCGTGAAGCGGCACGACGCTGTGCCTCGATCCATAGTTGAGTCGCGTCGAGCCGAGTTTGGCGGCCGCCACCCGCGAGAGCGCCGCGACTTCGTCTGCATTGGTCATCTCGGACAGAACACGAACGACCCGCTCGAACAGAATGGACCCCGCCGCCTTCACCTTCCGGCATCGGTGCCCCGTCCCGCATGCGCATTGGGTATCACTGGAACAGAAAATGGAGACAATCGTCGCACCACGTCTGCTCCGATCCGGTCGTGGTGTCACGCTTCGGTGAACCACGGCGAGCTGCGGGAAGCGATCGGAACCGCCGGCTATGCATCGCCAGTTCAGACCCGTTCTAGCGCCTCAGAATGGCTATTACCGCGCCCACTTTTCCACCCATACATCCAGCCTTCATCCACCCATACACCCAGCCTTACATAAGTGTCGTCGTGGATCGCCGGGGCGCGGAGGCGGAGGCGCGATACTCAAAAGACCATGCTCGTGAATCGTCCGGACGCAAAAACCCTCCTCGAGATCCTCGATTTCCATCCGCCGGACTGGCGCCGATACTACCGTGAACTCTTTGACCGCTTTCCGAACCTCGCATCCAGATGGATCAACACGAACCTATGGAACATGCCGGAGCGAAGCCCCGCTGATCAATGGGCAGTTGACGACCACATACGGATGGTCCAGGCCGCAGACGCTCGCCAGCATGCCGATGAACGTATGCTGGCCGAGATCCGCGCGCTCGCTCTAGCGCCGTTTTGCCCCCGTATTAGGGGGCCTCGCCACAAGGCACCGCAGCGCGCGTCGTCGCCCCCAGGCGCCGTCATGGGATGTCGAATGGCGGTGGTCAGCCTGTTCCCCGAACGAGGCCGGCGTAGCGGCTGAGAGAGTGCGCGGAGACCCTAACTCGGATCAGAGCTCAAGCTGGGTCTCCAACCCGGGCGGACACTTCTTCCACCGGTAACCCTGCAGACCGAGGTTGTAGCCGTAGTCGAAGAGAGCCTTCATGTAGAGGGTGTCAAACTCCCCCTTCTTGCTCTCGAACTTGAAGTCGGGACCGATGTAAGCCAGGTTGAAATCGAACCCGTCGCGCTGCGTCGTCAGGTAGATCCGATAGAGATCACCGAGGCCCTGCGTGTGGAGGAGCGAATTGATGGCCCGCCCCGCGATGCTGATCGTCTGCCGCTTGATCGGCGACCAGATGGCGCCGAGCGCGGAGTTCCGGATGATGTAGATCCGGCCGGCGCGCGTCATTTCCACTCCCATGGAACGTGCCACTCCGCGCATGCTCGGCGGGTAGAGGAAGACCTGCGCCGAAGCTCCGCCGTCTACGTGCATCTCTTCGTACGGCTGGCCGTCCACGTCGACACGCACCATCGACGGGGGTAAGGCCCCGGGGACTGCGGCCGAGGCTAGGAGGATGGTCCGCCAGAGATCGGGCGCCTTGGGATCGCCGCTGGCGGCGATCGTCCCCATATTCCAGATGACCGGATGGCGAGCGTCGAGGTTCGTGGTCCCAACGAGAAGGATGCGGCCCTTCTGATGCTCCTCTGCGACCCGAGATAGGAGCGTCTGATCGATCGATCGGGAGATCAGGCTCGAGAGCGGGCGGTTGTCGGCCATGGCGTCGTTGTTGACAGCCGCCAGGATGGTCCGTTTTTTCATGATGTCGGCCGGCTTCACCGCCGTGTAGATCTTCCTCAGCAGCTCGTCGTATTCGTAACCCAGGAATGCGAGCGGCGCGATCAACGCCCCCGTACTGACGCCGGTCACGATGTTGAAGCTCGGGCGGTTTCTCGACGCGCTCCAGCCGCAGAGCAAGCCCGCTCCAAAGGCGCCGTTGTCACCGCCCCCCGAAATCGCGAGCATGTCCGCCGGCGGAAGCGGTCCGGTGTGGCCGGACCGGGCGAGGAATTCCGCTTCGCGTTGCCGCGCGGCTACGACGTCCTTGACGAGGGGCTCGACGTCCACGCCGACCAAATAGCGCGCGCCGGGGATGCCGGGGATGACGGCGCGCGGCGCGAGTTCCTGGGGCACTGGCGGGAGGCGGCGTGGCAGCCGGAAGGTGCGCAGCAGTGACAACGCCCCCAGCAGACTGACCGCGCCGATGCAGGATCCCCATTGGAGCATCTTGCGCATCCTTCGCTCCCTCCGGCCTGACCTCGGGCTCCCTAGTGTTTGCACCTCCAATGGATAAGAAGAGGGCCATCCGGCCCATCGTGGGTATAGACCGGATTCGAATCGGGTTGGGCGTCAAATCCACCGGCGAACTTGGCGCATATACTGGTCGAAGGCGGCGCCGAACTGCCGGCGCATCTTCGCCTCCTCAAACGGAATATGCGCCCAATTCGCGGTGGCGAGCACGAGCAAGGGAACTGCAAACATGGGCGGCGATCCCACCCAGAATGCAATCCCGAGCGTCGAGATCACGAGCCCTAGATACATCGGATTTCGCGTGAAGCGGAACGGACCGCCGACCACCAGCGACTTGTTGGTTTCAGATGTCGGATCGATTTCCGTGCCTTCGCGCCGGAACAGCAAAAAGGCCCAGCCGGAAATGGCAACGCCGATTGCGACCAGTGCAACGCCCAGCCAAACGATGCGGAGGTCAATCAGCGCGCGCCACGGATAGAACCAGCTCGTCGCGCCGGCGACGATTAGATAAAGGAAGGCCCAGACGGGCGGCGGAAGACTCAGCATAGGCAAACTCCGACGCCGAAGCTTACATCGTCGCCGCCATTTCACATTATTCCGCCGGTTGATCTTCGAGCCAAATCTCAAACAGCGGGATCTACACGCTCAGCGCAGATTTCGCTCGGCGGCCTATTACTCCGAGCGGTACCGGTATAGAGCGGAGCCTTCAATAGCGGTGGTGGCCCCAACGGGACGTGATCGAACTTGCATAATTCGCTTGCATGATTTCATTGCGCGCTGATCATCCGGAGCCATCCCCTGCTCTGGCTGCTGAAGCACTGGTCCTCGTGAGGGGTACAAAGCATCACAGGCTTGGCCGACCATGATCGAAACAGCACATCTGCTGCGTTGAGCTATCATGGCGCCGACACGCCCTCGGGCAGGTCAAGCCATGTCCGTCCTCGATATCCTGCTCGGCAAGCCCCTTGCGTCCTCCGACGAGCGCGGTGAACAGATAGGAGCGTCCGCCGGAATTCCCATCTTCGGACTCGACGCACTCAGTTCCGCGGCGTACGGCCCGGAAGCCGCCCTGACGCTCCTGAGGCCGCTGGGAATCGCAGGCGTTGCCTACATCGTCCCGGTCAGTGCGAGCATCATCGTGCTGCTCGCGATCGTCTATGTTTCATACCGTCAGACGATTGCCGCGTACTCCGGGGGCGGCGGCTCCTACACGGTGGCGTCGGAGAATCTCGGTGTCCTGCCCGGCCTCCTCGCCGCCGCCGCCCTCATGATCGACTACATCCTCACCGCCGCTGTTGGGATCTCCGCCGGAGTCGGCGCACTGGTGTCGGCGGTGCCGAATCTGCAGCCGCATACGCTGTCGCTTTGTCTCGGAATCCTCACGCTGATCACGCTGGTGAACCTGCGTGGTGTGCGCGAGGCCGGCGCCGTCTTCATGATTCCCACCTATCTGTTCATCGGCACCCTGCTGCTGACAATCGCAGGCGGCCTCATCAAGACAATTCTCGCCGGCGGACATCCCGCTCCAGTCGTCGCACCTTCGGCCTCTGCGCCACCCGTGACCGCCATTGTCGGCGTGTGGCTGCTGTTGCAGGTGTTCTCGAGCGGCTGCACCGCGATGACGGGCGTTGAAGCCGTCAGCAATGGCGTGCGCGCCTTCCGCGAGCCGATCGTGAAGACCGCCCAGCGTACGCTGACAGTCATCATCGTCCTGCTGATTGTCCTTCTCGCTGGCATTGCCTACCTCGTCCGGGCCTATGGAATCACGGCCACCGACCCCGGCCAGCCCGGCTATCAAAGCGTGCTGTCGATGCTCGTCATGGCTGTCGTCGGCCGGGGTTGGTTCTACTACGTGACCATTGGCTCTGTCGTCGCTATCCTTTCACTCTCGGCCAACACCGCCTTTGCCGACTTCCCGCGTCTCTGCCGCGCCGTCGCGCAGAACAACTTCCTGCCACATGCGTTCGCCTTCCGCGGTCGCCGTCTCGTCTTCACGGAAGGTATTCTTGTTCTCGCGGCTCTCACCGCTGGACTCCTCATTCTCTTCGACGGTGTTACGGATCGTCTCATCCCCCTCTATGCGATCGGCGCGTTCCTGGCGTTCACGATGTCTCAGGCGGGGATGGTGGCCCACTGGAAGCGCGTGCAAGGCAGCGGCGCAACGAGAAACGCGCTGCTCAACGGTCTCGGGGCTGCGGCGACAGGCGCAACGCTTCTGGTCGTGCTGGTGGCCAAGTTCACGCAAGGAGCGTGGGTGAGCACGCTCCTGATCGTGACCATGCTGTGGGTGATGCTATGGGTGCGCCGCCATTACGATCGCGTTGCGCAGGAAACCCGTAGCTCGACTCCCCTCGTGGTGGCCAAACCACAATCGCCAATCGTGATCGTCCCCATACAGGACTGGAACAAGATTGCCGAGAATGCCCTCGAGTTCGCCCTCACGCTGTCCACGGACATCATCGCCGTGCACGTGGCAATGGAAGACGAAGACACTCTTCTCCAGCGCGAGTGGAGCCGCCTGGCGGAGGCGCCGGTGAAGCGTGCAGGAATCACCCCGCCGAAGCTCGTTGTGCTGCCATCACCCTACCGGTTGGTCGCCCTTCCCATCTGTAATTTCGTTTTGAAGGTCGAAGCGGACAACCCCGGTCGTCAGATCGCGGTGATCGTACCCGAGTTGGTGGAGCGGCACTGGTACCACTATCCCTTGCACAACAAGCGCGCCGAAATCCTGAAGTGGTTCATCCTGTTCAAGGGCAACGAGCGCATTGTCCTCGTCAACGTGCCGTGGTACATCAGGGCCTGAATCGCCCCGGAAAAGCATTCCGAGACCGGGCCTATCCCGCCACCAGCGGCGATCGTTCGATGAACTCCAGCAGCTTCAGCAGGGAATAACACGGGTTCGAATCCCGAACGGGATTTGGCAGCGGGACGTGTTCCCGACCGTACCGTTTGAAGGCTTCGCTCGAGCCGAGCGGCTAACTCGCGTCGGCACTCCGACCGAGCTCGCCCGTCGATCATGGCGAGCCCGGCCGGACGCGAGGCTCGATTAGAGACACACGCCCGAGGTGCCGATCCACGAGCGGCCGGCCTTCTCGCACTCGCTCGGGGACTTGTGCACCAGATCGGGCCGGTCCGTCGCCGAGGCACTCGGCGACGGGGACTGCATCGACGACTGCATCGACTGAAGGCGCGCACACCCGGCGATGAGCCCCAAGAGGACCAGAGCGATCGCACCGGCTTTCATGGGTCCCCCTCCTCTGCGGACACCCGTGAAGGACGCACGCCAGATCACCGCAGTCGCGGCGCCAGCTGCGCCAACCCGAAGACTACGGCGAAGGCGAGAGGACATTATTCCCAAACCGCCCCGACGTCCATCGGTACCTCGGCGTCAGATGCCTGCAGAGCCGCGCATTCTTCACGACCATAATTTCCGGCTCGCTCGCGGCGTCACGTGGCTCGAGCCCACGCTGAGCGTCGAGTGATCTATAGCGAAGTCATGCTCATGGAGGGGCAGCTGCGCGATCCGGTGTATCGGCGGCTCGTTTAATTTCGCGCGGTCGTCACACGTTTCGCGATTTGAATTCGAAGAGTTGGAATTCACGAGAGGCTCGCGTCCGCCGGGCTTGGACTCGCCGCTTCTCCGGCATATGAATTGCCTCGCCTGTGCGAGCAGGAGGAGATCATATGAGCAAGATCACAGTTCTCATTGCTTTGCTCGTTGGCGCGTTCATCGCCACATCCAGCATCGCCCTCGCAGCTGGTCCGACCCAGGCGGACTTCGACGCGTGCAATCAGATCGCGCAGTCGCAGGTCAGCAGCCCCAGCGCCTCGCCGCAAACCCCGTCCCGAACCGATATCAAGTCCAGCAGCCCTGCTACGACGCAGGCCGCCCCGAGTTCCGAGAGCGCAGACAAGGCTCGGGTCGAAAACCAGGCCGACCAGCTTCGCGGCATCGCCGACGCCTCCAAAGATGACCCGGCTTACCAAAAGGTATATCTCGACTGTCTCAGGAGCCGCGGTTTCTAAACCTCAAACGGCGTGGGCTCCCGCGCTGGCGGGAAGCCCGCGCCGTTAAAGCTCGTCCCACTTGGCGGGCCGCCGGCGGCAATCCCTGACTTCGTGGTTTTGGTGGCCATCCGGTTGCATAACAGAGCACCGAACGACGGGCCGGGACGGCCGCGTCTTGCAGGTAGCTCTCAAGTATCTGTCACTCGCGCGGGCCCTCGTTCAACTGAAGCCATCCAGATTCACACGGGCGACGCTGGGTTCGTAATGACCGAGCGCGAATTCGCACGATGGCAGATGGTCATCGCCGCCACACGTGCCCGACGTGTTCTTCCCATGACATCGAACGTCCCATTCGCCAGCCACGGGACGTCCGGACGTACGTTTTGCGACTCTTAGGCTGGCGCGTCTATCGCTGTCGCGATTGCGGAGAACTTTTCTACGATCGCCGGCTGAAACGGAGACGGCGGCGGCTGTATTAGTGGCTTTCGCGCTTCGCTTGGTCACACGGT
>Ga0075421_100004010_pt1 | contig 17729 bp, 10 predicted proteins | sample SoiMetdeltSBSDD5_FD_75292 | JGI IMG/M metagenome (GOLD analysis project Ga0075421, IMG submission 75292) | Bulk soil microbial communities from a Populus tree surrounding site in Tennessee, USA - Soil MetaG P. deltoides SBSDD5 | ecosystem: Environmental > Terrestrial > Soil > Tree plantation...
GGCTCCCACTCGCTCGTTCGTTCAGCCGCCCGAGCGACGCCGGCCAACATATTGCCTGCCCGCGAGTGGCCGCTAGTACCCTCGTCAAGCAACGTCGGGTAGGGAATCGCGTCGGCGGTCGCGTGACCTCTTCGGTGTGAAGGCTGCTAGTTCGTAACAACGCGTGTCCGTGCAGTGCCGGCGCACCTTGCCGACCTGCACTTTCGTGCCGGTCAGTGTCATCGTGTGCCGCTTGGTATCGATGGCTTCCGGTGACTCCCTGGTGACCCCAGCCCTCTGGGGTTATGAGCCGACGGAGTCGCGGTCCCTGCGGTCGTTTGATACCGCCTGATAGACGTAGCCGGACGCCTACCTCCGCCCGGGGGTTCGCATGGTGTCCAGCCCGTCTCGGGCCGTCCCGTTAGCAGGTTCGTTAGCACCGGGACCCACTCGATGAGCGTTCAGGTTAACCTCACACGGGTGCCGGCACCGACTATACGACACCGGTCTGCCATCGTGCTTAGGGCCGCCGCCCAAACGCGTCGAGCAGTCGGGCCTGCGGCGAAGCCGAGGCGCCAACGTGCCGCTTGGACCCTCGCCATACGCCCCGAACGCCACCATCTCACCCAGGTGCGCCGCCAACCGGACTGAGGTCGCCGGCTGGGCTGGGGACCACCGGGACCAATCGGGGACCAGGTGGTCCCCAAAGCACCGGCGAAAGGTGCCAAACGCGAAGGGGATAGGGTTTCGGCTTCGGTGGTTGCTGTTTTCGCAGGTCGTGCGTAGCGCATGTTCCTGGGGGTCAAGAATCGCGTTGCGCCTCACCCCGCAGGGTCCAACCGTCGCGGGTCCGACAGCCCGACGTACGTCGTTGGCCATTAGTCCGTGGTAGCGAACTCCGCCGCCGAGATGGTCTGATTTCCGCTTGCCTCGACGGCCAGGACTTCCCATTCGTAGTCAGAGTCGCGCTTGAGGAAGCCGCGCGGGATTCTGAGGTGGTTGGCTGTCGGCGGCATCATGACGTCCAGCGTGATGGTGGGGAGTGCCTTGAGCTTCGTGTCGGTGGACACGATCACCTGGTAGGCGATGATCCGGCTGTGCTTGGGCGCTGGCACCTTCCGCCAGCGCAGAACCGTGGTGCGCGGGTTCTGCGGCCCGGATCCCTCGGTCGGTGACAACAGTTTCGGCCCCTTGGGCAGGTGGTGGGTGAGCCGCGCCGAGCCGACAAGGCGTTCGCCCTCCAGCCCCCGGCCGCGGAACTTGTACCTTCCGGCCGGCCAGCGATCGAGCAGCTGCGGGAGCGGAAGCTGCTTGAACGACGGCTCGGCACTTTCGAGGAACAGCTCGGTACCCCCTTGCTTGGCCATGATTCCCTTGGTCACGGTCGTGAAGATCCGGTGTCCCTTCGGGTCGTAGATCGACATCCGCTTCCATTGCTGAGCGTCGAGGAACACCTGCACGCCTCCGTCGCGATCGGTGGAGTTGATCTCGAATTTGAGACGCGCATCGGCGAGCTTCACCACCTCGTGAGTGGCCGGCCTCGAGGCATCACCAGCATGTCCGGCATCTGCGTGGCCAGTAGCTCCGAGGCTGCCGGCAAGCAGCGCGGTTGGTGCGGCAACCGCGGCAAGCACCGTCTTCATCGTCGTCCTCCTCCAGTCGACAACGCAACGGATCTGAACTCTCGCGGGGCACGCTATGCGGACAGCGCTGAATGCCTACTGAACCTGCCGGTGGTGGAGGTTGGGAAGCAGAGGTCTATCGTCGCCGGTGGGTGCCAGTCCATGCTCTGATCGGTTGCTTCACGTGGCGCGAGTGTCGACGGTTGCAGCTCGTAAGGCTCCGATTAGTGATACGCCGCCGACTTTCTGGCGACGGTGGTCACCCCGGTGGAACGGCTTGCCGCTGGGCTTCCCGCCGGGGTTGGATGCGACAGTGGTCCCACCAATCAGCTCCGTGCTCTGCGGGGCGCTGCTCGTCCTCGGGCTGCTTGGTTGCGCGTACGGTGTCCTGATCTGGGCCAGCATTCCGGACTCGGACACCTCCACGGGCACGCTGGTCGCTTTCGGTGGATGTTCGCCGGTCCAGGGCTGGTCGCGGCGAGCGTCGGTGCCTGGCTACTGCGCCGAACGCGGCCTCGCGACTAACCGGATCGATCCTCTGACCCCCATGCCATAGCTGTCCGCTTGGACCGCCTGTCGCTGGCGGTGGCGTTGCCGACGCTGCTGGTTGCGTTCGCCCGCTACAGCCAAGACAACAGTCTGACGACACGACCGACCGGTCCCTGCCACACACCCGGTCCCGCATGATCCGTCGTCCTCCGCAGGTCCCGGACGGATGGTGACCTTTGACTCTTATGCCGCAGGCGCTGACCCGTCACCATCGGCCCTGCTTGGAGGAAACCGTCGTGGGCATGACGACGACACCATCGGCGGCGATGACCGCCATATCGCGCTCGGGCTGCAGGTGTTGGTCGCGCATGAAGCCAGATCCTCACGAAAGCGACACCTCTATCGGCTTGTTGGCCATATCGGATTGTCGTTCCTCGAGCTCCCGAGGAGCTGGAGTCGTGAGCCGGAGCACCGCAGAGGTGGTCACATGATGCGTTGGGTTGTGGGATCGAGTCAGCGATTCCGTCTGATCGTTCTGGGCGTCGCGGCGGCCATGGTGGTGATTGGCGCGGTGCAGCTGCGTGAGGCCAAGGTGGACGTGTTGCCGGAGTACTCGCCAACCGTCGTACAGGTGCGGACCGAAGCGCTTGGGCTGTCTTCCGCCGAGGTCGAGCGGATGGTCACGACACCCATCGAGAAGGACATGTTCAGCGGCATCGCGTTCGTGGATGAGCTCCGCTCCGAGTCGATCACCAGCCTGTCGACGATCGATCTCGTCTTCGAGCCGGGGACAGACGTCATGGACGCCAGACAGCTGGTGCAGGAGCGGCTGGCCCTTGCGCCCGGGCTACCCAACGTGTCGCAGACGCCGGAGATGCTGCAGCCCCGGTCGTCCACGAACCGGGTCCTGATGGCCGAGCTCTCGTCGACCTCGCTCTCCCAGGTCGAGCTATCGGTCCTCGCTCGCTGGCGGATCGTGCCCGGGCTGGTGGGCGTTCCGGGAGTGGCCAACGTTGCGGTCTGGGGGAATCGTGACCGGCAGCTGCAGGTGCTGGTCGATCCGGAACGGCTGCGAGCCAACGGTGTCACCCTGGAGCAGGTCGTGGAGACCACCGCAAACGCGTTGTGGTTCTCGCCGCTGAGCTTCGTCGAGGCCTCCGTACCCGGGACTGGGGGCTTCATCGACGGCCCCAACCAGCGTCTGTCGGTCCGCCATGTGCTGCCGATCCGGACCGCGGCGGACCTGGCGGAGGTAGTCATCGAGGACACAGACGAGGCGGCGCTACGGCTCGGGGATGTGGCCGACGTGGTCGAGGACCATCAGCCGCTGATCGGCGACACGATCACCGGCAGCGGCGACCCCGGTCTGATGCTCGTGGTCGAGAAACTTCCTGGGGCCAGCACGCGGGAGGTCACCGAGGACGTCGAGACCGCACTGGAGGATTTGAGACTCGGCCTGCCGGGCGTCGAGGTCGACACAACCGTGTTCCGGCCGGCCTCGTTCGTCGACTCGGCTCTCGACAATCTCTCCCTCGCGCTGCTGTTGGGCGGCCTGCTACTTCTCGTGGTGATCGCCACGCTCTTTGTCAGCTGGCGCGCCACGGTGATCACCCTGGTATCGATCACGGTGGCGGCCGTAGCGGCAGCACTGGTCCTGCACCTGTTGGGGGCGACCTTCAACGCGGTTCTCCTGGCTGGTCTCATCATGGCACTGGTGGTCATCATCGACGAGGCAGTCGTCGGCGTCCACAGTGTGCTGCGCCGGAGAGCGGAGGCGCCAGGCGACGCCCACTCGGGCCTTGTCGAGGCGGCGCTCGCAGTCCGCGGCCCGCTCGTGTTCGCCACGTTGATCGTCGCCGCGACTGCCGCGCCGCTGTTCCTGCTTGGCGGTGCCGCCGGCGCCTTCTACCACGAGCTCGCGATGGCCTACCTGGTCGCGGTGGTTGCAGCCATGGCGGTCGGGCTGACCGTAACCCCGGCGCTGAGCGCTCTGTTGCTGTCCGGCGCGGCGATTCCAAGCGACGAGCCGTCGCTTGTGCGCTTGCTCCGGCGCGGCCATGGAGCTGCGCTGGCGCGCATGGTCAGGCGGCCGGTCGCGGCGTACGCGGCGGTCGGCCTGGTGATCGTGATCGGTGTCGCCGCGCTGCCAACACTGGGGAGCTCCACATTGCTGCCACCGTTCAAGGACCGGGACCTCCTGATCGACTGGCAAGCCGCCCCAGGTACTTCCCACCCGGAGATGATGCGGATCACCAACAACGCCGCCGACGAGTTGCGAGCGATTCCCGGGGTACGGCGCGTTGGTGCGCATGTCGGGCGAGCGGTGACCTCGGACCAGACCAGCGAGATCGACGCGGGACAGCTGTGGCTGAGCATCGATGAAGCCGCAGACTACGGGCGCACGATCGATGCCGTTCGTGCGGCGATCAACGGGTACCCCGGAATAAGTGCGGACGTGCACACCTACCCCGACAAGCTGGTGCGAGATGCCCAGTCCACGCCTGACGATCTGGTCGTACGGGTCTACGGCGACAACTTCAACGTGCTGCGCGACAAGGCGGACGAAGTGAGCGAGGCGATCGCGGACGTGGACGGGGTGTCGTCGCCAGCAGTCGGCGAGCTCGACCATGTGCCGACCCTCCAGATCGAGGTCGATCTCGTCGAGGCGGAGCGCAACAGGATCACCCCCGGCGACGTACGGCGGGCAGGGGCCACCTTGGCGCAAGGGCTCCTGGTAGGCAACCTGTTCGAGGAGCAGAAGGTGTTCGACGTGATGGTCTGGGGCGCCCCGGAGCTGCGCAACAGCGTGTCGGACATCAGCGACCTCCAGGTTGACCAGCCCGGCGGTGGTCAGGTCCGGCTCGGCGACGTGGCCGGCGTGCGGGTTGCGTCCGTGCCAAGCGTCATCCGCCATGAAGGGACCTTTCGCTACCTCGATGTCACCGCTGACATCAGCGGTCGTGATCGGGCGGCGGTCGTCGAGGATGTCCAAGCGCGGATCCAACAGATCGAGTTCCCGCTCGACTATCACGCTGCGGTGACCAGCCAGCCCGCGGCCACCTCCACCACCAGCCCGACTCAGATCCTCGGATACAGCCTTGCCGTCGCCGTCTTGGCGTTCCTCTTGCTACAGGCCGCCTTTGCGAGCTGGCGATTGACCGCGGCGCTGTTCTTGGTGCTCCCGGCGGCTGCGGCCGGCGGCGTCGTCGCGGTGGCGCTGGGGCGCGGCGCACCCACAGTTGGCATGGTCGGCGGGCTGCTGGCGGTGGTCGGCCTCACGGCCCGGTGGCTCGTGCTCCAGGTGCGCCACATCGCGAGGGTCGAGGAGGAGAGCGGGAAACACGGTGCCGATGTGGCCGCCCGCGCGGCCGGGGAACGGCTCGCGCCGGTGGCCATGACCACCCTCGGGACAATCGCGGCAATCCTCCCGCTGCTGGTCATGGGCAACGTTCCCGGCCTCGAGGTGGTACGACCGCTGGCGTTGACACTGCTCGGGGGCATCGTCACCGCGGCCGCGCTCATCCTGTTCGTCGTCCCAACCCTGTGTGCGCGGTACGGGGCCAGCCACGAGGACGTCGGGTTGGAGCCCGGCGGCCGTCCGATCGAAGGGGAGCCGAGCCATGCGTAACCAATGGGTGGTGATAGCGGTGATGTGTGCGGCTGGAGCGGCGCTGACGGCGTGTGACAGCGAGTCCGCCACCGCCGAGTCGCCGCCGGCGGCCGTGGTGGAGGAGGTCGCCGGGTCCGAGCAGCCGACCATCACGCTGACCGAGCAGGCGGCTGACCGAACCGGCCTCGAGACAGCCGAGGTCGGCTCGCAATCGACGCTGGCCGTTCCGTACAGCGCTCTGCTTTATGACCCGAACGGCGACACCTGGGTGTATGTCAGCACCGAGCCGCTGACCTACACCCGTTACTCGGTGACGGTCGACGATATCGACAGGGGCGTGGTGACGCTGACCGACGGACCCCCGCCCGGGACCGAGGTCGTCACCGTTGGAGTCGTCGAACTGTGGGGCGCAGAGAACGGCATCGGGTAGTAACCGGGAGAAACGAGCCAGCCCATGATGCGGTGGATAATCGAATCGAGCTTGAGGTTCCGGATGCTGGTCCTCGCCTTGGCGGCAGGGATGATGCTCATCGGCGTTGGTCAGCTCAGCTCCGCCAAGGTGGACGTCTTCCCGGAGTTTGCGCCGCCCCGGGTGCAGGTGGAGACCCCCGCCTTCGGCCTCTCCGCGACCGAGACCGAAGAGCTGGTCACCGTCCCGATCGAGCAGACCCTGCAGAGCGTTCCCAACCTCGACGAGCTGCGCTCCAAGTCGATCCCTCAGCTGTCCACGATCGAGATGATCTTCGAGCCGGGGACCGATCTACTGACCGCGCGTCAGCAGGTGCAGGAACGACTCCAAGGGATCGCCGCCACGTTGCCGGCCTGGGCACTGAGCCCGAAGATGCTCCAGCCGCTGTCCGCGACCAGCCGGGTCATGAAGATCGGTCTCAGCTCGGAGACGCACTCGCTTATGGACCTGTCGATGACCGCGTTCTGGAACCTCAGGACCCAGCTGTTGAAGGTGGAAGGTGTAGCCAACGTACCGATCTGGGGCGAGCGCCTGAAGATGATGCAGGTGCAGGTCGACCCGAAGCGGATGGCTGCCAACGATATCTCCCTGAACCAGGTGCTCGAGACCACCTCCAACGCCCTGGACACGGGGTTGCTGACCTTCGCCGATGGCGCGGTCACCGGCACGGGTGGGTACCTCGACACCCCTAACCAGCGGCTCGCGATCCAACACGTCATGCCACTCAACTCGCCGGATGCGATGTCCCAGGTGGTGATCGAGAAGGGGCCGGAAGGGCCGGTGGCGCTTGGTGACGTCGCCGAGCTTCGGTACGACCACCAGCCGCTGCTGGGCGACGCGGTCATCAACGACGGTCCTGGGCTGATGCTGATCGTCGAGAAGCTGCCCTGGGCCAACACCCTGGAGGTGACGCGTGGCGTCGAGGAGGTTCTCGACGAGCTGGCCCCGGGCCTACCCGGCGTTGAGATCGACAGCGAGATCTTCCGCCCAGCCACCTTTATCGAGATGGCCATCGACAATCTCACCGATGCACTGCTGCTCGGGACCCTTCTGGTCATCCTGGTGCTGGGGCTGTTCCTGTTCCAGTGGCGGACGGCGCTGATCAGCATCGTTGCCATCCCGCTCTCGTTGACCGCCGCCTGGCTCGTGCTCCATTGGCAGGACGTCACGGTCAATACGATGGTTCTGGCCGGTTTCGTCATAGCGATCGGCGTCGTCGTGGACGACGCCATCATCGACATCGAGAACATCGTCCGGCGGATTCGGGAGTCTCGGCGGGCGGGAAGCACGAGGTCCACGGCACGGATCATCGTGGACGCGTCGCTCGAGGTCCGCGCGCCCATCGTCTACGCCACCTTGATCATCATCGCGGCGGTAGCCCCGGTCTTCTTCCTGACCGGGTTGAGCGGTTCGTTCTTCCGTCCGTTGGTGGCCGCGTACGCGCTCGCCGTACTCGCCTCGTTGCTGGTCGCGTTGACCGTCATCCCGGCACTGGCGCTGATCCTGCTCCGCAAGGCGCCGCTGGAACGTCGGGACCCACCGCTGATCGCCTGGCTGCAGCGCGGCTACCGGGTCGTGCTCGTCAGGGTCATCAATCGGCCGTGGCGCGGGTATGCCGTCGGCGCATTGGTCATGGTCGCTGGCCTGGCGGTGCTTCCCGGTCTCGGTCAGGCGCTACTTCCCGACTTCAAAGAGCGCGACTTCCTGATGCACTGGGTGACCGATCCATCCACATCCCACCCCGAGATGATCCGGATCACTGAGGCGGCCAGCCGTGAGCTGCGTGCGATCGATGGCGTACGGAACTTCGGCGCGCACGTCGGCCAGGCCCTGGAAGGCGACGAGCCGTACGGCATCTACTTCACCGAGAACTGGATCAGTATTGACCCCAGTGCGGACTATGACCAGACGGTCGCGAAGATTCAGGAGGTTGTCGACGGCTATCCGGGGCTTCGCCGGGATGTGCAGACCTACCTGGAGGAGCGGATCCGCGAAGTACTGACCGGCACGGGGGAGGCGGCGATCGTCGCTCGGGTGTACGGCGAGGAGATGGACGACCTGCGTGCACAGGCGGACGAGGTCCGGGACGTGCTGGCCGGGATCGACGGGGTCGTCGAGGCGCAGGTGCAGCTCATCGTCGATGTCCCGCAGATCGACGTAGAGGTCGATCTCGTCGCGGCTCGGGAACATGGCCTCAAGCCCGGCGACGTCCGGCGTGCGGCGGCCGCCATGGTAAGCCAGGAGGAGGTCGGCGACTTCTTCCTGGCCGGCCGCACCCACGACGTCGTCGTGACCGGGACGCCTGAGACCAGCGGGAACCTGACCGCGATCCAGAACCTGCCGATAGACACCCCGAGCGGTGACCGTGTGTTGCTGCGGGACGTGGCGGACGTAGCGGTCAACGCCACTCCCAACGAGATCGAGCACGACGGCACACTGCGAAAGATCGACGTCACCGCCAACGTCCGCGGTCGGGATCTGGGCTCGGCGGTGCAGGAGTTCGAGGAGCGGCTCGACGAGATGGAGTTCCGTAGGGGCTATTACGTGAGCTTGCTCGGCGAGTTCGCCGAGCGGCAGCAGGCGCAGAACCGGCTGCTCTTGCTCGGGGTCGGCGCCGGTGTCGCGATCCTTCTCCTGCTCCGGCAGTCGTTCGGTGGCTGGCGGCTGGCCATAATGTCATTCGTGCTGCTGCCCTCGGCGCTTGTGGGCGGCCTGCTGGCGGCGTACCTCGGTGGCGGCATCATCTCGCTGGGATCGTTGGTGGGTTTCTTCACGATCTTCGGTATCGCCGCGCGCAATGGAATTTTGATGATCAACCACTTCCAGCATCTGGAACGGGAGGAGGGCGAGCTCTTCGGGCCGGCCCTCGTGCTCCGAGGCGCGCGGGAGCGACTGGCGCCGATTCTGATGACCACGCTGGCTACAGCGCTTGCGCTGGTGCCCATGGTCATCTTGGGCGAGGTCCCGGGCAACGAGATCGAGCATCCGATGGCCCTCGTCATCCTCGGCGGGCTAGCCACCTCCACGCTGCTCAACCTGTTTGTGGTGCCCGCACTGTATCTGCGGATCGCCAAACCGATGCCGGCTGGTGCGGCATCGTCCTGAACGATCCGCACAGCTGTCGACGCGACTTAGCCCGGATCCACCGATCGACGTGACCACCACCTGATGCGTGGGCAGCGACTTGAGCGCGGATAGCGGACCGCAACTAGAGCGCTGTGCGTTCGTGCACGGCTCCCACGGTCCGGACGGCACCGAAGGGTGACTGAGCACGGACATTACCGGCATCACGAATCCCCTGCAATGCAGGTCAACCTCCGGCTCTCGGGCGATACGAGACGAGGGATCCGGTCACGGCCGCTTAATCTGGGGGAGAGGGGGCGGTTTTCCGCTTCGGTTGTGGCGGTTTTCGCAGGTGGTGCGTGGCGCATAGTTCTGGGGGTCAAGGGGTCGCCGGTTCGAATCCGGCCAGCCCGACTAATCTGACCAGCAGAAACGTCACTAAGTAAAGTTTCACTGGCGTTGCGTGGCATGCAACGTGGCATGAACTGTGTATGGTGACGGCCTGTGGGGCATCGACTCGCCGGCGCAAACGCCCACGAGGGAGCATCGAGGAGCTGCCCTCTGGGGCTCTGCGAGTTCTTGTGTACGGGGGCGTGGACCCGCTGACGAAGCGACCGATCTAGCTTCGGGAGACCATTGCCCCGGGGCCGCGGGTGCAGGGCGACGCGGAAACCGACTGCAACGACTGCTGTCTGAACTCCTGCCCGGGCAGGCGAAGGAGGACATCACCGCCCTGCAGGCAAAGGCAATGCTCGCTGGCGTGCGTCCGCGGGACCTGGCCGGGAGACCCGCCGCCGGCTCGCCGCCGAGCAGCTCACCGACTTGGTCGCGATCGACAAGAAGATCAAGGCCTCGACCAAGGAACTCAAGGCCATGGTCCAAGCCCGCGGTTCGACCCTGATGGACCTGCCCGGCATCGGCCCCGTCGTGGCCGCCCGGATCCTCGCCGACGTCGGCGACGTCGCCCGGTTCGCCGACCGGAACCGGTTCGCGTCCTGGACCGGCACCGCACCCCTAGACGCCTCCTCCGGCGAGCAGATCCGACACCGGCTGTCTCGGGCCGGGAACCGGAAGATCAACCACATGCTCCACATCGCCGCAGCCACCCAAGCCCGCTTCGACACCGAAGGCCGTGCCTATTACCGGCGCAAACTCGCCGTGGGCAAGACCCGCATGGAGGCCATGCGCTGCCTCAAGCGACGCATCTCCGACGCCGTCTACCGCCAGCTTCTCGCCGACGCCCGCGCCGCTAACGCCGTGGCAGTCGACACGGGCCCGGGAGGGCACTGCGGGGCGACTCATCAATCCAGCGCGGCCGACCTTCTCCCGCATATCGACACTTCGGATCAGCCACTTCCCGGACCCGCGACACCGACGCTACAACCCGCCTCGAGCAGCAGAAAAACCACCAAGGCCCACGTGCACTCTGCCGCCTCTTGACAACAGAGGGGAGCCGGAAAGACGCGGCCCCTCGCTGGTGATTGCCCGGGTCGACCTGCGGGTCGGCGGGGTCGAGCGTGACCCGGATCTGCCGACCGAGGAAGGCTGCGGCGCCGACCGCTTCGACATCGGGGAGCAGGAGTCGGCGGGAGCGGGAATGGTCCGGCCCTCGGTGTACAGCTGGGGCGCGCCCGCGCGGAGTTCGGCGTCGAGCATCGGGGCCATGGTTCGCACGTAGCTGTCGGTGAGGTGGTCGTTGCGGTAGACGAGGACGTTACCGACCACCAGCGGGCACGGCTTCGCCGGGCAGATCCACGGCGTCATGTCGATGGTGTGGAACATTGTCGGGGATTTGCCGACCGGCGTCGGCATCTGGTCGGCGACGGGAGCCACCGGGCAGGCGGTCGCGTCGGGTCCGTGGCGGTCGATGCAGTCGAGCACGTCGTCGGCGGCGCGCGGGTTGTCGCGGAGCCCGATCACCGCGATCCCGGCCGCATCGAGCTCCCGCCAGGCGCGCACCTGACCGGGGTTGACGTATTCGATGGGCTTTCCGGCCTCGGCGCGGGTGTCGGTCGCCTCGACGATGACGGCGTCCGGGTCGGCGCCGAGCAGGTGTTCCATCACGGCCCGGCCCCAACGGGGGCAGTCGCCGGACTTCTCAACGTACTGCAGCCGGCAGCCTGGCTTGGAGATGACCTGGAGGTGCCAGCCCTGGGCGCGTGCGGACGCGAGGAACGCGGACTCCCACTGGCTCATGTGCGAGGCGCCGACCAGGATCACGGTCCGGGTGGGGTTATCGGGCACGTGCGCGTCGCACACCGCGACGTTGGCGCCCCGGCGGGCCTGGCTGGCGCACTCAGCCCGGACCGATGGGCTCTTGTCGAGGTTGGCGACGAACGGCGACGGCACGAACGGCGTGTCGAAGGAGGTCGGCCCGTCGTACCCCTTGGCGAGGACGGCGGCGCCCGGGTGCTGCTCACCGAGCGACTGCAGCGCCGCCTGCTCGGCCTTCTGGTCGCGTTCGGTGTCGACGACCCACACGTGGGCCGCAACCGCGGCTATCGCGGTGAGCGCGACTCCGCCGACCAGGATCGGCGGCGCGCCGTGCCGGATCCGAATCCGGGTGATCGGGTGGGCGACGAGCTTGTTAGTCGCCCAGGCGAGCACCAGCGCGGCGGCCATCAGGCTCGCGGCGCCGTGCCATCGGATCACGTCACGATCGAGGACGAAGAGGTAGAAGATCAGCAACGGCCAGTGCCACAGGTAGAGCTCGTAGGAGATGTCCGCGAGCCGCCGTAGCGGCCGCAGCTGCAACATGACCCGTGGACTCCAGCGGGTCTGCGAGCCGGCTCCGATCAGCACCAGTAGCGCGCCGCCGACCGGCCACCACGCCTGTGGCCCGGGGTACGCCGCCGCCCCGTCAATCAGAAAGCCGGCGCTCGCCACCATGCCGAGCCCGGCCCACGCCAGCATCGCACGGAGCAGGTGGGGCAGCCGGTTGCCTACGATCACCGTCGCCAGCAGGCCGCCGACGGCCAGCTCCCACACCCTGGTGAGCGAGTCGAGGTAGGCCCGCGCCTGGAACGTCTCACCGAGCTGCCGCGCGTAAACGAACGACGTGACCGCGGCCGCGACCAGCACCACCGCCGTGACCCGGCGCGGCGTCAGTCCAAGCGCGGGTGGGGTCAGCCGGCACAGGCCGACGATCAGCAGCACCACGAGCGGGATCAGCAGCAGGAACTGAGCCTGTACCGACAGCGACCAGAAATGCTGGAGCGGGCTGGTGACGGGGGCGGCTGCGTCGTACTCGAGGCGGGAGGCGATGAGCTGCTGGTTTTGGAAGAACGCCGCGGAGGCCACCACCTCGCGGCCGACATCGATCCACCGGGCGCGCGGCATCAGCAGCACGGTCAGAGCGGCTGTCGCGGCGAGCACCACCAGCGCAGGCGGCACCAGGCGGGCAAGCACTCGGGAGTAGTGGTCCGACAGCTTGATCCCGTCGCCCTCGGCGTGCCGCAGCAGCGTGTACGTTGCCAGGAAGCCGGACACGGCCAGGAAGACATCAACGCCGCCCGAGACCCGGCCGGCGCCGAACAGATGAAAGCTCACCACGAGGACGAGGGCGAGCCCACGCAGGCCGTGCAGCTCGACGATTTGGTGCCGGCCGCGGGCGGCACCAGGCGGCGTCTCCGGTGGCGAAGATGCGTAGGCCCGCGGCTCGATCTCGACCACGGTGGCGCGCGGCAGCAAAGCCATGGCCCCTCCCCCAGGAGTCCGGCCGACGCTGCGGCCGCGATGACGGTGCTTCACCCCAATGGACGCCAACCAGCGGCGGAGTGGTTGTCGACGTTGCAGGTTCGTGACGAAGCTCCGGCGCCGCGCAGCTATGACACCGTCTTTCGGGTGCCGACCCGCAGCAGCCCCAGAGTGCTTCGCGACGGTGCCGACCCCGAAGGCGGCCGAGCAGCTCGTGCGGGTGATCCGCAGTAGTCGGCCAGCGACGGGCCGGCCGGACGGTACTCGTCGGCCGACGAGTACCTGCCCGGTCAGATAGGTGTAGCCGTCAGCCGCGGTCAGTATGTGCACCATCAACAGCGTGGCCAGCCCGAGCAGAGCGAGCGAAACGCGGCGATATGACGCAGGTCCGCGTGCCGGCGCAGTAACCCAGTTCGGGGTGGCGGCGGAGTCGGGTTTGATGTGGGCGAACAGGCTGCGGGCGTTCCACGTCGGGAAGGCTCTGATCAGCCAGGACGGGCCGTCGAGTCGGATGCGGGCGTCGCGGAGCGCATTTGCCCGGGTGAGCTGGCTGGCGTGCCATTTGATGAAGGCTTCGGCTTCGGCGGTGATGTAGGTCTTCGTCGAGACCTGGGTAGGTCTTGCAGATCTCGGTCTCGCCGTGCTCGAGCAGTAGCCAGTACCGCTCGTGGGGCCGGAACCCGGTGAAGTCGAACCGGATCACCACGCGTTGCTCGGGGAGCCGTTCCGGGCGGAGTGCGTTGCAAATCGAGCACAGCGCGACGTATCGGTCGAGGTTCTCGGGGGCGATCTCGAGCCACCGGGCCCCCCACGCGCCGAGCGTCTCGCAGACCTCGAACAGCTCGTGGCCGGACTCGGTGAGCTGCTAGCGGTGACCTCGCCCCCGAGGCTTCGGTGCCGACTCGACGATGCATAGGCGCTCGAGTTGCTTGAGCCGCTGAGCGAGCAAGGGTGTGAGAGAGCCCGGGCTCGCCCTCCAGGATCGCGCCGAAGGTGTCACAGCGCAGATGCAGGTTACGGATGATCAGCGGCGTCCACCGCTCGGCGAAGATCTCCGCGCCCCGGGCGATGGGGCAGTACTGGCCATAGGTCCTCACGAGTTCAGTGTCGCGATCCTCCCACCCGCGGTGAAGTCCAGATTCCTTACTTCAAAGTCCAGATTGCTGCCTTCTTTGCGGTGTCCATCGGTGCTGGGCTGGGCTCGTCCACGTGGAGGAGGAGCGATCAGAGCACCGATCAGCGAACGAAGCAGCCGTCCGAGCGACCTGGGCAACCTTTTCCACGTCAACCAAAACATCGCTCCGGCAAGCGGGAGGTGATGGTGATGACCGGAATCACCGCGAGACAAGGGACAAGCGAGATGCAGTGGGAACCCGACACCTCGCTGATCGACGCGGCGCGACAGATCGCGCCGATCATCGAGAAGCACAACGAGGAAGCAGAACGGGAACGACGCCTGTCCCAGCCCGTCTTGGATGCCTTGCGTGAGACGGGTCTCCTGCGAATGACCACTCCCCGCTCGCTTGGGGGGTTGGAGACTGACCCCGTCACCCGCGTCCTCGTCATCGAGGAGATCGGTCGCCACGACTCGGCGGCGGCGTGGACCTTGGAGAACCCTCTGGACTGGGCGTTCATGTGTTGCCGTCTCCCCGACGAGGGAGCCGACGAGATCTACAGTCGCGGAGCGGACATCCTCATCGCCGGCCAGTTCGGCCGCCCCCTGAAGGCGACGTCGACCAACGGCGGTTACCGCATCTCCGGTCGCGCCCCATTCGTCAGCAACTGCTATGACGCCGACTGGATCCTGTCGATGGTCGTCGTGGACGAGGACGAATCCGCCGAGGACGAGCCCCAGATGCGCATGGTCTACTTCCCCAGCGAAGAGTGCGAAATCATCGATACGTGGGACGTCATGGGGATGCGGGGCACGGGCAGCAACGACATCTCGGTGACCGACGTGGACGTACCCAAGTCCAGGACCTTCCCGTTTGTGCCGGAGTTCCAGCCGGGATCGCACTATCTGGGCCCGTTGTATCGACTCCCCGTCGTGGGCGCGGCCGCGTCCGGTATCCCGACGCCGATGCTGGGGGTGGCGCGACGAGCGCTCGACGAGGTGACCGATCTCGCCCGGACCAAGACCCCGGTGGCATCGATCGGCCGGTTGAAGGAACGCCCGTCGGCCCAAGTCCAGCTCGGCCGAGCGGAGGCGATCCTGCGCTCGGGGCGCTTGCTGCTCCTCGAGACCCTGAGCGAAGCATGGCAGCGATGCATCGACGGCGAGACCCACTCCCTGGAGCAGAAGGCCGAGCTCCTGCTCGCGATGGCCCACGCGATGAGCAGCGCGGTCCAGGCGGTGGAGCTCGCATGCAGCATCGCCGGAACAACGGCGTTTCGAGCCACCAGCCCGTTGGAACGCTGCTTCCGGGATGTTCAGACGATGAGACATCACGTCTTCGCCTCTGAACAGCGTTATGGGACCTTCGGGCAAGTGAGTCTCGGGGTTCCACCGGACTTCCCCGTCGTTGCCTTCTAGCGGGCCAGCCCCCCGAATGCGTCGGCGGAACGGGCTGCTGGTCGGCTGGGAGAACGACTGGATCGTCCTGACCTTCGAAACTGCCGACCCACGATCCACGAGGTGGACACCATGCCCGCTGCGACCTACGGAACCTCGGAGACGCCCGCGGTGGATCCCGACAGGTTCCGGACGCTGATGCGGCGGTTCGCTACCGGCGTCACTGTCGTGACCTGTCCGGGACCCGACGGCCCGGAGGGCATCACCGTGAATGCGTTCACCCCGGTGTCCCTACGCCCGCCGCAGGTGTTGGTGTGCCTCGAGCGCAGGTCACGGACCCTGCCTACGATCCTCACCGCAGGCAGATTCGCCGTGAACGTGCTCGGCTGGGAGCAGCGCGAGCTGGCGGCCCGTTTGGCGGACAGGACGCGAACGCCTGCCCAGCGGTTCGCGGGGATCCGCGAATCCACACTGGTGACCGGGTCACCTGTTGTCCCCGATTCGCTCGCCGTCATCGACTGCCTGCTTGCGCAGGTGTGGCCCTGCGGCGATCACATGCTGCTTGTGGGCGACGTCGTGGGGGGATCAGCCGAACGCGTCGACGAGCCGCTTCTGTTCTACGAAGGCGGATTCTGTATGTCCGCGATCTCACCGAGCAGCTCTATCGGGAGTGCATAGGAGCCTCGCCCAGGTTTGCGCCACTCCCGCCAAGGCATCAACGGCACAGGATCACGACAACCAGATTCGTTCCGTTGCTATGCCGACCCCCCTTCGGCGTCAACCTCATCGAGGCCAGCACCAGTCCCTACCCCTTGCTCAAGGCGAGCGGCACCCGATCGCGTAAGACGGGACGCTGCCCGGGAGTCAGCCCAGCCCAACAACACGGTCGCGAGCTCGAGGTTGCGCTCCTGCCAGGGACTGCCTCACTGGACCGGCTGACCGACCGAGACCCCGCCAGATCCTGGGCCTGATGGCATAGGCGGGCTCGAACGCCGGCAGCGCAGGACGCCTTCAGGCCACGAACGAACCGTGGAGGCGACCTGTGCCGAGATGTTCCGCAACCTCGATGTCGAACTGGACCGCGACAGCAACCGTCGGGTCCTCGCGCACCTTTCGCTGTTGCGCGGATGAGCCGTTGGGTCTCGCCACCAGCCAACACCCATCGGCAAACCCGATCATTCATGGAGGCGCCGACAGGCGGCGGTAAGACGCATGTCGGCGACGGCGTGGGCTCCAGCCCTCGCGGGAGAATCGCACCCGGGTTCGCTCGAGCAGCACATCTTGGCGTAGGAGGAGCCGGCGGCTCGCCTGTGCGTCGGCGATGCTGTGACGCGTGGAGTACGTGTCCAGGGTGCCGGGACCGCCGTTGGATGGGTTGATCGACGACCTTTACTACTTGGAGGCGGCAGCCCTGGCATGGAGGGCGCGGAATGTACCGATTGCGCTGAGCGTTCACGTCGACTTGGAGTGCCCGCTCGGCGGCAGAACCTGCGATCAGCGGGCTACGAGCGATATCACCGCCCGAGGGTCGGTCGCCGTCTCTGTGGCGTAGGTCATTACGGCTGCGCACTCAGCTGTTGGGTGGGTTGTCACATGCGCCATCGATGTAGCGGATCAGCGAGTTGGCCATGGAGCTGCCGAAGTCGCCAGCCCTGTCCAAATGCGCTCTGCCGTACTCGTCTCGCCACCTGATGGTGAAGGGCCGATCGCCTGGTGTCCATCGGGTGGCGGCCTGGCAGTCTCGGACCAGGATCGTGAGATTGACCGACTGGAATCGATCGGTTGGTGAGACTGTCGCGGGGAGGGCAGGAGTGCGGACGTCGAGACCGTGGCCCGGGGTGCCGATCCCTACGACGGTGGAAGTTACCAGACCGGACAGGAGGAGAGCGCTGTCCACTTGCAGTGGGCTGACGTCGGACTCCGGCCGGTTTGGATGCGTCCGGGCCGGTTCGGCTTCGAAAAGTATGAGTTCGACAGCGTGTTCGTCTGCACGGCTAGGGGGTGGTGGCTCTGGTTGGGCCTGCCACCACAGCACCGCGCCCCCGCCGGCGGCGACGCCGACCACGAAGGCTAGGAAGGCCACGGCGGGTTGTCGCCACTTGTTCTCGAGCAACGGCGGTCGAGAGCGGCCAACCTGAAGCGTCTCCGTCGGCTGTTGCCCCACACCATCGTCGGCGTCCTGCACCCGCAAAGCGTATGCACGGTGAGCCGTCCGCACATCGGCACGAGCGCGCGCCTACAGCCCAGGTGGTCTGCGAAGGCGGCAGTGCCGTAGGTATCAGCGCTCCC
>Ga0075421_100004011_pt1 | contig 17728 bp, 9 predicted proteins | sample SoiMetdeltSBSDD5_FD_75292 | JGI IMG/M metagenome (GOLD analysis project Ga0075421, IMG submission 75292) | Bulk soil microbial communities from a Populus tree surrounding site in Tennessee, USA - Soil MetaG P. deltoides SBSDD5 | ecosystem: Environmental > Terrestrial > Soil > Tree plantation...
TCCGTCCCGATCCGTGTTCTTATTAAAACAACAACTTCAGGGCGAACTGGATCTGGCGCGAAGTCCCGAGCCCGAGCGTCCGCCCGAAGGTGTTGAAGATGCGGCCGAAGTTCGGCGTCCCGAAGGTCGTGTTCGGCTGGTCGAAGTTCGGCCGGTTGAAGGCGTTAAAGGCCTCGGCGCGGAATTGCAAGGTGACGCCCTCGGTGAGGCGCGTGTCCTTGAGCAGCGAAATGTCGATCTGGCGGAAGTTCGGGCCGAAGACCGTGTTCCGCCCGAGGTTGCCGAAAGTGCCCTGGGCCGGGAGCGAGAAGGCCGCCGGGTTGAACCACTGGTTCGGGGTCTGGTCGGCGGCGTACGGGTCGACGCCCGCCACCGCGTTCGGCCGCTGGTTGACGAAGTTCCCGTTGCCGAAGGGGTTGGTCCCGATGAAGACCGTCGTCGCCACCCCGGAGCGGATCAGCCCGAGCGCCGCCAGCTTCCAGCCACCGACCAGCTTCTCGACCGCGCCGTTGCCCCCGCCGAGCCACCGCTGCCCGGCGCCGAAGGGCAGCTCGTAGAGCGTGCTGAAGGAAAAGTTATGCCGCGTGTCGCCCGAGCTGTTGCCGCGCTCGGCCTTCCAGTTGCGGTTATCCTGCGGCTGCGCCGAGAATAGCCCCTGGTCCTGCACGTCGTCGATGGCGTGCGCCCAGGTGTAGTTGGCCTCGAACTGGAACCCGCGGCTGAGGCGCCGCTTCCACGAGAGCTGGAGCCCGTGGTAGATGTTCTGCCCGCTCCCCGTCTCGATGTTGATGTCCGAGAAGGCCGTGTTCGGGCGCCGGCCGAGCGCCGGGTCGAAGAAGTTGATGTTCAGGTTGCGCCGCAGGTTGAGCCCGTGATTCCCCATGTAGGCGGCCTGCACCGCGTCGCTCTGCGAGACCTGGAAGACGAGCGACAGGTTCCACTGCTGCGAGTAAAGGTCGGGCTTCTCCCAGGCGAATCCGGAGACCGTCTGCAGCGGCCGCGTCCCCTGCGAGATGAACGGCGTCAGCGGGTAGGAGAGGTCCGGGATCTGCTGCCGCACGAAAGTCGTGTTCCCCGGGATGTTGTTGAGCGGGACGGTGTAGGCGCCGAAGCCGACGGGGTAGGCCTGGTAGAAGACGCCGTAGCCGGTGCGCACGATGAGCCGCTCGGTCGGCTGCCAGGCGAGCGCCATGCGCGGCGAGAAGTTCTTCCGGTTCGGCTTGAAGTATGACGTCCCCGGGGGCGCCAGCACGCCGAACCGCGTGTCGTAGGTCTGCGCCCGGTCGGTCGGGTCGTAGGGCGGCGTGAAGTAGTCGTAGCGCAGCCCGTAGTCGATCGTCAGGTTGGGCCGCGCCCGCCAGGTGTCCTGGGCGAAGACCCCGACCTGGTAGCCGCGCGTCGAGCTGCCGGGGTTGCCCACGGTGTAGGACGCCGTCGAGGCGGTGTTGTTGATGAAGTCGGCGGGCGAGGCGAAGGTCAGGGTCGAGGTGTCGACGCTCCGCCGGATGATGCGCACGTCCCAGACCGTCGCACCGAACTTGAGCGTGTGCGCCCCGCTCGTGTAGGTCATGGTGTCGCCGACCTGGTAGCTGGTGTTGTTCGAGAGCGTCCGCCCGCGCGTCCCCGAGACGATCGTCAGACCCGTGATGATAGCCTGGGGGTACGGGGTGTCGGAGATGATCGTGCTCGCCCAGCGCTGCATCCCGAAGGTGAACTCGTTGATCAGCCGCGGACTGAAGATGTGCTGGTCGTTGATCGCGAAGTTCGTCGTCCGCACCGGCACGTTCTGGAAATCGAGCAGGCCGAGCGCCGCCGGGGTGACCCCGAAGAGCGGCCCGAAGACGCGCGTGTCGTTGACGTTGACCCGCGCGTAGAAGGCATTGTTCTCGGTGAAGCGGTGGTCGAACTTGACGCTCGCCGTGTCCTCGCGGATCTGCGAGGTCTTGGCCGTGCTGTAGTTGTCGACCAGCGGGTTGGTGGTCGTCGACGTCCCGAGCGGCATGGTCTCGAGGATCGGGCGCAGCTCGGGCGAGGCCGCGAGCGTCTGCTCGCGCATGAGCTGGCTCGGCACCGTCCCGGTCCCGGTGATCCCGACCCGCTGCCGCGAGCCCTCGTAGTTGACGAAGAAGAAGGTCCGGTTCTTGATGATCGGGCCGCCGAGGTTCCCGCCGAAGTCGTTGAAGCGGAAAGGGGCCTGCGGGTTGGGCTCGGTGTTGAAGAAGTTCCGCGCGTCGAGGGCGTCGTTGCGGAAGAACTCGAAGACCGTCCCGTGGAACTCGTTGGACCCGCTCTTGCTCGCGATGTTGATGAAGGTCCCGGCGGCGCGGCCGTACTGCGCCTGGTAGTTGCTCCCCTGCACCCGGAACTCGGCGATCGTGTCGAGGCTCCCGGTGAGCAGCCGCGCGCCGCGCTCGAAGCCGTTCGACATGTACGGCTGGTCGACGCGCGAGGCGTCGATCCCGTCGATGGCGAACTGGTTGTGGACGGTGTGCAGGCCGTTGAACGAGAGGTCGGCGATGAAGTTACTCCGGGCCACCGCCCCGGGCTGGAGCAGGCTGAAGCGCGCGTAGTCGCGGCCGTTGATCGGAAGCTCGACGAGCGTCCGGTTGTTGAGCTTCCCGCCCGAGGCCGTCCCCTCGGTATCGAGCACGGCCTCGCCGCCCTTGACCTCGACCGTCTCGGTGACGACCCCCGGCGCGAGCGCGAAGTCGGCCGTCACCGTCTCGGCCACCCCGACCTGGACCGCGGCCCGCGCCTGCGTCTGGAAGCCCGACTGCTCGACCGTCAGCTTGTAGGTCCCGATCGGGAGCGACGGCAGCGTGAAGCGCCCGGCGGCGTCGGTCTGCGCCTCCCGTGTCTGGCCCGTCGCCGCGTTCTGCGCGACGACCCGCGCCCCGACGATGGCGCGCTGCCCCGAGTCGAGCACCTGCCCGGTGATCGCCCCGGCCGTCTGCGCGCCCGCCAGCGTCGCCGCGAGCAGGGTTAATGATAAGCCTGTGAGAAGTGTGGAAAGTTTGGAAAGACTTCTACCGAAAGAGATCACGGTCCGCCTCCTGTGTTTGCTGTCTAGTTGTGTCCGGTGCTGGGATGGAAGCGTCTTGCCCTGATCTACGGTCAGGTGGAAGGATTGTAACAGAATAGTGGGGCGCAGGGAACTGATTCGTTACCCGACGTCGTCGGGCGGCAGGCGGTCCTGGAACTGGTCTTCGTCCCGCAGCTCCCGCCTCAGCCTGAGGAGCTCGGCCTTGAGCCGCTTGGCCACGCCCTGGTGAGCGGGATCGTCGTAAACGTTGCGCATCTCGCGCGGGTCTTTCCGCAGGTCGTAGAGCTCCCACTGGTCGAGCTTGTTGAAATAGATCAGCTTGTAGCGCTCGTCGCGGACGCCGTAGTGCGCCGCGACGTTGTGGTGCCCCGGGTGGTAGTAGCGGTAGTACATCGAAGTCCGCCAATCCTTCGGGGCCCGGCCCTCGAGCAGCGGGACGAAGCTGCGCCCCTGCATGTCCGCAGGCACGCCGACGCCCGCCGCGGCGAGGAGGGTCGGCGCGAAGTCGACGTTGAGGATCATGCCCCGGCTAACGGCGCCGGGCTTGACCCGCCCCGGCCAGCGGACGAGGAACGGCATGCGCAGCGACTCCTCGTACATGAACCGTTTGTCGAAGAAGTTATGCTCGCCGAGGAAGAAGCCCTGGTCCGACGTGTAAATGACGATCGTGTTTTTCGCCAGGTCGTTCTCGTCGAGCCACGCCAGCAGCCGCCCAATGTTGTCGTCCACCGCCGCGACGCACGCCAGGTAGTCGCGCATGTACCGCTGGTACTTCCACTTCTTCAGCTCCGGCCCGCTGAGGCCTGCCGGGGGCGGTACCTTGAGGTCATTCTCGTTGAGGTCCCGGTCGATGCGCATGGTGGCCGCCCGCGCCGCGTCCGACTTGCCCCGGTAATCGTCGTCGAAAGTCTCCGGCTCGGGCACGATGACGTTCTCGAACTGCCGGCGGTGCTTCTCGTCCGGCTGCCAATTCCGGTGGGGCGCCTTGTGGTGGTACATCAGGAAGAAAGGCTTGCCCTGGGGGCGGTCCTTCAAGTACCCGAGCGCCAGGTCGGTGATGATGTCCGTGGTGTAGCCTTGCAGCTTGACCCGCTTCCCGTTGTCGATGAACTCCGGGTCGAAGTATGCCCCCTGGCCGGGGAGGATGTTCCAGTAGTCGAAGCCGGTCGGCTTGCCGTCCTCGGGCCGCGCCGGGTTGTTACCGCCGAGGTGCCACTTGCCAACCATGCCGGTGTGGTACCCGGCCCGCTGGAGGTACTTCTGGAGCATCGGCTGCGAGTTGTCGATATGGTTGAAGACCGGGACGCCGTTGAGGTGCGCGTACTTGCCGGTGAGGATCGCCGCCCGGCTCGGCGTGCAGATCGAGTTAGTGACGAAGCAGTTGTCGAACCGCATCCCCTCGCGCGCCAGGCGATCGATGTTTGGCGTCCGGATCAGCCGACTGCCGTAGGCGCTGATCGCGTGCGCCGCGTGATCGTCCGTCATGATGAAGATGATGTTTGGCGGCGCGGCCGGCCCGGTCTGGGTGGTAGCGGCCGGAGGGGTCGTCAGCAGCAGCGCTGCCGCCAGCAGAATACCGGTCACAAGCCTCATAATCTCTCCCACCTCAACTGAAGTCTGATGCGCGCCGGCCCGCGTCACCCGCGGGCCGCCTCGGCGTGGTCCAGGTGCTCGCGCAGGAACCGCCCGGTGTGCGAGGCCTTGACCCGCATGATTTCTTCGGGCGTCCCGACGGCGACAACCTCGCCGCCCCCGTCGCCACCCTCCGGCCCGAGGTCGATGACCCAGTCGGCCGTCTTGATGACATCGAGGTTGTGCTCGATGACGAGGAGCGACCCGCCCGCCTCGAGCAGGCGCCGGAACGAGGCGAGCAGCTTGTTGATGTCGTCGAAGTGCAGCCCCGTGGTCGGCTCGTCGAAGATGTAGAGCGTGTGGTCGCCGGTCTTCTTCGAGAGGTAGGAGGCGAGCTTGACGCGCTGCGCCTCGCCGCCCGAGAGCGTCGTCGCCGACTGGCCGAGCCGCAGGTAGCCGAGGCCGACGTCGTCGAGCACCTTGAGCTTGTTGGCGATCCGCGGGACCGTCGAGAAGAAGGCCATCGCCTCCCGGACCGTCATCTCGAGCACCTCGTGGATGTTCTTGCCCCGGTACCGGACCTCGAGGATCGCCGCCTTGAAGCGCGTCCCCTTGCACTCCTCGCACTGGAGCTCGACGTCGGCCAGGAACTGCATCTCGACGGTTACCGTCCCGTCCCCCTGGCAGGTCTCGCAGCGCCCGCCCGGGACGTTGAACGAGAAGTGGCTCGCGTTGTAGCCGCGCGCCTGCGCCTCGCGCGTCCCGGCGAAGACCTCGCGGATGGCGTCGTAGACCTTGATGTAGGTCACCGGGTTGGAGCGCGGCGTACGCCCGATCGGCGACTGGTCGACGAGGATCACGTCGTCGAGGTATTTGCCCCCCTCGAGCCGGGCAAAGCTCCCGACCGGCCCCTGCCAGTCGCCGCGCTGCTGCTTGAGCCCGGCGTAGAGGCAGTCGTGGACGAGCGTCGATTTGCCCGAGCCCGAGACGCCAGTGACGCAGACGAGCAGCCCGAGCGGGATGGTGACGTCGATGCCTTTGAGGTTATGCTCGCGCATGCCGCGCAGCTGGAGCTGCTGCTTGCCCGGCGCGCGGCGCTCGGCCGGGGGCTTGATCTGCATCTCGCCGCGCAGGTAGCGGCCCGTCAATGAGTCCGGGCTCGCGGAGAGCCCCGGGAAGCTCCCCTGGTAGACGATCTCGCCGCCGAGCTCGCCGGCACCGACCCCGATGTCGAGCACGTGGTCGGCGGCGCGCATCATCTCGGCGTCGTGCTCGACGACGAGCACCGTATTGCCGATGTCGCGCAGGTCGGCGAGCAGGCCGACCAGCCTCCGGCTGTCGCGCGGGTGGAGGCCGATCGACGGCTCGTCGAGGACGTAGAGTGCGCCGACGAGCGACGAGCCGAGGTGCGTCGCGAGCTGGATGCGCTGCGCCTCGCCGCCCGAGAGCGTCGAGGCCAAGCGGTCGAGCGTCAGATAGTCGAGCCCGACGTCGAGCAGGAACCTGAGCCGCTGCCGGATCTCGGCGAGCACCCGCTCGGCTACCTGGGTCTGCTCCGCGGTCAGCTCGAGCCCGGCGAAGAACTCGACCGCCCGCCGGACCGAGAGCTGGCAGACCTCGGCCAGGCCCCGGCCGCCGACGCGCACGTCGCGGGCCTCGGGCCGCAGCCGGCTGCCCCCGCAGTCGGGGCAACGGGTGTAGCCCCGGTACTTCGACAGGAAGACGCGCACGTGGAGCTTGTATTTTTTGGTTTCCAGCCAGTCGAAGAGGCCCTGGACCCCGGCGAAGCCGTCCCGGCCCTCGATCACGGCGCGCTGCTCGGCGGCCGGGAGCTCGGCGAACGGCGCGGTCATCGAAATCCCCTCGCGCCGCGTGAACTTCTTGAGCTCCGCCCGCCACCACTCGAACTGCGGCTTGGTGAAGGGCTCGATCGCCCCCTCGGCGAGCGACCGCTCCCGGTCCGGGATGACCAGATTCCAGTCGAGCCCGATCGTATTACCGAAGCCCTGGCAGGTCGGGCAGGCCCCGAACGGGCTGTTGAAGCTGAAGAGGCGCGGCTCCGGGGCAACGTAGCCGAGGCCGCAGTGCTTGCACTCGAAGCGCTCCGAGAAGGCGAGCAGCCGGCCCTCGGGGCCAGCGACGCGGACCGCCGCCTGCCCGTGCCCCTCGCGGTAACTGGTCTCGAGCGAATCGACGAGCCGCACGCGCGACTCGGGCCGCGCCGCGAGCCGGTCGACGAGCACGTAGACTCCGTCGAAGCTCGCGCGCGCGAAGGTATCGGGCGTCTGCAGCTCAATGACCTCGTCGCGCTCCGCATCGTAGAGCCGCGTAAAGCCGCGCTGCATGAGGCTCATCAAGTGCGCTTTGACATTGACCGCGGGGGCCGCCGCCGCCCGCCGCCCGCGCTTCGGCTTCCCCCTGTTGCCCCCGTTACCCCCGTTGGCAGCCTCGGGCGCGGGCGCCGTGGGGGGGGCGGGCGCGGCCGGGAAGAGGACCGAGAAGCGCGTCCCGGCGGGCAGGGCGAGGACCGTCTCGGCGATCGACTGCGGCGTGTCGCGCCGCACCACGTGGCCGCACCGGCGGCAGACCGTCACCCCGACGCGGGCGAAGAGGAGCCGCAGGTAGTCGTAAATCTCGGTCTGGGTGCCGACCGTCGAGCGCGGGTTACGTGTCGCGTTCTTCTGGTGGATGGCGATCGCCGGGCAGATGCCGATGACCTCGTCGACGTCCGGCTTGTCCATGCGCTCGAGGAACTGGCGGGCGTAGGCCGAGAGCGACTCGACGTAGCGGCGCTGCCCCTCGGCGTAGATCGTGTCGAAGGCGAGCGAGCTCTTGCCCGAGCCGCTGACGCCGGTGACCACGGTCAGCGAATTGAGCGGGACGGCGAAGTCGATGTTCTTGAGGTTGTTGACGCGCGCGCCGCGCACGATGATGGACCCGGACTCTGACATTGACGGCGGCAATCCTGACCCCCGGCCGCGCCCCACCCAGATAGTGAGCGCGGCTGAAAATAGACTTGGAACGTGAACCACCAATTCTAGCGCATCGGTCCGCAGTTTGACAAACCGGGCGCCCGACCCGCGGGGGGCGCTTGACCCGCGCCGCGAGAGGGCTTCCGGCCGAGAATTGGGGTAGAATCCCCCCAGGCCTGACAGCGCATTTCAGCAGTTCAGCCCGGAGCCCCGCAGGGGTGAGATATGACAGCCCGGGGCACCGCCCCGGGTCAGGACATCGCCGGGCGGATTAGCCCCGGAGGGGCGAAATAGGCGCCGCGTTTATGGCGCCCCGTTGGGGCTCGGCCGTGCGTTCGACGGGAACCCGGGGCGCTGTCCCGGGCTAGTTCATCCCGCCCCTGCGGGGCTCCGGGGCGAACTTTCGAAACGCGCGCTATTCGGTCGCGTCCCAGCGGGGCTGCAAGCTAAATCAATCAAACAGGAGGTGACAGCATGAAATCTAGCGCCGGCATCAAAATCGGGACGCGGCTTACGGCCTTGCATCTCCGGGCGCCGCTGGCCGCCGCGCTGCTGGCCGTGGGGTTGGCGGCCGGCTTCGGCCAGACGCCGCCGCCGGCCGCCGCAGAGCCGCAGCCGAGGTACGCTGTCTTCGAATACATGAAGATCGAGCCGGGCAAGGCGGCCGATTACCGCCTCCTGGAGCGCGACGTCTGGATGCCGATTCACCGCGAGCGCCTCAAACAGGGGCTGATCAAATCCTGGACGCTCTGGGGGATGCGCTACCCCGGCGGCACCGCCCGCGAGTACGACACGATTGCCATGACGACCTACGACAAATTCGCCGACGTCGAGAACAGCTACCCGCCGGAGATCTTCAAAAAGGTGCATCCGCGGATGACCGACGCAGAGCGCAACACGCGGACCTCCGGCATGCGCCAGATGATCCGTACGGAGCTGGTCGGCCTCATCGACAGCACGCGTAGCGCGGCGTCGGCCGGGCCGCCGCGCTACGCGTTCATCGGCTACATGCAGCCGGAGTACGGCAAGGTCGGGAGGTACGTCGAGTTGGAGCGCCAGTACTGGAAGGCGATCCACCAGGAGCGCGTCAACCGCGGGGTGCTGCGCTCGTGGGTGCTCTACCGTGTGCGCTTCCCCGGCGGCACGAACAAACCGTACAGCCACTTTACCGTCCAGTTGCTCGACCGGTTCGAGGACCTCGAGAACCAGTACCCCGAAGGCATCTGGGAGAAGGTCCACCCGGGGGTCAAGCAGGACGACGTCGACCTCCGCACGATGGCCGCGCGCAAGATGGTCTGGACGGATGTGCTGACGCTCATGGAACAGGTACCATAACCGCGGGGAGGTAACGGGTCATGACCACATGGAGCTTACGACCGGCGATTCACTGCATCAACTTCTTACTGGTGGCTTCCGCCTACGCGCCGGGCGCGCAGGTCGAACTGCAGCCGCTCCGCGGGCAGGCGAGGCGGCTCGTCGAGACGCTCGACTACCTCGGCGCGCCGCTCGGCGCCGCGGAGAAGGAGGCGCTCGACCGTGCGGCGAGCGCGGCCGCGATTCAGGAGGTGCTCGACCGGCGCTGCCTCTTCGAGGTGCAGATCAACCCGGAGAGCCGGGTCCGGGTCACGCCCGGGCCGGCGCGGGCTGAGCTGGTCGAAGGGGGCTGGCGCACATTCCTGATCAAGGTCCGCAACGAGGCCGCGGTGACCGCGCCGCTGCGGGCCGAGAGTGTTAACGCGCTCCCGGTCTTTTCGCGCGGCAAGAAGGGCTTCAGCGTCGACCCGCGCCCGGAGCAGACGATCACCGGGCGCGAGGTCGAGGACCGCTGGCTGGAACTGAGTCTGTTCAATAAGCCGCCGCTCGCGCCGCAGCTCTCGGGGCTCGGGCTCGAGTACCGCGTCATCCAGCTCTACAGTCGCGATGCCGGCAAGCGCGAGGCGACGATCAGCTTCAACGTCGGGCAGGGCACCCAGGACATCGGCTTCCGCAACGACGTCGCCATGCTCTTCGACTCCCTGCCCTCGAGCGAGGTGACCTTGAGGGTGCTCGACGAGGCGGGGAAGCCGGCAACGGCCTCCTTCGTCATCCGCGACGCGCAGGGTCACGTCTACCCATCGCCGGCCAAGCGGCTCGCCCCCGACTTCGGGTTTCACCCGCAGATCTACCGCGCCGACGGCGAGACGATCCGGCTCCCGGCCGGCGACTACACCTTCGAGCACGGGCGCGGCCCGGAGTACGTGGTCAAGAAGCAGCCGGTCAAAGTCGCGGCCGGCGCGCGCCAGTCGGTCACTTTCCGGCTCGAGCGCTGGATCGACCCGGCGCGCTCGGGCTGGTACTCTGGCGACCATCACATTCACGCAGCCGGCTGCATGCACTACGAGACGCCCGCGCAGGGCGTCCTCCCGCAGGACATGATCCGGCACATCCTCGGCGAGGGGCTCAACGTCGGGGCGGTGCTCACCTGGGGGCCGTGCTACTACTTCCAGAAGCAATTCTTCGAGGCCAAGGACAATAAACTGTCGACCCCGACCAACCTCATGCGTTACGACGTCGAGGTCTCCGGCTTCCCGTCGAGCCATGCCGGGCACCTCGTGCTTCTGCGCCTCAAGGACCAGGACTACCCCGGCGCGAAGGTCATCGAGGACTGGCCGACGTGGGACCTCCCGGTGCTCAAGTGGGCGAAGGCGCAGGGGGCGGTTACCGGCTTCGCGCACTCGGGCTGGGGGCTCGAGGTCAAGACCGACAAGCTGCCGCACTACGAGCTGCCGAAGTTCGACGGGATCGGGGCCAACGAGTACGTCGTCGACGTGACGCACGACGCAGTCGATTTCATCTCAACGGTCGACACACCCTCGGTCTGGGAGCTTAACATCTGGTACCACACGCTCAACAGCGGCTTCCGCACGCGGATCAGCGGCGAGACCGACTTCCCATGCATCTACGGCGAGCGGGTGGGCCTCGGCCGCAGCTACGTGAAACTCGACGGCGGGCTCGACTACGACCGCTGGGTCGACGGGGTGCGCGCCGGCCGGGCATACGTCTCGGACGGCAAGAGTCACCTCATGGACTTCACCGTGGGCGGGCTGAGCCCGGGGACGCAGGGGAGCGAGCTGCGGCTGGAGCGGCCCGGACCGGTGCGCGTCACGGCGCAGGTGGCGGCGCGGCTGGGCGAGGAGCCGAACGAAGAGGTGCGCGCCAAGCGCTACGACGAGAAGCCGTACTGGGACCTCGAGCGGGCGCGCGTCGGCGGGACGCGCGAGGTCCCCGTCGAGGTCGTCGTCAACGGCGAGGCGGTGGCGCGCAAGATGATCGTTGCCGACGGGGCGCAGCGCGAGGTCACCTTCGACGTGCCGCTCGAGCGCAGCAGTTGGGTGGCGCTGCGGATCCTGCCCTCGTCGCACACCAACCCGGTCTTCGTCGTCGTCGCGGGCAAGCCGATCCGCGCCTCGCGCCGGAGCGCCGAGTGGTGCCTGCGGGCGGTCGACCAGTGCTGGAGTCAGAAGGCGCCGCGGATCGCCGAGCGGGAGCGGGAGGAGGCGGCGCGGGCCTACGAGCACGCGCGGCAGGTTTACCGGCGGATCGTCGCCGAGAGCGAGAAGTAAAACGGCTGCGGATGAGCGCGAAAAAAAACGGTCGCCTCCGGGTCATCCGTGGGCTATGATATGGCTACAAGGAGGTAAGACCTATGATCAGAAAGATTCTCGGCGTGTCGCTCCTGCTCGCGCTCGGCGTGGGGGCGGCCGCACAACAGCCGGCGGCGCCGAAGACGCACCTCAAGGTCGGCGACCCGGCCCCCGACTTCGCGCTTCGTGACACGGCGGGCAAAGAGGTCAAGCTCAGCGACTTCAAAGGCAAGAAGAGCGTCGTCCTCGCCTTCTACGTGCTCGCCTTCACCGGCGGCTGAACGAAGGAACTTAAGGCGTATCAGGCTGATATCGCCAAATTCGATGCCAACGAGACGCAGGTCCTCGGGATCAGCGTCGACAGCTCGCCCGCCAACAAGCGATTCGCCGAGGACATCGGCGTCACCTTCCCCCTGCTCAGCGACTTCAAGCGCAAGACCGTCAAGGATTACGGGATCTTCGACGAGGACCGCGGGTTCGGCACGCGGGCCACGTTCGTGGTGGATCAAGAAGGCGTCATCCGCCACATCGAACAGGGCACCACGGCCATCGACCCGTCCGGCGCCTACCAGGCGTGCAGCATGCTCAAGAAGAAGACCTGAGCCGGGAACACGGATCGGGACGGACGGGACGGAGCGGCACGGATCAGACCCGTGGTCATCCGTCCCGTCCGTCCCGATCCGTGTTCTATTTTTTGGAGGGAAGTCCAGGTGGCGACCATCCAGTTCCTCGGCGCGACGCAGACGGTGACCGGGTCGAAGCACCTGGTCGAAGTCGACGGTTACCGCGTCCTCGTCGATTGCGGGCTCTTTCAGGGGCTCAAGGAGTTGCGCCGACGCAACTGGGAGCCTTGCCCGGTCGATCCGGCGTCGCTCAACGCCGTCATCCTGACGCACGCGCATATCGACCACTCGGGCTATCTGCCCCGGCTCACGAGCGGCGGGTTTGCCGGGGCGGTCTATGCCACGCCGGCGACGGCCGAGCTGGCGCAGATCATGCTCCCCGACTCGGCGCGCATCCAGGAGGAGGACGCCGAGTACGCGAACCGGAAGGGCTACGCGAAGCACAGCCCCGCGCTGCCGCTCTACACCGAGCGCGACGCGCGCGCCGCGCTCCGGCTCCTGCGCCCGGTGGGCTACGGCCAGCGCGTCGAGCTGGGCCGGCACCTATCGTTCGAGCTCATCCCGGCGGGACACATCCTCGGTTCGGGCTTCGTCTGCTTTGACCTCAAGGGAGGCGGGCGGAACAAGCGGCTCGTGCTCAGCGGCGACATCGGCCGTTACGACGAGCCGATCATCCCCGACCCATCGAAGGTGGCCTGGGCCGACCATCTGGTGCTCGAGTCGACCTACGGCAACCGCGCGCACCCCGAGGTCGATGTCAAAGCCCAGCTCGCCGCGATCATCAACGAGACGGCGGCGCGCGGCGGCCAGGTGATTATCCCGGCCTTCGCTGTCGGGCGCACGCAGCAGCTCATCTACTTTCTCCGCGAGCTCGAGGACGAGGCGCGGATTCCCGTCCTGCCCGTCTTCGTCGACAGCCCGATGGCGGTGCAGGCGACCAGGCTTTACCTGAAGCACGAGGAGGACCACGACCTGGACATGCAGGCGCTCCTCGACGAGAAGCGCAACCCGCTTGCGACGCGCCGCTTTCACCTGGCGCGGAGCGTGGCGGAGTCCAAAGCGGTGACGGCCGGGGAGGAGCCGGCGATCGTCATCGCGGCGAGCGGGATGGCGACGGGCGGGCGCGTGCTCCACCACCTCGCGCGCCGCCTGCCCGACGAGCGCCACACGGTCATCTTCGCCGGCTTTCAGGCGGCGGGGACGCGCGGGCGCCGGCTCGTGGACGGCGAGCCCGAGGTCAGGATTCACGGCCGGATGGTGCCGGTCCGCGCCCGGGTCGAGCAGATCGACAACCTCTCGGCACACGCTGACTACCGCGAGATCCTGCGCTGGCTGGGTTACTTCGAGCGCGCCCCGGAGCGGGTCTTCCTCGTCCATGGCGAGCCGGAGGCCGCCGAGGTGCTCAAGGTGCGCATCGAGGAGCGTTACGGGTGGCGGGTAGATATCCCGAGCTACCTGGAGAGGTTCGAGCTGTAAAGAAACAGGCCACGGATGACCCCACTGATCCCCCCACTGATCTCCCCACTGATCTCCCCACTGATCTCCCCACTGATCTCATGGATGCGACGGATTTTCACGGATCAAAAGCCACCGCTTGACAACCCCGCCTGGGCGCACAATGATGAGATCTTTGACCGCTCGCGGATTAGCTGAAGCGCTTCATGACAGAGCCATTCTCGACCGGCAAGGTCATCTCTCATTACCGGATCATGTCGCGTCTGGGTGCGGGCGGGATGGGCGAGGTCTACCTTGCCGAGGACCTGCGGCTCGGGCGCAAGGTAGCGCTCAAGCTGCTCCCGGCCCAGTACATGCGGGACGAGGACCGGGTGCGGCGCTTCGAGCAGGAGGCGCGCGCCGCCTCGGCGCTCAACCACCCGAACATCCTGACGATTTACGAGATCGGGCAGGCCGGCGGGGTGCACTTCATCGTCACCGAGTTCATCGAGGGCGGGACACTGCGCCAGCGGCTGGCGCGGGGGCCGCTGCCGCTCTCCGAGACGCTCGAGGTCGCGATCCAGGCGGCGAGCGCGCTCAACGCAGCGCACGAGGCCGGGATCGTCCACCGCGACGTCAAGCCCGAGAACATCATGCTCCGCCCCGACGGCTACGTGAAGGTGCTCGATTTCGGCCTCGCCAAGCTGACCGAGCGGGCGGCGGCGCCGGCGGATCCGGAGGCGCTGACCCTGGTCAAGGCCGAGACCGACCCGGGGACGGTCATGGGGACGGCGCATTATATGTCGCCAGAGCAGGCGCGGGGCACCGGGGTCGACGCGCGGACCGACATCTTCAGCCTCGGGATCGTCATCTACGAGATGGCCGCGGGCCGCCCGCCATTTACGGGTGGGACGGCAAGCGACGTCATGGCGGCGATCCTGCGCGCCGACCCGGTCCCGCTCGCCACGCAGGCGCCGGGCACGCCCGAAGACCTCGAGTGGTGCGTCGGCCGGGCGCTGTCTAAAGACCGTGAGGGGCGCCACCGGGGCGTCGGCGACCTGCTCGGGGACTTGAAACGGCTGAAGGTGCGGCTCGAGTTCGAGGCCGAGCTGGGGCGCGTCTCGGGGAGGCAATCGGGGGGCGTGGCCGCGCGCCCGGGGCGGCGTCCGCGCCTGCGCCGGGCGATCGAGTCGATCGCCGTCCTGCCGCTGGCCAACGCCAGCGACGACCCCCAGGCCGAGTACCTCTCGGACGGGATCACCGAGAGCATCATCAACAGCCTGCTGCGGCTGCCGAAGCTGCGGGTCGTGCCGCGGGGCACCGTCTTCCGCTATAAAGGGCGCGAGGTGGACCCGCTCGAGGCGGGACGCGAGCTCGGGGTGCGCGCCGTCTTCTGCGGCCGCGTCCTGCAGGTCGGCGACTCGCTGGTGATCAAGGCGGAGTTGATCGACGTGGCGCAGGAGTCGCAGCTCTGGGGCGAGCAGTACCGCCGCCGGTTGACCGACATCTTCGCCATCGAGGAGGAGATTTCGCGGGAGATCTCGGAGAAGCTACGGCTCCGGCTGAGCGGCGAGGAGAAGCGGCGGCTCGTCCAGCGCTACACCGAGAGCCTCGATGCTTACCACCTCTACCTCAAGGGGCGCTACTACACCAACAAGCGCACGGGCGAGTGGATCCGGAAGGGGATCGAGCACCTCCAGAAGGCGATCGACCTCGACCCGAACTACGCGCTGGCCCACGCCGGGCTGGCCGACGCCTACGCGCTCCTCGGCTCCTCGACCGGTGGCTGGGCGCCGCGCGAGGCCTACCCGAGGGCCAAGGCGGCGGCGCTCCGGGCGCTCGCGCTCGACAACACGCTCGGCGAGGCGCACACCTCGCTCGGCTTCTTCCGGCTGCTCTACGACTGGGACTTCCCGGCGGCCGAGCGCGAGTACTGCCGGGCGATCGAGCTGACGCCGAGCTACGCCAACGCGCACGACGGCTACGGCTTCTACCTCAAGGCGACGGGGCAGCACGAGGCGGCGATCCGCGAGTGCCAGCAGGCGCTCAAGCTCGATCCGCTCTCGCTCTTCACGACGCTCAGCCTGGGCTGGGCCTATTACTTCGCCCGGCAGTACGACCGGGTGGTCGAGCAGAGCCGGAAGGCGCTCGAGCTCGACCCCAACTTCGGCTTTGCGCACTGGCACGCAGGGATGGGCTACGTGCGGCAGGGGAAGTTCGACGAGGCGATCGCCGCGCTCCAGCGGGCCGTCGTCCTGGCCGGCGGCGGGCCGAACTTCGTCGCCCACCTCGGGCACGCCTTCGCGGTCGCCGGGCGCGAGGAGGAGGCGCGCCGGGTGCTCGCCCAGTTGCGGGAGCTCTCCGAAGTGCAGTACGTGTCTTCTTATCACTGCGCGATCATCTGCCTCGGTCTGGGCGAGGCGGACCAGGCTTTCGCGTTGCTCGAGCGAGCCTACGAGGAGCGCGCCGGGTTCCTCGCCTTCCTGCGGGTCGAGCCGATGTTCGACCCGGTGCGCGACGACGCGCGATTTAAGGACCTCATCAGCCGCGTGCGGCCGGATGAAGAGACAGGAATGGCCCACGGATGACCGGGATGTGACGGATTCACGCGGATCGGAGGAATGATGAAGCATGCCGTCGTGGCCGTGCTCGCCCTCGCCCTGCTCGCGTGGCAGGACAAGCCCGAGCCCGCCGCCGACCTGGTCTTCAAGAACGGCAACGTCTATACCGCGAGCGACGCCCGGCCGCGCGCCGAGGCCATCGCCGTCAAGTACGGGCGGGTCGTCTTCGTCGGCTCGAACGCCGAGGCCAAGAAGTACGAGGTCAAGGGCATGCGCGTCGTCGATCTCAAGGGCCGGACGGTGGTCCCGGGGCTGACCGACGCCCACTACCACCTGGCCGGGGTCGGCCAGCGCGAGATGACGCTCAACCTCGAGGGGGCGGCGAGCCTGGCCGACTTCCTCGGCAAGGTCAAGGCGCGCGTCGACCGGGCCCAGCCCGGCGAGTGGGTCACGGGCCGCGGCTGGATCGAGACGTTCTGGCAGCCGCCGGTCTTCCCGACACGAGCCGACCTGGACCGGATCGCGCCCAACAACCCTGTCTACCTGGTGCGCGCCGACGGCCACGGCGCGGTGGCCAACAGCGCGGCGCTCAAGGTCGCCGGGGTCGGCAAGGAGACCGAAAGCCCCTTCGGCGGCGAGATCATGAAGGACAAGGCGACGGGCGAGCCGAACGGCATGCTACTCGACCGCGCGCAGGGGCTCCTCACACGCCACCTCCCGCCGCCCAAGCCCGGCGACCTCGAGCAAGCGCTCGTCACCGGGGCGCGGCGCAGTGTCGAGCTCGGCTGGACGCAGATTCAGAACGCGGGCGGCTCCTTCGGCGAGGTCGAACTGCTCAAGAAGCTCTACGGCGAGGGCAAGATCAAGCTGCGCGTCTACGAGGCAATCCGCGGGCCGGGCCCGGACGCACAGCGGCTCCTGCGCGAGGGGCCGAACGTCGGGCTCTACAACCAGCGCCTGACGATCCGGACGATCAAGGTGAGCATCGACGGCGCGCTCGGGTCGAAGGGGGCGGCGCTGCTCGAGCCCTACGCCGACCATGACACGGCGGGCTTCCTGACCTACAAGCCGGAGGAACTGCTGCCGATGTTCAAGGAGGCGCTGCGCAAGGGCATCCAGGTCGAGACACACGCCATTGGCGACCGCGCCAACCGGGCGACGCTCGACCTCTATGAACAGACCTTCGATCAGGTGCCGCCGCTCGAGCGCGTCGAGCGGGGCGACCCGCGCTGGCGCATCGAGCATGCGCAGATCGTCCACCCGGACGACCTCCCGCGCTTCGCCAAGCTCGGCGTCATCCCCTCGATGCAGCCGTCGCACGCGATCGGCGACTTGCACTTCGCAGTGAGCCGGCTGGGTCTCGAGCGGCTCGCGGGGGCCTATGCCTGGCAGACTTTGATCAAGTCGGGCGTCATCATCCCCGGGGGGTCGGATGCCCCGGTCGAGCGCGGCGAGCCGATGATCGAGTTCTACGCGGCGGTGGCGCGCAAGGACCAGAAGGGCTTCGCGGGCGAGGGCTGGCACCCGGAGGAGAAGGTGACGCGTGAGCAGGCGCTCAAGATGTTCACCGTCTGGGCCGCCTTCGCCGCCTTCGAGGAGAAGTTGCGGGGCTCGCTCGAGCCGGGCAAGCTCGCCGACCTGACCGTGCTCTCGGCGGACATCATGCAAGTTCCCGAGGCCGAAATTCTGAAGACGAAGAACGTCATGACGGTGATCAACGGGGAGATCGTCTACGAGGCCGGGAAGTGACCGGGCTGCGATCTGATTTTATAAACTGGCCACAGAGGCAAACCCAGCCATGCTCAGTGTCTGCGGTGCCTCTGTGGCTATCTCTTGGGAGGACCGCATGAAGCAGCGCACGTGGAAGCATCTGGTCTGTGTTGGGGTAACGGCGGCGATC
>Ga0075421_100004016_pt1 | contig 17725 bp, 16 predicted proteins | sample SoiMetdeltSBSDD5_FD_75292 | JGI IMG/M metagenome (GOLD analysis project Ga0075421, IMG submission 75292) | Bulk soil microbial communities from a Populus tree surrounding site in Tennessee, USA - Soil MetaG P. deltoides SBSDD5 | ecosystem: Environmental > Terrestrial > Soil > Tree plantation...
GCCGTCCCATCGTTCGTGGTGACTGAGGATCAACGGTGTGACCGGATAGGGAAACGGCACCGATCGAAGGATCTCAGCGCCTACTTCGGGGTGAATCTGGACCTTCTGAAACTCTTCCGGCGTCAATGGCCCCGGCTTCGCGAGGATGTGTTCCGGGATGGCGAGCTTCCCGATGTCGCGGAGGAGCGCGGCGGTACGGACGGCCTGCACTTCGCTGTCCGTCATGCCGAGCGTGCGGGCCAACCCCGCGGCGTACGCCTGCACGCGGCGGATGTGTTCAGGAGCGGTCTGATCTTTCGCGTCGATCGCGCCCGCGAGCGCTTCGATCGTCGCCAGGTGCAGATCGGCCATCTGCTGACAGTTGTGGCGCTCCTCTTCGATCCGGCGGAGATGTCCCTCGTAAACCAGATACAGCGTTGCCAGGGCAAGGGGGACGAGCCACAAGATCGAAAACGACAGCACTGACGCCGCGAGCGCGGCCCCGGATGCCGCGAGTGCCGCACTGGAAACGGCGAGCGCGCTGCCTGCGCGATCGGGGATCGTAAACGGCCTGTGGCTCATCGGCCGATCGAGATCTTGATTGTACGCCTCAGCTCCCGCGCACTTACCTCGACAGCGCCGGCAGCCAGATGATCGTGATGCGCCTCTTCATGACTCTTCCTCATTCCGGCCCGGCCCATGTCCGGCGCCTGTACTCGACGGGACTCCAGATGATGCTGTCGGGGAGTGCCTCGCTCCAGACGATGTTCTGCGACTGAGCCTCGCTCCACACGATGTTGTCGGTGTTCCATGCCACCTTGTCGGAGGCGCCTGCCGTCCCCCACACCGACCCGTCCTCGCTGCGCGCGCCCCACACGACGCCCTCGCAATCGGCGCCGCCGCAGTCCTCGCTCCAGACGATGTTGTCTGCCCGGACGTGCTCGCTCCACACGATGTTGGCGGCTTCCGCGCCCCAGGTGACGCCGAGCGCCCACAGGTTGCTGGCCAGCATCGCGAGGTCTCCGGTGACGCGGTCGTTGCCCCAGATGATGTGGCGGCTCCAGGCGATGCGCTCCGCTTCGATCGTGTCCGAGGCGACCAGCGAACCCCTCTTCGCGGCGCCGACATATGTCGCCATCCGTACCGCGCCAAGGCCGTTGAGAAGCCCGGCGCCCTGTGCCAGGAACGACTCCCCTTCGCGGACCTCCGCCGTGTACTGCATGATGGCCTTGACCGCGTTGGGCGTGAGGTTCGGATTGGCCTCGAGCATCAAGGCCACGGTCCCGGCGACCACCGGCGCGGCCATGCTCGTCCCAGTGAGGCTCAGGTACGGCTTGTACGCGGTGCTCCGGACGCCATCGAGCAGATAGTCGCCGAACGATGCGTACAGCCGGCTGTGTGGATCCGCCAGCGACTCGATGCCCACACCGGGCGCGACGAGGTCCGGCTTGGCCGCGAAGTCGATCCAGGTGGGGCCCCGCGAACTGAACCGTGCGAGGGTATCGTTGCTGCGGGCAGCCGTTCCCCCGTGGCTCGCGGCGCCGACGGTCAGCACCCAGGGCGCGTTCCCGGGGCTGGTGATGCCGCCGTACAGCACGTCGCCCTGCGCATTCGTGCCGATGTTGCCGGCCGCTGCGATCACGACGATGCCGGCGTCGACCGCGCGCCGGGCCGCCTGCGTCAGCGGGTCGGTTTCGTAGGATTCAAATACTCCCGACGCCACAGACAGGTTGATGACGCGGATGTTGTAGGTCTTCCTGACCGCGATCGCGTAGTCGATCGCGGCGATGACGTCGCTGATGTAGCCCTGCCCGTTGTCGTCGAGGACCTTGAGTCCAATCAGGTTCGCGCCGGGCGCGATGCCGCTGCGCGCCCCGTTCGAGTCGAAGCCGTTGCCGGCAATGATTCCGGCGACGTGCGTACCGTGCCCGTACTCGTCGGACGGCTGCTCCGGCATCCAGATGCGCGGATTCGACGGCTTCGTGAAGTCCTTGAAGTGGACGATGCGGGGTGCCGCTCGCGGCGATTCGACGCCAGCGAGATAAAGATCGTCGTGCCAGGCGGTGATGCCGGAATCGATGACGGCGACGCCGATCCCCTTCCCGGTCAGGCGAAATGACTGCCGTGCAATCGTCGCGGCAATCGCCGCCCCGGTCCGCTCCATCGTCGCGAACGCCGGATGATCGATGTGCATCCGCGCGACCTGGGGATGACTGACGAGATCGGTGAGCGCCAGGTTCTCGACGTCGACCACCTGTGCGCGCGCGGAAAGAAGCTGTCGGCCGGCCGCGCCCCGGGTACCCGTGAGAACTCGCGCATCCGGCTCGTTCTTGAATTCCACGATCACCCGCGACCGGCCCGCCAACTGACGCGACCGCACCTCGAGCATCGGCCCGAGCTTGCCGTCGCGGACGGTTTGGGCGGCTGCGGCGGTCGGACACACCACGGCGCTCCCCGCCACGAATAGGGCGAACCACGGAACGAGACCAAGACGGCCAGAGAACGTCATCGTGAGAACTGGATGCGGTGCGTCTTGGCAAAAGAGCTGCCGAGCTGGCGGTTTCAACCGGGCCTGGGCGCCTAACCCCTCTGCCGACAGGTTGTTGCCCGTGCTTGAGCGCGCTGGTTCAGGAAGTGGCTGCGTGCAATTCCGGGTAGGAAGTGTGCAGAGATTGCACACGCGACGCACGCAGATGGTGGCAGAACTTGCTAACTGGAAGTGCCAGTGCGCGGCGCCTTTGCCTCCGGCTCGAGCCCGTATTCGACGATCTTGCGATAGAGCGTGCCGCGGCTGATTTCGAGGATCCGCGCCGCTTCCTTCTTGTTCCATGCGGCGGTCTCGAGCGCCCTGACGATGTGGGCGCGCTCGGCCTCGCGGAGCGTGGGAAGCCGCGGCGGCGCGTACGACGCCGGCGACGCGTGGGCATGCAGGAACTCGATGTCGGAGTCGCGAATGACGCGGCCCGGCGCCGACAGCGCGGCACGCGAGACGGTGCTCTCCAGCTCGCGAATATTCCCCGGCCACGGGTAGGTCTGCAGTTGGGTGACCGCTTCCGGCGAAAACGTCTTGGCGTCGAGCGGCAGGCCGTTGGTCGCGCAGTAGCGGGCGAGAAACCGCGAGGCGAGCACCGGAATGTCGACTGGCCGCTCGCGCAGCGACGGCAGCCGGATCGCGAACGCATTGACGCGGTAGTAGAGGTCTTCGCGGAAGCGCCCGTCGCGCACGAACAAATCGAGCGGCCGGTTAGTCGCGGAGATCAGCCGGAAATCGACCTGCACCGCCTTCTGGCCGCCGAGGCGTTCGAAGCGGCGATCTTCGAGCGCACGCAGCAGCTTGGCCTGCGCCACGAGCGAGAGGTCGCCGATTTCGTCGAGAAACAGCGTTCCGTGATCGGCGAGTTCGAGGCGGCCGGGCTTACGGTCGTGGGCGCCCGTGAAGGCGCCCTTTTCATAGCCGAACAGCTCGGATTCGAACAGCGTGTCGGGCAGCGCAGCGCAATTCACCGCCTGAAAGCGCTCCTTCGCGCGCCGGCTCAGTTCGTGAATCATCCGCGCCACGACTTCCTTGCCCGATCCGGTCGGCCCGAGGATGAGGACCGAGATGTCCGACTTCGCCGCAGTGCGGATCCACTCGAAGACGATCAGCATCTTCTCGTCGCGGCCGATCATTTCGCGGAAGCGCTGCACGGACGGCGCCTGGTCTTCGGTGCTGATGGCGGCGCGGCGTTCGAGGAACGTGTCGAGCAGGCGCGCCATCGCCTCGTCGTCGGGACGATGGGCGAGGTAGCGCGGCGGCGGTCCGGGGATGCAGCGGGCGACGCCGAATTCGACGAGCTCGTTGAGACAGTTGTCGACGTCGAGCCGCATGCGGCCGAAGGTCGACATCAGCGCCTCGACTTCGAAGGCCTCGTCGGGGCGGGCGCTCAGAAAGCGCAGCAGTCCCGCGCGCAGCGGGGACTGCACAAGATTGCGAAAGCGCGATTCCTCGTCCGAGGAAGGTTCGGACCGAAGCGTCGCATGGCGCCGGGGTAGCGTGCTTATCTCATCCACGGAGGTATTGCCCGTCTATCGGCCGATCCGGGGCCACCCGACAGCACGGTCAAGGTAAGCTAGCGGCGTGCCCCACCGTGCGCCAGGCGCGCAGCAGAAAACCCGCGCCGACTACCTTTCAGGCCGTCCGATCCGCTACTACCGGCCCCGCGGCAGCGCTGATGTCCGGCAGCTGATTGACGACGGATTTCAGGCATTCAACGCGGCCCGGCTCGGCGAAGCGTGCCGGATTTTCACTGACAAGATGCTGCTCCCCGAGCACGACACGACCATCGGATTGACGGTCGCCGGCGCGCTCACGCCGGCAGGCCTTGGCGGCTGCATGGTGGAGCTGATGGAGCGCGGGCTCGTGGACTTCATCATCAGCACCGGCGCGAATCTGTATCACGACCTGCACTATGCGCTGAATTTCACCCTCCATCGCGGATCGCCGTTCGTCAACGACGTGGAGCTGTACGAGGAGGGCGTCATCCGCATTTATGACGTCCTGTTTCCTGCTACCGTGCTGCTGGAAACGGACGCCTACATCCGCGAGTTCCTCGTGCGATGGGGCGCGAATGGTCCGGTTTCGACTGCCGAACTGCACTACGCGCTCGGGCGCGATCTTCTCGAGCGGCAGCCAGCCTGCGTGGAGTACTCCGTGGTGGCGGCAGCGGCCGCGTACGGCGTCCCGATCTACACCTCGTCGCCAGGCGACAGCTCGATCGGCATGAACGTCGCCTTCCACGAGCTGATGAACGACAGCCGCCTGATGGTGGATCCGAACAAGGACGTGAACGAAGTGTGCGCGTTTATCCTGGCCGGCAAGAAGAACGGCTGCGTGATCCTCGGCGGGGGCTCGCCGAAGAACTTCTACCTGCAGGGACAGCCAACGCTGTGGGAGGTGTACGGAATCCCCAAAGGCGGAAACGATTATTTCATCCAGCTCACGACCGATCAGGTGGTGTGGGGGGGTCTGTCCGGCGCGACGCCCGCCGAAGCGGTGAGCTGGGGCAAGGTCAACCCGGGTGTGCTGCCCGACACGGTCGTCGCCTACTGCGATTCCACCATCGCCTTCCCGCTGTTCTGTGAATACGTCGTCGGCGCCCCGATCGGACGGCGCGCGCGGAAGCAGTTGGTGCACAAGCGCGACCAGCTCGTCGCCGCGCTGAAGGCCGAGGCGCGCGCGGCCAAGCGGGACCACCCGGCGCCGGAGGAGACGACGGACACGATGCCCGATCTGGAGCGGCATCGCTGATGGGGACGCTCGCGTCCGAGCTCGGCGCCCACGCTGCGCGCATCGCGGGGCAGCCGCGAGTCTACGTCGACGCCAACATTCCCGCCGGTCTGGTCGCCTTCATGCGCAGCGAGCTGCAGTGGGACGTCCTGTTCGTGATGGAGCACGACGACCTGCGCCGCGCACCCGACGCCGACCACTATCGCCTGGCACGGGAGCTGCGGCGGACGTTGATCAGCTTCGATCGCGACTACCTGGATGACCGCAGGTTTCCGCCGGCCGAGAGCGGCGGCGTCCTGGTCATGACGGCGCCGGACGCGAGCGGTTACATGAAGCTGCTGACGCGCCTCGACGTCGAGCTCTTTCAGCCGGAAGTGCTGCCGCTCGAAGGGCGCAAGCTGCACGTTCACGTCGATTGGCCCGGCGCCGGGAATATCCAACCGTGATCGTCATTGCCGGCGGAGACATTGTCCTGCCGGACCGGATTCTCACCAGCGCGTCCCTCGTCATCGACGGCGATCGAATCACGGCGATTGAGGCTGCGGCGCGGGTCGATTCTCCTGGTGCCGCGATTATCCCGGCCGCTGAGTGCTACGTCGTGCCCGGGTTCATCGACGTGCACGTCCACGGCGTGGAGGGGCACGACACGCTGAACGACGGCGATCCTGTCGCGGCAATGGCGGCGCTGCTGCCGCAGTACGGCGTTACCTCGTTCTGTCCCACGACGGTGGCATGTTCACCCGACGCGCTCCGCGGCGTCCTGAGACAGGTGGCTCCGCTGCGTGCGAAACGGCCGCCCACGAGCGCGCGCGTGCTGCCGGCGCACCTCGAAAGCAATTTCATCAACCCCGAGTATCGCGGTGCCCAGCCCGCGGACTGCCTGCGGCTGCCACAGGACGACGCGGGCCATGAAGGCGACTTCTCCGCCGCTGACATCCTGACTGTCATTGCCGGCTCGCGGGCCGACGTCGGCATCGTGACGCTTGCGCCGGAATTGCCGGGCGGCATCGATCTCGTTCGCGCACTGGTCGCGGCCGGCCACCGCGTCTCGCTCGGACACACGGGCGCCAGCCTCGAGGAAGCGATGGCCGCGATCGATGCCGGGGCGCGGCACGCCACGCATCTGTTCAACCGCATGGCGCCGATTACTCACCGCGCTCCAGGCGTAGCGGGTGCGATCCTGGCGCGCGAGGAAGTGGCCGCCGAGTTGATTTGCGATGGCTACCACGTCCACTCGTCGATGAGCCGCATCGCGATCGCATCGAAGGGCGTCGGCCGGATCATGGCAATCACCGATGGCACCGCGGGGGCCGGCCTCGCCGTTGGCGCGACCGCAATGCTGGGCGGTCGGCGCATTCGTGTCACCGATCAGGCGGCCGTCCTGGACGAGGGGACGCTGGCGGGCAGTACGCTGACGATGGACCGCGCGTTTCGGACGATTGTGAACAGCTTTGGCTTTTCTGTGGCCGAAGCGTGCGTGATGTGCGCGACGACGCCGGCAAAGGAGCTAGGATTGCCGGGGTTCGGCCTGCTCGCCGAAGGCGCGTTCGCGGACGTCGTCATCCTCGATCGGCAGTTCAACGTCGTCCGGACGATGATCGACGGCGTCGAGGTTTATCGAACCGGCGCGGACGCGTAGGTCGTCGGATCGGCGACGCCTGCCTCGTGGAAGGCGTCACGGCGCTCGCGGCACTTGCTGCACTGGCCGCAGTGGCGGCCCTCCTGCGGATTCATGCACGACAGCGTCAGCTCCAGCGGAACCCCCAGCTCAACCCCCAGCCGGATCACGTCGCTCTTCTCCATCGAAAGAAATGGTGTGTCGACCACGATTGTGTGATCGAGGCCGAGCGACAGCGCGCGGGCCATCGTCTCGAAGAACTGCGGGGTGGCGTCTGGAAAGGGGTTGCCGGCCAGCGGGCCGAGCGCGATTCGGGCGATGCGATGCTGCGCGCAGTAAATGGCGGCTTTGCTCAGTAGCACGACGTTGCGTCCGGTCAGGTACACGTCTTCGTCCGCCGTGTCGAAGGCAGGCGGAGTGCCGCGCAATGCCCAATGCGTCGCCGGATACAGGTCCTCAATCGGGAACGACAGCCGTGCCACCGGTGCCACGTTCGCGGCAAACGGCGCACTCGCGAGCAGCCGATCCAGCGCCGCAAGCTCACCTCGCTCCCACGCTAGGCCCGTGCTGATGTAAAGCGGCTGGACGAGTCCGGCGCGGGCTTCGACGGCCGCGAGCACGGCGCTGTCGAGTCCCGCGGAAAGAAGCACGGCGGTCGGCGGCATTTCGTTAAGATTACTGGGCGATGTACTCCGTTACCAAGCGCATAGACTTCTGCTACGGCCATCGGCTGCTCGATTACGACGGCGTCTGCAAGCATCCGCACGGCCACAACGCGGTGGCCGAAATCGAAGTGCGCACCGAGGCGCTCGACAAGCGGAACATGGTGGTCGATTTCACCGACATCAAGCAGCGGGTGAAGAGCTGGATCGACCGCGAGCTCGACCACCGCATGATTCTCCGACGCGACGACCCGCTGGTGGATGCGCTGCAGACGCTGGGCGAGCCGGTGTATCTGCTGGAGAGCAATCCCACCGTCGAGCGGATCGCGCGTCTGCTATTCGACATCTCCCGCGAGCAGGGGCTGCCCGTGTCCCGCGTGACGGTGTGGGAGACCCCTTCGTCATGGGCGACGTACAGCGGCTGATCGCCTTCGATCTCGATGGCACGCTGATCGATTCCCGCCGCGACCTGGCCGAATCCGCCAACCAGGTCATCACCGAACTCGGTGGCACGCCGCTTCCCGAGGACGCGATCGGCCGCATGGTCGGCGAAGGGGCAGCGGTGCTCGTCAAGCGCGCGCTCGCGGCGGCGGGTCTTGGCGACGTGCCTGGCGGGCTGCCGCGGTTCCTCGAGATTTACGATGGCCGGCTGACGAAACATACGCGCGCCTATGAAGGCATCGAGGATGCGGTGGAGGCAGCCCGGCTCGTCGCCCGCGTCATCGTGCTGACGAACAAGCCATCTGGTCCAAGCGAGCGCATCCTCAGCGCCCTTGGCCTGCTGTCGCTCTTCGACGAGGTGATTGGCGGCGACGGGCCGTACCCGAGGAAACCCGACCCGGCGTCGCTCGTTGCCGCCATAGGTCGCGCCGGGACGACTGCAGCGCACACGCTGCTGATCGGCGATTCAGCGATCGATCACGAGACCGCCGTGCGAGCGTCGAGCCGATGCTGCCTTGCCACCTACGGCTTCGGCTATGTGATGTTTCCGAACGAGCGGCTGACGGGGAAGGAATGGATCGCGGCCAGTCCGGCCGACCTGCCCGCGATTTTCGATCGGTTTACGGCTGCGGCTGGATGAACGGCAGCTCGTACGAGAAGTAGCCGAACACGCCTGCGCTGGTGCTGTCGCCAGTGATCGACACGGGCACGGCAAAACCCACGATCGTCTGCGTCTCGCCGACGTTCCACCCTGTCCGGAAGCCAGGTGAAAGAGTGACCGCCGCCTCGTGGCGCTTCTGGTCCCCTTCGACACGATGTTCCCACTCGACCACTGACTCGAGCATCACGTTGAACATCGGGCCGAGCCGATAGATCCCGCTCAACGCCACGTGCGGTGACAACAGGTTATGGTTGCCCGTGCCCGCCTCGGCCGAGGGTATATGCGTAAACCCGGCATTCCAGTGGAGGTATGTGTCGCCGAACTGCTTGCTGAAGGGCAGGTTCACCTGCCACCCGGGTCCGCCGTTGCCGAAGCCGCGGTCCGCGTCGCCGGTCGCCAGGATAAGTGACACCCGCGGCGAGAATGCCGGTGCCGAGGCGCTCTCCATTACCGCCTGCCAGCGGTAGTTGATCATCAGGTCGGCCATCCCCGCCGCGCCGTCAGCGCCCAGCGCCCCGACGGTGTACGAGAACTGGTGCGTCTGCGTGAAAAGCGGCCACTCCTGCGTGAATGCCGCTTCCCACCCGTCGCCGTCGGTCGCACGCACGCCAAAGATGTTCTGAACGATCCCGGGCTCCTGGTTGAACGCCTCCTCGACCAGGAACGAATTATCGAGAATCTCAAACGGCTGGGCCTGGGCGGACGCTGTTGCGGCACATGCCAGCAGGAGCATCGCCGCGGCCGTCACATGAACCAGAACCTTTGACGCCGCGCGCGTCCCGATGGTGATTCGCTGCTCGTCCTTGCCTCGGACGCGCACGCTGTCCGACACAGCGTCGCGATCTTCGACCTCGATCGATTCGCCCGGCTTCAGGTGATGGTTCTCGATAAAGCGCAGAAAGCTCTTGTCCTGGTCGATCACACGCGTGATCGTCACCTGTGTATGCAGCGGGCACGTCAGCAACGTCTGCGCGGGCTGTGGCTTGATGACGCCCGTGGGGTCGGGAATCGGATCGCCATGAGGATCGACCTCGGGTCGCCCGAGCATCTCGTCCATCCGATCGATCAGGCGGTCGGAGACGGCGTGTTCGAGCTGCTCGGCCTCGTCGTGCACTTCGTCCCAGCGATAGCCCATCACGCGCACCAGGAACAGCTCGACGACCCGATGTCGCCGGACGACCAGCGCGGCGAGCTTCTCGCCGGCCTCTGTGAGCGCGACGCCAGTGTAGGGCTCGTATTCGACCAGCCCTGACTCCGCAAGCGTCTTGACCATGGTGGTGGCCGTTCCGGGCGCCACGCCGAGCGCCGCCGCCAATTGCCCCATGGGTAGCAGCCGATCGGGGGCGGTCAGGGCCCCAACCCCCAGGTAAATAGCCTTCAAATAGTTCTCGACCGTGCTGGACGGCAGCATTTCCGGCCTAGTGTACCTGACTTTGACTGGTCATCATTTGACTTTTTGGTAGCCAGCGAAGTATTTTTGATTGATCAAAATATATGTGGCAGCTCACGAGACGTTCGTGGCTTCGCGCTACCGGTCTGGCTTCGTTGGCCGGAAGCATCGTCGGCGGCGCCAGGATGGCGGGGCAGGCACGCCAGGGAGACGGTGTGGCCCACCATCCCGCCCACGACTCCCACGTCATGGGCACGGTCGGGCGCGTCGCGCCTGACAGGTTCAATCCCGCGACGTTCCTCACGACCTGGAATTTCAGCGACCTCGCACCTGACGAGCGCCAGAAGTACTACCAGGAGACGCCCCGTCCTGACGGCACGTTCCTGCGTGAGTACGACATCTTCGCTGCCGATCGCGAGATTGAAATCGCGCCGGGATTGTTTTTTCCAGCGTGGACGTACAACGGCCAGGTACCCGGTCCGACCATCCGCGCCACTGAGGGCGATCGCGTCCGCGTATCGTTTCGCAACCTGGGCAGCCACCCGCACTCGATGCACTTTCATGGCTGGCATCCACCGCAAATGGACGGCGCGCTCGCGGGCCAGGAAGTGCAGCCCGGCGAGACGTTCGTTTATGAGTTCGACGCGGATCCGTTTGGCCTTCACCTCTATCACTGCCACACGGTCCCGCTGAAGCGGCACATCCACAAGGGCCTTTACGGCACGTTCATCGTCGATCCGCGTTCTTCCACCGGCAGCCGCCCGCCCGCCGACGAATTCGTGATGGTGATGAACGCGTTCGATACGACCTTCGATGCCGAAAACGAGGTCTACGCCGTCAACACGGTCGCCAACGCGTACGTGCACGAGCCGATTCGCGTGACCGTCGGCAAGCTCGTTCGGATTTACCTCGTCAACGTCACCGAGTTCGATCCAGTCAACAGCCTGCACCTGCACGGGATGTTCTTCGACGTATACCGCACCGGCACCTCGCTCACCCCGGGCGAGAAGACCGACACAATCCTGCTGTGCCAGGGCGAGCGGGCGATCCTGGAAACCACGTTCCGGTATCCGGGCGACTTCATGTTCCACGCCCACCAGAGCGAGTTCGCGGAACTGGGATGGATGGGGCTGTTCCGCGCGGAGGCGCCGCTGACGTGATGCGACACGTGGTCCTGGCGTTCATCCCACTCGCGCTGCTTGCTGCGCTTCTCGTGCTGATCGTTCGGTGGGGACCGGCCGAAGCAGTGCGCGGCGAAGACTATCCGCCGGTCGAGCGCCTCACGTTTCAGCGCCTCACGCTCGAACCGGGCTCTATTGTCGTCAACGTCCTCAACGACGGCCCCGACGAACTGTCGATCGCGCAGGTCCAGGTCGACGATGCATTCTGGACGTTTACGGCCGATAACGGTGTCGTGCTCGATCACCTTGGCCGCACAACGCTGCACATCCCGTATCCATGGGTGGAGGGCGAGGCGCACGTCGTAAGGGTGCTGACGTCAACCGGCACGGCATTCGAGCATGAAATTGCGGTTGCCGTTTCAACCCCGACGCCAAATGCGCGATTCCTCGGCGTCTTCACCCTGATTGGGCTGTACATCGGCGTCATCCCGGTGCTCATCGGGCTGCTGTGGTTTCCATTTCTGAAGCGCCTGCCGGCTCCGGCGATGGCCTTTCTGATGGCGCTCACTGTCGGCCTGCTGGCATTTCTCCTCGTCGATGGGACGAGCGAGGGTCTCGAATCCGCGGAACTGCTGCCTGAATCGTTCCAGGGAGTCGTGCTGTTCGGGTCGGCAGCAGCGGGAGCGTATCTACTGCTCGAGGGTGTCGGCGCCTGGCTACGCAGCCGCAGGTCATCCGCCGCCGAGGGGCGGCACGGCTGGGTCCTGGCGCTGCTCATCGCCGTCGGGATCGGCCTCCACAATTTCGGCGAAGGGCTTGCCGTCGGATCCGCGTTTGCACTGGGTGAAGCAGCGCTCGGCACGCTCCTCATCGTGGGCTTTACGCTGCACAACACGACCGAGGGGCTGGCGATTGTCGCGCCGCTGGCGCGGGAAGGACAGCGTGTCTCGGTGGCCGATTTGGCAAAGCTGGGACTGATCGGCGGCGTCCCCACGATTGCCGGAGCATGGCTGGGCGGATTTGTGTATTCGCCGGTATGGTCTGTGCTCTTTCTTGCCGTCGGGGTCGGCGCCATCGCGCAGGTGATCGTGCAGATCGTTCGACATATGGCGCGCGAAGGTTCGGTCGCGCGGATGATGGCAACAGTGCCAGTGCTCGCGGGTCTGTTCGCCGGATTTGCAGTGATGTACGTGACGGGGATGCTGGTCGGATGAGTATCTTGGGGCGAAGATTTTCGACGAAGCTGATGGCGACGATGGCGGGCGTGATGTTGCTCGTGGCGCTCCTGCCGGCGTGGAGCATTACCCCGAAGCGCGATATCACCCTCGTCGTCAGGGGGATGGCGTTCTATCTGGAAAGCGACCTGAGCACCCCGAATCCCACGATCGAGATGAAGGCGGGTGAGCGAGTTCGCGTCGTCATCAAGAATCAGGATCGCGGTTTCACGCACGACTTCGCCGTCCCGGTTCTTCGTGCCGCGACGAAGCAGACCGATTGGAACGAGTCTGGCCAGGTCGTGTTCAAAGCGCCGAAAAAGCCTGGAACGTACGAATATGTCTGCCAGCCCCACCGGTTGATGATGAAGGGGACCATTCAGGTCCATTGACGCTCCGCTCGGCGATCTCCACCCCTGAGGGCAAACGCCGCTACGTCAGGCGGTTGTTTGCCACCATTGCCGATCGCTACGACTTCATCACCACGTTTCTCTCATATGGACAGGACCGCCGCTGGAAGGCTCAACTGATCGGGCTCGCCAATCTGCAGGGCGGCGATCGTGTGCTGGATCTCGCCTGCGGCACCGGCGATCTCGTGTTTGCCGCCGCCCGCCGCGTTCGGCATGGCGTCGGGCTCGACGTCACCCACCGCATGCTTGAACTGGCTGCGTCGAAGCGGCCGCGAAACGTGGCGCTGGTGACAGGCGACATGCTCGCGCTGCCGTTCGACGGCGCGCGCTTCGATGTCGTCACGACCGGCTATGGCTTGCGCAACGTTCCCGATCTCCGGCAGGCTATCCGCGAGATCGCCCGCGTCCTCGCGCCTGGCGGGCGTCTGCTGTCGCTGGATTTCAACCGGCCGGACAGCCCGATGGTTCGCGCCGCCTACCTCGCCTATCTCACGGTGATTGGCTCGCTGCTCGGCATGGTGCTTCACGGCGATCCGGACACCTACCGCTACATCCCCGAATCGATAAGGCAGTATCCCGGCGCGCGCGGCGTTGCGCGGTTACTTGAAGCGGAAGGATTTGTCGCCGTGCGGGTGGTGCCGGTTCTGGGCGGGTTGATGGCGATTCACTCGGCGCGCAAGCGGCCGTAACTCCCAACGCCCAAATTCCCAACCTCCACAGCTCTTTTGGAGTTGGGAAGTTGGGAGTTGGAAGTTCACCTTTCGAGCCACGGTTCGAGGCCGGTGAGCAGAAACGCAAGCACGTCCTCCTCCGACAGCGCCTCCGGTGCCGTGTCAGGTTTGATCGGCCGCTCGTCCATCAACGTGCGCGAGCCGCGCGTGTGGCTGATTCGTCCGATTGCCTGAGGCGGATCCGCCCCGCCGTCGAGGGCGAACTCGATGTAGTCGTCCCGGCCGCGATCTGACGCGAGCCGGAGCCCGCCCCCGGGCGTGAAGACAGTGAAGGGATAGCCCTCCGCCTTCAGCGTGTTCGCGAGGAGGCGCGTGACCGGGGTGGCGACCTCTTTGAGGAACGCGTCGTAGGCGCGTTCGGCGGCAGCCGATCGCTGGCGTTTCTGCTGGCCGCGCTCGCGGGCGGCTTCCATGGCGCGCTTCAATCGATTTCTGACAAGGGAGACTTCCACGGGCTGATTGTGCCACGGCCAACCTGGACGGCTGGTATGGCGTCACAATGTATACACGCCTGATCAGAGGAGCTCACGTGACTCAACCATTCATCGCCCTCATTCTTCTGTTACTGGCGCCCGCTGCCTTCGCCCAGACGACGACGCAGCAGGCGCGGCCGGAGCCTGCGATCGTGACGATAGGTGAGGGGCTGGTCCAGGCCGTTCCCGATCGGGCGTTCGTGAACATCACGGCCGAATCGCGCGCGGGGAATCCGCGGGAGGCGCAGAAGCGCAACGCCGACGCGATGACACCGGTCCAGGAGAAGCTCCGCGCGGCGGGAATTCCCGCGGATGCGATCAAGACGATCGCCTACGACCTGCAGCAGGAATGGGATTTCGTCAACAACCGCCGCGTGTCACGCGGTTACGTCGCACGGAACACGGTGGAGGTGCGCGTCGACGCCATCGACCGCGTCGGTGAAGTCCTGGAGATCGCCGTGGGTTCAGGGGCAACGTCGGTCGGCGTCATCCGGTTCGACCTCAAAGATCGGGCGAAGCTCGAGCGCGAGGCCCTGCGCCTTGCCGTCGCCGACGCCCGCGCGAAGGCGGAAGCCGCGGCGGCCGGCGCCGGCCAGTCGATCGCGCGTGTCGTCCGGATCGAGGAGCAAGGGACCGTCACACGGCCGCCCATGCCGTATCTCCGCGAAGCGGCGGCGCTGCAATCCGACGCCTCCGCGCCGCCGATTTCCGCCGGGCAAATGGAGCTGCGCGCCCAGGTGACGCTGACGGCCGAACTCAAGTAGTCTTTTGCCTTGGCGATCGACTACCCGCGAGCGCGGAGGGTACTGTCCCGGCGGGATCCGATTCTGCGCGACCTGATGCGGCGCCATGGCCCGTGCGGGCTCGCCGAGTCGCAGCACACCGACCCGTTCGTGGCGCTTCTCCACGCGATTATTTCGCAGCAGCTGTCGACCAAGGCGGCCGCGACCATCGCCGGCCGCGTCGAGGCGCTGCTCGACGGCGCTCCGAGGCCCTCGGCGGTGGCCGCCGTGACCGACGCGCAGCTGCGGGGAGCCGGGCTCAGTGGTCAGAAAGTGCGCTACGTGCGCGACCTTTGCCGGCGGATCGAGGACGGCATGCTCCCCCTCGACGCGCTCGATCGCATGACGGACGATCAAGTGATCGAATCGCTCACGCAAGTCAAAGGCATCGGTCGCTGGACGGCGGAAATGTTCCTGATGTTCCGCCTCCATCGTCCCGACGTGCTGCCGGTAGACGACCTCGGGATCGTCAAGGCCGTGCAGCGGGCCTATCGGCTGCGGACGCTGCCGTCGCCGGCACGGCTGCTCCGGCTCGGTGAGTCGTGGCGCCCGTATCGATCAGTGGCCTGCTGGTATCTGTGGGCCAGCCTCGACAACGCTCCGCTTCAAGAGTAATCGCCATGCATACACGCCTTTCTGCTCGGTTCTTTGCGTCCGTCGCGCTGGCGGCTGTCTGCCTGACAACCCTCCTGGCGCAGAACCAGTCCACGGGTGCCGCTGATATTCCGCGGCTCGCCTTCGAGAAGTACACGCTGCCGAATGGCCTGGATGTGATCCTGAGCCAGGATCGCCGGCTGCCGATGGTGGCGGTGAACCTGTGGTACCACGTCGGGCCGGCGAACGAGGAGCCGGGGCGCACCGGCTTCGCTCACCTGTTCGAGCACATGATGTTCCAGAGCTCGAAGCACGTTCCGCCGGACTCGCACTTTCCGCTGCTTGAAGCGGCCGGCGCCACCGGCGTGAACGGCACCACGGACTACGACCGCACGAACTACTTCGAGACGGTCCCGGCAAACCAGCTCGAGCTGGCACTGTGGCTCGAATCGGATCGCATGGGCTATCTGCTCGAGAAGGTCGACCAGGCCGCGCTCTCGAACCAGCAGGACGTCGTCCGCAACGAGCGCCGCCAGAGCGTCGAGAACCAGCCGTACGGACTTGCCGAAGAAGCGCTGGTGCAGTCGCTGTTCCCGAAAGGCCATCCGTACTACGGCAACGTCATCGGCTCACACGAGGACATCCAGGCAGTGAAGCTGGATGACGTGAGACGATTCTTCCGCCAGTTCTACGCCCCGAACAACGCGAGCGTGTCGATCGTCGGCGACATCGACGTGCCGGCGACCAAGCAGCTGGTCGAGAAGTATTTCGGATCGCTGAAGCGCGGTCCCGCCGTGCCGGCGATCAAGGCCGAGACGCCGGCAATCACCACGGAACGCCGACAGGTCGTTCCCGCGCGCGTCCAGCTGCCGCGTGTGTCGATCGCGTGGCTGACTCCTTCGATTTACAAGCCCGGAGACGCCGACGCCGATGTCGTCGGCACCATCCTCGGCGGCGGACGCTCGAGCCGTTTGTTCAAGAAACTCGTCTACGAACAGCAGATCGCCCAGAACGTCTCGGCCAGTCAGTATTCCCTCATCCTCGGCTCGATGTTCCAGATCGACGCAACCGCGCGGCCCGGCCACACTGCCGAAGAGCTGGAAAAGGCGATCGACCAGGAACTCGCGACCTTCAGGACGCAAGGACCCTCGGCCGCCGAGATCGAACAGGCGCGCAATACGATCGAGACGGGCATCATCGGTGGGCTCGAACGGCTTGGTGGGTTTGGCGGCGTCGCCGACCGGCTCAACATGTACAACCACTATCTCGGGACGCCGGACTATCTCGAGAAGGACATCCTCCGCTACCGTGCCGTCACTCCGGCGAGCGCGACAGCGTTCGCGAAACAGTACCTGACGCCGAACGCCCGTGCCGTGGTGCATGCCGTTCCCGGCCAGCCCACTGCGCCCGCGCAAGGACCTGCGGCGGGTGCATCGACGGCTGGACCGCAGGGTGAGGGCGAATCGATCAACGTCGACGAACCGTGGCGCAATCAAGCGCCCAAGGCGGGGCCGCCGCGTTCGCTGCAGCTCGCGACCCCCGCGTCGGCCACGCTGCCCAACGGGCTCACGCTGATTCTCAATGAACGGCGGGGACTGCCGATCGTCTCGGCCAGCCTCGTCGTAAGGACGGGGAGCGACTCCAACCCTACCGACAAATCGGGGCTCGCCAATTTCGTCGCGGCGATGCTCGACGAGGGCACGTCCACGCGCAATGCCCTGCAGCTTGCCGACGAAACGGCGAGGCTGGGGGCGACGCTGACGACCGGCAGCTCGATGGATGCGACCGCGATCACTGCGCGCTCGCTGTCGAAGAACTTCGCGGCGACGCTCGATCTGGTCGCGGATGTCGCGCTGCGGCCGTCGTTCCCCGCCGACGAGGTCGAGCGGCAGCGCGCCAGCCGTCTGGCGCAGCTGGTGCAGCAGCGCGATAACCCGGGCCAGGTCGCGACCCAGGTCGCCTCAGTCGCCCTGTATGGAACGCGCCATCCGTACGGCTACACGGAGCTGGGGACTGAAGCCTCCGTCAAAGCGATGAGCCGGCAGGACATGAGCGACTTCTGGGCGCGCAACTTCGTCCCGAACAACGCAGCGCTCGTCGTCGCCGGCGACATTTCGATGGCGCAGCTGCGGGCGCTCGCGGAGAAGGCGTTCGCGGCATGGCAGCGCGGCGCGCCCGTCAGGCCGGCGCTGCGGGACCCTGAGACCACCAGCGCGCGGGTGGTCATCGTCGACAAACCGGGCTCACCGCAGACCGAGCTTCGGGTCGCCTGGATCGGGCCTGCGAGATCGACTCCCGACTTCCTGGCGCTGCAGGTGATGAACAACGAGCTGGGCGGTCTTTTCTCGAGCCGCATCAACATGAACCTGCGCGAACAACATGG
>Ga0075421_100004017_pt1 | contig 17724 bp, 12 predicted proteins | sample SoiMetdeltSBSDD5_FD_75292 | JGI IMG/M metagenome (GOLD analysis project Ga0075421, IMG submission 75292) | Bulk soil microbial communities from a Populus tree surrounding site in Tennessee, USA - Soil MetaG P. deltoides SBSDD5 | ecosystem: Environmental > Terrestrial > Soil > Tree plantation...
GGTCGAATACGAAATCGCCAACGTGGTCGATCCGCACTTTACCGTGGTTGCCAAGCTGCGAAAGGCGTATCTTCGGGCGCGCTAGGGTGCGACGTTCTTGAGAACGGTACCGCCTTTCATGACGAACCGCACGCGACGGAGGGCGGTGATATCGGTCAGTGGATCGCCATCGACGCCGATCAAATCCGCCTCAAACCCAGGTGCGATCACGCCGATCGTGTCCATCAACCCGATCGCTTCGGCGGCGAGTGACGTTGCGCCATTGATTGCGTCCATCGGGGACTGACCGCCGATCTGAACGCGGTAGACGATCTCACGGGCGTTCTGCCCGTGCGCGCCAGCGCCGGCGTCGGTCCCCATGATTAGCTTCAGACCTTTGACCGCCAAGGCTCGTTTGAACATCGCGAGGCTCTGGGGTACACCCTTCTCCATGAGCGCGAAACCGGACTCCGTGAAGTTGCCAATACCCAGGTAGCGATCCTTGTTCTCGAGGTAGTTCTGCAACAGAAGTCCCACGTTGGGCTCGAAGAAGACTCCCCTCGCAGCCATGAGTCCCAGAGTGTCGTCATTCACCTGCGTGCCGTGTGTGACGGCCCAGCAGCCTGCAAGCACCGCCGCCCTGACGGCGGAGTCGGCATGGGCATGGACCCACGTGCGCTTTCCGGACTTCTTCGCTTCGTCACACGCCGCGTCGATCTGTGCCTGCGTCAACGACTGCCCACCACCTTCGCGGATGCTCTTCGAGGCGAAGATCTTCACAACGTCAGCACCCTCGGCGACGATCTGCCGAACGAATTGACGGATCTGATCTGGCGTGCCGGTTGTCTCGTCGATGGGAGCGATTGACGTCAGGAGTCTCGGTCCGGGCAGCATCCCTCTCGAAATGGCAGCACGCAGCGGCACGTCCAGGCGCGCACCAATGCTCTGCGTGGTGGTGAACCCGTTGACGAGCATGGCGTACGCGTTCTCCGCCTCGTAGAGCATGGACTCTTCGGGGCGTTCGCCTTCGCTCGTCGCCCGGCCGTTCTTGCCGAAGTGGTTCGCGATATGAACGTGAGTGTCGATGAGGCCCGGCAGGACCGTGAGTCGAGACAGGTCATACCAGACACGTGCGCCGGAGGATGGCCCAACGCTCTTGACTCTCGAGCCTTCGACGATGACGTTCACGGAGCGTGAGACGCCACCCCGCCCGTCGAGGAGGGTTCCTGCCCGCAGGACGATGTCCTGCGCGTGCAGGGGTGCCGAGACCGTCACGACAAGCACGCACGCGCATCGGGCGGCGAGCACGTTCACTCTTGTCCTCATGCAACGCTCCGCACGTCATCGCTTCGGGAGATCGAGAGCCGGATTGCGGTCGAAGAAATCGAACGGCCGCAGCTCGAAGCTGTGCCACATCACGGGCATGACCGGCCAATCCTCGGCGCGTACCATGTGATGCATCCCGATGGTATGCCACAGCACGACGTCGGTCTGCTCGATGCGGCGATTCGCGCGTGTCCACGCGGGCAGACCCTGCCCCGGAGTGCTCAAGGTGGGGTAGTCGCCAGCAGCATATTTTTCCTGGGGCTGGTACGGCGTCACCCAGAGACTGTGATCGATGAAGCCGGCACGCCGCCGCGGGTAATCATCGGCAGCGAGAAGCGTCGCCGCCGTCATCCCGGGTACAAGCTGATAGCTCGTGGGATACCCGACGTGATTCGTTCGCGTTGTGCTGACGACGCGCCAGAGCGCGGGCCTCTCCATGTCGACGTGCAGCATGCCCTCGCTCTCGGTGCGGGCCGTCGATGCCTGCCGCACCCAGATGCTCCGCCGCGGATGGTCGGCAGCCAGCGTTTTTGTCACGAGCCGGTCGGCAACGAAGCTGTTGGTCGCGCCATCCACGTCGACGTCGAGTCGGAAGTTGAAGTAGTGATCGTGATTGACGGCGACCACGTACTTGTCGACGAAACGCCCGTAGGCATCCGGTGCTTCGACGGCCGCGCGATTTTCGCCGCTGCCTGAAGGCTGCTCGCTTGCCGTTGCGGCCGTCGTGGCCTTCACCTCCGTGATGCCGGTGGCCCCGACGGCAACCTTGATCGACCCGTCCTGTTGGAACGTCCAGTCGAACACGTAATCGTAGTTGCCGAGAACTGCGGCGCTCCTCACGACCAGGTCCCGTCGCCGCCGGCTTTCCGGCTCTTCTCCGAAATGACGCCACGCCATGTCGCCCGTCTCGCGCTCGAACAGGCACAGCACGTTGCTCACAGTCCTGGGACGTCCTTGGTCTCCGGCGACGAGGCCGTCGATGTAGACGGCGTGTTCCGGGCAGTCGAGTCCCGGCATCATCGGCTTCGCTAGCCCGCCGGCATTGAACTCACCCGCGTCGAGGAAGTTCCGCTGATACCACGTGAAGCTGGGATCCATGTACGGCACGAAGATCTCGGAGAGGCTACCTTGGTACAGGACCGGACGACGCTGGTCGCCATCGCCGTACGTGACCGTCGAGATGATGGTGCCCACACGCTGATCGGGCCGGACGTGGAAGCGCCACTTCTGCCACTCGACGACGTGCCCATCGATACGAAAGCCGGGGCCGAGCGGCTGATCGACACGAAGCGGACTTGCAACCTGACGTGGCGTGCCAATCGATGCCGCGTCGTAGTCAGCCGTTGTCGAGGGGATTGGAATGTTCCCCTCGTCCACCACTCGAACGACCTGTTTTGCCGTCAGATCGACGACGACAGTCAGACCAGAGATGGTGCGCGGCCAGGTGTTGCGAACGCCGCGGGGATCGTTGCAGGTAACGTGAGCAATGCGCTTCCCTCGCTGTTCGTCGGTTGCGAAATAGCCTGGCGGGAGAGCCGAGCAACTGAGGAACGTGAGGTCGCTGATGCCCCGTTTCTTCAAAGCTTCGATGAACGCAGGGTGCTTCTTCACCTCAGCCGTCATCGCCCCGTACTCTTCCGCGAGCCAGTTCGGCTGCGCATCACGGAGTTGTGTCCATGAGCGAAGACGTCGCGCGGTCACGTCGACGATCGCCTCGAACGTATCCGGTCCCTTGCGCACGAGCGCGGAGGCCTCCCGTGGAATGGGCGTTCCTTTGGACCACTTCCAGACGAAATCTTTCGGCGGCTCACGCAGGTTGACGATGGAGAAGCGGGTATCCGCGTTCACGTGACCGGCCTGCTGCAGGACCTCCAAGACGACCCAGTATTCACGAAAGCCGAGCGGGTCGAGCGGATGCTCGACGCTCTGCGCGGCGAGCGGCACCGGAACGAGCCAGCAAGACAGCGCGAGCCAGAGAGTGAGAGCTAAAGGCAGTCTAGAATGTGTCATCGCGACCATCTCCAGAAGCAGCGTGTGCCGCCAATCAAACGCCCGCGCGAGGCGGGTGTCAATTCCGAATCTTGTCTTCCTGATTTTCTGATCCGGCATAGTCACGCGATGACGGTCGCAGTCGGTGACGTCATGTAACTGGTTGCAGAAAGCCTGCGGGACTGAACAAGGTTCGACGACGATTCTTGGACCATTCGTCGCGTGGGAGTCTGGCGACGGACGCCCCTCAAGTCAGATGACAGAAACGCGCGGCGATTCCGTCTCAACCCGCTCGTCGAAGTGCAAGAGCAGGTGTGATCACGGCGCCGCCAGTGTGAGTTGCATGCACCAGTCACGCATCGCTATGTGGATCTGGCGAGTCCAGCTCGAGTTGGCCGACACACTGTTGTTGGCGTGATGCCATGCTCAAGTGCGCATCAATTTTCGAATGCGTTCCGACATCATGACCGCGGCCGTTGTGGCCAGTAAATTGGGCTGTTTTCACGTTCTTCTGGTCAAGACGGTCTGTTCGAGCGCCCGAGCGTCAGAGCGGGGCAACTGCCCCCGCCGCGAGATCACGGTCGACCTATGCAGAGTCTGCCGACGACGCCGACTTACGCTCGACGCGCCGCGGGCAGAGCCGAGCTTGTTGGTAGTATGCGGGCAGGATTGATGCCGGGAACGCGGCAATTCTGCGCCGCGTGGGACGGCCACGCGACCCGGCGAACAGGCATGGCGCACTTGCGAAACGCGGCGCAAGCGGCGCGTTGGAATCGCTTTGACTTGCGACGCGGCCGTTTTTCAGATAGCATCCGCAACCGGTTACATTCTCCTAAGAATCGAAGTCCTGTGCCGGCATCGCCTGATCGGGCGCGGGGTGTGGTGGGGTCGTAAACGGTCGAGAGGAGTGGCGCATGCATGTTTTTCGTGCGGTAATTGCGGCGGCCGTTGTGTTGGCCGTCCCCGTGGCGGCGATGGCTCAGGCTTCCATCGCCGGAATCGTGCGCGACGCGTCAGGAGCCGTGCTCCCTGGCGTAACCGTCGAGGCGGCCAGCCCGGCGCTCATCGAGAAGACGCGTTCCGTTGTCACCGACGGGAGCGGTCAATATCGCATCGTTGACTTGCGCCCGGGTGATTACACCGTCACGTTCACCTTGACGGGATTCTCGACGGTCATGCGCGAGGGCATCTCGCTTCAGGGCTCGATGACGGCCACCGTCAATGCGGATCTGCGTGTCGGTGCGCTCGAGGAGACGATCACCGTCACCGGGGAAACGCCCATCGTCGACGTGCAGACTGTCCAGCAGCAGCGCGTCCTCGACAAGGAAGTGATCGACACTCTGCCAACGGGACGCACGACGACCAACCTCGCCGTGCTGATTCCAGGCATGGTCCTGTCCACGACGTTCAGCGGCGAGTCCCAGGACGTGGGCGGGAATACGGGCGACGTGATGCAAGCGCTCTCCATCCACGGGGGCCGCGGCGGCGACCTACGGCGGATGGTCGACGGTCTGTCGATGCAGTCGTTTGGCCCCGATTCGAGCGCGTTCGCGCCCAACAGCGGGATGATTCAGGAAGTGGTGGTCGACGTGGCCGCCGGATCCGCCGAGCAGTCGACGGGCGGCGTTCGCGTCAACATCGTGCCGCGCGATGGCGGTAACGAGTTTACCGGCTCGTTTTTTGCCGCCGGGACCAGCGATAGCCTGCAGTCGGACAACATCGATCAGGAACTGCGCGATCGGGGCCTGATTTCGGCGAGCAAGGTCAAGAACAATTTCGAGGTGAACCCCGCGTTCGGCGGTCCGTTGGTGCGCGATCGCCTGTGGTTCTTCACCTCCGGCCGCGTATCGGAGGTGAACAACTACATCGGCGGGGCGCTGCGCAATGCCAATGCCGGCGACCCGAACTCGTTCACCTATGCGCCTGACCCGAACTTCCAGGGCTCCCGCGACTCGGAGTGGCAGAGCGTGAACGGCCGCCTGACCTGGCAGGCAGATCCAAAGAACAAGTTGAGTTTTTTCATGGACGCACAGACTCGCTGCAGCTGCATCGACACGCGTGCGTTGACCTCACCCGAGTCGTCGGCGAATTTCGAATTTCCCTGGAAACGCCTCGTCACGTTGACCTACACGGCACCGTTCACCAATCGCATTCTGATCGATGCCGCGTTCGCTCACAAGCCGGAGGACTGGGGCTATTTCGAACCGGAGGGTGGCAACGACGCCGCAGCGCTCATCGGCGTCAACGATCTCGCCAGCGGCATCTTCTACCGCGGCCCGCGCGGCTACTTTGGCACGTCGATGCGTTTCCGCTCGGAACTAATGGACAACTCGTGGCGCGGGGCGGTGTCCTACATCACCGGTGCACATGCGCTGAAGTTCGGGTACCAGGACCATGTCGGCCACATGCACAACTTCTACAACTTGCCCGTTGCTGGCGACTTGTCCTACACCTTCAACGCCGGTTCGCCGGTGCAGATCACGCAACGGTCTCCATACGAGGCACAGACGGACGTGCACGATGGCGGCATCTACGCGCAGGACCGCTGGACGATCGGCCGCTTGACTGCGAACGTGGGGCTACGTTGGGATTTCTATCGCACCAGCTATCCGACGCAAACGCTCCCGCCGAACGAGTTCACGCCGAACCGCAACGTCACCTTCCAGGCCGATGACGTCGCCAGCTTCAACGATGTGACGCCAAAGCTGGGGGTCGCCTACGACCTGTTCGGAAACGGTCGGACCGCGCTGAAGGCATCGTACTCACGGTACGTACAGCAGATGTCGTACGGTGGCACGTTCGGTGAGGCGGCCACTCCGCCTCTGCGCACCGTCCAGAGCGTGACTCGAACTTGGATCGACGCCGACAGAGACTTTGTTCCGGATTGCGACCTGTTGAACCTGCAGCTGAACGGCGAGTGCGGCATCGTGAACAATCTAGCGTATGGCAACCCGATACCGAGCACGACCTACGATCCCGACACACTCTCGGGATGGGGAAAGCGAGGCTACAACTGGGAGACCTCTGTCAGCGTGCAGCACCAGGTGCGGCCGAATGTCTCGGTCGACGTCGGCTACTTCCGCCGGTGGTACGGGAACTTTCTCATCACAGACAATCGGGCGCTCTCGCCGACTGACTTCGACACGTTCAGCGTGACGGCGCCGGTCGACTCGCGTCTGCCCGACGGGGGAGGCAACGTTGTCAGCGGCCTTTACAACATCACCTTCGCGGGGCTGACCCGTCCGCCCGACAATCTGCTGACGTTTGCGAAGAACTACGGTGAGCAGTTCGAAAACTGGCAGGGCATAGACGCCAGCTTCAACGCGCGCCTGCGTGGAGGAGTGATCGCTCAAGGCGGCATTAGCACGGGACGGACCCACACGGACAGCTGTGAAATCCGCGCCGCGGTGATTGAGTCTGCCACGCTCAATCCGTACTGCAGCGTCGAGACGCCGTATCTAACGCAGTTCAAGCTCCTGGGTGCGTACACGGCGCCGAAGATCGACGTGCAGTTCTCAGGCACCTTCCAGAGCATCCCCGGACCTCCAGTCGTGGCGAACGTGGTCTACACGTCGGCGCAGATTGCGCCGTCGCTCGGCCGCCCGCTCGCGGGCGCGGCGGTGGCGCAGGTGAACGTCATCGCGCCCGGGGTCGACTACGGCGATCGGCTGAACCAACTCGATTTTCGTGTCGGCAAGATTTTCCGCTTCTCCGGAACCAAGGCGGCATTCAACGTCGATCTCTACAACTTGTTCAACGCCAACGCGGCGCTCACGGAGAATCCCAGCTATGCGGCATTCCGTCAGCCGTTGCTGGTCCTGAACCCGCGGCTCGTGAAGTTCAGCGTCAACTTCGACTTCTGAGAAGAGCACTGAACATGAACCGCCTGCTGGTCGTTGCGGCATGCATGGTGCCGATGCTTGCCGCATCGGCCACCTTCGCTCAAGAGCGGACGCTCGACGACGTCAAGCGCGATATACAGCGGCGCGTCACCCAGAAGCAGCCGCCGTTCGACGATGTGCGAGCGGAGGAAGTGAAAGAGGTGCTCGCGTCGCTCACGAGCCTGGACAAGGATGAATGGGGGAAGCGCTGGTGCGACGCGGGACTCGCCCTCGAGCGGCGAGGCGACGACATGTTGGCGAAAAACGCACCCGCGAAAGAGATCGGCGAAGCGTATTACCTCGCTTATTCGTACTGTCACATCGGTCGTTATCCGGTGCCGAGCTCTCCCGCCAAACAGGCGGCATATGTCGCGACGCAGCGCACTTTTCGCAAGGCAGCAAAGTATTTCGACGTTCCCCTGCGAGTGATCGACATTCCCTTCGAGGGAAGAAAATTTGTGGGGTACTTGCAGGTGCCTCCTGGCGTCGCGCGGCCACCCGTTGTCATGTACTGGGGAGGCGTTGACGTCTGGAAGGAGGATCATCAGCGCAACTCGGCGATCATGCACGCGAAAGGCCTGGCGACGCTTCTCATCGACCAGCCTGGCACGGGAGAGAGTCCCGTCAAGTTTCTGGAACCCAACGCAGAGCGCATGTTCTCGGCTGCGATGGACTACCTTGCCACACGGAGTGACGTCGACGGCCGGCGAGTCGGCGTGTGGGGCCGCAGTTTCGGCGCGTACTGGGCAGCGAAACTGGCGTACGTCGAAGCGAAGCGGCTCAAGGGCGCCGTGTTCCACGGCGGCAACGCCCACTTTGGCTTTCAAGAGGAATGGTTGCGCCCCGCGCTGACCAAGACCGCGTCCAACTACCTTCTCGGGCCGAGCAGCCTCTTCGATTCGCGCAGCTTCGTGCTCGGCGTCAAGACGCTGGACGACGTGTTCCGCGTGGCTCCGAAGCTGTCACTGAAGGACCAGGGGCTGCTCGATAAACCGTCGGCGCCCATCCTGATCGTGAATGGCAAGCTGGACGATCAGGCACCGATTGCGGACAGCTATCTGCTGATGGAGCACGGCTCGCCAAAGGAAACCCGGGTGTACCCGGAAGGCGGCCACATGGGCGCCACACCGGGGCTCAATCCTGACGTCATCGCGACGGTGATCATCGATTGGCTCAAGTTGCGCCTGGGGCAGTGACGGTTATGTCCGGCAGCAAGCTCTTCCCATGCGACCTGCAACCGTCAGGGAAACGACTCGCGTTTCTAATCGTATTCAGCGTGAGCGTTGTGTTCGTGAACGCGCAGCAATTACCGCCGGGTCCTGTAGCCGCGCGAGCCGTCGTCAAGCCGGTCGCAGACGGGGTGTACATCTTCGAGTACTCCGGCTACCAGTCGATGTTCGTGGTCGATCCGGCGGGTGTACTGGTTACGGATCCCATCAGCTCTCAAGCGGCCACGGCGTACCTCGCGGAACTGCGCAAGCTGACCTCCGCTCCCATCCGGTACGTCGTCTACAGCCATCATCACTACGATCACATCGCCGGCGGTGCGCCATTCAAGCAGGCGGGAGCCGTGTTTGTCGCGCACCGCAACGCGAGGGTGCAGCTCGAACGCCTCAAGAATCCAGCAGTGGTCGTGCCGGATCAGACAGTCGACGAACACCGCACCCTCACCGTGGGCCGGACGAAGGTCGAGCTCCTATATCTCGGACGCAACCACTCCGACAACAGCCTCGTCGTATCCGTGCCTTCACAAAAGGTGATCTACGCCGCCGACTGGCTGCCGGTGGGCGAGCTGATCTGGCGCAACATCTTCGATTCATACATCGATGAGTGGTTCGCCGGCATCGACCGTGTGCTGGCGCTCGACTGGGAGAAGCTCGTCGTCGGCCATGCGCGCGCGCACAATCCCAAAGGCTGGGGCACCAAAGACGACGTGCGAGCGTTCAAGGCATACTTCACCGATTTGAAGGAGGCCGTGCGCGTTGCCTATATGGCTGGGCTCTGTCCCGACCGCGCGCCCAACGAGGTCAAGCTGCCGAACTACGAGCGGCTGTATCAATACGCCGCTTTCCTGCCCATGAACGTCGATCGTATGTGCCTCTACTGGCGCAACGGTTGGCAATAGCGGAAGCAGCCGGGTCCACAGGGGGTCATGACGATGCGTCTTTTCTTCGCGAGTGCGGTGGCGTTGATGATTGCGCTTCCGGTTGCTCCGGCGCACGCGCAAGTCGATATCGAAGGAAATTGGGGGGCGCGTCAGCACGAGGACGCGCCGGAGCGGGGCGGTGGCCCCGAAATCGCGGAGTACCAGGGGCTGCCGATCAATGACGCGGCGCGGCGACACGGCGACGCATGGAACGCCTCGATCTGGACGGTGCCGGAGCACCAGTGCATTCCGCACCCGGCGGACTACGGTCCGAATTTTTCGCCGGTGCGCATCTGGAAGGACGTCGATCCAGTGACGCAGGAAGTCGTCGCGTACCACACGAACATTGCGTGGATGAACCCCATTCGCACGATCTGGATGGACGGCCGGCCGCATCCCCCGGAAAACGCGCCACGCACCTGGGAAGGATTTTCGACGGGGACGTGGGAAGGCGACATGCTGACGGTCGAGACGACGCATCTGAAAACCGGCTACGTCCGCCGCAACGGTCTGCCTCGCAGCGAGAAGGCTGTTCTGCGTGAGCACTTCATCCGCAACGGCGACGTGCTCACCTGGATCAGCATCGTCAACGATCCGGCGTATCTGACGGAGCCGTTCATCAAAAGCCGGAACTTCTACTACGACCCGGGATATCAGGTGACGCTGTATCCATGCTCGGTTGACGTCGAAGTCGACCGTCCTGCCGGAGAGATTCCGCACTATCTGCCTGGAACCAACCCGTACCTGCAGGAGTTCGCGGCGCGATTTCAGATCCCTTACGAAGCGACGCGTGGCGGGGCCGAGACGATGTACCCGGAATATCGTCAGCGCCTCAAGACGATGACTCCGCCACCGCCTTTGAAGAAGCCTGCTGCGAGTGGCGCAGCGGCGGAACCAGCCGCCGGAACACAGAGGCCGCGATGAAGATCATCCCTGGGATGGGTCGCCTTTCGTGCGCCTGGCTGGCGCTTGGTTTGTGTGCCAGTCTGGCGTCCACTCTGGGTGCACAACAACGCGCGGAGTCCGAATTGTCGGTGCTGCCAATTCGCGGTGGCATGTACATGATCTCGGGCCCGACGTCGAACACGACCGTGCAAGTTGGGCGGGACGGCGTGCTCGTGGTCGACACGCAGACCGAAGCGCTCAGCGCCGCCCTGATTGCCCAGATTCGGATGCTTTCCGACCGGCCAATCCGGACGATCGTCAACACGACGATTGCAGCCGATCACATCGGCGGGAACGCCCCATTGAAGAAGGCCGGTCAGATCCTTGCCGGCGGCAACCAGCGGAGTGCGGTCGTCTACGGCAGCGGTGGTTCGCCGATCTACGCACACGAGAATGTCCTTACGCGCTTGACGCAGGCCGGCGGCGATTCCGCGGCGTGGCCGACCGACACCTACTTCGTCGCACAGAAGGACATGTTCTTCAACGGCGAGCCGGTGCAGTTGATGCACGTCCCGTCTGCTCATTCCGATGGCGACTCGCTCGTCGTGTTCCGGCGTACGGACGTGATCAGCGTGGGCAACATCTACACGCCGGGGAGGTATCCAATCATCGACGTGGACCGCGGCGGCACGATCGACGGGATCGTCTCTGCGTTGAACCGCGTAATCGAGCTGACGGTTCCCGAGTTCAACGAACAGGGCGGAACGATGGTCGTGCCAGGCCGTGGGCATCTCGCCGACGAAGCTGATGTCGCCGAGTATCGCGACATGGTGACCATCGTTCGGGATCGTGTGCGCGACATGGTGAACAAGGGAATGACACTCGAGCAGGTGAAGGCATCGAAGCCGACTGCCGACTACGACGTGGTGTACGGCGAACGCGAAGGACAGACCTTCATCGAAGCGGCGTATCGCACACTGCCGCCGCCGAAGCCGGCATCACCACCGAGTCGAAGCAAGCCGTCCGGAGGCAGCAAATGAGAGTGCTGACGAACGGCGTTGCGATTGCCGCGCTTCTCGTGGCTACTGTCGCCGCACAGGCGCCGCCACCGGCACCTGCGCCCGGCGCGGGACGACAGAGTGGCGCTGCGCAAGGTGAGGGTCGACAGGGTGGGGCGCCGGTGGCCGGTGCGCAGCAGGGCGGGGGACGCGGCGGGCGTCAGGGCGGACCGCCGCCGACTGGACGTGCCGGCGCGCAATTCGATCTGACCGGGACGTGGGTGTCTGTCGTCAGCGAGGACTGGCGCTGGAGAATGGTGACGCCGGCGAAGGGCGATTACGCCAGCGTTCCGCTGAACGCCGAAGGCCGTCGCGTGGCTGACACGTGGGATCTCGTCAAAGACAACGCGAGCGGCGAACAGTGCAAGCCGTTCGGGGCCGGTGGGATCATGCGGATGCCGACGCGCGCTCGGATTTCGTGGGCAGACGACATGACGCTCAAGCTCGAAACCGACGCAGGAACGCAGACGCGTCTGTATCACTTCACTCCCGCTGCTGCGACATCCGGCGAGCCCAGTTGGCAAGGGTTGTCCTCGGCCAGCTGGTTCAAGCAGGCGCAAAGCCGCGGCCTCGGGTTCGGTGGTGCGCCGCCGCAGGGAGCCGGCGTCCTCAAAGTGGTTACGACGCGCATGCGTCCCGGATACCTGCGTTGGAACGGCGTGCCGTACAGCGATGCGGCCGTCGTGACCGAGTACTACAACAAGCATTCAGACTTCGGTATCGACTGGTTCACCGTCACCACCGTTGTTGAGGATCCGAAATACCTTACCCAGCCGTTCCTCACCAGTTCTTCATTCAGGAAAGAGCCAGACGATTCGAAGTTCGCGCCGACGCCGTGCGAGACAACGCCGCCGCGGTCCGGCGCAGCCGTCGGAAATCAGAATCCGTGATCATCGCCCGCGGCGTCTGCCACGTCGCGGCGCTTCGGAGGTCATCGTGAGAAAGCACGTGCCGCTCGCTGTTGCGACGATCGCGACCATTGCCGTCGCCGTAGGCGCGCAACAACCCGCGAACGCCCCCCCACCGGCCGCTCGCGTTGTCGGCACGAGCGCGCGCGAGGCGATCGACGCCGCGGCGGCTGCGCTTGGCGGGGCTGACAAGCTGCGGCAGCTCCGCAACCTGACGCTGATCGGGTACGCGCAGTACGCGTATCAGAACGGCGGCGGCAATATCTCGCCGCTGCCAGGTGCGCCGCAGAAGTTCATCGCTGCGAACGACTACCGCCGCGTGTACGACCTGGAGCACGGGCGGATGCTCCACCAGGAGCGGCGAAACGATCTGTTCCCCTTTGCCAACTACGCGGGGCACGACTTCGCGCTGCAGCGGCAGGTGCTCGACGGCCCAGTCGCCTACAACATCAACCAGAAGGGCGAGGCGGGTCGCGGCGGCGACGCGCGGGATCGGCGGATGTGGATGCACGCGAACCCGGTCATCGCGGTCCGCGCCGCTCTCGATCCGGCCAACGCGTTGAGCAACCGGCGCGAGGAAGGCGGGCTGACGCTCGTTGATCTGAAGCTGAAGGAAGGCGACGTGCTGACGCTCGGGATCAGGCCGCAGTCGAACCTGCCGGATTTCGTGCGCTGGGTTGCGCCGCAGGTCAATCTCGGCGAAGTGATCTCCACCACTCGTTTCTACGGCTACGTGCCGTTCGGCGGCGTGCAGCTTCCGATGGGATACACGACACGCTACGACTGGCGGCCCGAGGTAGAGCAGGTGAAGATCTATGTCGACAACTACCTCGTCGACGGGCAGATCGATGACCTCGCGGCGCCGGCATCGGTGAGCAATCCTGGAGCGGCCCAGCCGGCTGGCGGCCGCGGTGGCGGTGGTGGGTTCGGCGGCGGTCCCCTCGAGGTGACGCCGATGGCCCGGGGCGTCTGGCGCATTACCGGCGGAACGATGGTGATCGAATTCGCCGATCACATGACGCTGTTCGAGGTCGATGGGCAGCCTGCGCGCATCAAACAGGTGATCGAAGCCGCGCGCAAGATCGTCCCGGCCAAGCCGGTCACCGAGGTGATCGTCTCGCACCACCATTTCGATCACAGCTCCGGGCTGCGTGAGGCCGTCGCCGAGGGCCTCACGGTCATCTCCCGCCGCGACAACGGCGTCATCTTCCGCGAGATGACTTCGCGTCCGGCGCCCACCTTCCCGGACGATCTCTCGCGCAGCGGCAAGACGATGAAGTTCGTCCCGGTCGACGATCACCTTCAGTTGAAGGATGCGACGATGACCGTGGATCTTTATCACGTCATCGCGAACAGCCACATGGCTGAGGCGCTGTTCGCCTACATTCCAGAACACAAGATGATGATCGAAGGCGACATCGCGACAGCGGCGGAAGAGCTGCAGTGGTGGGGAGACAGCTGGCTGGACAACATCGCCTACCGCAAGATCGACGTGCAGCGGAACGTACCGGTGCACATGACGCCGATGACGCGCGACGAAGTGATCAAGATGGTCAACGGCGGCATCGTACGCGTCAAGCAGTTCTGCGCGGATCACGTGGCGAAGGGTGATTATTTCCCCGGCTGTCCGGTGCAGGTGCGATAGACCAGGCAAGAGTCGACCACAGAAACGAGGCGATCGATGCGGAACCGTAGGAGGATGATGGCTGGCGGCCTGGCGCTCGCGGTGTTGACCGCTGCTATAGCCGCGCAATCGGGCCACGCGCAGACTGCATCGGCGCGAACGGTGGTCGAGGGTGCGGCGAAGATGTTGGGTGGCCTTGAAAAGATCCGAGCCCTCAGAAACATCACGCTGCACGGCTATGGACAGTACGCGTATCAGATGGGCGGCGGCCGCATCTCGGGAACGCCGGACGCGCCCGAGAAGTACATGGCGGCCAACGATCTCACGCGAGTGTACGACGTTGAGAACGGCCGCTTCCAAATCCGCGAGCGCCGCAACATGTTGTTCCCCTTCCTCGCGCCGTTCGGTCACAGCTTCGCCCTGAACGACAACCGGCTCGACGGCAGTATTGCGTTCGACGTCAACGGCGAGCGTGCACAGCGCATCCCAGAGCTCATGGACGGCGCGCTCATCATGGACGGGGTCCACATGCGCCGTATGTGGATGATGAACAATCCGGTCGTGCTGGTTCGCGCGATGCTCGATCCAGGCACAAAGCTGTCCGCACCGAGGCAGACGGGCGGCGTCACGGTGATCGACGTGACGTTGAAGGAAGGTGACAAGCTCGCTGCAGCGTTCACCAACGACAACATGCCGGCGTGGGTGCGCTGGGCGCACCCGCAGTCGAATCTCGGTCAGGCGACGTTGACCACGTCTTTCAGCGGATGGTCCGAGACCGCCGGCCTGGTCATGCCGCTCGCGTACCAGACACGAATGGACTGGAGAAACGTCGACTTCTTCAAGATGTACGTCGATGCCTATGACGTCGACTCGAAGACCCCCGACCTCGCCGCCCCGGAAGTGGTCCGCTCCGCCGCCGAGCCGCCCTCCTATCCCGTTCAGCCGGTTACGTCGAAGCCCGTGGGCAAAGGGATCTGGCGCATCAGCAACGGAACCACGGTCATCGAGTTCAAGGACCACCTGGTGCTCTTCGAGTTGGGTGTGAACGCGCGCGGTCAGGCCAAGGCGGTGATCGATCATGCGCGATCACTCGTCCCAACCAAACCGGTCACGCACTTGATCATCAGCCACCATCATTTCGATCACACGGCGGGCTTTCGGGCGGCGGTGGCCGAAGGATTGACGATCATCCAGCGCCCGACGAGCGGAGTGATCTTTCGCGAAATGGCCGCACATCCGGCGCCAGACTTTCCGGACGATCTCGCCAAGAACCAGAAGCAGTTGAAGTTCACTCCGATGGACGAGCACCTGCGCCTCGCCGACGAAACCCAGACCGTTGACGTCTACTGGGGCCGCAACAACGGTCACATGGCCGACGTCGTGTTCGCGTACGTGCCGTCGGAGAAGCTGCTCATCGAGGGAGACATGGTCACCGCCGCCTACGATTGGCAGCACTGGCCGGACACGTTCCGTGACTCGCTCGCGCACTACAAGCTCGACGTGCAGAAGATTTCTCCAGTGCACTCCGTCTCGCGTGACTTTCCCGACGTGCTCACCTACCAGCAGGCGGAGGAGTTGCTCAAGGGCGGGACCGAGCGCGCGCGTCAGCACTGCGCCGCCGAATTGGCGAAGGGTAACTTCTGGCCAGGGTGCCCCATTCAGAGCAAGTACTACTGAGGCGAGGATTGTCATGCCAGGCGGGAGCCTGACGGTGTCGGTCATACGGTGAGGCGATCGATGTTCAAAGTCACACGGATCGTATCCTGCGCGATTGCGATGATCGTGCTGACCGCTGCCGCCACACACGCGCAGCGGCCGGCGGCCGCAATTGCGCCTCCGCTCCCTGGCATGTCTGGCATGTGGCTCGTGCAGGATCCCGGTTCCGGCAGCTGGGCGGCGTGGTTCAACAATGTCCCGAAGCCCGCGGTACGTCCTGAGATCGCGAGGGACAACGAAGAAACTGAAAAGCGTGAAGCCGCTGGCAACGTCGTCAACACGATGGCGCGCCGGCCGGACTGTCCTGTCGGTAATCTGCCGATGATGATGGCCTCGTCGCCGCCGCTCAACATCGTGGTAGCGCGTGACGAAGTGCTGATCGCGGCAGAGTCCGGCCGCGGCCGTTTCATCTACACCGATGGCCGGCAGCATCCCGATACCAAAGCGCCGTCATATGTGCCGAGCGGCTTCGGCCACTCCATCGGGCGATGGGAGGGTGACACTCTCGTCGTGGACACGATCGGCTTTCCCGCCCGCGTGTGTGACAGCCGCCGGCCGGTGATGCTGGTTCCTGGCGGCGGGCGTGCGAAGGACACGTCGCATCTCGTCGAACGATTCCGGCTCGCCGATCCGGAGACACTGTCGGTTACGTTCACGTGGGAGGATCCGACGGTCTATGTGAAGCCTCACACCTACGGCTACACGTACAAGCGCATCCCGGAAGGGCTCCCGATTGAAAACAACGAGCAGGCGCCCGCGCCGGCCGCGAATCAGACGGGGGCGAAATGAGGTGCGCGCTTGCGGTGCTGCTGGCCGTCTGCACGGTGACGCTCGCGGCGCAACGTCCGGCTGAATCGGCGCAGCGGCCGGACTTCTCCGGATATTGGGAGCTGCGGCTGGACAGCTTCCGCGTGCCGCGTGCGGCGCTGACGCCACAATCGACGGCCGCCGCGGAGTCGCAGGCGAAGAAGGATGCGGAGGCGCTGAGCCGCTGTGCGCTCATCGGCATGCCGGCGGTGATGGACGATCGCTCGGCGCTCGATGTTCGTCACGCGCCGACCGTCATCGGCATGGTCGCGAAGTCACCGTCGTCGGCGCGCTACATCTATATCGACGGCCGCAGTCATCCGGCGGCAGACGAGCTCGAGCCGACCACGAACGGGCATTCGATTGGACGATGGGACGGAGACACTTTGGTCGTCGACACCGTGGGATTCAACGACCGCGGTGTCACGCGAATTCCCGGTGGCGGGCATCGCACGCCGGCTTCACACCTCGTCGAGCGATACCGGCTCCATGAAGACGGACAGCGCCTGTCTGTTGTGTTCACGTGGGAGGACCCCAGCGTCTTTCAACGGCCACACTCGTACGAGTTCCGCTACTACAAGGTGAGTGAGATCAGCGAGCCGCGCGTGATCAACTGCGTCCCGAACGCCGAACGAACGCGATTCCTTTCCGGTGTACCGCAATGAGAGGGCTGAAAGGAGGCCACATGCGTTCATACCGAGTTGCTGCCATCGTGTTGGGTGCGGGAATCGCCGCATTGTTCTCGTACGTGGCGAGCGCACAAACTCGCGAAACTGCCGGCACGCCCGCCTCGCGTGATCTGTCCGGGTTCTGGGAACTATCGTTCGACAGCCGTCGCGTCCCTGACGCCAATCTCCTTTCCGCGGTGACGCGAGCAGTGCGTGCTGAACGTGCCAAGCGTGACGCTTACGCGATTCGCTGGTGCAACCTTCTCGGTATGCCGTTCGTGATGGATTCGGGCAGGCCGCTCGATATCCGTCAGGGCCGCACGGCGGTCATCATCGTTCCGGAGAACGCGTCAGGCCCACGTTACTTGTACCTCGATCGCTCGACGCACATCGGCGAGGAGATCTTCGATCCGACGGCGTATGGTGACTCCATCGCGCATTGGGAAGGTGACACACTCGTCGCGGACACGATTGGTTTTCATCCCGATCGCGGCATCACCACCATTCCCGGAGGTGGTCATCGTTCGGCGACATCGCACCTCGTCGAACGGTATCGCCTTCTGCAGGGCGGTCAGGTTCTCTCGGTCGTGTTCACGTGGACCGATCCGAAGGTGTTCCGCACGCCGCACACCTACGAGTTCCGTTACTACCGCCTGCCTGCCGACTACGAACCGCGAACGTGGCTGCCGTGCGATCCGTTCGACGACGGGCGCGGACAATTTCTCGAGGGTCCGGCA
>Ga0075421_100004018_pt1 | contig 17723 bp, 18 predicted proteins | sample SoiMetdeltSBSDD5_FD_75292 | JGI IMG/M metagenome (GOLD analysis project Ga0075421, IMG submission 75292) | Bulk soil microbial communities from a Populus tree surrounding site in Tennessee, USA - Soil MetaG P. deltoides SBSDD5 | ecosystem: Environmental > Terrestrial > Soil > Tree plantation...
GTCGTGGCGTTGAGCAGCCAGGTCGATCCCAGACGCTCCGCCCAGGCACCGGTCGCGAAACTCGTGACCGCCCGATTTCCGGTGCCGAACGAAGTCGCGCCGATCATGCTGCCGATCCAGACGCCCTGCCGGTCGCCGGTGAGATGGAGCCGCGGTCCTGCCAGGACGTGAGAAAAGCTCGCGAAGTCCGCGTATCGGCTCGCCCCGGCATTGCCCGACAGCTCGATCTGCAGCCTGCCGACTGAGGGGAAGAAATACGATCCAGCGACTCCGAGCTGCAGGCTGCGCCGGCCGCTTTCGAATCGGAGGAACGTGCCACGGGTTGTCAGGGCGACGCGGGATCCTTGCAGCTGAAACATGGGTGAGACGGAGGCAGCGGAACTGGGAAGGAATCCGTCATAACGGACGTCGGTGAACCCGAGATCGAGATTGGCGGCGACTTGCGCGGCGGCCGTGCGGTCGGGGGCCACGGCGGCCGCGCAGGCGATTCCGACAGCCGCCCACGCGCCCGACTTCACGTCACGGCCTTCTGGGCTGGTTTCCGGGAGTGTTTTGGCTGAACTCACGCACGGCCGCGTTGACACGGACCGCCGCGGCAGCTGCGGGAGGAGCGCCGAGCGCGATGTCGCGCTCGACCGCACGGCGAAAGTCCACGATCTGGTCGTCGCGAGCCAGCGCTACGAGGGCGAGCACGGCCGCTACCGCGGAATCGGGCGGCACGCCACTGGTCACCAGATCGGTGACGGCCGCCAGGGGAACCGTCACACCAGCCCCGCGCCGGCGCCGGAACTGTGCCAGATCGCTGGAGTGTGCACCGGCCCGCAAGGCGCTCGCTCCAGCGACCAACTCCGCAGACGTTGAACCGGTACCGAGGGCGGCGCGCGCATCCCCAAGCTCGGTAGCGAGGAGCCGCACCGCCGCGACGATTCGAGTGGCTCCGGCGTGCTTGGCGGCGCCCTCCAAGGCACGCTGCACCAGGGGCTCGAGCGGCAAGTCGGACGCCTGGGCCGAATCCAGTACCGGCGTGAGGGCAGCGAACGTGGCGCTGTCGAGCCGGCGTTCGAGTCGCGGATCCTGGGCGGCTCCGAGGCGAGGGAGCGTCGCGGTGAGTCCGAGCGCGATGAGCCAACGTGCTTGTCGCATGGGAAATCAGCCTCCTACCGTGACGACCGAGCTCGGTGCGCCGAAGTCGTCCGGCGCGCGCGGCGCTGCGGGGTCCGCGAGCCAGCGCGCCCCATCGACGAGAAACGCGTAGCGATGCCGACCGGCGGGGAGGGGCACCGTAACGCTCCAGATGCTGCCGTTTTTGACCGGGTGCATTGGCGTTGTCGCAGCGTCCCAATCGTTGAAGTCTCCCACCAAGGAGACGGTCGCGGCGTGGGGCGCGACGAGCACGAACTCCACCACGGTCGTGTCGGCGAGCCCGGCCGCACCCTGAGTGGAGGTCTTCGTCCCCAGCCACAGCGCCACGCCCGCCAACGCAGCGGCCGCCGCCAGGGCCGTCAACGGCCTGATCGAAACCTCGCGGGGTTGCCGCAGCCAATCCCACCAGCGCGTGAGCCAGTCGAGCCGGCGCGAGCTGCGCGCGACTCGAACCATGACTCGGGCATCGAGCGTGGGATCCATTTCGATCGGCTCCCGCAGCCGATCGACGACCCGTTCCAGGACGTCGTCGTCGCGATCAAACACGTTCCACCTCGGTCAGCAGAACACGCAGCCGGTCGCATGCGCGCTTCACCCGCATCTTGAGCGCCGACACGCCGACACCGGTATACCGTGCCATCTCCTCGTACTCCATGTCTTCCACGTGCTTCAACAGGAACGCCTCACGCAGGACCGGCGCGAGGCGACCCAGGGCCCAGCGCACCGTCTCGTCCCAGTCGGCCCGGTCGGCGGTCTCCGCGGCCGGAGTCCTGGCGAGCGAAACGTCATCACGGACGAACATCCGGTGCCGGCGGCTCGCGCGGCGACCCGCGGTGCGGCACCGGTTTACGAGAATCCCGAACACCCAGCGGCCGAAGCGCTCTTCTTCGCAGCGTGCCAGGGAGCGATACGCCCGCACGAACGTGTCCTGGAGCGCTTCTTCGGCGTCCTCCCGATCGCCCAGCATGTGCACGGCATAGCGCCCGAGCCGGTCGCGATAGCGCGCGACCAGCACGGCGAACGCAGCGGTATCTCCCGCCCGCACCCGGCGCACAATGTCGGCGTCGGTCATTCCCACCTCTGGTATACCCGACCCACGGCCCGCCGAGTCACTTCATGATGGGGTGTGACGCTGGTGGATGGCATTGGGGTATTGGCTTGCGACGACACAAATTAGGAGACCATGCTCATGCATCGCCTCACGATGGCCGCGACTGTCTCACTGGGTGTCCTGGCCGGCTGTTACAAAGACGACACGCTGACACCTGCCGGAGTCGCCCCGACCGTCGTGTTGTTGACGGATGCTCCGTTTCCGTTCGATTCGGTGAAAAGCGTCAATGTGTATGTGAGCCGTATCGAGGCGAGCGCCGACTTTGATACCTCCGGCAGCTCCAGCAATTGGGTAGAGGTCGCCGCTCCCCAAAAGACCTTCGACCTTTTGACCCTGCAACAGGGGACGACCGCGTTCGTGGGGCAGAGCGTGCTCGACGCGGGACTCTACGTGACGATCCGTATGACCATCGACGTCGACAAGTCGTCGATCAAGTATCTGAACAACTCGGACGCCATCGTCCACTGGCCGGCACCGGGTCACGGCGAAATCATTATTTACGCCCTTGTCGAGGATCCGGTGGCTGTCGCAGCAGCGACGGGCGCGGAGATCGTGATCGACTTCGACGTCGGGCGCAGTTTTCTGTACTACCTGTATGGCGTGAAGGAGTTTAACATGACCCCCGTGTTGCGCGCCGTGAACAGCGCGGCGACCGGGTCGATCGAGGGCACGGTGACCGCGACGGCCAACGTCGGGCCCCCGACCACGGTCGCGAACGCCAATGTCACCGTGTACGGAGGGAACCCGAATGCCGCTGCCTCGACGTGGTACGTCGTAGCCACGGGCCACACCGATCGACAGGGTCATTACAAGGTGGCTTTTCTCCTGGCCGGCAACTACATCGTGCGGATCGAGCAACCGATCATTCCGGCCTTCGCGGCGAGCGTTGCCCCCAGCGTGCCCGTGAGCTTGGGGAGCGTCACGACCCATAACGTTCAGTTGGCGCGCGCCGATGCCGGACTGCACATCACCGGGTCGACGACCATCGGCATCGGCGGCAACACACTGTTGCACGCCGCGATCAACGACTCCGCGGGCCATCCGGTCAACGCCGTCGTGACGTGGACGAGCCGGAGCCCAACGATCGCCGCCTTTGCGGATACCCTGCTCGGCGATACGCTCCAACAGAACATCTTCGTGCACGGCGTGCAGGAGGGCAGCGCCTGGATCGTGGCCACCAGCGGGACGATGGCGGATTCCATCGTCGTTCAGGTCGTGGCGCAACCCAATCCGAATCCCGTAGCGAGCGTCATCGTGACGCCGTCCACCCTGAACCTGGCGGTAGGCGACAGCGCGTACCTGCATGCGGAGCTGCGCGATTCGGCCGGGAACACCCTGACAGACCGAGGGACCTCGTGGTTCCCTGCGGATTCTTCCGGAGTGGTCGCGTTGCTGCAGTCCATCGGACCGGACGCCGTCGTCCGGGCAAGACTTGCCGGGAGCGTTGTCATCCGGGCGATTAGCGAAGGAAAAACGGGAAGCGCCACGATAACCGTTCACTGATCACGCCTGTTCGCCCTCCGGGATTAGCTTTCGCGCGCGAATCTCGGAGGGCGAGTTCTTGCTGGACCATCACAATCCGCGTGGCGGCTTTCGTAACCCGTGGCCTGGCGCGACACTCAACGCGGAGCTCGGCGGGTTACTGCGCTGGTGGTTCGTGGACCGGCTACGGAACCCGCCTCCCCCCGACCCGGATCTCTCCGTTTTTCCCATCGTTGGATCGCGCTACCTCGTCCCGCGGGCGTCTGAGGACGTGGTCACTCTCACCTGGATCGGTCATGCGACGTTCCTGATTCAAGTGGGCGGACTGAACCTGCTCACCGATCCGATCTGGAGCGATCGGGCCACACCGCTCCGCCTGGTTGGTCCCAAACGACGAATCAAGCCCGCGGTCCGGTTCGAAGATCTCCCTCCCATCGACCTCGTGCTGCAGTCCCACGATCACTACGATCACCTGGACGATCTCACGGTGTGTCGGCTCGAGGCCACCAATCCCGGCGCCCACTGGATCGTACCACTCGGCCTGACGCCGTTCCTCCGGCGACGTGGCGTCCACGAAATCACGGAGCTCGATTGGTGGCAGGAGACGACCGTCGGACCACTCACGATCGGGTGCACGCCGGCACAACACTTCAGCGGCCGGACGCCATGGACGCGCAACCGGACGCTGTGGTGCGGATGGAGCATCCGGACGGCGTCGCGCCGCGTGTTCTTTGCCGGGGACACCGGTTATCACCCGGTCTTCGCCGACATCGCTGTCCGGTTTGGTCCGTTCGACGTCGCTCTGCTCCCGATCGGTGCCTACGATCCGCGCTGGTTCATGAAGCCGGTCCACATGGATCCGGAAGAAGCCGTGCAGGCGGTGCGAGACCTGGCAGGGATCGGGGGAGGGGGAGGGGGGGCGCCGCGATTCATTCCGATGCACTGGGGAACGTTCAAGCTGACCGACGAGCCGCTGGACGAACCGCCGCAGCGGGCGCGGAGTGCGTGGCTGGCCGCGGGGCTACCGCTGGAGCAGTACTGTCAACTCGCGCATGGGGAGACGCTGGTTATCAGCTAATCAAAGGCAAGATAAACCGCACCGTCACGCTTTCCGCGGTCTGCGGGGAGACCGTGCAGTAACAATCCTTTCCGAGAATCTTCTTCACGCCGAGTACCTCCGCTTCTGCGATCCCGGCCACATCGCGGAATGTGATTTCCAGGCTTTGCCCGTCGATGACGCGGAAGGCGACGGGTCGACCGCGCAACCGATGGTGTGGATCGATGCGGGCCAGACCGAGGTCGAGCTGGCGCTGGATATCGTCGACGCGCGCGGCGGTCAGGACCGGACTCGGTTCGCGCGCACGGCGATGGCGTTGCGGCGCATGCCGAGGGCCCCCGGGCGGGAAAACGGTGTGTCGCCGAAGCGGGCGTCGAACTCGGCAGTGTCGATTGCCACCAGCTCGTCCGCGTGAGCGGTGGCGAGCTCGGCGCGAGGTTCGAGCTCGGCATCCGTAGTGGCTCTCGCGAAGCGCTGGTTCCAGGGACACACATCCTGGCACACGTCGCACCCGAACAGCCACTCCCCGAGCCGGCCTTCCTGTTCGGGGGTGAACGGGCCGCGGTGCTCGATCGTGAGGTAGGAGATGCAGCGTCGCGCGTCGAGGACTTGCGGTTCGGGAAACGCATCAGTCGGACAGGCGTCGAGGCACGCGCGGCAGGTCCCGCATCGGTCGGCCTCGAACGGGAGATCCGGAGCGAACGCAGCGTCGGTGAGCACGGTCCCGATGAACGTGAACGACCCGATGGCGGGATCGATCAACATGGTGTTCTTGCCGATCCATCCTAGGCCCGCGCGGCGCGCCAGCTCCCGCTCCGGCACGGGCCCCGCATCGATGTAAGAGCGCGTTCGCGCCCCGGGTGCCAATTCGCGAATCCCGGTTGCGAGGCGGTCGAGGCGGCGGCCCAGGACTTCGTGGTAGTCGGAGGACCACGCGTACTGCGCGACCCGGTCGGTCGCGTCGGGTTCGATGGGGCCGTGCCAGTAATTGGTGAGGGTGACGACCGCGACCGCGGCCTCCGGCATGATGCGTTGGGGTTGTTTGCGCCTGGCGGCCTGCCGCTGGAGGTACGTCATGGTTCCGGCGTACCCAGCTTCGAGCCAGCGGTCGAATTCGCCGGCGCGGACATCGGGCTCGAGCGACGCAACTCCGACGGCGTCGAATCCGAGGCTCCGGGCACGGCGTTTGAGCTCGCCGGTCGCGATCACAAGTGCATCGTCTCCCGGCGCCAGCGCGCGAAGCGCACCACATCCTCGACCGGTGGCACTGCCTGCTCGTCGCCGTAGGCCGTGAACATGCGCCAGCGGACGTATTCGGGCGGCGGGACGGGAAGGAACGGAGGGCGGCGGAACCAGTCGCGACGGCGGAAGCTCCACGCGAGCCGCAGCAGATCGACGGCGAGTCGCGGACGCACGAGCGCGCGCAAGGACAATCTGATGGTCAACGACGTCCAACTCGCCGGAGCCTGCATGGCATCTGTATATTCAGCGCCTATGACGCTTGCAAGCGGCGTCGCGGTCGGATCCGTGTCGCACCCCCTGACTCGATATCGGGCCGAATTCCCGATTTTTCGGGACCGGATTTACCTCAACACCTGCTCGCTCGGGGCGTTGGGTGACCGGGCTCGGCGGAAGCTAGCCGGGTTTCTCGACGTGTGGCAGTCGCGCGGCGCCGCGGCGTGGTACGACGTGTGGTGGGACGCGCTGGTGGAGCTGCGCACGCGTTACGGCCGGGTGATCGGGGCCGGCGCAGCGCAAATCGCACTGGCGCCGAGCGTTTCCGCGGCGGTGGGCGGGGTGGCCAGTGCCCTGGATTACCGAAGCCGGCCGAAGGTCGTCGTGACCGCGCTCGATTTTCCCACCGTGATCTATCAGTGGCTGGCCAGGCGGCCGCAGGGAGTCGAGGTGGTGGTGGTGGAGAGTCCGGACGGCGTGACCGTTCCGGTGGACGCCATCGCGCGGGCGGTGGATGATCGCACCGCGCTCGTCGCCACCTCGCACGTGTACTTCACGACCGGTGCGATTCAGGACATCGCCGGGGTCGCGCAGGTCGCCCACGCGCGCGGCGCCCGTTGCCTGATCGATGCCTACCAGTCGGTGGGGCAGGTGCCGGTGGACGCGCCCGCGTCCGGCGTGGATTTCCTGGTTGCCGGTGGCCTGAAGTGGCTGCTCGGCGGGACCGGTATCGTGTTCTGCTATGTCCGGGAGGGCGTGGCGCGCGAGCTGGCGCCGACCCTGGCGGGTTGGTTCGGGCATCGCGATCAATTCGCATTCGATTCCCGGCGGTTGGACTTCCACGATGACGCGCGGCGGTTCGAGCTCGGGACGCCCGCGCTCGCCGCCGTCTACACCCAGCTGGGCGGGCTCGAGTACATCGAGGAGATCGGCGTCCCGGCGATCCGTCGTGTGACCGCAGACCTGGCGGAAGATCTCGTGGCGCGCGCCACGGACGCCGGGTTCAGGCCCCGCGTGGCCGCGAGCCCCGAGGCGCGGTCGGCGATCGTGACGCTGGCCTCCTCGGATCCGACCGCCGCCGTTCGGCACCTTGCGGACCGCCACATCGTAGTGGACGCTCGCCCGGGGCACGTCCGGTTGTCTCCTTTCTTCTATAACGTCCAGGACGATCATGTCGCAGCAGTCGAGCAGCTCGCCGCGCAACGCAGTCACTGAAGACGAACGGCTCCTCACCGACGTTCCGTCCAAGGAGCGCCGCGCCTTCGTGCATACCGATCCCTGGCGCGTGCTCCGCATCATGGGCGAGTTCATCGAGGGATTCGACACGCTTTCGGACGTCCGGTTCGCCGTGTCGATCTTCGGCTCGGCGCGGACGCGCAGCGACGATCCGTACTACGAGAAGGCGATCCAGACGGCGCGGCTCCTGGCGAAGCAGGGGTTCCCGATTATCACGGGGGGCGGACCGGGCATCATGGAGGCCGCGAACCGCGGCGCGCAGGAGGGCAACGGGCTCTCGATCGGGTGCAACATCGAGCTGCCGTTCGAGCAGGGAACGAATCCCTACGTCGAGCGGTCGATCAACTTCCGCTATTTCTTCGTTCGTAAGACGATGTTCGTGAAGTACGCCACCGCGTTCGCCGTTTTCCCGGGCGGATTCGGGACGATGGACGAGCTGTTCGAAGCGTTGACCCTGATTCAGACGGGCAAGGTGAAGCACTTCCCCGTCGTGCTGTTTGGAAAGGATTACTGGGGTGGCCTGCGCGAATGGCTGGAAGGTCGCGTATGCGGGGAAGGCAAGATCGACGCCAAGGATCTGACCCTGTTTCACGTAACCGACGATCCCGCCGAGGCGGTGGAGCTGATCGTCAAGGCCCGTGAAGAGCGGCGGCACTCGCGCTCACGGCACAAGGCGGTCTAGATGTCCCAATCGCCGTTTCTCCGTGGAGCGCGAATCGATCCCCGCGGAATCACCGGCCGAGAGACGGTCGCCGATCTGGTCGACAACGCGTTCCTCGCCTACAACGCCGGCCGACTGGCCGAAGCGTGCCGGCTGTACAGTGAGCGCATGTTGGCGCCCGACGTGACCGTGGGCATGAGCCTCACCGGCGCCATGACCCCCGCGGGCCTCGGCATGAGCACGATCATCCCGCTCATGGAAGCCGGCTTCATTGATTGGATTGTCTCCACCGGGGCGAACCTCTATCACGACGCACATTTCGGGCTCGGGCTGGCGATGCATCGCGGGAGCCCGTTCGCCGACGACATCGAGCTGCGTGAGGCAGGCGTAGTTCGCATTTACGACATCTTTTTCGACTACGACGTGCTGCTGTCCACCGATTCCTACATCCGCGAGGTCTCGGCGCGGGACGAGTTCCAACGCTCGATGAGCACTGCGGAATACCACTATCTGCTGGGCGGGTTCGTCCGGGAACGGGAGAAGGCGCTGGGGTTGTCCCGTCGCTCGGTGTTGTCGGTGGCGCACGATTGCGCGGTGCCGATCTACACCTCGAGCCCGGGCGACTCCTCGATCGGCATGAACGTGGCGGAGCAGGCGCTGGCCGGCTCGCGGTTGCGCTTCGATGTGAGCGCCGACGTGAACGAGACCTCCGCCATCGTCTTTCACGCCAAGTCGCACGGGAGTGGCAAGAGCGGAGTTCTGCTGATCGGCGGCGGCAGCCCCAAGAATTTCGTACTCCAGACTGAGCCGCAGATCCAGGAAGTCCTGGGCATCAGCGAGAAGGGCCACGACTACTATCTGCAGATCACCGACGCGCGCCCCGACACGGGCGGGCTCTCGGGCGCCACACCCGCTGAAGCGGTCAGCTGGGGCAAGGTCGATCCAGACCAGCTGCCCGGTACGGTGGTGTGCTATTGCGACAACTCGGTGGCGTTCCCCCTGCTCGCGTCGTACGCGCTCGCGCGACAGAAGCCCCGGCCGTTGAAGCGGCTGTATCATCAGCGCGACGCGATGATGACACACCTCAAAGAGGCCTACCTGGCGTCCAAGCCCACGCGTGACTCCCGCGCTCAGCAAGCGACCGGCGGCCGCGCGGTCTAAAGCGAGCGGGAGACCAGCGGGAAGCTCCAGGGCGTACGCCTTGTACGCCCTGGGTCTCCTGACCCTGATCAACTTCTTCAACTACGCCGACCGCAACGTCGTCTTCGCGGTATTCGAGCCCCTGAAGCGCGACCTGCGGCTGTCCGATCAGCAGCTCGGCTGGATCGGCTCCGCCTACATCATCGTGTTGTCGCTCGCCGCACTGCCGTTGGGCGTGCTGGGTGATCTGCGCACGCGCCGCGGCGTGATTGCCTGGGGCGTCGGCTTGTGGAGCCTGTTTACCTCGCTGGGCGGCGTGGTACGCGGGTTCTGGCAGCTGTTCGTATGCCGCGCGATGGTCGGGGTCGGCGAGGCGGGGTATGGCCCCGTGTCGCAGGCTCTGATCATCGAATACTTCAAGGAAAAATGGCGCGCTCTGGCGATCGGCGTCTACTCGGTGGGCATGGCGCTGGGCGGGGTACTGGGCATCTGGCTCGGCGGTCTGCTGGCCGAGACCTACGGGTGGCGTTACGCCTTCCTGTGGCTCGGCGTCCCGGGATTCGGGCTCGCGATCCTCGCGTCGCAGCTCAGGGAGCCGAAGCGGCGTCCGCCGACGCCGCTGCTCACGACGCTGCGTCGCTTCACGACGACCGGATTGCGCACAGCGCTCCGCTTCGCGGCCCCTCTTTTGTGGCTCACCGCGCTGGGCGGAGCGATCGGGGGCCTGCTGCTGCTGACGCGTGCGCTGACGGTGGACATGAGCGCCGCCGTCTTCGGGGCGTTCATCGGTCTCGGCGTCGTGTGGACGGTGGCGAGACTCGTGCCGGTGGCGGTCCAGCGGACGACGGCCGCCGGCGAGGTCGCCGCGACCGCGTTCGAAGAGTTCGTGGAAGCCGCGACCATCGTGTTGCGGGTGCCGACCCTGATCTGGGTATTCATCGGAGGGGCGTTCGTCACCTTCGCGGTGAACGGATTGATCGCGTGGGCGGCGAGCTTCATGCAACGCGTCCACAACTTCTCAGTCAGCGATATCGGGCGTGAGTTCGGGATCTGGGGACTCGCGGGAGGGGCGTTGGGCGCGCTGGTCGGGGGCCGGCTCGCCGACCGGCTGTTCGAGCGGTTCCCCGGTGGGCGCCTGGCGGTGTCCGGGGCCGGATTCCTGCTCGGCACGCCGGTCGCGGTCGCGTTGATCCTGAGCAACAACCTGAAGCTGTTCGTCCCGCTCGTGTTCGGGACGTACTTCTTCTATACCTGGTACAATGGACCGCTCTCGGCGGTGCTCTTCGATGTGGTCCCCGCCGCGGTGCGGTCTTCGGTGATGGGGGCGTTCCTGCTGTTTTCGCACCTGGCGGGGGACGCGGTGGCCCCTCCATTGATCGGGTATCTGTCCGACCGGCTGCAGGCGGCATGGCATCTGCCTGCCGACGAGGCGCTGCGCCGCGCGATGCTGCTGCTGCCGGCGGTTGGGCTGCTTGGCGGTCTCGTCATCCTGCTCGGCCTGCGGACGATCCGGGACGATATGGCCAAGGTCAGCCGCGCATGAGCGCGCGCGGGTGGTGGCGTTCGGTGATCCGGCGCAAGCGGGAGATTCCGCGACCGGAGCTGCGGTGTCCGCGGTGCCGCGCCGAGCTGGAGCGGTTCTGGTACTATTGCCCGAACTGCGATAAGCAGCTCGTGTGGGGCGACGCGCAGCGCGAGACAGGTGCGGAATGTCGCTACTGCCGGTGGATCGTTTCGGACAGCCATTCGTTCTGTCCGTGGTGCGGGCGGGACATCGCGGACCGGGATTCGAGTCCCGAGCCCCTCAAGAAGCCCAAGGGCTTCAAGTACGAACGGCGCTGCCGCCGGTGCCACGGCGGATTGCAGTACCCCATGCAGTGGTGTCCGTGGTGCGGGCGGGCGCAGAAATGGAAATACGAGCGGTTTCAAAACGACTGCCCGCATTGCGACCGTGGCGTGGACGACTGGATGGACACGTGCCCCTGGTGCGGAGAGGATGCCACCGGGCGCGACCTGATCCGCCAGGCATTGCGTCGCGTGCGCCGACTGCTGATCGTATCGCGGGTCAAGGACTGGGACTATCGCGTCATTCTGCGCCCGGGGGTGTCCGGCGTGTCGCCGGATGCGCCTAAGGTGATCGAGATCGATCGCCGCTACGTGACGGGGAAGCGGCGCCGCGACGAAATCTCGTGGAACCTGCTGACCGGGCTGATCCTCCACGAGCTGGGCCACTCGTTTCTGTATCACAACTGGACCTGGACCCGCACCGGCCGATTCCGCCGTGCGTTCGGCGAAGTGCGGATGGCGTACCGTGTGGCGGACGAGCACTGGGTGGATTTCGAACGGCGTCGTGTGGCCACCACGCTGGTCGATCACGTGAGCCGATACGCCGGGACGCATCCGCAGGAGGACTTCGCGGAGACGTTCCGTTTCTACGTGAGCCGCCGGGGGCGGCTGCGCGAGATGTTCGGCGAGTTCGGTCGCAAGCGGAAAGGGGTCAACGTGTTCGAGAAATTCCTGGTGTTGCACGATTACGTCCGCGGCCTGCGAGGGTGGCGGTGACGCTCGATCGGGACGCCGAGCTGCGGGCCCTGGCCGCCCGGCGCTGGAAGGTGGCGCTGCTCCTCACGGCGGTGATGGTCGTCTTGTACTTCGGTTTCATCGCATTGATCGCGTTCCAGAAACCGCTGTTGGGTCGGCTGATCGTCCCCGGTCTGTCGCTCGGCATTCTGCTCGGGGCGCTCGTGATCGTCTGCACCTGGCTGCTCACCTGGTTCTACGTGCGGTGGGCCAATACCCGATACGACGCGGCGCTGCATCGCCTGAAGGAGTGACATGACGCTCCTCGCGCAGGTTTCGACCAGCATCGGTGAGCCGAACCGTGTCGCAATCGCCTTCTTCTGCCTGTTCATCGCCGTCACGCTCGGGATCACGTACTGGGCGGCGCGGCGGACGCGCACGACCGAGCAATTCTACGCCGCGGGCCGGACCATCCGCCCGGGACAGAACGGGCTGGCGCTCGCCGGCGACTACATGAGCGCGGCGTCCTTCCTCGGGATCGCGGGCCTCGTCTCGACGACGGGGTTCGACGGGCTGATCTATTCGACCGGTTGGCTCGTGGGCTGGCCGGTGGTGCTGTTTCTCATCGCCGAACCGCTGCGGAATCTGGGGAAGTACACATTCGCCGACGTCGTGGCCGCGCGGCTCTCGCAGGCGCCGGTGCGGCTCGCGTCCACGCTCGGCACGCTTGCGACGGTGTCGTTTTATCTCATCGCGCAGATGGTGGGAGCGGGCGGTCTCATCAAGCTGATGTTCGGGTTGAGCTACGAGACCGCGATCGTCATCGTCGGGCTCGCGATGATCGCCTACGTGCTGTTCGGAGGCATGATCGCGACGACGTGGGTGCAGATCGTGAAAGCGGTGCTGCTGCTCACCGGCGCCGCGATCCTCACGATCCTGGTTTTGTCGCGCTTCGGCATGAACCCGATCGCTCTGTTCCGCGCGGCGGCGGAGCGGTACGGGGACGCGGTGCTGGCGCCGGGTCGCCTGGTGGCGAAGCCACTCGACGCCATATCACTCGGGATGGCGCTGATGTTCGGGACGGCCGGCTTGCCGCACATCCTGATGCGGTTCTACACGGTTCCGGACGCCAAGGCCGCCCGCAAGTCGGTCTTTTACGCCACGGGCCTGATCGGCGCGTTTTACCTGATGACGTTCGTGCTCGGCTTCGGGGCCATGGTGCTGGTCGGCCCCGACGCGATCCGCCACGTCGAGCCGGGAGGCAACATGGCGGCGCCGCTCCTGGCCGAGTTCCTGGGCGGCCGGGCGTTCCTCGGATTCATCGCGGCGGTCGCGTTCGCGACCATTCTCGCGGTCGTGGCCGGGTTGACGTTGTCCGGGGCGGCCGCGCTGTCCCATGACCTCTGGGTGCACGTCATCCGGCGCGGCCATGTGGAGGCCCGCGAGCAGCTCAGGGTCGCCCGGATCGCGACGGTCGCCCTGGGCGTGGTCGCGATCATGTTGGGCGTCACGTTCAAGGGGCAGAACGTGGCGTTCATGGTGGGCCTCGCCTTCGCTATCGCGGCGAGCGCGAACTTTCCCGCGCTGCTGCTCGCCATCTTCTGGCGGGGATATACGACTGCGGGGGCGGTCGCGAGCATGGTCCTCGGCACCGTGTCGACGCTGGTCCTCATCTGGCTGTCGCCGACGGTGCAGATCGACGTCTTGAAGCACGCCACGGCCTGGTTCCCGCTCAAGAACCCGGCGCTGGTCACCATCCCGCTTTCGTTCGCAGTGGGAATCATCGTGTCGCTGCTCACCGCCCGGCGGCAGGAAGCGGACGCCTTTACGGGGGTCGAGCGCCGCATGCAGCTCGGCGCCCTGGAGCACGAGGGGTGACGCCGAGGGGAGCACGGGTGGTCCTACCCCCGCCTCCCCTCGGCACTTCGATGGTCGATTAGAAGATGGTGATGTTCAAGCCGGCGGCGATTTGGAAGGTCGAATTACTGTGCGTGATGACTCGGCCTTCGAAATAGGGATGCGTGACTCCCCACCGCGACTCAAGACCGAACATCAAGTCCCACCCGGTGTCCGTGTTGGAGGCTCCCCCGCCGGAGGCTCGCAGCCAGTTCACGCCGCCTCCGAAATAGAAGACTGAGGGCTCCCCGGTCGGGAACCGAAACTTCAAGTCGGCGTTGATCCCGAACAACGATCCGGTGTCGACGAAGTAATAATCGAAGGACGGATAGAACTCGACACGCCGTCCGATCGGCAGCAACATCTGTGCGCCGAGCAAGGCCCGATCGACGTCGAAGTTGTAGCCAACATGCGGCCCGATATGCGAACGCCCCTGGGCGCGCGCTGGGGCACCGGCCACGGCCAGAAGAACTCCTGCGATGAGTAGTGAGCTTCTCCACACGTTCATCGTCTCCTCCCCCTGAGTGTGGACGCCCGTGCCGACAACCTTTCGATTCGACCGGGCATCCAAGGGAAGGATGACACCCCCCGTCTCCTGAGGTTCCGATGTTCACTCTCGCCTACACGAGTTTCGTGTTCTGGATCACCAATCCCGCTACGCCTGCCGATTCCGCGCACATGGCGCGGCTAGTGTCGCAACTCCAGCGCGCGGACTCGACCGTGTGCGAGCTGGCCGGCCGCTCACTCACCAACTTCGGCGGCTGGGGACGCGACGACGACAATCCGCCGATGCCGATGCCCATGCCCACACCGATGCCGATGCCGCTCTCGAACGGCGATGTCTCCGTAGAGATTCATGGCATTGCCGAGACCGGCGATGACGATCGTTACGACGGTCCGACGCTGTCGTTGCTCAAGGCCACCGTGCGCGACGACAACCGGTGCGTGCGCCGCGTGGCCGCGCGCCTCATGGCGGATGCGCGCGCCGAGGGCGCGTACGACCTGTTTCTCGATCTGTTGCGGGATCGCGCAGTGTCGTTTCGGGAGACGGGCGCTCAGGCGCTGGGATGGCTCGAAGACAAGCGTGCGGTGCGGCCGCTCGCCGCCGCCCTCGACGACAATGCCGTGATCGTGCGACGCGCCGCGGCACACGCTTTGGGAGACATCGAAGACCGGTCGGCGGTCGGCCCCTTGAGCCACGCGCTCAAGGACCCGGTCGCTCTGGTGCGGCGAGCGGCCGCCTGGGCGCTCGGAGAAATCGAGGACGGCGGCGCCGTCCAAGCTCTTGGTGGGGTCCTCGATGATCCGTCTCCCGAGGTGCGGCGCGTGGCGATCTGGGCGTTGGCGGAGATCGAGGACGAGCGGGCCGTCCAGGTCCTGGCTCCGCTCGTGCGCGACCCGTCGCCGGACGTTCGCAAGACCGCGATATGGGCCTTAGGTCAGATCGAGAACGCCGCCGGCATCGGTGCGGTGGCCACGGCGCTGCAGGACAGCGATGCCGATATCCGCGCGCTGGCGTGTTGGGCGCTGGGCCAGATTCAGGACGAGCGTGGGGTGAGCCCACTCGTCGCCGTGCTCAAGGACCCCGATACCGATGTTCGCGTCGCGGCGGCGTGGGCGCTGGGAGAAATCGGGAGCCTCAAGGCGGCCGCGGCGCTACGGGCGGCTCGGACCGACAGCGCGCCCGCGGTTCGCCACACGGTGGAGTGGGCGTTGCGCCAGCTGGATCAGGACGAGTCCTAGCCTCTCCGGATTGGGTTATCATGGTGCCCCATGGTTCCCTTCGGAGGCCGCATGCGTTCTCTGTGTCTCGCCGCTCCTCTCCTTCTGGTCGCCATGGTCCCGGCCCGGGGAGAGGCGCAGCAACCTTCCCCCACTCATGTCGAGGTGCCGACCGTCGCGCCGCGTCCCGATGACGTCGGGACCCTGGACGGCATCTTGAAGGCCTTTTACGACGTGATTTCCGGGCCCGCCGGTCAACCGCGCCAGTGGTCGCGCGACCGGAGCCTGTACATCCCCAACGTGCGGTTCGTTTCGCTGTCCAAGGACTCGGCGGGGGCTATCCACGCGGATGTGGTGGACCATCAGACCTACGTCGACCGGACCAACGATTACTTCGTGCGCCAGGGATTCTTCGAGCAGGAGATCCACCGCACCACACACCGGTTCGGGAACATCGTGCACGTGTTCAGCACGTACGACATGCGACAGCGCGCCGACGGCCCGAGTATCGGCCGCGGTATCAACAGCGTCGAGCTGTTCTGGGATGGGGCCCGGTGGTGGATCTCCGGCGTGCAATGGGACGACGAGCGGCCGGATAACCCCATTCCGTCAGAGTACTTGCCGACGCAATGACGCCGGGGCTGGTCGAGCGCCGCCGCTACTATCGCGCCGCGCTGCGGTTCGCCAGGGAGTCGCGCGCGCTGATCCGGCGGCGGTCGACACGGAAGTTCCGCACCCGGCTGAAGGCCGACGCGAGCTTCGTGACCGACGTCGACCTCGCCGTGGAGCGCGCCCTTCGGACCTCCATCCGCCGCGCGTTTCCCGATCACGGCATCATCGGGGAAGAGTGTCCCGCGACCAACCCGGAAGCCGATTTTCAGTGGATCCTCGACCCGATCGACGGCACCACGAGCTTCACCAACGGGATCCCGTTCTACGGCACCATCATCGCACTGCATCATCGCGGTCGTCCGCTGGTGGGGGTGATCGACCTGCCGGCCCTGAACCGCTGTTACAGCGCGGGACGCGGACTGGGATCCTGGTGCGACGGGCGCCGCGTGCGGATTCGCGACGTGCGCGGACCGGTGGGGCGTGAGGTCATTGCCGCGGGGGATCGCGAGCGGTTCGTGCAGTGCGGCGCGGGGCACGCGTTCGACCGGCTGCTGCGCGAGTACCCCAACGCTCGCGGTTACGTCGATTGCATCGCTCACGTGTTCGCGGCGGAAGGGTGGGTGGGTGCGACCGTCGACTATGGGGTGAAGTTGTGGGACATCTCGGCTACCGAGCTCCTGATCCGGGAAGCGGGAGGGCGCTACGTCTGCCGTTACCGCTCGCGCGGCCGTGAGCCCGTGGTATTCGGGATCATTTGCGGGAAGCCAAAGGTCGTGCGGCGGCTGGAACGCTTGTTTGCGGGAGGACGGGGTTGAACGACGGGATCAGTGGGCACTGGCCGTGGGCGGAGGGGGGGGGACGTCGGTCGGCGCGGCGCCAGCCCCGCGGCTGGGCCGGCCGACCTCGCGCAGAAACTCGCGTGATTTGCGGACCTCATCGAGAAAGGCCCCGATCTCGTCATCTTCCTGCGTGGAGCTCCATCCCAGCAGCTCCGCCATCTTGCGCGCCACGTTGGCCGCGACTCCCGCGCCGTGTTGCGGGTCTTCGTAGAAGAGATGTAACCGGCGGATGAGCACGTCGGTCACGTGCATCGCCATTTCCCGCTCGACCGCGTACACGACTTCGGCGCGGATTTCCGGCCGGCCGGCCACCAGCGGCCCACCCAGCACTTTGTTCTTCGACACCAGGTTGAGAATCGCGGCCGACTCTGTCCCGTAGCTGTCGACCAGGTGACGGGCGGTCACGGCCGGGAGCTCCTTCATACGAACCGACTGCATCATCACGTCGAGGGCGGCGATCTCGCCGCCGGGCAGGGGCAGCTGGTCGGTCGCGGGGCGCCGTGGCAGCCGGCGACCGTCGATCCGGCGCAGGCGCTTGGCCACGAGGTCGGCCACGTCCTTTCCCATCACCCGGCACGTCGTGAGCTTGCCACCGGCGATGGTGATCAGCCCGCTGGGGCTCTCCACGATGCGATGCTCGCGTGGCGCCTTCCCGGCCGGGACCGTGCGGTCCGGTGCGAGCAGCGGCCGCAACCCCGCCCACGTCGCCAGGACATCGTTCGGCGTAATTCGGGCGCGCGGGAAGACCGCGTTCACCGAACGGAGGAGATAGGTGACGTCCTCGCCCGTGGCCCGGACGTCCTCGGGTGTGACGGCTTCCTCGGTCTCGGTGGTTCCGATGTAGGCCAG
>Ga0075421_100004019_pt1 | contig 17721 bp, 13 predicted proteins | sample SoiMetdeltSBSDD5_FD_75292 | JGI IMG/M metagenome (GOLD analysis project Ga0075421, IMG submission 75292) | Bulk soil microbial communities from a Populus tree surrounding site in Tennessee, USA - Soil MetaG P. deltoides SBSDD5 | ecosystem: Environmental > Terrestrial > Soil > Tree plantation...
TAAGGTTTTCAAAACGCAGATACGCGGTAAACGTCTTTATACGGAAATGCAGATAAGCGGCTACATCGGGCATCTTCATCTTAATGGTCTGATTCTCCTGGTTGAAGAACTGGCCCGTCAGCGGCGAATAGCCATCGGCTTTGTAAGGACTAAAATACCTGATTTCAAGGCCGAAGCTCGAAAGGAGGTTCTTAAACCCAAGATTTCCGTCGTAACCGACCTGGTTTCGTGTTAAAAAGAAAGGTAGGTTAAGGGGTGGGCTTCCGGTAAGTTGCTGTATCACCACCCAGGTTCTCCAGTTCCATTTGCCTCCTATTTTAAATTGTTTTTCAGCGGTGATCTGAAGCATGTTAAACAGCCTTCCAAACTGGTCGGCCCTCATGAATTCCTTGAAATATGTGTAATTACTTATCAGCAGGTAGCGTCCATATATTTTAGCCTGGATCTTTGGCAGGTCGAACGACCCGAATATTTCAGTGTAATTCTCTTTGTTAAAATTATGGTATTCATCCAGGTAAAAACTACTGGTACTATCGAATACAAACGAGGGTGTTCTGTTAACATTTGCAAATCCAAGCTCCAGGTAACCGATCTTTCTGCTGATCAATCGCTTCAGGCTGATATGGGCATTGTAGTCGCCGGCATTCATACCGTTTACATAAAAATTACCATATGCTTCCACATCCCATTTTTTGTTCCTGGTTTTATTCCGGTATTCTCCGTGAACAAAAAAGTTATGGTATTTATTTGTCACAGCACCCGTATCAAATGTGCCCGTTAGCATCTGGAATGCTGCACCGGCCTTAAAAAATTGTTGCGAATTTTTTGCATCAGGAAACTGGTAGATAGAAAAATCATTCGTGAAGTCTTTCCACCTGTCCTGAAACGCAAATACGCGTGGTGTGTCCAATTCGTAAAATGTATGATAAAATTCTATGCTGCTGCTGTCGATATTAGTATCGTTGAACCGGTAGTTGTATGTTTTTAGACTTGTTGTAAGCTCTGCCCGAAGCCTTGGATAGAAAAGCGGAATAACGGTTGAGTCGGTTACAATCGAATCCTTGTCGCCTATAAGATCATATTGCTGCCGCAAAATATAACTGGCATTCGTGTAGCGGCTCCCGGTAGTAATACTGTTGGCGAAAAAGTTTGTTGACGTTCCACGTTCTTTAGGACCGATACGAGTGGGAATGCCCGAGCGGTCGCTGAACGTTCCGGAGCTGTCAAGGAAATTAACGTCACTTATACCGCCGTTTTCGGCTGACTGCAATTTATTGCCAACAACCACAACAAAATTCTGGTAGCGTTTATTTTTCGATTGGTACCACGAGCTGAATCGGTAATTGTTGTGATTCGTATTCTGATTTCTGAAGATGCCTGGTGAATTCACTAACCGGTACTGGAAGGATGCGTTCCAATTAGGCATAATATTTTGCGTATGTATCAACCCTAATACCTGCTCGAGCTTACTTCCTATCTGGTATTGTATTTCTGTGAACGGTCGCGTTGTATTGAAGAACCTCGTTTCATACTCATTCAGGTTATATGCATCATATGCATGGAATCCATGATCCCAGCCGGGTTTCATGAGCGGAGGAAATATCATGCTGTGAGTGGCATTACCAACATTACCGAGATGAAAATGGTACCAGGGAACAGGAAAACGAGTTGTGAAGTCTGTTATAGATGAATCAAATTTCTGCATCCTGGTTGAATCAAGATAACGGAAGCTGATTGTTATAGAATCCTGCAGGTTATTTCTTTTCTGAAGGCTATCCTTTGCTTTTCCGCCGCCTCCCCCGCCCCTATAGCCTCCGCCTCCTCCAATTCTTCGTAAAGCTCCTCCCGGCTGTGCGAAAGCAGAAGCGGCAAAAGCGGATAAAACTATCAGTAGCAGTAATATTTTAAGCGATTGGTTTCTCATTACAATCCGGCGACAAGTTCTTTGAATATAGCTGTAAGTTTTGGTTCGGCGCTCCTCGCTGCCTCAAGCACTTCTTCATGAGTGATCACTGAATCATCATCGCGTATGCCCATATCCGTTATAACGCTTATAGCAAATACCTTCAGCCCCATATGAACCGCAGCGATATTCTCCTGAACGGTGCTCATGCCTACCGCATCAGCGCCCATAAGGTGAATCATCCTGTATTCAGCATGCGTTTCGAATGTCGGTCCCGTTACCCCGTAATACACGCCTTCCTGCAAATGTATGTTCAGTTTCTCCCCTACGGCTTTAGCCTTTTCTATAATATCATTACTATACGGTTCACTCATATCGGGGAATCGTGTACCAAGAGTATCTTCATTTTTTCCGATGAGTGGATTCAGAATCGACATGCTGATATGATCATTGATAATCATCAGGTCGCCGACCCTGAATGAGGTGTTTAGTCCGCCCGCCGCATTCGATAACAGAAGATATTTTACTCCCAGGAACTTCATAACTCTTATAGGATAAACAACTTCCTTCGCGCTGTAACCTTCATAATAATGAAACCTGCCCGCCATCGCCACAATCTTTTTCCCATTCAGTTCACCGAATACCAATTGGCCATCATGACCTTCCACTGTCGATACTGGAAAATTAGGAAGGTCTTTATATGCTATGCTGGCTTCGATTTTCACTTCGCTTAAAAAGTTTCCCAATCCGCTTCCAAGTACTATTCCTATTTCCGGTTCTGTCGTATATTTTTTTCGAATAAATGCTACAGTTTCATTCAATTGATCTATTACAGAATGCATAGCTGCAAATATATGAACACGTGTGCTATGCCTGTAAACCTTAACTAACATTTGTTATCTTCGGGCCTATGGGCAGGAATGAATCGAACCAATTGCAGGTTTCTTCAGAAATAGGCAGGTTGAGAAGATTATTAGTGCACAGTCCCGACAGCGGATTGGGTAAGGTTGTACCGTCCAAAGCGCAGGACTGGTTATTTGAAGACATTGTACATCTCGACACCATCAGGAAAAAAGAATATGATTATTACATCAAGATCCTGTTGTATTTCATGGATCCACAGAAAATTAAAGGCAGGCTGAAACATATTGATGCAGCGGAGAATAAAAGAAATTTCTATAAGCCGGGTAGTAATGAGTTTTTCCGGTCGGATAAGGTGATCGAACTGCAATGGCTGCTTGCCGATATTCTGCAGGACAGGGAAATAAAGCTTAAGCTAATAGCATCTGTTTGTGCTGTTGAGAATTGTACATATGAAACAGAGAAGCTGCTGATGACTTTCGATGCCACGCAGCTTGCAAACATTTTCATTACCGGTTCTCTCGACGACGACCGTAAAATGCTCTTCCCTCCGATACCCAATTTTATTTTCACACGCGATATTGGCATTGTCATCAACAAATATGTGCTGTTGAATAAACCGGCCCGCAAAGCGCGCATACGTGAGGCTTTGCTGGCAAAGTATATTTTCTTCAACCATCCCTTGTTCAGGCAATACCAGGATAACATCATTGAGCTTCCAGATGCCGCCAACCATTTTTTGTTGCCCAAAGATGGCGACGATAAGAAGATAACCCTTGAAGGGGGCGATGTAATGGTTGTAACGAAGGATCATCTGCTTATTGGCGTTAGTGAACGTACCACAATGGAAGCTGCGCATAAGGCTATCAATATTCTTTTTGAAAAGAATGTGGTAAAAAAGATCACCATTATAAAAATTCCGAAGAAAAGGGATTTCATGCACATCGACACGGTGTTTACACAGGTGAAAAAGAATGTGTGGGTGATGCTTGGGAACTTTTCAAAGAAAGCAGTGAAAAGAGAAAATGCCGACACTGTGCAACGTATCCTTGAAGGAAATACCAAAAAGGATGACGTACTTAAAATTATCCAGTTCAGAAAAAAGGAGATCGATAATCCGAAATACTTCGATAATCTGGAAGATTTACTTATCGACATCAGTGAGAATGACCTCGATTGTAATGACAAAGTTCAATTCATCTACTCAGGTAACAATGAATTTCCGTTTGATGCCCGCGAACAATGGACAGATTCATGCAACCTTCTCGCACTTAAAGAAGGTGTAATACTGGGTTATGACCGGAACGACAAAACGGTGGAGGCTTTCAAAGAAAATGGATTTAAAATTATTGAAGCGGAAGCATTGCTTAATCAACTTGAGAATGATCATATCGATATTGATAACATGCAGGATACGCTAATTCTGATGCCATCGGCAGAGCTGTCGAGGGCGCGTGGCGGGTTTCATTGTATGAGCATGCCTCTTCTCAGAGATGATCTGGAGTAAAAGAAATGCAAACAACTTCTCACATATTAATGATAAGACCGGTAAACTTCGCATTTAACCGGGAAACGGCGGTGACCAACGCCTTCCAGGTTGAGTCGAACGACAGCGAAGTTCAGCAGAAAGCCATCAGGGAATTTGACTCTTTTGTTGATAAGCTCAGGTCGAAGCGGATCGATGTGATTGTGATAAATGATACACCTGAACCATATACTCCTGACTCGATTTTTCCAAACAACTGGATCTCGTTTCATAACAATGGTGATGTGGTGCTGTACCCCATGTTTGCCGAGAACAGGAGACTGGAACGTAAACCAAATGTAATTGCAGAGATAAAATCTAAATTTTCAGTAAGCAATACTATCGACCTAAGCAACTACGAAGAACAGCACAGATATCTGGAAGGCACTGGCAGCATCGTGCTGGACAGGGAAAAAAGACTTGCTTACGCATGCGTTTCGCCCCGCACAGATGAAAATCTATTTACCCTGTTCTGTGAAAAAATGAATTATGAGCCTGTCATGTTTCATGCGGTTGATGCCAAGGGTGGCGCCATTTATCATACCAATGTAATGATGTGTGTAGGAGATAAATTTGTTGTTATTTGTCTTGATAGTATTATCGAAGCTTCAGAAAAAAAGAAAGTAACGGATAAGATCCTTGATTCAGGAAAGGAATTGATAAACATCACACTTGAGCAAATGAACTGTTTCGCCGGAAACATGCTGCAGGTGAATGATCGCGACGGGAAAAAATACCTGGTGATGTCGACGCAGGCTTATGAATCACTGACCCGTGAACAGATCAATAAGCTACAAGGTTACAACGAGGTTATTCATTCTCCTTTGGATACTATTGAGAAGAATGGTGGCGGCAGCGCCCGATGTATGATGGCCGAAGTGCATCTGCCACAAACGTTACTTTCCAAATAATTCCTGCAACGCTTCTCTGAAGCTCTTTGGGCTATAACCTAGCTCCTTCTTCGCTTTCGATATATCAAATCCCGTTTTCGGCGGACGCACGGCGGGTTGGTTGATCTCCTCAGAGGTGGCTTTCGCAATGAGCCCTTCATTCAATCCCAGATATGTTGCTGTTTCAATCGCGATATCGTAGGGAGTCATCTCCTGATCGCCTGACAAATGATAAATACCCCTGCCTTTTTTTTCAATGATCAGTATGATGCCCCTTGCAAGGTCATCTACAAATGTTGGCGTACGCACCTGGTCGGTTACCATTTTAATTGGCTGATTTGCTTCCAGGTTCTGCCGGACAAATCCTATAATGTTTGAGCGCCCGGTAGCAGGAACTATACCATATACCAGGATCGTTCGTACTATGGCATAATCAAGACCTGATTCCATCACAGCTTTTTCCGCCACCATTTTCGTGCTGCCGTAATAATTAACCGGAGACGGTTCATCACTTTCCTTGTACGGCCCATTCCTGCCATCGAAAATGAAATCGGTGGAAACAAAAATGAAGCGTGAACCAACAGCTTTAGCTGCATCGATAATGAAGCGGGTAGCAGTAACATTGATATTATAGCATTCCTGTTTGTGCAGTTCACATTGATCTACCTGCGTCATTGCTGCAGCATGAACGATCACTGAAGGCTGTTGTTCGAGTATGAAATTTTCAATAGCAGCGCCGTCGGTAATGTCGATGCTTTTATAATATGTAGGAGAAGAAGGCGTAACCTCTGCCCTATCGGGCCCGCGGCCGGTTGCGATTACATTATATTTCTTTTCCAGCAATTGTTTTATGATAGTTTGCCCAAGCAAACCATTCGCACCCGTAACAAGTATCTTCATTTTTTCCATTCCAATCCCATGTTATATAAAATAAACGCATAAATATCGGCGGTGAGCTCGATGTTTTTCATCATGTTGCTCATACCGTGCCCGGAATTGGTATCAATTCTTATCAGCACAGGATTCTTCCCCCTATACATTTCCTGCAAGGTAGCCGCATATTTGAAGGAGTGCGCAGGTACTACCCTGTCGTCGTGATCCGAAGTGATAATCAGGGTTGCGGGGTAATCTTTGTCCATACTTATATTATGCAATGGCGAATATGCATACAGATATTTGAAAGCATTTGAACTGTCGCTTGAACCATACTCGGCCTGCCAGTTCCAGCCTATTGTAAATTTTTGAAAGCGCAGCATATCCATTACACCAACTTCAGGTATCGCTACTTTAAACAGTTCGGGTCGCTGATTCATTACAGCGCCAACCAGCAGTCCGCCATTTGAGCCGCCTCTGATAGCCAGCTTGCCAGGTGAGGTATAATTCTTACTGATCAGGTATTCAGCCGCCGCAATAAAATCGTCAAAAACATTTTGCTTTTTTTCAAACATTCCCGCCTCATGCCATTTTTCTCCATATTCGGATCCGCCGCGTAAGCTTGCTACGGCAAATATTCCGCCCTGTTCGAGCCATGGTACCAATGAAGCGCTGAAAAACGGATTTAATGAAACATTGAATCCACCATAGCCATAAAGCAACGCCGGATTTTTGCCGTTCATATCCATCCCTTTCTTCATCACAATGAACATAGGTACCCGTGTGCCGTCGTTGCTGGTATAAAATTCCTGACGTGTTTCGAATGCATCCGCATTGAATGCGATCTTCGGACTGCGGTACAAATCTGATTTCCCTGTTCTGATGTCGTACCTGTAAATGCGGGTAGGCACGTTAAAAGTGTTGAAACTGTAAAAGGTAAACCTGTCGCTGTTATGTCCACCGAATCCTGCCGCATTTCCGGGCCCGGGAAGTGGTAATTCCTTTTCCTTTTTACCTTCGGGCGAATAAACGTAAACACGCGAAGTAACATCAACCAGGTAACGCAGGAATAATTTCCCACCAACAAGTGTGGCCGATTGCAGATTTTCACTTGATTCAGGCACAATCGTTTTCCATTCGTTCCCCGGCTGTGCATCAGGGTCAAATTTCATTACCTTTTTGTTCTTGGCATCGGCATTGGTGAGTATGTAAAAATGATTTCCGATCTCCCCGATAGGAGTGTATTCAAAGTTTCCTATCTCCGCCACAATGGGCTTGAACCGTTTATCTGTTGAACGGCTATCCTGATAGAAAAGTGAGTTACCTCTTAAACCTTTGCCCCTGTCTTCAGAAGAAAGGAACAGGTAACGTTCATCTTCGCTGGTATATGCATCATGAAAGCGCTGTTTATTTATCGTATCGGCGTAAACCAGCTTATCGTTAGTCTGAGGATTGCCAACAGTGTGGAACCACACCTGGTGATTTTCGTTTTCGGAAGATAGTTCCTTCCCTTTTGCCGGAGCAGGATACCGGCTGTAATAAAATCCATTTTTTTGCCATTGTATCTGCGATGCCTTCACCCAGATGACCGAGTCAGTAAGATCTTTCATTGTTGCAAGATCTTTTATGAACACAGTGCGCCAGTCAGACCCGGCTCTTGAAATTGAATAAGCTGCATAGCGCCCATCTTTTGAAACTTCGAAATGATCGAGCTGTGTTGTAGCATCAGCGGAAAATGAATTCGGGTCAATTACTGTTTCAACTTTTCCGCTTAAGCCTTTCTGCCTGTATAGCACCGATTGGTTTTGCAGTCCATCGTTCTTATAAAAATAATAGTAGCCGTTGTTCTGAAACGGAATTCCATATCGCTCGTAATTATATACTCTCGCCAATCTGCTCTTGATGCTGTCCCTGAAAGGAATTGAGTTTAGATATTTAAATGTTACGTCGTTTTGCGCCTCTACCCATTTTTTCGTTTCAGCGCTTGTATCGTTTTCAAGCCAGCGGTAGGGATCCGTAACGATGGTGCCGTGATAATTGTCGGTCTGATCAACTTTTTTGGTGACGGGATATTGAAACTGTGCGGAAGAAAAATAACTGAGAAATAGAAGCGCCAGAGGAGCTGAAAACCATTTAATCATGGGAGGAAATTGTGTCTTAAGTTTGCAAATGTAGGTTGTGATTTCGTTTCAAGTGAATCGAAACAAAACCTTACTTTTACGCCTCGAAAAGTAAACTGCTAAAAAAGTTTTAACGATTGTTGCCAATCTTTGAAAGTTATTAAAAAAAAGTCAACTGTTTTAGATACATGGCAAAAAAGGTTACTAAAATCGGGGTGCTGACATCAGGAGGAGATTCGCCGGGCATGAATGCTGCTACAAGGGCTGTTGTCAGAACTGCGATTTATTATGGTCTGGAAGCCTTCGGAATCATGCGGGGTTATGCAGGCATGATCGACAATGATATAGTTCCCCTCCACTCAAGAAGCGTAGCAAATATCATTCAAAGAGGAGGTACAATTCTTAAAACTGCAAGATGCAAAGAATTTTTTCAGCCTGAAGGCAGAAAAAAAGCATACGAAAATCTTAAGAAATTAGGTATTGATGGACTCATCATCATTGGTGGCGATGGTTCGTTTAAGGGAGCCGACATCTTCAGCCGCGAATTCGATATTCCGTGTATTGGTTTACCAGGTACAATCGATAAAGACATTGCAGGTACCGACTTTACCATCGGCTTCGATACGGCAGTGAATACCGCCGTTGAAGCAATCGATAAGATCCGCGATACAGCCGATGCTCACGACCGGCTTTTCATCATAGAAGTAATGGGCCGCGATGCCGGATATATAGCCTTACATAGCGGTATTGCAACGGGCGCAGAAAATATTCTTATCCCCGAACGCAAAACCGACGTTGAAGAACTTGTTAATGGTTTGCTTGAGAAAGAGAAACGCAAAAAACTCGTAAACCTGGTAGTTGTTGCAGAAGGTGATGACTTTGGAGGAGGTAATGAAGTAGCCAAAATTATTAAGGAACGCTTACCCAATGCCGATGTACGCGTATGTATACTCGGCCACATCCAGCGCGGCGGATCGCCATCGTGCCTCGACAGGCTTATAGCGAGCCGTATGGGCTACTCCGCAGTGGAGTGCCTGATGGAAGGCAGGCACAATGTTATGGTTGGCATCGTTAACAACAGGATGTCATTTACGCCGCTTGAAAAGGCCGTTAAAGCGAAGCAGAAAATAAACAATGAATGGCTTAAAATTGTAAAGATATTGGCATCATGACACGAAACTTAAAAAAATACCTGCACGAATCAATGGATAAAGAAGCAGGCATCCAACATACATCCCACCGTACGAAAATCGTGGCAACTGTAGGCCCGGCTTGCGATTCATATGACAAACTTCTGGATCTTGTAAAAGCCGGGGTAAACGTGTTCAGGCTTAATTTTTCACATGGCAGCCATGAAGACAAAGCACGCATCATCGATAGCATCCGCAAGATAAACGATACCGAACCTTATAATATCTCCATTCTGGGCGATCTGCAGGGACCTAAACTGCGCGTTGGTGAAATTGAAAATAACGCGCTCGAAGTTTTCCCTGGCGACATTCTCACCTTCACTAATGAAAAGGTGGTTGGCAATATCGACCGCATTTATGTTTCATATCCCAATCTTCATGCAGACGTTAAGATCGGCAACAAGATCATGATCGACGACGGCAAGATGGAAGTGAAAGTTCTCAAGATCGAGAAGAACAACGACGTTAAAGTAGAGGTTACGATGGGCGGTGTGATCTCATCCAAAAAAGGTATCAACCTGCCCGATACGAAGATCTCATTACCTGCACTTACTGAAAAAGACCTGATAGACCTGGATTTTATCATCGAGCAAAAGCTCGACTGGGTGGCTCTTTCATTTGTGAGAAATGTAAAGGATATAGTAATTCTGCGCAGCAAGATTACTGACAAAAACAGCAAAACGAAGATAATTGCCAAAATCGAGAAGCCTGAAGCACTTGTAAATATCAGGGATATCATTCTTGAATCTGATGGTATAATGGTTGCACGTGGCGACCTTGGTGTTGAACTTCCTGTTGAACAGATACCACTTATTCAGAAGCAGCTGATCAAGAAATGCCTTCACCGCGCAAAGCCTGTTATTGTCGCCACACAAATGATGGAAAGCATGATCGACAGGATCAAGCCAAACCGAAGTGAAATCACAGACGTGGCCAATGCGGTGCTTGAAGGCGCAGATGCAGTTATGCTGAGTGGTGAAACAGCAACTGGCAAACATCCGGTACTTGTTGTAGAAACGATGAGAAAGATCATCATGCAGGTAGAAAAGAGCGACTACAAATATAATCTTGAAGACGAACTGGTGCCACAACCCCATTCACCATCTTTCCTCAGCGATGCGATCTGTTACAACGCCTGTAAACTTGCGCGCGACACAAAAGCTGATGCTCTTGTAGGTATGACGCAAAGTGGTTACACAGCTTTTATGCTCTCGAGCTATCGTCCTGAATCTCCATTATATATTTTCTCCAAAGAGAAGAGCCTGATCAACCAGCTTAGTTTGAGCTGGGGGGTGAGAGCATTTCATTATGCTGAAGAAGAAAGTCTTGATGATATTCTTTCAGACGAAATTCAGATATTGAAAGAGAGAGGCTTTATCAAGCCGGGAGATCTTGTGGTGAATACCGGCAGTACGCCTGTTCACCTGCATCTGCCAACGAATGTGTTGAAGATTACGAGAGTGGAATAAGGGCAGAACGCAGAAGGCAAAACGCAAAAAAATCTTTTAAAAAAATAATCCCACAAGGGCGTTGACCACTATTTCTGCCCTCTGCCCTCTGCCCTCTCCCTTTTATCTGTCCACCTTCAATCCGGCATTCAAATACTCCTTATTCAACCTTGAAATATTAGTAATCGAAATTTCTTTGGGGCAAACCGCTTCGCAGGCTCCGGTAAACGTACATGCACCGAATCCCTCTTTATCCATCTGACCCACCATGTTCAATACGCGGATCTTTCTTTCCGGATGACCCTGTGGTAATAATGCAAGATGAGAAACCTTAGCCGACATGAAGAGCATCGCAGAGCTATTCTTACACGCAGCAACACACGCGCCACATCCAATACAGGCTGCGGCTGCAAATGCGTTGTCTGCCTTGTCTTTTTCTATAGGAATGTTATTCGCATCAACGGCATTTACGTTACCGGTATTAACTGAAATATAACCGCCTGCCTGAATTATCCGATCAAACGACGAACGGTCTACCATCAGATCTTTGATAACAGGAAACGATCTCGCCCTCCACGGCTCAACAACAATTCTGTCGCCATTCTTAAACGCGCGCATATGCAACTGGCAAACTGTAGTTGCGTGCCACGGACCATGGGGCCTGCCGTTGATGTGCATTGAACAAGAGCCGCAGATGCCTTCGCGGCAATCGTGGTCGAACGCGATCGGATCTTTTCCTTCCCTGATCAGCCTTTCGTTAAGCACATCAAACATTTCGAGGAACGACATCTCAGGAGAAACATCATCTACCTTGTATGTAACAAATCTTCCCTTGCTTGTGGAATTCTCTTGTCTCCATACTTCTAACGTGAGGCTTATATTTTCTGAATGATCCATATTATCAAATACTGATTTATTCTGTTACTTATAACTTCTTTGTGTTGGTTTCGCCACTTCGAAATTCAAATCCTCTTTATGCAGTTCCCAGCCGCTTTCACCTTTATATTCCCATGCGGCCACGTATTGGAAATTTGCATCGTCGCGCAGGGCCTCACCTTCTTCAGTCTGCATTTCTTCACGGAAATGACCTCCGCAGCTTTCGCGCCTGTGTAAAGCATCTATGCACATCAACTCTCCCAGCTCAATGAAATCTGCAACACGGTTAGCCTTGTCGAGCTCATTGTTCACTTCGAGAATGCCACCAGGAATGCGTACGTCGCTCCAGAAATCTTTTTTCAACTGCCTGATTTCCTCAATGGCTTCTTTCAAGCCCTGTTCATTTCGGGCCATGCCGCACTTGTCCCACATTATCTTACCCAGTCGTTTGTGAAAGCTTTCAACACTTTGTGAACCCTTAATGCTCATGAGCTTATTTATTCTTTCGCTGACCGCCTTTTCTGCAGCCTCAAATGCAGGATGCGATACAGAAATGGCTTCCGTTCTGATTTCTTTTGCAAGAAAATTTCCTATTGTATATGGAATAACAAAGTATCCGTCTGCAAGTCCCTGCATGAGGGCAGAGGCACCGAGCCTGTTGGCACCATGGTCTGAGAAATTAGCTTCTCCCATGGCGTATAATCCGGGAACCGTTGTGGTAAGTTCATAGTCTACCCAAAGTCCTCCCATAGTATAATGCACCGCGGGATAAATGCGCATCGGCGTAGTATATGGATCTTCGCCTGTTATTTTGCTGTACATGTCGAACAGGTTGCCATACTTCTCTTTCACTACCTCTCGCCCGAGCTCCGTAATTTTTTCTTTTGAGGCATCGTCAAGTCCCAACTTATTTACTTCGGCCTGACCATAACGGGCTATGGCATCGGCATAGTCGAGATAAACGGCCATTTTAGACCTTCCAACACCATATCCCGCATCGCATCTTTCTTTTGCGGCGCGTGATGCAACATCGCGAGGAACCAGGTTTCCAAATGCGGGGTATCTTCTTTCCAAATAATAATCTCTTTCCTCTTCAGGAATTTCTGTGGGGCGCCTGTTATCTCCCTTAGTCTTAGGCACCCAGATGCGGCCGTCGTTGCGCAACGATTCGGACATGAGCGTAAGCTTGCTCTGATGGTCGCCGCTAACAGGTATGCATGTGGGATGGATTTGCGTAAAACACGGGTTACCGAAGAACGCACCTTTTTTATGTGCCTTCCAGATGGCGGTAACATTACTTCCCATCGCGTTTGTAGAAAGATAGAAAACATTGCCATAACCACCCGAGCATAACAACACCGCATGACCGAAATGGCGTTCAAGATGGCCGTTCACCAGATCACGGCAGATTACTCCCCTCGTTTTTCCGTCGATCACCACCACATCAAGCATTTCATGGCGCGAATACATTTTCACATTGCCAAGTGCAACCTGCCTTTCGAGGGCCTGGTATGCGCCTATCAGCAACTGCTGTCCCGTTTGTCCGGCCGCATAAAACGTACGCTGCACCTGCGTTCCACCGAACGACCTGTTACTGAGCAGGCCGCCGTATTCACGTGCGAATGGCACTCCCTGTGCTACACATTGATCTATTATATTAACACTCACTTCTGCGAGCCTGTGAACATTTGATTCACGCGCCCGGTAGTCGCCTCCTTTGATAGTATCATAAAAAAGACGGAAAACACTGTCTCCGTCGTTCTGATAATTCTTTGCGGCATTGATACCTCCCTGCGCTGCAATGCTGTGAGCGCGGCGTGGACTGTCCTGGAAGCAAAACGCTTTGACCTTATAACCCATTTCACCAAGAGTAGCTGCTGCAGACGCGCCGGCAAGACCTGTTCCCACAACGATTATTTCAAGTTTTCTTTTGTTTGCAGGGTTTACAAGATTAACATGTCCCTTATAATAGTTCCATCGTTCGTCTAACGGGCCAGGAGGTATTTTTGAATTCAACATCAGTATTGAATTTTAGAGATAAAATTTAACCGATCCAGTTCAGATATATAGCAATGGGCATCAGCGCAAAAACAAACGGAACAATGATTGAGAAGGCCGCGCCTATTCCTTTTACCATTCCGATGTAGCGTGTATTATGCATGCCAAGCGTTCTGAATGCACTCTGAAACCCATGAAGCAGATGATAGGCAAGAGATATGCATCCTAATATATATAATATCACTATAACAGGATTGCGAAAGGTAGCGACCATTACTATAAACATATTGTGATACTTTTTCCCTTCCACTTCCTCAAGTCCACCGAAACGCGACGGTATCCAGAATTGCGAGATATGCATGATCAGAAATAACAGCAACAATGTTCCGAGCAAACCCATGGTGCGGCTGTACCATTTACTCCCCCGGTTTGCAAGGTTTACTTTGTAACCATGTCCTCTGCGCGAAAGATTTTTTGCTTCCAGCACATATCCCTGAATGATATGAATCAGAAAGCCCAGAAACAAGCCGTACTCCATTGTTCGCACAACCGCCGACCTCGCCATGAAATCAGCTGCTCTATTGAACATATCTCCGTTGTCGTTAGGATCGAACCACTCAAGATCGTTGAAAATACATGCGTTAATGCTTACGTGAACAACAAGGAAAGAAATGAGAAAGAGACCTGTAAGCGACATCACAATTTTTTTGCCTACTGAAGATGTGAAAAAGTCGGACCACTTCATTGAATATGTGTTGGATCGCTGCAAAAATAACGCAGCGGAGGGAAATTCCCTATCTTAGCCAGCAAAATATACCAGATGAGACAAGAGGAGGATTTTGAAGCCAACCTCGCAGGTGAAGAAGGAAAGACGGAAGAAACGAGAAGCAGTTGGTTCAAACGCATCAAGAAAGGTATTCTTACGAGTACGGCCGAGAAGAAAGAAACTCCTGAGGGATTGTGGAGCAAATGTCCTGAATGTGGCTACATCTGCACAGTTACTGAACTCCGGGAAAATATTTTTGTTTGTCCCAAATGCAACTATCATCATCGTATAGGCAGCTCCGAATATTTTGAGATCATTTTCGACGATAACCAATACGACGTGATGTTTGAGAACATCCGTTCAAAGGATTTTCTTCAGTTCACGGATCTTAAGTCATATGGAAAAAGGCTTGAAGAAACATGGGCCAAAACCGACATCACCGATTCGATCCGCATTGCAGTGGGAAAGGTTAACGGTGAAGACCTTGTTACAGGATGTATGGATTTTGAATTTATCGGTGGATCGCTGGGCAGCGTGATGGGTGAAAGAATTTCGCGCGCGGCAGACTACTGCCTTGAACATAAGATCCCGCTGCTGATCGTTTGTAAATCGGGTGGCGCGCGTATGATGGAAAGCGCATTCTCACTCATGCAGCTTGCTAAAGTGTCGGGAAAATTGTCGCAGCTCACCGACGCCAGGATTCCTTATATATCATTACTAACCGATCCTTCCTTCGGAGGCATATCAGCTTCCTTCGGTATGCTTGGCGACCTGAACATAGCAGAACCCGGTGCACTTATCGGTTTCGCCGGCCCGAGAGTGATCAGGGAAACAATAAAGAAAGATCTTCCCGAAGGTTTCCAGCGCAGCGAATTTTTACTTGAACACGGTTTCCTCGACTTCATTGTTCATCGCAAAGAACTGAAAGAAAAGCTCGCGGTTGTTCTCAGGTTGTTTAAAAATTGATTTTTAATGGCCGAAATTCGCAACAGACAGGCGTATTATGACTATTTCATAGACGACAAATATGAGGCGGGCATGGTACTCACCGGTACCGAAGTGAAGTCGTTACGCGCGGGCCGGGCCAGTTTCAACGACAGCTACTGCTATTTTCACCGCGGAGAAATGTGGATCAAAAGCCTGCACATTGCGGAATACAGCCATGGCACATCCAGCAATCATGACCCGCTTAGAGAAAGAAAACTGCTTCTGAATAAAAAGGAACTCAGAAAGATCGAATCGAAGATCAAAGAGAAAGGCGTGACAGTTGTACCCTTGCGTATTTTTTTTTCTGATAAAGGAATCGCCAAGATTGAACTTGGATTAGGAAAGGGAAAAAAGCTGTACGACAAACGAGAAACGATAAAGGAAAGAGATAACCAGAGAGAAATGAAAAAATTTATCAGGTAATGCCACGACTGTTAATATCCATAATTCTGTTACTCGTCATAAAAATTTCACCTGCCCAGCAGAATATAAGGGGTTCATGGTATGGAAGGGCCGACGTTGAAACCTCAGGCGCAACCAGCAACTATCTCACCGAATTCATATTACAACAAAAAGGCAATGATGTTGAAGGCATTTTCGGGTATTATTTCAAAGACTCTTACCAAAGCTTTTTTATCAGGGGCACATATGATCCCAGGACAAGGTTGGTTGTCATCAAAAATATTCCTCTCTTGTTTCATGGCTCGCCGGCACGCACGGGCATCGAATGCCCGATGAATTTTGAAGGCAAACTGATGGTGTCGAAAGTTGGCAATTTCATCAATGGCAATTTTTACACTGAGGCGAAATACCGATACACGTGTCCGCAACTGCGCGTACGCATGAAAATGGACGAATCCGAAAATCTGGACAGCACCCTTGGCAGCACAGTTTCAGGAAAAAGATTCTGGCAACCCCAGGAAGAAGATATTGTGATAACCGGTACGGCCATCGTTCCTCCCATACAGATTGCAACAAAACAGGAAAATCCAAATCAGGGATTGATCGATGAATTTTCAAGGAGAAGCAATATTTACGAAAAGGATATAACTGTGTATGACGACTCCGTTCTTGTGAGCTTTTATGATAACGGAGAAATAGACGATGATACAATAAGCGTTTTTCTGAACAAAAAACCCATTCTTGTGCGCAGAGGATTGTCGGCGCGTGCGCTTAACATTTATATTGGTCTCGACTCTATGACTGACATACATGAGCTGAGCATGTTTGCAAACAATATGGGAAAATTTCCGCCAAACACTGCGCTGATGGTGATCAGCGACAGACAAAAAAGATATGAACTATACTTGTCGGCAAGTTTGAAACAAAATGCTAGCGTAAGATTACGAAGGGCGCGACGGTTGTAATTCCTGTGAATAACTCGTGTACAACTATCAACTCACCTTGGCTTCTTCCACTTACTTTCGGGAAACGTTTCTTCTATATTTGCCGCTTACCTGGTTAAAAGCATAATGTGAGATTAAAGAGCTTAGAAATAAAGGGATTCAAAAGTTTTGCAGATAAAACAATCGTCAACTTCGACGACAATATCACCGGTATCGTCGGCCCCAATGGATGCGGCAAAAGCAATATTATCGATAGCATACGATGGGTTATAGGGGAACAGAAGATCAGTCATCTTCGTTCCGAAAATCTCGAAAGCCTGGTGTTCAATGGTTCTAAAACCCGCTCTGCAAGCGGACTTGCAGAGGTAAGCCTTACTTTTGAGAATACACGCAACCTTCTTCCGACAGAGTTCAATACGGTTACCGTTACCCGTAAATTTTACAAGAGCGGTGAAAGCGAATACAGGCTTAATGATGTAACGTGCCGCCTTCGCGACATACAGAATCTGTTTATGGATACAGGCGTCAGTACAGATTCATATGCCATTATTGAGCTCGGAATGGTAGATGACATCATAAAAGATAAGGAAAACAGCCGGCGACGAATGCTTGAACAGGCAGCCGGCATCACAATTTATAAGACGAGGAAGAAGGAAGCAAAATCGAAACTGGATGCGACCGAGCAGGATCTTGCTCGCATTGAGGACCTGCTTTTTGAGATCAACAACCAGCTTAAGAGCCTCGAGAACCAGGCGAAAAAAGCTGAAAAATATTACGAGATAAAGAAAGATTACAGGGAGATAAGCATCGAACTCGCAAAAGCGTCTCTCGAAGGATTTAATCTTACTTACCGCGACCTTAACCAGCAGGCTGAAACTGAAACAGACAGAAAGGTTGAACTGGAAGCACAGATCGCAACCGAAGAAGCGCACGTTGAA
>Ga0075421_100004022_pt1 | contig 17713 bp, 13 predicted proteins | sample SoiMetdeltSBSDD5_FD_75292 | JGI IMG/M metagenome (GOLD analysis project Ga0075421, IMG submission 75292) | Bulk soil microbial communities from a Populus tree surrounding site in Tennessee, USA - Soil MetaG P. deltoides SBSDD5 | ecosystem: Environmental > Terrestrial > Soil > Tree plantation...
CGAGAGGGCCGGCGAAGAGGTCGTCGCCCGGAACTGCGTCCCACCGACGATGAGGCCGTCCAGGCCGCGGACGACGACGTTCGGGTGGCCGCTGCGATAGGAGACGTAGGCCAGCCGCCGCCCGTCGGGCGAGAGCGCCGGGAAGAGCGTGATCGCCCCGTCGGAGCTGAACTGGCGCGCGCCGTAGCCGTCGTAGTCCATGAGGAAGACGTCGCGCCCGCGGACGTAGGCGATCTTCGAGGTCGCGATGCCGTCGAGGCCGAGCAGCAGCTTGACGATCTGGTCGGCGAACTCGTGCGCCATGCGGCGCGCCTCGCCCGCGAGGCGCGAGGCGAGCAGCTGCTGCTGTGTCTTGACGTCGTAGAGGAAACCCTGGGCCTCGCCCGCGCCCGTGAGGTTGCCGAAGGCGACGTAGTCGGCCTTGGCCGGGTCGCCCGACCACTCGGCGTACTGGAGCGCCGCCGGGTCCGCGAGCCGTGTCTTCGGGTAGAGGCTCTTACCGACGAGCGAGGCCACGCCCGCGAATTTGAGGTCGTTCCAGAGCGTCTCGTTGAAGGTCGCGACGGCGGCATCCACCCCCGAGGCGCGCGGCTGAAAGTCGGCCACGGCGAGCGCCGGCCCGCCGCCCGGCGCGACGATGATCGTCCCGATCTGCCGCTTTAGATCTTCGCCGGACTGCGGGCCAGACTGCGGGGCCGCCGGCGACGCCGTCGGGGGAGGTTGCTGCGGCGCGGGCTGCTGCCACGCGAGGAGCGTTGTCAAAAGAATCAGGATCGTGGTGCTCATTTTGGGTACCGGAACCAGACTTCGGCCACCGCCTCGCTGGCGCTCGTCAGGAAGCCGCCGGGGAAGGGCGGCAGCGGGTTCGAGGCGATGACCGCGCGCTCGGCGGCGGCGTTGACCAGGCCGAGGGGGCTCTGGCGCTTGACGTAGCCCGCGCCGACGCGGCCGCCCGCGAGCGAGAGGATGCGGCCGTCGCGCGCGACGCGCAGTTGGATGATCACGTAGTGCGTCCCGCCCGCCTCGGCCACCGCCGGCGGGTTGTAGTTGCGGCTCAGGATGAGCTGGATGCGCCGCCCGTACTCGGAGCCGCCGGGGATGCCGCCGGCGCCCGCCCCGCCCCCGCCGCCCGCGCCGATGCCGATGCCGCCGCTCAACTGGGGCGCCGGCGACCCGAAGGTGCGCCCGACTTCGACGTTGGCGTCAGCCGAGCGCCCCCGCAGCGGCTGTTTGGAATAAAGCTGCTCGGTCTGATTGGCCGTCGGGCGCTCGGTCGGCGTCTTTTTCTCCGCGACCTTCGGCGGCTTGCTCGCCGGGGAGGGCAGAACTTCGGCGTCGGGCGCCGGCGCGGGGCGTCGGGTCTCGACCAGCTCGTTGTTCGGCGCCTCGGGCTCGGTCCCGACGTAGGAGACGGCGCGTGGCTGCGTCAGGCCAAGCTGGCTCGCCGCGACGAGCCCGACCTCGATCGCACCGCCCTGCCCGCCCCCCTCCCCCTCGCCCGCCGCGACGATCTGCGTCACCCACGGTGCGCGAAAGAGCCAGACGCCGAGCGCCAGCGCGAGCACGTGCGCCCCCGCCGAGAGGAAGAAACCGAGGTGTAATCGCGTCTTTTCCATGGAAGAGCGATCAGCTCTCAGCGGTCAGCCAAACCGGGGACCCTTTCTGGCTGACCACTGACCGCTATCTCTTCATCGTCGGCTCCGTGACCAGGCTGACATTCGCCTGCGCCCGCTTGGCCTGATCGAGCACGTAGGCGATGACGCGGTAGGGCGTCTCGCCGTCGCCGCGCAGGTAGACGCGGCGGTCGCGGGACGCGGCGAGCCGCGCGGCGAGCAGCGCCGGCAGGTCGTTGACGTTGATCGCCCGGCGGTCCCCCGCGCCGTCGAGGTAGATGGCGCCCTCTTTGTCGACGGTGATGATGACAGCGCGGGGCGCGGCCTCCTCGGCGCGCGCCCCGCGCGTCTTCGGCAGGTTGACCTGAATCCCCGACTGGAGGATCGGCGCCGTGGCCATGAAGATGACGAGCAGCACGAGCATGACGTCGACCATGGGCGTGACGTTGATCTCGGCGAGCGCCGTCTCGGTGCGTCCGTGGCGGTTGGTGAAGGCCATAAAATTCAGTGGCCGCCGAGCGGCCCGAGCGGCCCGAGCGGAATGATCTCGGCGGCGCGCGCGGGCGCGGCGCGCTCGGCCGGGGCTTCGCGTTCGATGAAGTTGAGCAGGCGGAGCGCGAAGCCGTCCATCTCGGCGGCGAGCAGTTTGACCCGGTTGAGGTAGTGGTTGTAGGCGAGCACGGCGGGCACAGCGGCGGCGATGCCGGCGGCGGTCGCGACGAGCGCCTCGGCGATGCCCGGCGCGACGGCCTGGATGGAGGCGCTCGCGGCCTGGCTCAGCCCCTGGAAGGCGATGATGATCCCAACGACGGTGCCGAAGAGCCCGATGAATGGCGAGGCGCTGGCGGTCGAGGCGAGCCAGCCGAGGCTGCGCTCGAGCCGCGTCGTTTCGGCGATCGCCGCGACCTGCATGGCGCGGCCGACGGCCTCGAGGTTGAACCGGCCTCCCTGCGCGCGGAGCTCCTCGTGCGCCGCCCGGCTGAGCGCCGCCAGCGGGCTCTCCCCGAGGGCCGCGCTCGCCGCCTGCAGCTCCGACCACTGCGCGCCGCGCGCGAAGACCTTGAGAAACTCCTCCGACTGGCGCCGCGCCCGGCGCGTCGTCACTCCCTTGGCGATGATGATCGCCCACGAGGCGACCGAAAAGGCGAGCAGGACGAGGAGGACAAACTTGGCGACGGGGCTGGCGCGCAGAATCAATTCCACCAGGCTGCTGCTACTCTGCGAAACCGGCTCTTGCCAGAGCGCTGCGATGCTCAACAAAATCTCTCCCTGGAATCGTCGGGCTCAGGCGTGGGCAGGCCTGCCGATGGCCGTCCGAACACTTCTATAATTTTGCGGTTATGCTATCATAGCGCCCACCCGGGTTCAAGGTAACTCCACTTGAACCTTGCGCGACTCAGCACGGGACGATGTCTCGCGGAAGGAGGACCGACCAATGAGCAGATTGTGGGGAGCAGTCGCCGCGCTCGCCGCCGCCGTCTGGCTCCTGCCCGGCGCGGCCGCGGCCTTCGCGCAGGACCCGGCGCCCAAGGTCATGCGCGAATTTCGCGGGGTCAAGCTCGGCATGAAGGCCGACCAGGTCCATGCCGCAGCCGGCAAGCCCGAGAGCGCCGCCGAAGGCCAGGAAGAGTACAAGCTCAGTGAGGATGACTCGATGACCGTCTACTTCGACGAGAAGAAAGAGGTCCGCGCGATCCGAGCCTTCTTCACTAACCCGAAGAACGTGCCGGCGTGGAAGGAGGTCGTCGGCGACGTCGAAGTGACGCAGAACGAGAACGGGTCGAAGTCGGCGCGCCGCGTCCTCGGCGAAGAGAAATTCTGGGTCTCGATGTACCAGAACAAGGACGGCTCGGTGACGACGATCACGATCAGTCGGTAGGGAGCTGTCAGCTTTCAGCGGTCAGCCAAAAGGGACCCCGGTCTGGCTGAGAGCTGACCGCTGACCGCCGATCACCCGGATTGCTTGCCCGCGAGCTGCATGCGCGTCACAGCGCGCTGGAGTTTGACGGCCGCGCCCTCGAGGTCAGTCCCCTCGGCCCGCTCGGCGAGGAGCCGCTCGGCGCCCTCGCGGGCGCGCAGCGCCCTCGCGTAGTCGATCTCTTCAGCGCGCTCGGCGACGTCGGCCAGGACCGAGACGCGGTCGGGGAGGATTTCGGCGAAACCGCCGCTGACATGCAACGATTGCTTGGCCGCCCCCTGCCGGTAGGTCAGCGCCCCGGTCTGGAGCTGCGAGATGAGGGGCGTATGTTCGGGAAGGATTCCCAGTTCCCCGCCGAGGCCGGGGAGCACCACCTCGTCGACCGCCGCGCTGAGCACCAGTTTCTCCGGGGTAATCACTTCGAGCTGGAGTTTGTCTGCCATAAATCAGCGGTCAGCGGTCAGCTTTCAGCTTCAGGCCAGTTCTGGCTGACCGCTGAAAGCTGACCGCTCTCTTACATTTTTTTGGCCTTCTCGATCGCCTCGTCGATGGCGCCGACCATGAAGAATGCCTGCTCGGGCAGGTTGTCGTGCTCCCCGTCAACGATCTCGCGGAAGCTGCGGATCGTCTCCTCGAGCGGGACGAGCTTGCCAGGGGCGCCGGTGAACTGCTCGGCGACGTGGAAGGGTTGCGAGAGGAACCTCTGAACCTTCCGCGCGCGCGAGACAATCAGCTTGTCCTCCTCCGAGAGCTCGTCGATCCCGAGGATGGCGATGATGTCCTGGAGGTCCTTATACCGCTGAAGGACGCGCTTGACGGCCTGCGCCGTCTGGTAGTGCTCCTCGCCGACGATCCGCGGGTCGAGGATGCGCGAGGTCGAAGCGAGGGGGTCGACGGCCGGGAAGATGCCGAGCTCCGAGATCTGGCGCGCGAGCACGGTCACCGCGTCCAGGTGCGCGAAGGTCGTCGCCGGGGCCGGGTCGGTGAGGTCGTCGGCCGGGACGTAGATCGCCTGGACCGAGGTCACCGAGCCGCGCTTGGTCGAGGTGATCCGCTCCTGCAGCTCGCCCATCTCGGTCGCGAGGTTCGGCTGGTAGCCGACCGCCGACGGCATCCGCCCGAGGAGCGCCGAGACCTCCGAGCCGGCCTGCGTGAAGCGGAAGATGTTGTCGATGAAGAGGAGCACGTCCTGGCCCTGGTCGCGGAAGTACTCGGCCACGGTCAGCCCCGAGAGGGCGACGCGCAGCCGCGCCCCGGGCGGCTCGGTCATCTGGCCGTAGACCAGAGCGATCTTCGACTTGCCGATCTCCTCGTCGTTGATCACGCCGGCCTCGCGCATCTCGAGCCAGAGGTCGTTGCCCTCGCGCGTCCGCTCGCCGACCCCGGCGAAGACCGAGGTCCCGCCGTGCGCTTTGGCGATGTTGTTGATCAGTTCCATGATCGTCACCGTCTTGCCTACCCCCGCCCCGCCGAAGAGCCCGATCTTGCCCCCCTTGAGGAACGGCTGGATGAGGTCGATGACTTTGATCCCGGTGACGAGAATCTCCTGCTCGGTCGACTGCTCCTCGAAGGTCGGGGCGTGGCGGTGGATCGGGTAGCGCGCCTCGGCCGTCACCGGGCCGCGCTCGTCGACCGGGTCGCCGATGACATTGATGATGCGGCCGAGCGTCCCGGGGCCGACCGGGACCGTGATCGGCCCGCCGGTGTCGACCGCCTTCATGCCGCGCACCATGCCGTCGGTCGGGAGCATCGAGACCGTGCGCACGCGTCCCTCGCCGAGGTGCTGCTGGACCTCGCAGATGACGTCGATCTGGCGCTCGACGTCGAACCCCTCGCTCGTCACCCGCAGCGCCTGGTAGATCGCCGGCAGGTGCCCCTTCCCCGACCCGCCGAACTCGATGTCGACCACCGGCCCGATGATCTGCACCACCCGCCCGACGATGCCGTTCTCAGTGCCCATAGATGTCGCTCACTCCCCTCAAGAATCTCAATAAATTGCCACTCACATCAAAGCCGGGTAGTCTAACATGAGACGGCGCAGATTGTGAAGGAGAGAACACGGATCGGGACGGACGCGACGGATGACCGCAGATCGATCTGCGGTCATCCGTCGCGTCCGTCCCGATCCGTGTTCTGATCGATTCAGCCGACCTTGACCCCGATGGCCTCGAGGAAATTCGTCGGCTTCTCGCCGCCGATGAGGGCGAAGACGTAGTCGTTCGGGAGGCGCGCCGTCTCTGGGGCCGTCCGCGGGTCGGGCGCGCGCGCGCTCATGAGCGCGACCTCGCCGGGGGTGATCTCCTTGACCGTCATGCCGAAGTAGGCCTTGATCCGGCCCGCGTCAATGCAGTCGTAGGCGAGCATCTTGTTGCCGAGCTTGAGGTCGCTCTTGAAGTCGCTGCGGATGACGAGTGAGACGGTGTTGTCGCGCCAGCCGACGATCCGCGCCCCGTCGGGCGAGCGGTGGGCGGCGAGGTCCACGGCCGCCTCGACTGCCGAGTTCCCGGCCCCGACGACGAGACAGTGGCGGCTCCGGTAGTCGTTCGGGTCGCTCAGCTTGTACTTGACCTTCTCGTCCTCGTACGGGGGCGGGACCTGGGCGACGTACTTCGTCCCGCACTCGTGGCAGAACTTCTGCTCCCGGAGCCGCGCCGCGCCGCACCGCGTGCAGTGCGTCGGGGTCACGGCCTCGGACGGCGTGACCGTGATCCGGAGGTCCTCGCCCGGCACCCGCAGCCGCATCGGAGTGCCGCGGTTGCCGATCGCCAGGATGACGCGCCGCGCCGTGTACCGGAGCCGCAGCTTGGCACGGTCCTGCTCGGTGTCGATGACGAAGTGGCCGTCCTCGGGCTTAATGCCCTTGCAGCTCTCGTACTCGTGGACCTCGAGCCCGAGCGCGCCCATGGTCTCCATCCATGACTCGATCATGGCCTCCTTGACCGCCCCCGGCCCGGCAAGCGCGATCCCGCCGTGCGTCTCCTGGTCGGCCGGGTTGAAATAGACGTACTTACCCGCCTGGTAGGTCTGGCGGATGGTGGCGACGACCTGGTCTTGCTCGATGGCCAGATATTTGAGGCCGCGCTGCCGGGCGAGCGCGGTCGCCGAGAGCCCCGCCGGGCCGACCCCGACGATCGCCACGTCGTAGTCGGCCTTGCCCCGCCCGCCAGACTCGCGCAGGTCCTCGGCGACGTAGTCGATGACCGCACCCCCCTCGTTGATCGCGTTCTTGATCAGCGGCACGCCCGAGACGTCGCCGATGAGGTAGAGGCCGGCGACGTTAGTCATGTACTTCCGGTCACGCTCCGGGACTTTGCGTGCCGGGATCTCTTTCTGCGTGTTGACCACGACGCAGGACTTGGGGACCGTCGGGCACTCAACCTGGCAGCTCGTGTCTTCCATGCACTGCTCGAGGGCGATCGGCGTCGCCTTGCCGTTGACGATCGCGAGCACGGCGTGCGGGCAGGCCTCGACGCAGGCGTGGCAGCCGATGCACGTGGTAACGTTGATCACCGGGTGCGGGTAGGAGGGCCCTTCGGGGTCGAACTTTGCGGCCATGATCGCGGCGAGGAGAGCCGGATCCTGCTCCAGGTCGGGGATGGTCGGCGGCTGCTCGCGCAGCGCTTCGGCGCGGCCCGCCGCGACCGCCGCGAGCACCTGCCGCCGCCGGCCGAGGGTATCGGCGAGGACGAGCCCGAGGCCGAGCGCGAGGGCGACGCCGGAGAGGCCCGCCCAGCCGTACCACGGCACGGCCCCGTAGTTGATCCGGAGCCGAGACGCGAAGCTCGCGCCGAGCAGCAGCACGAGCAGGAGGAGGGTGATCAGGAGCTGCGATCTTCTCATGTTGACAGCTTTCAGCGATCAGCTTTCAGCCTTCAGCCAGAAGCTCACCGGCGCTCTATTTTCCGGTGACCGGCCGTTCCATGCGCCGCAGGGCGGCCCGCAATTCTTTCTCTTCCCCGTGCTGCGCGTGGCAGGAGACGCAGAGCGGCCCGCCCGCGACCGGGGTTGACGGCTGACTCCCGGTCTCGCGCGCGCTCGCCAGCGCCAGGTTCTCGCCCGCGGAGCCGGCCGTCTCGGCCGCGATGCCATGGCAGGAGGCGCACGACTCCCGCAGGCCCATGAGCAGGGCCGGCCCCTCGAAGCCCGCCGCGTGGCAGTCGGAGCAGTTGGTCCGCCCCTGCTGCCGGCCCCCGACGTGGAGGAGGTGGAACTGCTCCTTGGGCGGGAACTGCGTGGTGGTGCCGGGTAGCTCCTTGCGCCGCCACTCGGCCTCCTTCAAGCCCAGATCGCGCCAGCGGCCGTCGACCACTGGGTAGCCGAAGCTGCCGCCATGCGGGGTGCCGAGCGGGCGCCCCGTGAGCGGCGAGAAGACGCCGCTGCCGTCGCGGTGACAGCCGGTGCAGGCGGAGTTGGCGACCAGGGCGGGGCGGAAGTCGCGCCCGTGGTGCTCGTCGTGGCAGCCGGCGCACGCGATCCCCGCGCGCGTGTGCTTGGCCGAGACCTCGGGGTGGAAGGCCGGGGTCGTGTGGCACCCGGCGCAGTTCTGCTGCATCGAGGCGCGCACGCCGTGGCAGGTCGTGCACGAGCCAGCATTCGGCTCGCGGGCGACGGCGGGCGTGAAGGCAAGATCGCCCCGCGCGTGCGCGGCCGAGAGCGCGCCGGGCGCGTAGGCGTCGGTGAAGAGGAAGGCGGCGGCGGCGGCAAGCGCGGCGACGATGACCGCGCCCCAGACGAAGAGCGAGACTGGCCAGGCCCGCTGCAGGTCGCGCGTCGGGCGCCAGTTGAACTGTGCCTTGCCAAGCCGGTGCCCACCCCGCGGCTTGAGCGGCGAGTCTTCGGCGAGCTTGCCGGCCTCGCGCTTGCGGGCGTCCCAAAAGATCTTCAGCGCCTGCTCGTCGGCCGGCGCCAGCCGCCCGGTGAGCATCCCCGTCCCGGTGAGCCGCAACGTCCCGGTCCGCGTCGGCTTCTCGCGCTGCGCCATGGCCTCGCGGCTGAGCAGGACGGTCCGGCCTTCCTCCTGCGGCGACTGCAACCCCGAGCTGCCCGTGGCCTCGACCGGGAGCGGCCTGACGCTCAGCTCGACCCGCAGCGCGAGCCCGCCCGGCTCGTAGGTCGGGTGGATGAAAAAGGGGCCGATCTGGATCAGGTCGCCGTCGGCCAGCGGCGTCCGCTCGACCTGCTCGCCGTTGAGCAGCGTCCCGTTCGCCTGCGAGAAGTTGGAGACCCAGTAGTCGCCGTTGATCTCCTTGATCCCGGCGTGCTCGCGCGAGACGGACGGGTGGTTGAGGACCAGGTCGCACCCGGCCGACCGCCCGAGGAGTAACCCCTCGCTCTCGATCACCACCGGGTCGATGTTCAGGTCCTTGCGGGTGATGATGAATTTGTTGGGCATAAAAAAAGCGGTCAGCTTTCCTCTGAGCCCCGCAGGGGCGAGATGCAAGAGCCCGGGGCACCGCCCCGGGAATCCGACCGCCCCGGAGTGTCAAGCCCTGTCAGGGCGAAATAATTATGGCGCCCCTGCGGGGCTCGGGCGGTGTCGGGGCCGCGACCAGGGGCGACGCTCCCGCTGTGGCCCCTGGCTATTTCATCTCGCCCCTGCGGGGCTCAGAGTCTTCTTACCGTACCCCGAAATAGATCACCTGGACGATGTGGACCAGCAGGAGCGCGAGCATGAGCGCCGTCACCAGGACGTGCGGCGCGACCCACAGCTTGAGCGTCTGGTGGAGGTAGATCAACGCGTCGACGCGCCGCATGGTCGCCGCCAGCTCGGCCGCCCGGAGCACGTCTTCGCGCCCCACCGCGGGCAGGCCCCCCGTGACGGGCCCGAACTCGCCCCGCGCCGCCCGCGTCATCTCGTCGAGCGTCTCGCGGCGGAGGTACTGGCGGAGGAGGTGGCCGAGCGAGAGGAAGCGCGGGACGACGCGCCGCTCGATCAGCTCGCGCGCCGCGGGCGAGGCCACAGCGGCGAGGCGGCTGATCTCCTCGCCGAGCTCCTCGCGCCGGGCCGTCAAATCCTCGATCAGCAGCGGCTGCCCCTCGATCCGCGTCAGCATCCGCGGCGCGAAGTAGTAGCAGAGAATCCCGAAGAGCCCGGTCAGGATGACCAGGTCGAACGAGATCATGAGCGCCGTCGTCAGCGCCCCGCCCGAGCGCGTCCCGCCATGCAGGAGCAGCACCACGCCCGCGATCACGCCGAGGTAGCTGTGCGCCAGCATCCAGTAGCGCAGCGCCCCGGCGCGCCGCCGGTAAATCTGCCGCCGCACCGGGTAGGCCATGACGCCGACGATCCCGGCCAACCCAACCAGCCCCGTCAGCCAGCGCATGTCGAGCCAGCCCCCGGCGAGCGGCCGCTCGAGCCCGTGGCTCATGAGCCCCGCCACCGTCAGCGCGACGAGGGCCAGGGTCCCGAGCAGCCCGACGAGGTGCGCCAGCCGCTTGCCCGGGTCCCGGTGCGAGACGTGGCGCGCGACCGCATGGTTTTCGTCTCTGAAGACGAAGCCTTCGAGCTGCCCGACCTCGGCGAAGTAGGTCTTCGGGTCGACGCGCAGCAGCGCCCCAGTCGGGCAGTTCTCCTCGCAGCTGTAGGCCTCCCGCCTGGCCCCCGGCGGATTGAGCGAGGTCCCGGCGCAGAGGTTGCACTTGACCGCGAGCAGGTCCTCGGTCTGCTCGACCGCGGACGGCAGCGGCTCCGGGGCAAGGCTCAACCAGGAGCGCGGCCCGCCCGCCGGCGCCGCCGCGGGCGCCTTTCGCGGGACCATCGAGATCGCGTTGTAGGGGCACTGCGTCGCGCAGTCGCCACAGCCGATGCAGGTCTTCGCATTGATGTCGATGACGCCCCCGGGGAAGCGGCCGATCGCCCCCGTCGGGCACCCGGTGAGGCACTCCGGGTCCTTGCAGTGCATGCAGACGGCCGGCGAGAGCGCGCTCTGGAACCCCGCCCCGGGCGTTCGCGCGGCCGGGCGGGTGATGTGGATCCCGCGCCGCAGCAGCCGCGACTGCCCGTGAATTTTGTGGCAGGCGAGCGAGCAGTTGCCGCAGCGCACGCAGAGGTCCATGTCCATGATCAGGAGGTTGGTCCCGTCGACCAACCCCGTCTCGATGAGGGCGCGCTGCGCGGTCGCGACCGGCTGCGGTGCGCGTCGCGCGGCCTCCTCGGGCGTGACGGCGACGCGGCCGAAGGCGGCGAGCACGGCCTCACGCAAGTCAGGCGACTGCCGCAGCCGGGCGAGCGAGACCTCGAGCACCTCGGCCCGCCCGAGCAGGACGCAGGTCTGCGGCCAGGTCGTGTTGCGCATGATCGCCTCGACCCCGAAGCAGCGGCCGGGGCCGACGTAAGTCTCGCCGGCCGCCTCGCCCCAGCTCTGGCCGCGGGCCTCGTCGCCCGGCAGGCGCGGGCCGACCTGCGGCGCGGGCGCGAGCCGCGCCCACCCGGTCCGGATCAGGTAGAGGCGCTCGACCGCCTCGCCGGCGCGGAAGAGGACGTGGTTCTTCGAGTAGACGCGGAAGCGCGAGACGCGCTCGAGCTGCTTGGCGAGCTCCGCCCCGAGTCCGAGCCCGACTTCCAAATCGTTGAGGGTCGCGCGGCGGCCGTTGCCCCGGTAGGTCGCGTCGAGCCGCTCCCCGAAGGTCGGAATCTTCCGCAGCAACCGCAGCGCCGGGCGCTGGACCTCGAGCACGGTGACCGCGGCCTCGGGCGGCGCGCGCACCGTGGCGGCGCGCGGCACTCCGGCGAGCACGGCCATCTCGCCGAACTGCACCCCGGCCGGAATCTCGCCGCCGCGCACCTCACCGTCGCCGCCCCGGACCCAGACCTCGGCCCGGCCCGCGACGACGATGTAAAAGGTATTGCCGCCCCAGTCCCCCTCGCGCACGATCTCCTCGCCCGGATCGTAGACGAGCAGCCGGACGTAGGGGCCGACCTTCTTGCCGTTGTAGTTCCGCCCGTAGATGATGACCTCGAGGTCGAGCTCGTACTGGTAGTGGCCGTCCTGGGTGGCGGCGAGGTCGGCGACGGCCTCAACGCTCGCGATCGCCTCGAGGACCTCGCGGCGCGTCTGGATCTCTCTGGGCATAGGTGTCCTTCAGCGGTCAGAGCGCGTATTGTAAAGTCCAACGCGGAGCCCCGCAGGGGCGCCATGACATAGCCAGGGGCCGCAGCGAAAGCATCGCCCCTGGTCGCCCCCGCCACACCGCCCGAGCCCTGAAAGGGCGAGATAACTATTTCGCCCTCAAAGGGCTTGACCTCTCGGGCGGTCGGATTCCCAGGGCGCTGCCCCGGGCTCTTGCATCTCGCCCCTGCGGGGCTCTTCGAGCAGTTGTTAAGACACGCTCTAAAAGCTGATCGCTCTTTACCTTTCCTGCCGCCAGATGACCTCGGAGATGCGCAGGCTGATGTTCTTCCCCGGCAGCTTCGTGGTCCTGATCGGCACGATGATAAAACTCTCGTCGAGCGCCTGCGCCGTATTCTCGCTGATCACGATCTGGCCTGCCCGGGCGGCGCTCTCGAGCCGCGACGCGGTGTTGATCGTGTCGCCGATGGCCGTGTAGTCGAGCCGATTCTCCGACCCGATGTAGCCGACGATCGCCGACCCGGTGTTGACCCCGATGCCGATCTCGATCTCGGGCAGTTTCTCCGCCACCAACTCGCGGTTGAACTCGGCCATGGAGCGCTGCATGTCGACCGCCGCGCGCACCGCCTTGACCGCGTCCATCTCGCCGACGTAGGGCGCGCCGAAGAGGGCGAGCACGCCGTCGCCGATGTACTTGTCGAGCGTCCCCCCGTGGCGAAAGATGATCTCGCTCAAGCGCGTGAAGTAGCGGTTGAGGAGGGCGACGACGATCTCCGGCTTGCTCCGCTCCGAGAGCGCGGTGAAGTTGCGCACGTCGGCGAAGAGCGCGGTCACGATCTGGCGCACCCCCCCGAGCTTGATCTGGTGGGGCGCGCGCATGATCTGGTCGACCACCTGGCGCGAGAGGAAGCGCTCGAGGTTGGCGCGCGCCTGCGCCTCGCGCTGCAGCCGATCATGGCTGACCACTGTATCGATCGCGATCCCGGTCTGGACCGCGACCGCGTTGAGCAGGTCGAGGTCATCGCCCGAGAAGGTCTCGAGGACGTCCTGGCGGTCGGCGTAGATGATCCCGAGCAGCCCCCGCCGGCCGAGGATCGGCGCGGCCATGACCGAGCTGATCCGGTTGACCAGAATGCTCTCCGGGGCGAGCGACTGCTCCGCCTGCTGGGCGTCCTGGAGGAGTACCGAGACGCGCTCACGCGTGACCTTCTCGAAGACCGTCTGGCTGATCGGGAGCGGCTGGCCGGCCTCTCCCTCCGCGCGTCTCCGCGCCGCGACCTCCTCGTACTCGCCCTGGTCGTTCTTCCGGTAGATGAAGCCGCGCGCGCAGGGCGTCACCTCGAAGAGAATCTCGAAGACCTGGTCGTATATCTCGGCGAGCGAGAAGATCGAGCCGAGCTTCTCGCCGAGCTCGTAGAAGAGCCGCAGGATGCGCTCCTTCTTGAGCAGCGCCTGGCGGTAGACCGCGGCCGGGGCCTCGGGCGAGTTCGAGGACTCGGGGACCGCCGAGCTGACGAGCAAGTCGCTCGGCGTCTTCTGGACGACCTGGCGGAATGACGACGTGCCACCGAACTCCGTCGTCTCCGCCGCCCGGAACGTGAGTACGCAGTTGCCCAGCCTGATCGCGTCGCCGTCGGCCAGACGGGTGTCGATATGGGGCCGCAGGCGCTGGAGGTTGACCGAGGTCCCGTTGCCGCTCTCCAGGTCGCGGACGAACCACCCCTCGGGCGTCTGCCGGATGACGGCGTGGTGGCGCGAGACGCGCGGGTCGTCAAGCACCAGGTCGTTCTTCACCTCCCGCCCGACCGAGGTCTCGAGCTTGAAGAGGCGGTAGACGAAACTCCGGTTCTCCGGCACCTGGACTTCAAAACTGGGCATAACGAAAACCAGCGGTCAGCTCTGAAGCTCCGGCTGAGAGCTTCAGAGCTGACCGCCGACCGCTCAAAATTCATACTCCCGCCCGACCTCGGCGATGCGCAGCCGCGGGTCCCCGAGTGCCGCGACCTCCTCAATGATGCGCTCGCGGTAGTTGGGCTTGAGGTGCACGCCGTAGACGGTCACGCCGGGCCGGACTTTGTCTAGCTCGGCGGAGAGCGTCTCGGTCGAGTGGTGGCCCGCGGCGCGCCCCAGCCGGGTCAGCGCCGCCGGGTACGAGAGGTCGATGAAGACGGCGCGCAGCCCGGCGCACTCCCGCGCCAGCTCCCACGCGCGCTCGGTCGCGCCCGTGTCCGAGGTGAAGAGCACCGCCCCCTGCCCGTCCTCGACCAGCAGGCCGTGCGTCTGGACCGCGTGTGTCACCGGGACCGGCGTGATCCTCAGCCCTTCGCTCACGAAGGTCTCGCCGGCGCGCATCGGGTGGTAGTCGAGCAGCGCCGTGCGCTCATTGCGCAGCGTCTCGAGCGTGACCCACATGCGCGGGTTGAAGACATGCGCGCGCAGCGCGTCGAAGTCCGACGGGGTGGCAAAGAGCCGGATCGGCTCGCGCAGGTCCTCGAAGAGGTCGGTGACCAGCAGCGGCAGCGAGATGACATGGTCAAGGTGCGTGTGCGTGATGATGATCGCGCGCACGCGCAGCTGCTCGGCGCGGCTCAGCCCGATCGCCAGCGCGCCGGCATCGACCGCCAGCGTCCCGTTGATCAGGTAGGAGGTCAGCAGCTGCCGCTGACCGTCCCGTGTGCTCGGGACGATTCTGACTTTCAAGGTCAGTCCCGGAGCGTCCGGAGTCGGGGAATTTGACTTCGGACTTCGGACTCCGGACTCCGGACTATTTGACTTCGTGGCACTCGGCGCACTTGCCGGGTCCCGCGCCCTGCTTCTTGATCGCGCTCATGCCGACGTCTTTCGGGATCTTTGTGATCTCCCCTTTGTGGCACTCGATGCAGTTGATGTGGTAGGCCTCTTTGGCCCAGAGCTCGGTACCGTCTTTGCTCTTCGGGTTCTTCGCGTCGCCCTCGGCGCGCGCGTGACACTCGGCGCAGAGGGGCACCTTGACCGTGGCGAAATTCTGCCCGGTCAACCCCTTGTTCGTATGATGGCAGTAGACGCAGTCGGAGAAGGCGAGGTGCTGCTGGTGGGTGAATTTGACCGGCCCCCACTTCCCGCCGTTGGCCGAGGGGATGACGACGTTGTCGCCCGGGAGCTTCTGCCCCTGCGCCAGGGCGGCGATCAGAGTTGAGGCGACGAGCAGCAGTTTTAATTTCATGCGAGGACTCTCCTTGGTCGGTATGATTGTCTCTCCGGTCGCGGCGACTCTCTTGACGCCAGTCGGGATCGGCTGTCCCCGTTCATGCGGATAGGAATCCGCGCTCTAGAGTAAACCCCGCCCGGGGCGAGGTCAATGCGCCCCGCGCGCGCCTCAGCCGCCCTCCGCGAAGACTTTAAAATTCTCCCGGTGGCACCGGTCGCACGCAGCCGAGCCACTCGGCGGGTACTCGCCGCTGAAGACCTGGCGGCCGTAATGAGTCCCGCCGTCGTGGCAACTGAAACAGCCGCGCCCGCCCCGCTGCCCCTCGGCCAGGTGCTCCTTGACGCGAATTGTCTCCGGGCGCGGCTGCGGCTGGTTGTAGCCGCCCGTGATGGTGTGGCACGCCTGGCAGTTCCCGCCGGCGTAGCCGACGTGCGTTCGGTGCGTGAAGCGCGCCCCGTAGGCCCGACTCCGATAGTCGTGCGGCTCGACGCGCGCCACCGTCTGCGTGTGGCAGACGGCGCAGCCGGCCCGGAGGGCCGCCTTGGCATCGCCGCTCGCGGGCGTGTGGCAGGCGTAGCAGGCGGGGTGCGACGGGATCATGAGCGCCGCCTGCTTGGGCGTCGGCTGGTGGCAGAAATCGCAGTCGAGCTGCTTCCCGTCGGCGAAGGCATACTTGATGTGCTCCGCGTGCTGCCGCGTGTCGAAGAAGGCGTTGTAGTCGTACCGCGCCGGGAAGTCGCGCTGCGGCGGGCGCGCCCCGAGCCCCGCCTCCGACTGGTGGCAGATGCTGCAGGTCTCGGGCGGGCGCGAGGTGAACTGCGCGATGTGACATTCGGCGCAGGCCTTGTGGCCGGGGAAAGTCAGGGAGAGTTGCTCGTTGCGCGGCGGCGTCGCGATTAGTTCGCTGAGCCGCGCGCCCGCGGCCCGGCGCTCGTGGCAGGAGTCGCACTTCAGCTCGCGCGTCTGACTCGTACCCGGCACCTTGACCGCGCCGGCGTGTGAGGCGTGCGTGAAGTGCCCGTAGTCAGGCGCGCGCGGGGCCCGACGGCCCTGAGCCGCGCCGAGCGCGGAGACGACCGCGACGACGCCGAGCAGGAGAGAGATTTTAACGCGCTCGGCCGACATTACTCTCCCGCCGCGCCCCCCACCGCTCTCTGACCCCGAAACTGGCGCGCCGCCTCGCCCCACCACGCGACGGAGAAGGCCGGGGGCCGCGCGCCGTCAAGCCGCGCCTGCTTCTCAGTGTGACACCCGGAGCAGGGCGTTTTGACCGGAGCCCGGCTCTCCGGGCGCTTCTCGCGGTAGCGCTTGTGGCACTCGATGCAGCCGGCGTTGTTGCTCTGATTACCCGGGTTGCCGTGGTAGGCCAGCTCGACGTCGATCTCGTCGCCCGCCTTGTTCTTCGGGTTCTTGGCGTTGCCGATCTCGAGATGACAACTGACGCACTTCGGGACCACCTCGACCTTCGCGTCCTTGTTGGTGTGGTGGCAGACCTCGCAGCGCTCGGCGTAAGTCGGCTTGATGTGCGTTGTGTGATCGAAGACGTCGACCACGCCCCACTTGGCGTGGCGGCCCCAGGCCGGGCTCTCCTTCGGGTCGCCGAGCCGCGGCTTGGTCGGCAACGGCTGGCGCCCGCCGGCCGGCGGTTGGGGCGTCGGCGGCGTCACGACAGTCACCTGCGGTTGCGGCGCCGTCGGCTGCGGCGCCGGCCCGGGTTTCGGCGCCGGGGTCGGGGTCGGAGTCGGGCTCGCTTTTGGCGTCGGCGTCGGGGTCGGCGTCGGCTTGGGGGCCGCCGGAGTGTTGGCGGCCACCGCCGGCTCGGGCGCGGCCTTCGGCGTCGGGGTCGGGACCGGGGCGAGGTGGCTCGCCGGGGGTAGCCCGCTCGCAGCGCGCGCCCTGATGGTCTCGGGCGCATGGCAGTTGAGGCAGGAGGAGCCCGCGAGCTTCTCCACGCCGACGATCTTCTGCTGCGCCTCGCTCTTGTGATCGTAGTCGTGACAGCCGACGCAGGAGCCGACCAGCGGCTGCCTGAGCTTCGTCTTCGGGTCGAGGTAGAAGTCGGCCCGCCGCTCGGCCGTCCTGCCCGTGGCGTGGCAGGCGAGGCAGGCCTGCGCCACCTTGCTCACGTCCTTCTTCTCCGCCGCCTTGAGGAAGTCATGGTTGGCGTGGCTGAAGGCCGCCTTCTTGGCCTTGCCCGTCCCGCCGTCCTGGACCGTGACGACCTGCCGCACGAACTGCAGGACGGCGGGCGCGGGGGCGGGCTTCCCACCGGCGGCCGCGAGCCCCGCGTGGCAGCCCGTGCAGTTGGTCGCGAACGTGTTCTTCGGGTCCGGCTTCTTCGGCGGCGGCACGGTCTTCGGGTCGAGGTGGCAGACGAAACATTCGGGGTGGCCTGGGGCGCTCTGCTTGACCCCCTTCTTAAAAGTCACCCCGACGATGTTGACCGGCTCCTGGTTGGCCGCGTGGCAGGCGGCGCAGTCGAACTTGTCGAGGTAGCCGGTGTGCGACTTGTGCGAGAAGAGGTCGCCGAACTGCGACTCGACGACCCGGGCGTTGGGGAAGGGGGGGATGTTGCGGGCCATGAGCTGCTGCCGCGCGGTCAGCGTCGTGTGGCAGATGGTGCACATCTGGCGCTGCATCTGCGGCCCGGCCATGGCATGGCAGTCGGCGCAGGCCGAGTGGGTCGCGGCCCCCGGCGCGCCACCCTTCTTGTTCGGGAAGCCCGCGACCTCGATGTCGTGCCTACCCGCGCCGCCCTTGTCCTTCGCTGCGGTCCCGTGGCAGTAGGCACAGTCGAGCGCCTGGGTCACGCCCGGCCGCGTCAAGCTCCGGGCCGCGCCCGTGTGCGACTCGTGCCGGAACTTGGAGTAGTCGACGCGCCGGCCCTGGGCGCCGGCCCAGGCCGCGAAGGCGCCGACCGAGCCGA